>Ga0164243_10003505_pt1 | contig 25082 bp, 45 predicted proteins | sample OricompcompostOP_FD_108781 | JGI IMG/M metagenome (GOLD analysis project Ga0164243, IMG submission 108781) | Organic Plus compost microbial communities from Emeryville, California, USA - Original compost - Organic plus compost (OP) | ecosystem: Engineered > Solid waste > Mixed feedstock >...
GCGTTTGCTCGCGTCATCGAATTCAGTGTGTGGTCCTCAGGCCAGTAAGCCGAGGTACTGCCGTCGCGGCGTGCATAGACGAGCTTCGTGCCCGCTGCGTTTGATCTGACGGACACGAATTCTGAGTCTGGCTCGAACAAGGCAATGTCCACTGCAATGTCAGTGGCGCTGTCCGCCTTCTCCGCGCTCCTGACGCGCTCCAGAAGGGAGTGGAGTGATGAGCGGGTCATTGGTGCTCCCCTTCGAGACCGGTTGAGATGAAGAGCTTGTCACCGTCTTCCCGGATGAGACCGTTGCGACGGAGGGTTGATATGCCGGTGTTCCAGTGCCCCCCGCGAGGTTGAACCCCGAGAACAGTGGCGAGACCGATAGCTGTGATGCCAGGGCGCGATCGGATCGCCGCGAACATCTTGGCGGCTGGCTGAGGAAGGTTCTGCTCGAGCAAATCCGCCGGTATTGCGCCATCGGGCGCCCCTGGCGGGTTCGTCGGCGTTACGAGCTCGCCGTCCATGTGGACGTGCCCACCATCGATCAGAGCCTTGCGCGCCGTATTGAAGTGGCCGCCGCGCGCTTTCCGCCCGCACATGGCAGCGAGCGCCGGCCAGGTCAGGCGTGCCGGCCAGATGGAGTGTGCCGCAGCCAGAAGTGGGTCATTGCTCGGGGTGCTCGGGCGCGGCGCTGAGCTGGCTCGACGCGACGCCAACGTCTTCGGGTTTGGCTTCGGCAGCGGAGCTGGTTTCGGCTCAGCAGGCTCGCCGTGGTCTTCGATCGCGAATGAGCCAGCGAATTCCACTACGCGCCGGCTTGCTTCTCGCATGGCAGCGGCCCAGCCAGAATGGTACCCGGCTGCGATGCCGCGCTCATAACTGCTCCGTTCGGCATCGATGACGTCGGCACTTGCATTTTTCGACCTGCCGGAAGGCTCAGAACGTGAAGCGGCGGCGTTTAGCGCTGCGCTGATAGCCGACACGTCGACCTGCGCGAGCGTCTTGGGCTCGATGCGCTTCTCTCCCGCCTTAGGCGTCGAGCTGGTGTCGAGGGTCTTGATGCTGGGGAAGCGCACCCGTTCCAGCAGATCATGCTCCGGTGCCCAGACCCACGCCTCACCAACGGCGAGTTGCGCCAGGGTGTCGAACACCTCGCGCGCCTTGTCCTTGTCGCCGTTCCCGTCCACCCACGCCTTTACGGCGTCGCGATCCTGCGGCGCCGGGAGGCGGTGCGCAATGAGCGTGGCACATTGGGTCAGAACGTCCTTGCTGAGGCGCGCCGGCCGTTGCGTAATGGTGATCAGCCGGAAGCCACGGAAGCGGCCCCGGCGAGCGATCCAGTCGATCTCGCCATGCAGCTGCTTGCTGTCGTCGCCCTGCGGGTTCTGCGGCGCGAACACGTCGGCTTCCTCGAGCACGATGGTCAACGCCTCACGGTTCACTGTCCTCAGTTCGTGGAGGAACGCAAAGAGGAATGCCTGCTGCTTCCCCTTCGACAACTCGGACAGATCCACAACAGCCGGAAGGTTTTCCGTCGCGATGATCCTCGCCAGGGGCTCGGCTGCCGCTGGGTCAAGCGGTAGGTCGCCGTGCAGGCCTCCGAAGATCGCGACAGGATATCCCGCGCTTTCACCATCGGCTCCGGTGCGCAGCCCCGCCCAGACGCCAAGCGGGTCGAGCACCAAGACACGGCGGCCCATGTCCAACAGGTTCTCCACTATCCCCTTGGACGTGTAGGTCTTGCCGCCGCCCTTGCGGCCAAGGATGGCGATGTCGCTGTCCAAAGCCTCGACTGGGATCGGCTGATCAGCCATTGCGCCCTCCCACGATCTGGAGCGCCACGCTCTTGAGCGCTTCGACCTGATCTGCGGTCATGGGCCGCTTGAAGTCGCCGATGACAACGTTCTGGTGCAACGCTTCCCATTGGGAGATGAGGTCCGCCTCGAGGTGATGGCGGACGAATGCCGGGAAGGGAGCCAGGTACTCTGCCGGCTCGATACCGCCGCCGAACTCGAACTGCTCGGCCCAACGCGCCGCGATCCACAGGGTACGATCCTGCGGCTGGAACATGTTCCTCGGCCCGGGCAGGCGCTCGACGCGCATCTCGGCGACGTCGTCGTCGGGAAGCTGCTGGATGGCGTTCCATATCTCGGCGGGCGTGAACCCCATGGCCACGTTCTTTCCCGCCAGCGAGAGCACAAGGCAGCCGGAGGACCAGGTGATGTCGTCTGTCATGAATCTCTCCCGATCATGGTAGCGTTGCGGATGATGAGAACTGCGGCGTCGTGGTTGCCGGTGTGGGCCCAGAGCAGGGCGGCCACGAGAACGGGATCGATCTCGACCGAGGCCCAGTAGTCGCGCTCGTTCATGTCGTGCTGCCGGCGGTGTTCAGCGGCACAGAGCGGCACCACCCATTTGTCGTCAGGCTTCTCGGCCATGCCCACCTTGGGCTTGCCGTAGATGGGCGCCCCGTAGCGGATGTGGGCAGCCTCTACAGGGCCGGGGCCGGGAACCAGGCTGGGCAACTCGCGGATGAAGGCGAGATGGCCACTGGCGTTCTGCCTAGGCTGCTTGGTGCGGCTGCGACGGCCATCGAGGGTGAAGGCGGTCGGCGGGCGAAGGACGGAGTGGGCCATCAGCCTTCCCTCCCGATCAGGTCGAGTTGGCCATTCTTCTCGTGGCGCGTGATCGCGGCGTTTACCTGCCGGCTACGCGCGTCGTGCCGGTTGTGGCAGCGCTGGCACCAGAAGCGCAGGTTTTCATCGCTGTGGTCGTCGAGCTTCCCGTCGACGTGGGCGACCGTACAAACGATCCGCACGATCCGGCGGACGACGCCACCCTTGCACATGGCGGTGTCACCGGGCTTTGGCCATTCGAGATGCAGCAGCTTTTCGCCGACCGGCAGGGCGTCATGCCACTGTCCATTAGCGCCACGCCCGCCGAGAGAGTGGTTCCGAACGCCGCATTCCTCGCAGCAATTGTTGGCCCGCGCGCGGATGCGCTCGCGGATCTCTAACCATTCTGGCGACCGTGTTGACCCACCAGGATATTTTGCCATGTTCTCGGGGCGGATAGGCATCAGCGCCTCCGCTTCGGCAACGGCTTGGCCGACGGGCGGACACGCGCCAGATGGTCGAGCGCCTGCTTCAGCGTCACGGGCTTGCCGTAGGTGACGGGTTTCGGGGAGCGAGCAGAGGCGATCAGCATCACGCCACCTCCTGCACTTCGCGCAGGTGCTGCGGCTCGCTGACGTGATAGCACCATGCACCAATCCAGATGCACGTCGGCGTCAGCCTGGTGATCTCGCCGGCGCGTTCAACGAGAGCACCATCGCGGGTCACGGTGAAGGCCACCTTCTGGCCGACGAGCTTCTGGCGCTCGGCGTCGGTCATCCTGCGATGCAGCATCAGTGCGCCTCCTCGTAGGCTTCGACGGGCGGAAGAGGGCGGTTGTCGCCCTTGGGATTTTTCGGCTCACTCCACTCGACGCCGTGCTGGTCGCCGAAGGCGGCAATGATCGTCAGCAGATCGTGCATCTCGGCGCCTTCGAGGTCCGACGATGACGTGCCGCTGATGTTGACGAATCCGGTATGGTCGGAGTTGGGGACCAGCTTCATCTGGTCGCGGTTCTCGCGGCGCAGCGCGTCGAGCATCACCAGCTTCCACTCCTCGGCATCAAGAAGGCGCAGGCCGCCATCGACCTGCCACTTCAACTGGGCTGCCAGATCGCCAAGCATGGCCCACATGGCGGCGTTCTGGTCATTGGATCGCTTCGGCCCCTTGATCTCGACGCGGCTGCCTGGGCGCTTCGCAAAGGCCTCACGGACCAGCGCGATTGCGCGCTCCTCTAGCCGGGCATTGAGGAGGGTGACGATCTGGCGCGGCATCAGTCGGTCCTCACGGGGCGCCTGCAGTCCTCGATCAGCGCAAAATCGATCCGATATCCGAGCCACGGCTCGTATTTGCCGATGGGCTTATTGGTGAAGATGCTGCCAGTCCTGCCAGTGATAGGGTGATGCGTCCCGACGTATCCGATGACGGGGTACCATTCACGGTCGACGAGAACCTCGTCGCCTCGTTGCAGGCCGTGATCGAGCTTATCGAAGATGTGAGTGACCATCAGTCTTCGAGCCTCGCGTCCGGCAGGTTCATGCGCGTGGCAAACTCGAGGAATTCCTCGGCCAGCCTGACGCAATCCTGCTGCAGTTCGGGGTACCGATAAGCGCGCAGCACCTGGGGCTCGGCGACACGGTAGACGTTCTCGCCTTCGCGCTTGGCCTCGTAGATCTGGAAGACGTTCCACTGGAAGACGTCAGCCTCGAACAGGTCGAGGTAGTACCGCCACTGGTACCCATCCATGTACCGGTCGAGGTCGACCTTGGACGTCGTCTTATGGTCGTAGACGATCTTCCCCTCGACGCAATCGGCCTTTCCAGTGACCTTGAGCGCACCATAGTCCTTGGCCACGCGCTGCTCGCGGATGGCCGGCAGGACGATCTCGGCATCCGGCAGGAGGAACGTGTAGCCGTGCGCCGAGAACGTATCGTGGTTGCCGTCCTGCGCCGCTTCAATGGCGGCATGGAAGGCCGTCCCGACGCGCATCTTCTCGCTCGGCTCGTCCGTGGTGATGAAGCGGATGAAGTCCTCGACCGTCGGCTCGACGTCATCTTCGTGCAGCGGCGCCCAGTTCATCCACTGGCGGTAAGCCTCGATGTTCGAGACACGGGTCAGCATGGCCGGGTATCCCGCTTCGAGGGTCCAGAGAGGAGCGGCCCGCCAGGGTATTTCGCAAGGGCGCCGCTCGGATACTCGGTGACATGGCCCGATCCGCCGCAATCAGGGCATTCGTCAGGAATGTTCGGCCACGATTGGACAATTCCATGCCCATCGCATCGCCCGCACTTGATACGTTTGTGGTCGACCATCACGCTGCCTCGCTCTCGCTCGCAGGCGCCGTTTCTGGTGCCTTTGCGTAAGCGCCAGCGGCCTTGTCATAGGCGAGGCCGAGTTCGGTAGCCCGCTGGTGCAAAAGCCCGCTCATGAGCTTCCCTGCGGCCTTGGCGCGGGCGATGAGGTCATTGACGCCATCGGCATCGGTGAGCTTGGGTAGGTTCTCGCGGAACCAGTCCTGCTCGGCCTTGGCCGCGAGCTGATCCTCGTTCAGCGTGTTGAGCTTGTCCTTGGTCTGCTGAATGACCCGAGCAAGAAACCCTTCGAACTCGGGGCTCTCATGGTGAGGAACAAACAGCGGCTCCAGCTGCCCCGGGTTCTTGCCGAACGCAGCGTCACCAGGAGAGAACCGGAGCCAGCGCTTGCCGCCGTCCATGACCAGACGCCCCATGGCGTCGGCCGCCTTGTAAATCTCGCCCTTCGAGCCGCCTTGGACATCGAGGCGTTCGATGACGTCGTCGCCATTGCGCTGCTCGTCCATGTGCGCCAGCAAAACGCTATCGAGGCCGAAGCCGTTGACCATCTTGAGGAACGAGACAAACCGGCTCTTGAGCTCTCCGTAGCCCTGCAAGGTGAGCGCACCGCCGCGACCGAACTTCGGGTTGTTGGCGATGATGTCGGCAGTCAGGACATCGAGCGCGCGGCCGGCGGTGTCCATGACGATGGTGCGATAGGGGGCAAGGTCGCTTGCCGTGATGGCTGCGACGTCGGACCAGTTGTCGACGCGAACGACATCCTTGCGGTTGGCGGCGCGGTGGGCGCCGTTGTCGAAGTCGAGCAGCAGAGGGTCAGCCGCGGTGAAGGCGAGAGACGACTTCCCGAGACCGGGGGGGCCGTAGACGACGACGTTAAGGCGCTCGACAGTGAGGGGGTCTGAGGCGCGGGTGATGCGCAGAGTCATATCGTTTTCCCTTCAGCAGAAATCATGAACGTTGCGTGGTGAAGCGGAGAGACGCAGTGCGCTGTCGTGCGGCGAGCAGCGATGCGGAGTCGGGCAACCACCCGGAAACCAGCACCACGAAGGTGCTGGCGACCTGACGGTCTTTTCGTTGCGAAGAGGTTGCGCAGAGTAGCTTTGCGTGGCGACGCGCAGCGGTGAGACGCGATGCGGAGTGACGAGTAGCGTCGCGCAGCGCTGTGTTGCGCCGGCGGACATGACTGCCCGGAGACTGGCACCCTTGCGGATGCCAGCGACCTGACGGTCAACGTTGAGATGCGATGCCGAACGTTGCGCTGCGACACGTATCGACGCGCTGCGGAGCGCCGTGTGGCGCTGTGCGGCTGCGAGCTGCGGAGAGAAAGTCATGCCGGAATTCCCTTCCGGCCCGGCGAAGGCTCCGCGAAAGCCTCGCCCGAAATCTTCTTGGCGGCAGCCTGCGAGCCACCAGTCGTCATGTGGGCGACGCCGAACGCGCCCTGGAACCTCGTAAGTTCCAGCATCTCGGCGTTGTTTGGGTTGCTGCTGCGCATGGCAGCAGCGGTTTCCTTGAGGCCAGTGAGGGCTTGCCGACGCACTTTGCCGCGCCTGCTGTCGAGCATGTCGCGCCTATCATCGAATGTGGCGGTGCGGGCGAACCCGACGCCGCGCTCGTTCCGGATCAGCACGTTGTGCTTGTCGCGAGCCAACTCAACGGCCTTACGGACCGGGTAAAACGACGGGCCGACCTTCTCCCCGGCGATCTTGGAGAGGGTGGCATAGGTCGCCACCCCACCGGCCGGGAGTGACAGGAAGTGCTGCAGCAGCGCTTCAATGGTCCCTTCTCGGGTGTTGGCGAAGAACATCATGCGACCTCCGACCAGCGCATGTCGGTGACGTCATAACGGCCATTTGTGCCGCCATTCTCGGGCCGGAAACGGCCTACACCGACGAACAGGCCAGAAGCCTTGACGACGCGCTCAACGATATCGTCAGGCACAGTCTCGCTGATGACGTGAATGTTGAGCGTTCCGCCCCATGGGGCAGGTACAACGGGGAAGGTGCGGAAAACACGCTTGCCGCTGCCACGAATGCCATCGGCATTGGCGTGGATGCGGACAAAGGGCACATCGTCCTTCTGCACCCCGAGCGGCAGCGGATCGAAGATGGCGATACCGCGCACGAACTCCTTGGTGTAGGTAGCCTTGCCCTTACCGGGGATCTGGATCGAGAGCATCTTGGCCGCGCTGTCGATGGCCTGCTTGAACGAAGCTGCAGGTACTACGATCTGGCCGTTCTCGTCGGTTGTGGTCTTCTCACGCCAGACACGCTTGTCGTAGTCGTCGTGGGTCTCCTTCGGCTGTTTGCGCAGATCAGGCGGCAGCGTGTCAGGATCGAACGCCCGGCTCTGCGAGTACGGCGTGGTGCCGGTGATGTTCACGGTTAGGAGGCGCATTTGGTTACCTTTCGGAGGTTGTGAGCACCGACCACTGAGGATTGACCTGCTGGGCCCTGGCTCGTCTGGGAAAAGGGGTTAGGCGGCGTACCGGCGCAGAATGCTGTCGTCGCGCAGATCGGCCTGCCACCGGCGCAGCAGCCGGGCGCAGCGATCGAGCTCGTCGATGGCGTCCTTGTTGGTCGGATCGGCCTCGGCCACGACACCAACCCGGCGCTCGTAGTTGCGGGCGACAAGGTCAAGGTGGTGGAGGCGGGCATGGTCGGTGTCCTTGAGGCACAGGGCCGCGAACGTTCCGCCGAGGGCGTGATCCCATTCGCGGACGCCGATGCCGCCGCAGGGCGGGGCACTGAACGAGATGCCGTAGGAGGCGCGCTGGGTATGGCTGCGCAGAGCGGTGATGAAGTCCATTACAGGAATCCTCCAGTGCGCAGCGCCAGGGCTGCGAAGATCAGGATGACGGAGAGGAGCACCGTGGCGACGATCCCAAGGGCTTCGCGCCAGTCGGGATGGTGCACTTTGACGGGCTCAGGTTCGCGCCGGATGGCGGTACCGCCGGGGAGTTCGGTGAAGTTGGTCATGGCCGAAGCCCTTCCGCCTGAGCTATGGCGGCTCGCGCCTTCACCTCAGCCGCTGTCACCATCGCGAAGGCATTCAGGACGGACGTCTGCTGGATAGCGACAGGGGAAATCATGGTCGCCAGAGCCGACTGGCATTCGCGCAGAACCGAAAGCAGTTCGCCATTCGACTGGGCCAGCGCCGCAATATCGGCCTTGGCGTCCTCGACGAAGTACATCATCTGCGCCTTGGACCCGGATGCCACCCCGTTGGGGGTGCAGCCGGCGTACTGCGAGAGGGTGCGACGAAGCGGTGCCATGGCTCAGGCCCCCATCACGCGTTCGTAGCGAGCTTCCTCGAACCGGCGCTCGGCACGGTCCTCGTCGATCTCGTTGCGGGTGAGGGGAAAGTCGAGAAACCGGCCTGCGATGCACTGACGGTCGTTCTCGGGGTCGGTGAACGTGCCGGCGGCGTCTGCGGCTCGCACGACATCTTCGCTGACATCGCGCATGGGAGCGCTCTTGTCCCGGCGCAGCTCGCCAAGATCGAAGCCGGTAGCCTTGGCGTCGATAGCAACCTTGCGGGCGATTTCAGAGAGCTTGGTCATCGGTCTGTCCCTCGACGCGGTGTTGCGTGTTGGGATCAGGGATACGCTCCGACATGATGTATGTCAACACAGAAAATGTCAGATCGGCATACGTGTGCCACGTATTGTGTCAAGTTTCGCTTGACGCGTCCTCCCCCGCACGCGTATACGCGGAGATACAATGGGGTGATCAGTGAGAGAGAACGGCGTCAGCCGTGCCTCTCGAACGGGTTATACGAACCCACTGGATGCATCGTGGAAGCGCGCCGCTGAGGCGGCGCTTCCAACACAGATCTCAGTGGTGATGCACCGCAGGACTCTCAGCGCGTTGAGAGTTCAGATATGGGCAATGCGCGAGAGAACACGCAAAAGCGTTCTCGCAGCAGGCATTGAAACCTCGCGACCTGCCCTGCATGATGTAGGCAATCCAACGACAAGTTGGAGGGACAAGCGCATCAGCTTGGGCGGCCCTTAATTGGGCCGCTTCTGTTTATGGGCGCCAGACACGCCCGTAAGAGTGCGGATTGCCGTGCCAGTCTCGGTAGAACTTGTGACCTTCGATCAGATCGGCAACTTTCATCGCGAACGGGTCGAAGTCCGGTCCTGCCGCATATATCCGGCGGCAGTGGGAAAAGCAGGTCGCGGCTAGCATGTCTGCCAATTGCAGGCCAGCAAGGTTGTCTGTCTTGGGCTTGATTTTGATCTCATTTGAGCTGAGCCGCGTCGTAAGGCGAAAGCTTGGTATGTGATCCGTGCCGGCCTCGTAGAAGTGGCGGTAGAGGCTTTTGATGTCGCGGTCCAAATCGCTATTGGTTGCCTCTGTCAGAACATCCCCAGTCCCATTGCGTGAGCGGAGATAGTAGAAATACCTCTCGATCGCATTCCCCACGAGAAGCTTGTAGATGCTGCCCTGCCAGTCAGGATGGGCGGCGTAGAAGGCTACCTTGTCGACGCAAACCGTAATTACGGTGTAGGCGGCGAGGGTGTACATTCTCATGCATGCATCTTCCCACTGCCGGCGGAAATCTGCGTCGCCTAGTCGTGCGAAGGGCCCTTCAGCTTTCTTCATTCGGCGCAGATGGAGCACATGTGTGTTGCCGTCCTCGCGAAGGCCAAAGTGTTTTGCCTTTAGCTTTTCGAACGACGGCTCGAACGTCCTGTGCAGGTAATCAATTTCAAAAATGACACCTACAACTCCCGCGAAGCGACTTTGTTCATCGACGATACCGGCAATGTGCACACCCGCACCAGCAACCATCCAACATTCGATACCGTGGCATCGCTATTCCATCTCCGGCACATCGCCGTGCTCGAACAGCACCTCCGGCGGCCCATACTCGCCGATATCGGGCTGGGCGGATCGCGCCCACGCGATCACGCCGGCATACTTCCCGGTCGCGGCCATCATTCTGGCTTCATGCCTGGCACGTTCCTCGCTCTGCATCTCGCGCGGCTCGAATGCGGGCTGCAGATCGCCTTCCTCGTCGCGGGTAAAGGCCAGGAGCACTATGAGCTTGGTGGGTGTGGTCATGGTCATTCGCCCTGGGCGGTGAGCTGGTGATCGAAGCTGGCCGCCAGCAGCGCCTCTGCCTCGGCCGCGCTGCATCGAACCATGGCCTTCCGCCCGTCGGTGGTCTCGATCACCACGACCCGGTACGAGTAGTTGCCGCCACCCATGACGCCGGCCAGAAGCCCGAGCGGGCCCAATGCGACGGCGCCCACTGCGCCCCATCCCACTTTTCCGAGGATCGAGGTCTGGTTTTCCTGGGTGACCAGCGTGCAGTTGGCGATCTCGTTCATGAAGACCCGATCGGTGCGCAGGAAGCCGCGCGAAAGAAGCAGCTCTTTCCAGCGACCGGTGAGCGAGCGTTTGACGATCACGTCGGTCCCGGCCTTCCAGTCTCCAGCGAGCAGCTTCATGGCCAACTACCTTCTCCCTCAGATCGCGTTACCACTTGCAGGCGGCCCTAAGCGGCTGGATGGCAGCATTCAATCCGGTGATAGGAAATTCTGCGAGCACCGGGTTCGAACTGACGGGTACCGCCCTTACGAGCAGCGTATCGCCGCCCAGCATGCTCTTGATCACGGGTATCGATTGTGATCCGGACCATAGCCCGAGCGCAGAGTTGTCGGTCGAGGCTGTCATTTTGCCCTTGGCCGCAGGCTTCTTGTCGACCCGAAGCGTCACGTCGCCCCGGCCAGCGATGTCGCTCATGTAGTCGCCGTCGAAGTCGACGTACATGACGGTGGTGCTTTCCATGCATCGGATAACGAGCCTGGGTTGGCGCATCGTGTTGTCGTCAGGGTAGGGCTCTTTCGCCAGCACGGACATGACGACGGTCTTGCTGTCGTCGATCGCGGAGGTCTCGGTCTTGCTCTGCCATGCGCCTATGTCGCCAGTCGACGGTTCGGTCGTAGCCGTGTTCGCGGCCTCGACCAGCGGTGCCGCCGCTGCGTCGAAACATGCCAGCCTTTCGACGGAATCGGACTTCGCGGCACACTGCCGAATGGCCGTGTCTGTTGCATCATCAGCCATTGCCTGCCCCATGAGGAGGTAAGCTAGAGCGGCGATGGCGGTGACGCGGCGCGTCATTGGACGTGACCAAACTTTCGAACGACCCGCCCCACGATCCGGAGCTCGTCCAGGGACCAGCTTTTCGTCGGGTGGCGCGGATTGTCCGAAATTACATCAACACGAGGTTCGTCTTCGCCCGGCCGTGACGTGACCTCGAGCCGCTTGACGATCACGCCGCCAAACGCATCGTTCAGGGCGTAGATCCCGTCAGGCGACGGCCAGCGGTGGCGTGTGTCGACGGCAACGACGTCGCCTTCTATGAGGGTCGGGGACATGCTGTCGCCCTGCACGGGGAAGAACGTGATGTCCCCTGGTTTGACCCCGCCCATCGCGGCCAGCACCGCAGGGGGTATGCGCCACCAATCCGAGATGTTCTCGGCAGAGAAGGTCATGCCGCGCTTCCCGGGTACGCCCTCCGAAACGATCGTGAGGCCGCCTCCGCCCATGCCGGCAGTGACGTCGACCTGGGCAGATGAGCCGTCAGGGATACCTTGCGCGCCGGTCTCGGTGCCGAGCGTCATGCGCTCATCCGCCGGCGTCGTATCGGGGGCGTCCGGGTCGAATGACGAGACGAGGCTGGATCGCGGCCGATCGAACAGTAGGTGCGCCGGGTCTACGTGGAAGGCTTTGCCGTAGGCTGTCGCCTGTTCCTCGTCATAGTCGTTCTGGCCATTTTCGTGAGCCCGATACGTTGACGCTGAAATGCCCAAGCGCTCGGCCGCCTTGACCGTGGATGTGAAGCCAGCGGCGATGCGCGCGGCCCTGAGTCGATCTGCTTTCGATGTCATCAGAAACACCTGACATACTCCGTGACACAAATCCTGTTGACATGACTGACACGATTGATGTAGAGATTCGTGTCATGAAGACCGTTGCTGACATCATTGATGCGTTTGGCGGCAATACCGCCATGGGCAAGGTAATCGGGAAGGGGCCCAGTACCGTCTCGGAAATGCGCCGTCGTGGCCGCATCGACGTGATCTACTGGCCGTCCCTCGTCGATGCGGCTCTTGATCCCGCTATCGCGGATCGAGACCGACGGCAGCCCTTCGTGCTGACCTACGACATGCTCGTTGGGGCCATGCTGGCGTCGCCCCGCAGTGAGCTCCAGGCCGCCAGCTGATTTGAGATTTGTGTTTATCACGATGCTCTCCAGTTCGTCCTGACACCCAGGATGAAAGCGCATCGCCACGCCAAAAGGACGGAAAAATTGTCCGCAGAAATGGAAAGTCCCGCAGAGGAACTTCAGCGCCTGTTCCGCGGCGTCGCCGGGAAGGCGACGGCCGGCGAGAAGGATAGCCAGCTCATGGCGCGTGCCGCGCGCCGGATGAACGCCAAGCTGCCGGGCGGCAAGCAGATCACCGATCGCCGGGCCAAGGCTTACTGGTACGGCGAGATCGAGGAGCCGCCTTCGCTGCACATGGACGTTGCCCGGTCTCTGGGCGGAACGCAGCCCCTGGAGGAGATGATCGATGCCGTCGCGGGAGTGGAAAGGTATCTTGAGGAGCTTCAGTCTCGCCTTGCTCAGTTCCGCGGCGATCGTTCTCGTGAGCTTGGCCAGGGCATGCGCGACCTGTTTGCGCTACGCGCTGACCGGCGCCCGCTGGGTCGCAACGCGCATTCGCCGTCGGACCTGACCGGCGACCTCGAATTCCCCCGACGCTGACCTGAACCCGCTCGCCTCAAGGCGTGGCGGGTTTCTTCGCATCTGGAGTCAGGAATGACAGCTAAGCCCAAGACATCGTTGAAGATCGTAGAGCCGGACACCGAGCAGATCGAGGCCTCTATGGCCTCGGCGCCGGAGCCTGAGTTCGTGCCGACAGTGCCGGTAGTCGACGAGGCTCTGGTGTATCGCGCCGGTGAGCAACTGGTGCTCGACAAGGTCGGACGTGACCTCTGGGTCGTGGAGTCGGAGATCAAGGCCGCCCACCTGCAGTTTGAACATGAGCTGGCGATCCTGACAGGGAAGCGCGACGCCGCGCTGGAAGCGCTTGGGCTTCGGGAAAGCCGTCTCCATCGGATCAAGGCGGGCTGCGAGGCGGCCCTTAAGGCATCGGAGGACTGAGCCAATGGTCGAGTACCGGAAGAATTCCTATTCGGACGAGGACATGAGGACCGTCCTCGACCACATCGAGGGCCTCAAGGCCGCCAACCGTTCGATCATGGCGGCCGCAATGGCCGAATGCGCGGCCAACAACGCCAAGATCAAGGCCGAGAAGAAGATCGCCAAGGATGATCTCGGCATCCCGCTGAAGGTTCTCAACCCGCTGCTCAAACGCCGCGAGTTGGAGCGCAAGATCGCCGACATCACCGATGACGTCGACGAGGAATACATCGAGGTCTTCGAGGACGCCGCCGGTCAGTTCTGCATGTTCGCGGCGGTGGATGCCGAGGATGGCGACGAAAATCCCGAGCCGGCTGAGCCTGATGAGCCGGTCTTTGATGATGACGCCGAGCAGGCCGCTGGCGCCGAAGCTCTCAGCCAGGTCAAGCACTGATGGCCTGGTCCTTTGATATGTCCAGAGCTCCACGCGGGAAATACCGCGTGATCGCAGCCGGCCAGAAGGGGCAGGGCGCCCGCAAGGTATTCGAGCGCCAGCAAATCATTGCGGCCAGCTCCTGCGGCGTCGTGACGGTCTCCTACTGGATCGACGACCAGAAGCGCTGGTCCATGTTCACCCGCGAGAACCCGCCGATCGCCTGGGCGCCGTATGCTGGCCCCCGGCTCGTTGTGGAGGCCGGCAAGGCGCGAAAGGTGCACGACCTGCCCAGTCATCCCACGATGGTTGAAAGCTGGTTCCAGGGGCATCTGCGCGAGCGGAGGGCGGCGGCGTGAGCGCGGTGGTGACAGGTATCGATCCAGGCATGTCGGGCGCCATCGCATTTCTCGCCGCCGACGGTTCGCTGATGGATGTCGTCGACATGCCGGTGTTCGCTGTCACCAAGCGGGTGGCGGGGAAGGATCGGAAGAAGAGCCACATCAACGTGCACGAGCTCGCCAGCGTCATCGACAAGCACGGCACTGGCGCGCAGGCGGTCATCGAACTCGTCGGCGCAAGGCAGGGCGATGGCGTCTCGCAGGCATTCCAGTTCGGCTTCAGCGCCGGGGCTGTTCATGGCGCGTGCGGCGCGCTCGGCATGCGCATCGAGACTGTGACGCCGCAGAAGTGGAAGAAGCACTTCGGTCTCGCCGCCGACAAAGAGCAGGCCCGCCAGCTCGCCACCCGGCGTTTCCCGGCCCAGGCCGACAAGTTCAAGCGGAAGATGGATGCCGGTCGGGCCGAAGCGTGCCTCATCGCCCTCTACCATTTCGAGACAACGCCGCGCGCCGCTGCGCCGGCCAGCACGGAGGTCTGACATGGCCGGTTCGGTCAACAAGGTGATCATCCTCGGCAACCTGGGCCAGGATCCCGAGGTGCGCTCGCTGCCGAGCGGCGGCAAGGTGGTGAACCTGAGCATTGCGACATCCGAAAGCTGGAGGGACAAGAACTCCGGCGAGAAGAAAGAGCGGACGGAATGGCACCGTGTGGTGATCTTCAACGAAGGTCTCACCAAGGTAGCCGAGCAGTATCTGCGCAAGGGCAGCAAGGTCTATATCGAAGGCGCGTTGCAGACGCGCAAGTGGCAGGACCAGAGCGGGCAGGACCGTTATTCCACTGAGATCGTGCTGCAGAACTTCAACTCGAACCTGGTGCTGCTCGACGGACCTAGCGGCGGGAACCGTCCTCCGCCGGCCAACGGGCCGGAGGACTATGGGCGCGAGAGCAGCCGCACGCCGCAGAATGGCGCACCTGCCAGCGGCGGTATGGATGACGATATCCCGTTCCAGCGGGAATGGCGCTAATGCCGGCGCTGCGCGTTCTCATAGGCTGTGAATGCTCCGGCATCGTCCGGCGCGCCTTTGCTGCACTCGGTCACGATGCATGGTCATGCGACCTGAAACCGGCCGAGGACCGTAGCAACCACCACATCGTCGGCGATATCCGCGACATCCTGAACGATGGCTGGGACATGCTCGCGGTGATGCATCCGCCCTGCACGCGGTTGACCAACAGCGGGGTGCGCTGGCTCAGCGTGCCTCCTCTTGGCCGCACCTTGGAGGAGATGTGGCGAGAGCTCGAGGAAGGCGCGGCGCTGTTCTCCGCCTGCTGGAATGCGCCGATCGATCGCATCGCCATCGAGAACCCAGTGATGCACCGCCACGCCAAGGAGCGAATCGTCAACTTCCGGCCTCATACCCAGAGCGTGCAGCCATGGCAGTTCGGCGATGACTCCGCCGGGCCTGACAACGTCAAGAAGCGCACCTGCCTATGGCTCAAGGGCCTGATGCCACTGCGTGCCACCGGTACGCTCGATGGCAGAACCGCGCGTGACGAGATCCACAAAGCCAGCCCTGGTCCAGATCGAGCCGAACGCCGTAGCCGGTTCTTCCCCGGTCTCGCGGCGGCGATGGCCGAACAGTGGGGCGGTCAAGCTGAGGAAAGGGCAATCGCATGACCGTCGATACCGTTGATCTTCACCGCGCCAACCTCATCACCATTGCTGCAATGGCTGAGAAGGCAGCGCAATGCGATGCCGAGGCTCTGCGCCAATCTGTTCTCGCTATCGAGCTTCGCCAGGGCATCGCGATTATCGAGCGAGCCTTCGGTGCCGAACCCCGGCCGGAAACGGCTGAGCAGTCGCCATCGGCCAACGCTCCGATACCGGGCGCGCCGTTTATTGCCTCTTTCGCTGGCAAGGAGGAAGGCCAGCAACCCATTCAGCCGGAAACGGCTGTTCAGAGCGCGGAACCTGAAAAGGCCTCCGCAGAGGACGGGCGGGATGTCGACGCCGCTGGTAGAGCAGCGCCCGTCCTCACTCATTCCATTCCGGCCAGCCCAGAGCCCCCCAGCACACCGCTGGCCGAAACCGGGGAGGGCGTGCGTCCCTACGCTCTCCCCGACACTTCCGCGGGTCCAACGTTCACAAGCCCGGACGCGCCGTTCCGCGATCCAACGGACATCGAGGATGAGGACGGCGCACGGCCGGTCTCCGCTTCCCCCGATGATCTGACGCGACGGAAGCGAGCCTATCAGCGCGTGAAGTCCGCACTGGAAGCGCACCCTTCCTGGACGATTCGCGAGATTGCCGAGTATGCCGGCTGCTCCGTGGGGCATGCCGGCCGTTGGATTAAGTCGCTTCGCGGTCCCGTTCGTCCAATCGGGCAGGAGACGCTGGGCAGCAAGCTTGAGGCTCTGGTTAACGAGCGCGGCCAGGTGACCATACGCGAGGCGATCGAGGCCATTGGCGGCACCTCTGGCGGTATTGTGGCGGCTGCCAGGCGCGCAGGGATCACACTTCGTAAGGTCACCAAGGAAGAGCATGCGCGACGCCCTTGGCCGTTACCTCCACCAGAGCCTGGAGAGATCACCCCACCGATACGGGCCCCCTCATGACCTCCAACCGGAAATGGGCCTGGTTCGACAACGAGCGTCGATACGGAGGCGCCTTGAAGAAGTGGCCCAGCATTGCTGACCTCCGCCGAGAGGAGGCGACGCCATGACCGTCTCGGCTTCGAAATACGACCGGCTCGACAACGAGGCGTACTTCACGCCAGCATGGGTCGTTCATGCCCTCCTGGCCGTTGAGAGCTTCGCCGGCGGGGTCTGGGACAGCGGGGCAGGTGACGGCTCCATCCTCGCCGCCCTACCGCCTGGCATGCCCTGCTATGGTTCGGACATTGCGCCGGCCGCGCCTCACATCAAGGAGGTCGACTTCTTTGATGTGACCGGCGGATCGCAGTGGCCAAACTTCATCCTGAACCCACCGTACGGGAAGGGAGGGCGGCTCGCGGTTCGCTTCATCGAACACGCGCTCGAGCTCGCGAAACCGCACGGCGGGAAGGTCGCGGCACTGCTGCGCGTCGACTTCGATAGTGCCAAGACCCGCCGGCATATCTTCGGCGACCATCCAGCTTTCGCAGCCAAGTATGTGCTGAACCGTCGCATCAGGTGGACGAATTTCGACCAGAAGGCGGCTGGCCCGACCGAGAACCACGCCTGGCTCGTCTGGGACTGGCGCAAGCGGCCCGGAACTTCCCCCGTCATTGCATACCCGCAACTGCCAGACATGGAGGCGACCGATGCTTGATGTTCGTTCCCGTGGTCCCGCTGAATGGACCGATGAGCGCATCGCGGCCATGAAGCGCATGTGGGAGGAGGGCAAGTCCGCCCCCCAAATCGCGCGAGCGCTAGGCGGCGTCTCCAGAAGCTCCGTTCTCGGCAAGCTGCACCGGCTCAAGACTGCGAAGCGTGTGACGCCTGGGGCGCGTGTCCCGACGAAGAAGAAGGTCAAGGGTGAGCGCCCGCCGCGCCCGATGGCCAAGGTGCCTCCAATGGATTCGGCGCCCATCGGCCTTCCCGCCGAATTCCTCGATATCGGCGTCGACGTGACCCACCTCGTCGGTTCGGTCAAGATCACCGAGTTGGACCACCACTCCTGCAAGTTCCCCCTCGGTGACCCGCAGAGCCCGGATTTCGCCTTCTGCGGCAAGGAGCGTGTGCCGGGGCGGCCATACTGCCTCGACCATTGCCATCGCGCCTATGTCGGATTCCGGCCATGACGGAGGCCCTGATCGAAGATCTTCGCGAGCAGATCGCGGAGAAGGACGAGCGCATCCGGCAACTGCTCGATGAACTCGGTGCCAAGCAGCCGTTGCCGCGTGGTCTTGGTAGGTTCTCGCCCAGAGAGGCGGAACTGCTGGGGCTTCTCGTCAAGCGTGACATCGTCTCGCGGGAGACTGCGATGGTGGTGCTCTACGGTGATCGCAACGCGCCGCCAGATGACAAGGTAATCGACGTCTATCTTCATCATCTCAGGAAGAAGCTGGCCTTGGTCGGCATGACGATAGAGAAGCGGAGCGGACAGGGTTGGCTTCTCTCGGCGGCAGACAAGGCCATCATCGCCGCGATGCGCGACCAGGAGCGGCGTACATGAGCGCGCTGACCGCCGACGATGTCGGCCACCTCGAGACCCTTGCCCGCCGACATGCCGAATCCCTGCGCGTCTCCTGGCCGGAATCTCTGCTGGCCGACCCAACGGCGCCGGCAGAGGTCAAGGCATATGCCAAGCGTCAGCGCGCCGAGGCCGACGCGTTCGACCAGATCGCCAATCTCCTCGTCGGGCTCCAGGCGGACTGGACCAAGCTGGGGCCCATGGTGCGGCAGGGCTACGTCCGCATGCGGCGGGAGTTCGAGGAGCTTCAGCGCCTGGCTGAGGGCTCCAAGGAAGCGGAGCAGGCTGACAAGATCGAAGCGGGGCAGGCGGCATAGATGGGGTACTGGGAAACCAACGGGGCATCGAACGACTGGTACACGCCAAAGCACGTATTTGATGCTCTGGGTGTGACTTTCGATATGGACGTTGCCTCACCCGAGGGCGGGTTGGGGACGTTCGTTCCGGCCTTCCAGTACATCCACAGCGGTTCGCTTTCGGCACCGTGGAATGGCCTGGTCTGGATGAATCCGCCGTTCGGAGGGCGCAATGGCCTCAAGCCGTGGCTCGATCGCTTCGTTGAGCACGGAAATGGCATAGCGCTTACACCGGATCGGACGTCAGCGCCCTGGTGGCAGGACGCGGCTCCGAAGATGGATGCTGTGCTGTTCGTTTCAGGAAAGCTCAAGTTCTATCGTCCTGACGGGACCAGCGGTGACAGCCCAAGCAACGGTACGACGCTGTTTGGGCTTGGACCGCGGGCCACAGAAGCTCTTGAGCGAGCGCAACAACGTGGGCTCGGGTATCTGGCTCGCAGGAGTGTCTTGGCGTGACCACCGACTTCTCCGCCCTGACGGAACAGCTCGTCCTCCGCTTCTGGGGCGAGCCATCCTCGAAGACCAAGACCGAATGGCGCTGGGGCAGCGGCGGCAGCCGGTCCTATAAGGTCGACGAACACGTGTGGTTCGACCACGAGGCCGACAAAGGCGGCGGCACCATTGAACTCGTCATGCGAGAGGAAGGCGGCGACAAGGCGGCCGCGCTCACCTGGCTGGAGGAGCAAGGGCTGATCGAAGGCAGCTCCGGCCGCAGCGGAGGCCAACCACGGCAGGCGGCGCCACTCCTTGCCGATGAGCCGCAAGAACAGGAACGCGAGCCGGTGAGCACGCCTGAGGCCGCGATGAAGGCCGTGAAGGGGTATCGCTACAAGACCCGTGATGGCGATCCGCTCTATGAGGTGATCCGCTACCATTTCCAGTTGCCTGGTGGCTCATGGGTAATCGACCCCAAGACCGGCAACCCGAAGAAGACTTTCCGTCAGCGGCGCCCGGACGGGAGGGGCGGCCATATCTGGAATCTCGATGGTATCGGCCACACCATCTATCGGCACCGGGAAGTCGAGATGGCGATCGAGGCAGGATGGACCGTCGCGCTTATGGAGGGCGAGAAGGACGTTGAGACCTTGGAAGGCTTCGGCGCGGTAGCCACAACGAATAGCGGCGGAGCAAAGCATTGGACGCCAGAGATGGCCGCCATCTTCAGGGGCGCTGATGTCGTAGTCTTCACTGACAACGATGATGCCGGCCGCGAGGGCGCCGAGATCAAGGCACGCAGCCTCCGCGGTATCGCGCGCCGGGTACGGGTGCTCGATCTCGCCCAGCATGTTCCAGACTTCCCGGCGAAATGGGATGTCACCGACTGGGTTGAGCGCCTTGGCGGCACCCACGAGCGTCTGGTCGAGATCATGAATGCGCTGCCGGATTGGCGGCCATCGCCGCCGAAGTCCAAGTTCAATGCCATCAGCCTGCGGGCCATAGGCACGGGCATCGGCGCCAAGCATTCATGGCTGGTGCAGGACATGATCGAACTCGGCGGGTCGTGCGCTCTGGCCGGATACAGCCAGTCGGGCAAATCCTTCCTCGTCCTGAAGCTTACCTTCGCCATCGTCATGGGCGAGCAGTTCTTCGGGCGCGACGTCGAGCCAGGCATGGTTGTCTATCAACTCGGCGAGGGAGACTCCGGGTTCGAGAAACGCATCGAAGGCTTCATGAAGGATCGTGGTCTGGAGAGTATAGAAGACCTGCCGCTCGTCATCATGCCGAAGAAGATCAACCTGTTTTCCTCTGACGACGACGCAAACAACCTGATCGAGGAGATTAAGGCTTGGTCTGACTACCATCAACAGCCATGCCGCATGGTGGTGATCGATACCTTCAACAAGGCCACACGCGGCATGAACGAGATCAGCGGCCAAGATCTCGGCAAGGTCATTGATCGTGTTGAGCGTATCGCGGCGGAGACAGGCGCGACAGTGATGGTCATCGACCACCTCGCGAAGAATGGCGGCATCCGTGGTCATGGATCGAAGACAGACGACTTCACCAACACAATACGCGTCGAGGAGGACCCGAAGAAAGTCGACAACAACGGGAGGACGGTTCGGTACATGATCACGTCCAAGAACAAGGACGGAGAGAAGGGTGGCAAGATTCCGTTCGTGCTGCGCCAAGTCGTCAATGGGTTCGATGCCAAAGGCCGTCCTATCACCACGTGTGTGGTCGATCCCCCGGATGGGTCGCAGGAAGAGCTCGAGAAGTCTGGCCGCCTGCCGCTGAACCAAGCCATTGTTCTGCGCGCCGTCCGCGACGCCGTAGACCGAGAAGGGACGGAACCGCCGCAGGGCTTAGCTGGCGTTCCGAACGGCCGCCATGTCGTGACCTGGAAGGCCTTCATGAACGAGTTGAAGCGGAAGTGGCAATACGCGGCGCCTGAAAGCGAACCAGAGCAGCGGGCCAAGGAAATCCACAGGATCGTGACCGATGCAGGCCGCAAGCTCCAGCTCGCCGGCTACATCGACCGTGACAACACTGCTGGCGTGATTTGGTGGACCGGCAAGACTGATCGACCCATACCCAAGCCGAGGGCAACGGAGCCCGCACCTCCGCCACTACCCGCCGATGTCGCGCAGGAGATCAAGGATATGGAGGTGCCGTTCTGATGCTGCCACGATCATCACGCTGGCGCGGAGGCTTCTCCTTCGTCGAGAAATGGACCAACGGTCGGGCCGCCATGCTCGGCTTCCTCATCGGTCGCGGCTACTCGTCAGTGGCGGTGGCCGAGGCAATCGGCGACGGTGTCTCCGATGCCACCGTTCGGCACATGGCCAAGAAGTGGGGACTCCCGCTCTGGGGCAAGCGGTCGGACTGCTATCTCGTGATCCCCATCAAGGAGCGGGAGCGCGCAACCATCCATGCCCGGGCCCAGCAGGAAGGTCTGAGCGACGAGGAATACTGCCGCCGGTTCATTGTGGCCGGCACCGTGGAGCGGGCGACGTATGCTAAGGTCGTTCGGCAGGATCAGTTCGAGGACGTGACGTGAAGGCAAGGGCGCGCAAGGTGTTGGTGGAAGCCGATCGAGATGTCTTGGTGCACGCCAAGCCACAGGCGGCCTTATGGACGCCTGCAATGGTCAAGGCGGCGCTTCTGGACGCCTATCGCGTTCTCGGCCGCGTGGGAGGTCGCTACGGGCCAGCAGGCATGAAGGTGATGTGGCCGGAGTTCCACAATGCCCCCGGCGATTGGCCGGCAGACGTACCCAAGCTCCACCGTACCGCCACGCGTCGGGAAATGGCCCGCATGGAGATGGTGGTGCTGGGCTGGCGCGGTGATGATGGTCGTGATCATGCCTCATGGCTAGCTGGCCCGTTGCTGTCGGTGCCGGAGTATCGCAACAAGCTGGTGGCATGGCTTCACGCCGAGCTGCGCGGAGAGAACTTGGAGGATCTGTGCCGGCGCAAGCTGTGGGTGCGGTCGACCTTTGTGCGGCATGTCACCCGCGCTGCCGGGATGATAGCGGATAGGCTGAACAGGGCAGGGCTGGAGCCGTGGTGAACGAGACGACGACGCTGTTCCGCTGGCATCGCGGGACTCTTGAGGAATCGCTGGCCACTGTCGTCGAGGTAGCGGACCGGCCCGCTCTCGATGCCGTACTCAAGGACGGCTGGTACGAGACAGGCGTAGTCATCGTGAAGCCATACGGCTTTGACGCCCGTATCGGGTGGGATGCTCATATCGTGACCGTCAATGGCGTCGCGGTCGGGTTCACCAACGGCCCGCTATAGGCCGAAAGGCCCGGAAATCACCGGACTCTTCTCATCCCGTTGAGGCATGAGTCACGAAACGGCATATTTGGCGTCATTCCAGATAGCGTGACGAACTGTCCGCGGAATTCCCCACATTGAAAGGACTGACCATGGTGCGCTCGATGCGATCGCTCATCCTTGCCTGTATCTCGTCCCTCTTCCTCGTTGTCGCTGGCCCGCTGCTCGCCGGCGCGGCTGTGGCATCCGACTTTCTCTCGGCCCCGTCCTGGCCGGCTGAGCGTTCCGTGGCGCTCGACGCCATCGGCCATGTAGCCATGCTCGAGGGCGCCGATCCCGGTCAGGTGCGCACCATCGCTTTCGTTGACCGCGCTTCCACCCATGACCTGTTCTCGGCCGGCGGCTTCGCTCTGAACCACTTCGGAGTGCGCTGTTAACGCCCGAAACTGGTAGCGCCGTCTTCGGGCGGCGCGGCCACCTTCTTCAGTTGTTTGCAGAAAGCGCAAAGAACTCGACGAGGCGGCAGACGGACAAGGCCTAGGCCCGTGCGATGTGGTGGTTCGTCACTGCGTCAAGCCGGGGTGGGAAGCGAGTGGTCTAGTCCGCCTCATCAATCGTCAGAGGTCGCCATCGGCGTGGTAGTCGATGGCAGCGAGCGCGGCGCGGGTAGCTCCCTTCCGCGAAGTCGTCATCTGCAGGTGGCGCACCTAATTCAGTTTGTGCAGTTTTTGCACATACTCACAGGCTGGGCGCCAAATGAGGCGCGGTCACCCTTAAGTGGGTGCGGCCTGCCAGTTTGAGGCGAGTAGCGGTAAGCCGCAGCGCGCATGTGGAGCTGCCATAACGGGCCGATGGCCTCTCGCCTCAATCCCTGTCGAAGCGGAGGACGGAACGGGCTTCCGTCGCCCCTCGTGGAGATGCCGGAATTGGTCACCCGGCCCGCTTCACCCTTTCCTGACAGGATGTTGGCTGCGTAGGAATGGATCACCTTGCCCTGCCACGAAGTCGAAACCAGTGATAAACGATCGTGTCCAGTCAAGCAGTTCCATTTGTTCGACTTGGTCGCCGTCAGTGTCGTCGCGGAGCTTGTAATAAGCCTCCTCCATCTTCTTTAGGAAGCGATCCCTGAAGCTCGGGTCACTGTCGTTGATGGTCTCAACGATGCAGGTGGCTAGGACGGCAACGCCGACCTTGGCCCTATGAAGGTCACTACGTTGGTCTTCTGGGTTAGTTCTGGGCGGCATGCGCTTGTCTCCGTTCGTGGATACTTGATCCTCTACCCAGACTTGATGGAGGGCAAAGGCAATGGCGCCGAGTTGCACAGAAAATCAGGTTAGCGCTGCTGACATTCAGCGATGAAGACCCTCAAGCCCCGCCTGTCGCCCATGGCGCCAAGGCTCAAGTCCACCCGTGAGATACGAGACACCCGCTACAGCCCCGATGCCAAGGTCCGTCGCTGGTACAAGTCCAAGCGATGGCAGGATCTGCGGGAGCAGGTGCTCGTGCGCGACCTCTACACCTGCCAGCACACGGGCGTGCTGCTGATCGGCCAGGCGCCGGCAGGCGACAGCCCTGTCGTCCACCACAAGGTGCCGCACAAGGGCGATGAGCACCTGTTCTGGGACATCGACAACCTCGAAAGCGTTTCGAAGGCCTACCACGACTCCGAAGCCCAGCGGCTTGAGAAAAGCGGAAGCTGAGTGCTGGCTTTCTTCGCTTGATCGTCTAGAATCAAACGGCCCGACAAGGTGGTGGAACACCGAGCCGGGCCTGACCAAGACGATCGGTGAGGATCGAATATGGCTAAGGCAGAAGTGCGCCAGCGTGAGCGCATTTGCAAGCAGTGCAACCAGACATTCAGCTACGCTGTAGGCAAGGGTAACGACCGGAGCCACTGCTCTGACGCATGCCGAGAGGCATACAAGCGGGCTCGCGTCCGACCAAAATCAGAATGGCCGGTCTGTTCAACCGAAGGGTGCATCCGCCATGTGCGCGCCCTCTCATCAAAGCAGTGCAATACCTGCTACAAAGCGGAGGCAAAGCGCCGAGCGGGCGTTTGTCAGGTGCACAAGTGCGGAAAGCCTGCCACCCGTGTTGGGCACGGCCTCTGCGAAAAGCACTACAAGCGAGTGCGCAGGGTCGGCAGCTTCGACCTCACGCCGCGCGTAGAGCTGATGGTCCATGGCGGCTATCGCATCATTAAGGATGTCGAGCACCCGCTGGCTCAACAGAACGGATGGCTAGGCGAACATAGGGCAGTTGCTTACGAGAAGTATGGCCCTGGCCCGCATCCGTGCCACTGGTGCGGCACAGTCCACGACTGGCCTGATCTGGTGGTCGATCACCTGAACGAGCAGAAGGCAGACAACCGGCCCGAGAACTTGGTCGCTGCCTGTAACCCATGCAACCGCATGCGCGGCGGCATGATCCCATTCATCAAACGCATGCTGCCTGAGAGGCTGAGCGAGTTCATCGCCACCTTCGAGCACATGCGCGCCGAACCTGCCGTGTCCAAGGAATGGCACGACAGCGACGCGCAATCACAAGAGCGGAGAGCAAGATGACGCGGGCACAGCGCAGGCGCCTTCCCAAGGCTGGACTGATCTCGGTGGAATGGGCACAGCCCATCTTCCTTGGTCGCCGCTGGCTGCAGACTAACCGGCTGGCCAACGCCATGCGAGTACGCATCGGCAATCTGGTGCTGGTGTGGCGCATGCCGTGGCTTGAGCGATCCGCTCGTGCCCTGCACCCGGAATTGTTCGATGTCCATGCCGCCACTCGACCCGCTTCCGCCTGAAGCAGGCTTCCGCATCCACGATGCTGGATGGGCCGTCATCTTGATGGCCGTCTGGCTTATCGTGCTGGCCATCTGGACGTGGTCTGGGCGGGCTGGCTGACCCAGTCGGGGGGGGCGTCAGGAGGGCCGAAAGGCCGTCTCCGCCGGACCCGCGGCGCCCTCAAGTAGAGAGTTTTTTTCGTGATCC
>Ga0164243_10003506_pt1 | contig 25079 bp, 16 predicted proteins | sample OricompcompostOP_FD_108781 | JGI IMG/M metagenome (GOLD analysis project Ga0164243, IMG submission 108781) | Organic Plus compost microbial communities from Emeryville, California, USA - Original compost - Organic plus compost (OP) | ecosystem: Engineered > Solid waste > Mixed feedstock >...
GCGAGGCGAAGGCGGGATCGGCCGGGACCGGCGGCAGCACGGCCGTCGTCGGCTCCCAGCTCGGGACGACCGGAGCGTCGGGATCGGCCCACTGCGGCGCGGCCGCCGGTGCGTCGTGCGGCGTAGCGGTGGGGTCCGGGGATGCGGTGGCGAAGCCCTGCGGAGCGACCGCCGGCGCCTGCACCGGGGCCCAGCTCGCGGGTGGGGCAGCCTCGGCGGCATGGGGCGGCACGGCGGGCGGTGCGTCGAACCGGGGCGCCGCGGTCCACCCCTCGACCTGCGGGACCCAGCTGCGGGGTGCCGACGGCTCGGCGGCCTCGTCCCGTGCAGTCGCCTCCACCGGCACCACCTCGGCCTGCGCGGCGGCTACGACGGATGCTCCCTCATCCTGCGCGGCGGGCACGACGGACGTCGGCTCCGGCGGTGAGCTCCACGCGCGTGCGCCGTTCCACGCAGAGGCCGCGCGCTCACCCCCGGCCTGCGCTGCCGCGTCCGTCTGCGCCGCGGGGTCCGGGACGATCGGGATCGCGCCGGTCTGCCGCCAGGCGCGCTCCTCGTCGAGCGTCCGCTCGAAGGGGACGTCCGGGGGATCCTGTCGAGGCGCCGCCACGTCGTCGTCACCCGCCGCCGGGGACCAGGAAGGCGTCCCGTCCGCGGTAGCGGCCCCGATCGGTGCGGGACCGACGGAGTAGGCCTCGGCCACCGGGTAGGTGTCGGCGACCGGGTCGGGGCCGGGAACGTCAGCCACCACGGCGTCGTCGGCCCGGTCAGCGGCGTGCTCCGGGTAGGTGCCGTCGCCTGCGGCAGCACCGGCTCTGGCGTGCTCGTCTGCCCCGTCGACCGTCGCCTCGGCCCGGTACGCCGTGCTGTGGTCCGCGTGCGCGGCACCGTACGCACCGCCCTCGTACCCGGCACCGTTCCCCGCCCCGGCCTCGACCGATGGCTCGTACGGCGCCCACTCGTCGTCGTCTGGCGCGAGCTGCGGGATGACCAGAGCGGAGGGCTGCACCGGACCGTCGGCCTCCGTCACGCCCTCGGTCGCCGCCACGCCCGCCGCACCGGCAGCCGCGGCGGCAGCATCGAGCGACCCGCGGCCGCGGAAGCCGGCGAACAGGCCGGTGCGCGTCTGCGGGGTCACCGGCTCACCCACCGGGACGGCGTCCGTCGCGGTCGCCCCGGGCGGAACCGCCCCGATCGCTCCCCCGGCCTGCTCGGACGCAGTGGCGCGGCTACGGCTCGGCAACCCGCCCGCCTGCGGAGCCATCAGCGGAGGTGCCCAGCCGCCGTCGCCGCCGGCGAGGCTCGTCGGCACGGCAGGTGTCTCGGGCAGCACGATGCGCTCGTCCGGGACCGCGGGACCTCGCGTGGGCAGCCCCGCCGCCGTCACCACCCGCTCCGCACCGGCCACCGGCACGCCACCCGCCACCGGGGCAGCACCCGGCACCGGACCAGCACTCGCCGTCACACCAGCACCCGCCACGGCAGCGGACCCGGCCGCCGGCACGGACCCGACCACCGGCGCGCCACCGATCACGGGAGCGCCGGGCGCCGCACCGGCCCGCCGGCGCCGCGGCAACCCCTGCACCGTCTCCTCGTCGACCCACGTCCCGAGCTCCGCCTCGTCGCCCGCACCGACACCGACGCCTTCCGGGCCCGCGCCCGCCGGTGCCGGGTCCAACGCCGGACCGCGTGGCGACCCGGTCACGGACGGCGAGTCGGGTGCCGGCGAGGTCATGCCGGACGTCACGGGCCCGGCCGGGGCGACCGGTCCGGCCGCCCCGGCGGTGAGCGCCACCGCCGGGTGCACCTCGGCGACGGCCCCCGTGTCCGTCTCGTCCGGCTGCTGGAGGAACGGTGCCAGGTCGGCGGCGACGAACATGCCCACCGGGAAGCGCACCACGGCCTCGGTCCCGACACGGTCCGGCCCGGGGGCCAGCCGCACGTCGGCACCGACGCGACGGGCCAGCCGCCCGACCACGAACAGCCCGAGCCGCTGCACGCCGAGGGCGTCCGACGGCGACGTGGAGGCGATCTTGCCGTTGGCCGCCGCGAGCTCTTCGGCGCTCATACCGAGGCCACGGTCGAGCACGCGCACGACGACCGACTCGCCGGACACCGCGGTGCTCACGACGACCGGGTGCTCCGGCTCGGAGAAGATCGTCGCGTTCTCCAGCAGCTCGGCCAGCAGGTGGGCGGCGGCCAGCGCGTGGAAGCCGAGCATCTGGGGGTCCACCCGCAGGTCGAGCTCGACCCGCTCGTACTGCTCGATCTCGGAGGACGCGGTGCGGATCACGTCGGACAGCGGCATGGGCTCGCGGGGCCGGCGGCCGGAGTCGATGCCGGCCAGCACGAGCAACGACTCGGCGTTGCGGCGCATGCGGGTGGCGAGGTGGTCCAGCCGGAAGAGGTTTGCCAGCGCGGCAGGGTCCTCCTCGGTGCGCTCGAGGGAGTCGATGAACGAGAGCTGACGGTTGAGCAGCGCCTGGTCGCGCCGGGCGACGTTGACGAACATCTCCGCGATGGATCCGCGCAACGCCGCCTGCTCCTGGGCGACCTGGACGGTGGTGGCGTTGACGGCGTTGAAGGCGGAGGCGAGCCGGCCGACCTCGTCGCGCGACTCGACGGGGATCGCCGCCAGCGAGACCTGCGGTCCCTCGCCGGGCACCGCCACCTGCTCGACGAGCCGAGGCAGCTCCTCGCGGACCTGGGAGGCGGCGGCCGTGAGCCGACGCAGCGGGACGACGATGCGCCGCGCGACGAGCAGTGCGAGCACCAGCGAGGCGGCCGCGGCCAGCACGACGACGCCCAGGGTGACGACGGCCCGGTTGCGGGCGTCGTTCGCCGCAGCGGCCGCCGACCGGTGGGCGGCGTCGAGGATCTGCGTGTTGAGGTTGTCCAGGCCGGTGAGCTGCGTCTCGAAGGCCGCCTCCCAGAGCGCCGGCTCCACGAGCGCGATGCCTCGCCCGTCCGGCTGCTGGAGATGTGCACGCATGTTGGTGAACACCGACGTCGGGTCACCGGCGGGCAGCCTCAGGTCGTCGCTGCCGAGGGCCGCGACGACGCTGCGCGCCCGCTCCCGGGCCGACTCCGTGACCGCCCCCTGGCTGGCCAGCGCCGCCACCTCGTCCGGGGTGCCGGCCTGGTCACGCAGCAGCTCGTCGCCACGTACGCGCTCTTGCACCAGCTCGTCCTCGAGCCTCGCGACCTGGCCGTACGCCGCGATGTAGGCGCCGAGCTCACGGTTCTCCAGCGTCTGGCCGAGCTGCTCGACGAAGCCGAGCTGGGCGCTGACCACGTCGGCGTACGTGCGCTCGACGAGGGTGCGCTGCTCCCCGGCGTCCGCCCGCTGGCGCGCCTGCGGCAGCAGCTCCTGGTAGGCGGTGCGCACGGCGTCGCGCTGCCGGACGACGGTGCCGGAGAAGCCCGACAGGTCCAGCCCGTCGGTGAGCGGCTGGACCCGTCGGATGGTGGAGTCGGTGAGCGCCCGTGCCTTCGCCGTGTCCTCCGGCGACGCACCGCCGAGCGCCGCGACCCGCTCGTCCTGGACCGCGGCGACCAGCAGCCCGTAGCGCTGGAGGACGGAGACCGCGTCGTCCACAGTGCGGGCGTACCGCCACTCTCCGAGCGCACCGACGGAGATGTACGCGCCGGCGACGAGCAGCACGACCATCGGGACAGCGAGAACCGCCATCACCTTGGCGCGGATGCCGAGCCGTCGCAGCATGTCGATCCCTTCGTCGCCGGAGCAGGTGCGCCGGCGGGTGTCGCTCGAGCGGCGGGTCCACCCGCACAGGGCCCCCGTGGGACCCACATCGGCTCCCCGGAAGGGGACCATTAGCCCGCGGCCGAGTTTGCCACGCGGACCTGCCGACCGGTACGTCGTTCGACCGCTATGACCGTGTTCCGACGGGGCCCGCGCGGACCGGGCTAGGGTGCGGTCGTGCGCGCCGTCGTCGTCACCCGCCCGGGGGAGCCGGAGGTCCTCGCCGTCCAGGACGTCCCGGAGCCGGTGGCCGGGCCGGGCCAGCTCGCCGTCCAGGTCGTTGCCGCGGGTGTCAACCGGGCCGACCTGCTGCAGCGCGCCGGCCGCTATCCGGTGCCGCCGGGGGCCCCGCGGTGGCCCGGCCTGGAGATCTCCGGCACGGTCACGGCGCTCGGCCCGGGGCTCGGCGCGGGACCCGGCGGTCGGCCGTGGGCTGTGGGCGACCGTGTGGCGGCGCTGCTGCCGGGCGGCGGCTACGCCGAGCAGGCGGTGACGGATGCCGCGCTGACCCTGCCCGTGCCCGACGACGTGGACCTGGCCGACGCCGCGGGACTGCCGGAGGCGCTGGCGACGGTGCTGTCCAACCTCGGTCCGGCCTGGCTGGCGCCCGGTCGGACGGTCCTGGTCCACGGCGGTTCCGGCGGGGTGGGCTCGGTGGCCGTCCAGCTCGCGCACGCCCTTGGCGCGCGGGTGGTGTCCACCGCCGGCGGACCGGAGCGTGTCGGGCGGGTGCACGATCTCGGCGCCGACGTGGCGCTGGACCACCGCGAGCCGGACCTCGTCGGCCGGGTGCACGCGGCGACCGACGGGCACGGGGTCGACGCGGTGCTCGACATCCTCGGGGCCGCGGCGCTGGACGACAACGTCGCGATGCTCGCGCCCGACGGTCTGCTGGCGATCATCGGCCTGCAGCGGGGGCGGCGCGGCGAGCTGGACCTCAACGCGGTGATGAGCAAGAGGCTGACGCTCACCGGGACGACGCTGCGCGCCCGTCCGGCCGAGCAAAAGGCAGCGATCATGGCCGACGTCCGCGAGCGGGGCTGGTCGCTGGTCGTCTCCGGGGCGGTGCGGCCGGTGGTGCACGCCCGGCTGCCCTTCGAGCAGGCCGCCGAGGCCCACCGGCTCGTGGAGGCCGGCGAGGCGTTCGGCAAGGTGCTGCTCGTCCCCTGACGAACCGGCCGCGCACGCACCAGGTCCGGCCGCGCGCCCGAGCGGTGGACAAGGGAGCTGGGCGCCGGAGCGATGGGCGGCGGAGTGCCGAGCCGCGCCGGCTCAGTCCGGCAGCCCCTGGGCCAGCGCCGGGGCCAGCGCCGGCGCCAGCGGGAGCCGTGGGATCAGCGTCGCCTGCACCGCGTGGTACAGGTCGGCCTTGCCCGCCCACACCGTGCGCGACACCGTGTTGTCCACGCCGAGCTCGTGCCACCACGAGCCGCCGGCGCGGTCCACGAGGTACGTCCCGATGTACTCCCACCAGGTGGTGTACCAGTCGTCGAAGCGCGCCTCGCCGGTCGCGGCGTGCAGCGCGGCCGCGGCGGCGGCGGCCTCGGCGGCCACCCAGTGCATCCGCTCGCGCACCACCGGCCGGCCCGACCAGTCCACCGTGTAGACGAAGCCCGGTGCGCCGTCGACCGCCCAGCCCTCCCCGGTGGCGGCGTCGAACAGGGCCGTCGCGTCCTCCAGCATCCACGCCGGGGCGACCTCGCCACGAGCGGTGAGCGCGGCCCGCGTGTGCAGCGTGAGCCGGGCCCACTCGAACCAGTGCCCGACCGTCGCCCCGAACGGACGGAACGGGTGCGCCGGGGTGTCGGCGTTGTAGTCGAGCTGCGGTGACCACGCGGCGTCGAAGTGCTCCGGGATCCGCCACCCGTTGTCCCGCGCGAAGCCGTGGACCACGCGCTCGACCATCCGCAGCGCCCGGTCCAGCCAGACCCGCTCACCCGTGACGTCCGCCGCCGCGAGGTACGCCTCGACCGTGTGCATGACGGCGTTGACCCCGCGGTACCCGTCGAGCTCGGTGAAGGACCGGTCCCACTGCTCGACGACCATGCCGGCCTGCTCGTCCCAGAACCGCTCCTCCTGCACCCGCAGCGCCGCGTCGAGCAGCTCGCGCGCGCCGGGGCGGCCGGCCGCCGTGGCGCTGGACGCCGCGAGCACGACGAAGGCGTGCGGGTAGGCCGTCTTCGCGTCGTCGTGCGGCGTGCCGTCCCGGTCGACCTCGGCGAACCACCCGTCGTGCAGGTCGTCGTGGAACAGGCCGCGGAGCGCCGCCAGGCCGTGGTCCACCAGCGGCGCCCAGCCGGGCCGCCCGAGCAGGTGCCCGATGCTGTAGACGTGCGTCATCCGGCAGGCGATCCACAGCTCCAGCGGACCGTCCTGCGGACGGCCCTCGTCGTCCTGCCGCGCGAACCCTCCCGGGACCACCGCACCGCGGCCGAACTCCAGCAGACGGTCCGTCTCCTGCTCCAGCCAGCGGGCGTGCGCGGGCGTCGTCAACCAGGCCATGCCAGCACCCTAGCCAGCACCACCGACACCCGGGCAGGACCACGTCGGCTCCCCGAGACCGGGGCTGCGCCGACCCGGAGCGTCGGGGAGAATGTCGTGGTGAGCGACGACGAGCAGCGCATCATCAGCATCCCGGCCGGCGACGGCCAGCAGGCCGAGCACCAGCAGGGGGAGCACGCGGCGGGACCGAGCGGCCAGGGGCCGCGCGTCGTCGTCGTGCAGCCCTCCGGCGAGGCCGAGGACGAGTCCGGTGAGGACGTGACCTCCCTGGTGGACCAGCCGGCGAAGGTCATGCGCATCGGCACGATGATCAAGCAGCTGCTCGACGAGGTCCGCTCGGCCCCGCTCGACGAGGCGGCCCGCGCCCGGCTCGCGGAGATCCACCAGCGCTCGCTCAGCGAGCTGGAGGAGGGGCTGTCCCCGGAGCTCGTCGACGAGCTGCACCGCATCACGCTGCCCTTCGGCGAGGAGCAGGCCCCGTCCGACGCCGAGCTGCGCATCGCCCAGGCCCAGCTCGTCGGCTGGTTGGAGGGCCTGTTCCACGGCATCCAGACGGCCCTCGTCGCCCAGCAGATGGCCGCCCAGGCCCAGCTCAGCCAGATGCGCCGCGCCCTGCCGCCCGGTGCCGCCCAGGCCGGACCGGGGTTCGCCGTGGGTTCCCCGCGGGCCCAGCTCGGCGAGGAAGACACCCGCCCGACGCCGGGCCAGTACCTGTAGGACGGACCCGACGTGTTCGCGACGACGATCACGGAGCGGTGATCGCGTCACGCACGGCCAGCCGGACGTCGACCTCCGACACGGGTTGGGCGATATCGACGACCGGGATGTCCCACTCGTCGTCCCAGCGCCGGTGGCGCAGCGCCACCAGGTGGAAGGCCTCACGCAACAGCTCCGCCTCGCTGCGACCCTCCCGCTGCGCCGCGGCCTTGACCGCGCGCAGGTCCTCCTCGTCGATCATCACCGTCGTCCGCCTGAGCTCCTCGCGTCAGCCCTTCACCGAGCCGGCCAGCAGCCCCCGCACGAAGTACCGCTGCAGCGCCAGGAAGACGACCAGCGGCACGATCATCGCCACGAAGGCCCCGGCGGACAGCAGCTGCCACTGCGACCCGCGCGACCCGGCGAGCTCGGCCACCCGGACCGTCAGCGGCGCCACGTCGGTCGTCCCGCCGGCGAAGGTCAGGGCGACGAGCAGGTCGTTCCAGACCCAGAGGAACTGGAAGATCGCGAACGACGCGATCGCCGGGGTGAGCAGCGGCATGAGCACCTGGAAGAAGATCTTCACGTGCCCGGCGCCGTCCACCCGGGCCGCCTCGACCAGCGATGGCGGGATGTCCTTCATGAAGTTGTGCAGCAGGTAGATGGCCAACGGCAGGGCGAAGATCGTGTGGGACAGCCAGATCACCCAGAACGACCCGGCCAGCCCCCAGTCCACGTACTGCGACAGCAGCGGGATCAGCGTGACCTGGATCGGCACCACCTGGAGCGCGAAGACCGCCACGAACAGCAGGTTGCGGCCCCGGAAGTCGATCCAGGCGAACGCGTAGGCGCCGAGCAGCGCGAGCGAGATCGGGATGAGCACCGACGGCACGGTGATGACCACCGAGTTGACGAAGAACGTCGCCAGGTTCGTGGACGAGCCGAACAGCGCCTCCTGGTAGTTGTCCAGGGTCAGCGCCGGGTCGCGCCACAGCGTCCACCAGCCGGAGGTGCGGATGTCCGCGCGGCTGCGGAACGAGGTGACGAACAGCCCGAACGTCGGCACCGTCCACAGGATCGCGATGATGATCGCCAGCCCGGACGCCCAGGGCGAGGACAGCTTGCCCTTGACGGCGATGGCGCGCTTCTCGGCCCGGGACAGCTTGCGCGGCGCACGACGGGTGTCGGCGGCCCGGCTGTCGACCAGGGTCGTCGGAGGGATGGCGGTCATCGGATCTCCTCCGCGAGCCGGAGCTGCCGGACGTTGTAGACCACGATCGGCGTCACCAGGACGAACAGGAGCACGGCGAGCGCGGCGCCGAGCCCGGCGTTCTGCGCCCGGAAGCTCTGCGTGTAGAACTCGTACGCCACCACCGACGTGCCGTAGTTGCCGCCGGTCATCGTCCGCACGATGTCGAAGACCTTGAGCGTGGCCATCGCGATCGTCGTGAGCACCACCACCAGCGCGGGTCGGATGCTCGGCACGGTGATGAAGCGGAACATCGACAGCCCGTGCAGCCCGTCCAGCCGGGCCGCCTCGGTGATGTCGTCCGGGATCGCCTTGATCGCCGCGGAGAGCACCGTCATCGCGAACCCGGCCTGGATCCACACCATCACCGCGATGAGGAAGAACGTGTTCCACGGCTGCCCGAGCAGGAACTGCTGCGGCGGCACGCCGATCCACACCAGGAACTGGTTGAGCAGCCCGATCTGCTGGATCTCGCCCTGCACCGGCCGGTACTCGTAGACGAACTTCCAGATGATCGACGCGCCCACCAGCGAGATCGACATCGGCAGGAACATCAGCGTCTTGGCCAGCGACTCCATCCGGGTGCGGTCCACGAGCACGGCGTAGACGAGCCCGATGAACGTCGCCAGCACCGGCACGAGCACCACCCAGAAGAGGGTGTTGCGCAGCACGATCTGGAACTGCGGCTCGGTGAACGCCGCGGCGTAGTTGTCGAAGCCGACAAAGCTCTGCCCGCGCGCGTCGTAGAAGGAGCCCCGGATGGTGCGCAGCCCGGGGTACAGCAGCCCGAAGACGAGGAACAGCATCGTCGGGCCGAGAAAGCCGGTGACGACGAGCCAGGTCGGCGCCCGCTTGATCTTGTCGATGCCGAACAGGATCGCGCCCATGACGACGACGAACAGCAGCACCGCCAGCCCCATGAGCAGGAGCTTGTGCGTGGTCTCGTCCGCGTGGATGAACCAGTCCATCCGGAACCCTCTCCCCTCGCCGTTGAGGTGTCAGGCCTGCCGCGAGCGTAGCTCTGCACGACCGGGACGGGGATGGGGACCCGCTGCGCGAGTCCCCATCCCCGTCGTCGAGCCGCCCGTCAGGACGCGGGCCACGCCGCCTCGATGTTGTCGAGCGTCTGCTGGTCGGACTGGTTCTCCGCGATCCAGGCCGTCATCTGCTTCCAGAACGCGTCCGCCCCGACGGCCCCCGGCATCTGGTCGGAGCCGTCGAACCGGAACGTGTACGACTCGTCGGTCAGCAGGTCGAACGACAGCTGGTCGATCGGCGACTGGAGCAGGTCACGGTCCAGGCCGTTGTTGGCCGACAGCCAGCCCTGGCCGGTGACGCGGGCCTTCTCGTTGGCCCACTCCGGGCTGGACAGGAACGCCTGGAACGCCTGGACCTCCGGCCGGTCGGAGAACGCGGTGACGAACTCGCCGCCGCCGAGCAGCGGCTTGTCGTCGGCGGTCTCGCCCGGCAGGTAGAAGGCGTACACGTCACCGTCCTCGCCCACCTCGACGCCCTCGTCCCAGTTGGCCTGGTAGAAGTTGGCCGCCCGGTGCAGGAAGCAGGACCCGTCGAGGATGCCGTTGCCGGCCTCCGTCCAGGACGCCGTCGCGATCGACGCCACGTTGCCGATGCCGCCGTTCACGTAGTCCTCGTTCTTGAGGATCGAGCCCACGGTCTGCAGCGCGGTGACGATCTGCGGGTCGTTGAACGGGATCTCGTGGTTGACCCACTGGTCGTACACGTCCGGGCCGGCGGTGCGCAGCACCACGTCCTCCAGCCAGTCGGTGGCCGGCCAGCCCGTCGCGTCACCGGACTCGATGCCCGCGCACCAGGGCTTGGCGTCGTCAGGGTGGTCGGACACGATCTGGTCGGTGAGGTCCATGAGCTCGTCCCACGTCGTGGGGATGTCGTACCCGTTCTCCTCGAAGGCGCTCGGGGAGTACCAGACGAAGGACTTCACGTTGGCGCCGAGCGGGGTGGCGTACAGCGTCCCGTCGACGGTGCCGTAGTCGATCCAGCCCTCGGTGAAGTACTCGTTCGCGTTGTCGATGACCTGCTGCGGAGCAGCGACGATGCTGTCCGGGTAGTCGGCCACCAGGCTCTTGAGCAGCCCCGGCTGGGGGATGTACGCGATGTCCGGCGGGTTGCCCGCCTGGATCCGCACCGGGAGCTGCGCCTCGAACTCGCGCGAGCCCTCGTAGCTGATCTCCGCTCCCGTGCAGTCCTCGAAGGGCTTGTACGAGTCGATCTGCTGCTGGCCCTCCGGGTCGACGATCGACGAGTACACCGTGATCGTCGTGCCCGACAGGTCGCCGTACTGCTCGTAGGCCGAGCAGTCAGCGGTCTCGTCACCGCCGCCTCCCCCGCCACCGTCGTCGCCGGAACACGCCGCGAGCAGGAGCGCGGCAGCCGCTCCCATCGCGGCGGCCGCGTACCTGCGGCGCATCCGCATGCTCATGAAGACCTCCCCGTCGTCATGTGCGGCGCAGACGCGTGCCTACGCCTCCTGCGATGCAAGCCGCTGGCGACAAACGTCGCAACCGGGACACCGATGCAAGTGGGTCACGATTGCGTCACGGATGGGAGCGTGACCGCACAGCAGGCGCCTGGCTGGGACCCTGGTCCCGCACCGGTGCGACGCGTCGGCGGGACGAGCGTCGTGACCGTCCTCAGCCCAGCAGGGACCGCAGCACCGGCACGACGCCGTCATCGTCCACGGTTCCGGTGACCTCGTCGGCGGCGGCTCGCACCGCGTCGGTCGCGTGGCCCATCGCCACCCCGCAGGCCGCCCAGCGCAGCATCTGCACGTCGTTGGAGCCGTCGCCGACGGCCAGCGTGGCGAACGGCTCGACACCGAGCCGCTGTCGGACCTCCTCCAGCGCACTCGCCTTCGACACCCCGCCGGGGGTCAGGTCCAGCCAGGCCGACCAGCCGACGGCGTACTCCACCTCGTGCAGGCCGACGCGCTCCACCAGCTCGTGGAACTCCTCCGGGCTGCTGCTCGGGCTGCGGATGACGACGCGGGTCGCCGGCGAGGAGGCCAGCTCCTCGAACGGGACGACCTCGTGCTCGCCGGACAGCTCACCGGCCGGGAAGTCGGCGGAGACCCGGAACCCGACGCCCAGGTCCTCCACGGCGTAGAGCGCGTCGGGCAGCTCCAGGGCGATCGCCCGCAGCGCCGGCCCCGGGTCGAACGTCACCACGTCGACCACCTCGTACCCCTCGTCCAGCTCGGGGTCGAGGCGCACGGTCACCGCGCCGTTCGAGCAGACGGCCCAGCCGTCGCGCAGGCCCAGCTCGGCCGCCACCGGCACCGTCGCCGTGACGGAGCGGCCGGTGGCCAGCACCACGTGCAGGCCGGCGTCGCGCACGTCGGCCACCGCCTGCCGGACCGCGTCGGAGATGGTGCCGTCGTACGACAGGAGGGTGCCGTCCACGTCGAGGGCGACCAGTCGGAACCTGCTCACCGCGCGCGCTCCCTCGAGCCCGACGCCCTCGCCCGACGGATCGTCGTGCCGGCGGCGGCGCAGGCCACCGGGCCCGTGAGGGTCATCGGGCCCCTCCGACCGGCTCGAGGACCTCCAGACCACCCAGGTACGGCCGCAGCCCCTCCGGGACCCGCACCGACCCGTCGGCCTGCTGGTGGTTCTCCAGGATGGCGACCAGCCAGCGCGTCGTCGCCAAGGTCCCGTTCAGCGTCGCGACCGGCCGCACCTGGCCGTCCGCCGTCCGCTCGCGCACCCCGAGCCGACGGGCCTGGAACGTCGTGCAGTTCGAGGTGGACGTGAGCTCCAGCCAGCGCCGTTGGCTCGGCAGCCACGCCTCGCAGTCGAACTTGCGCGCCGCGCTCGAGCCCAGGTCCCCCGCGGCCGTGTCGATCACCCGGTACGGGAGGTCGACCAGCGCGAGCATGTCCTTCTCCCAGCCGAGGATGCGCTGGTGCTCGGCGGCGGCGTCCTCGACCGTCGTGTAGCTGAACGCCTCGACCTTGTGGAACTGGTGCACGCGGATGATGCCGCGGGTGTCCTTGCCGTACGAGCCGGCCTCGCGCCGGTAGCACGCCGACCAGCCGGCGTAGCGCAACGGCCCGTCGGACAGGTCCACGATCTCCCCGGAGTGGTACCCCGCGAGCGCCACCTCGCTGGTGCCGACCAGGTACAGGTCGTCGGCCTCCAGCCGGTAGATCTCGTCGGCGTGCGCCCCGAGGAAGCCGGTGCCGGCCATGATCTCCGGCTTGACCAGCGTCGGGGTGATCACCGGGGTGAATCCGGCGGCCAGCGCCCGGTCCACAGCCGCGTTGAGCAGCGCGAGCTCCAGCCGGGCACCGATGCCCGTCAGGTAGTAGAACCGGGCGCCGGACACCTTGGCACCCCGTTCGGTGTCGATCGCCGCCAGGCCCTCACCGAGCTCCAGGTGGTCCCGGACGGTGAAGTCAGGCCCGTACTCGGTGGCGAAGTCGCGCGGCGTCCCGACGTGCTCCAAGACGACGTAGTCGTCCTCGCCGCCGGCCGGGACCCCGGGCTCGACGACGTTGCCGATGCGGCTGCTGAGCCGGGCGGCGCGCTGCTCGGCGGCGTCCGCCTCCGTCTGCAGGGCCTTCACCTGGTCGGCGAGCTGCTTGGCCCGCGCCAGGAGCGACTGCTTCTCGTCCCCCTGCGCGGCGGCGACCTGCTTGCCGAGGGCCTTCTGCTCGGCGCGCAGCGTCTCGAACTGCGTCAGCGCGGAGCGCCGCCGGGCGTCCGCGTCCAGGACCTCGTCCACCAGGTGGGGGTCGTCACCACGCGCGACCTGACTGGCGCGCACGACGTCGGGTTCCTCGCGCAGGAGGCGCAGATCGATCACGTCGCCGAGCCTACCGACCGGTCGACGGGGCTCGACCCCGGGGTGCCGGACGCTCGCCGGCCGTTCACCGGCCGGTCACCCCCGACTGGTCGCACCCCACCGACCCGATCCGGCTGCGTCGCCCCGCCGATCGATCGCAGGCCGCAGCCGACCAGCCGCACCCCACCCGCGCCGAGGGGCGGGGTGTCGGTAACGCGTCGTAGATTGCCCCGCATGGCGTGGGAGGCATGGGTCGCGGTAGTGGCCGGCGTGCTCGCGCTCGGGGCCCTGGTGCTCGGCACGGTCGTCTGGCGTCGGCAACGGGATCTGCGCGGCCGGCTCGACCCCCTGCCGCGACGTCCGACCCCCGACGAGCGCCCCGTCGTCGCGGTCGTCGTCAACCCCACCAAGCCGGGAGCCCACGGCCTGCGCGAGACGCTGGCCGAGTCCTGCGCGCGGCGGGGGCTGGACGAGCCGCTGTGGTTCGAGACGACCGCCGAGGACCCCGGTGTCGGGCAGGCGCGCGATGCGCTCGACCGGGGGGCGGACATCGTCCTCGCGGCGGGCGGGGACGGGACGGTGCGGGCGGTCGCCGAGGCGCTCACCGGCACGGGCGTCCCGATGGGGCTGCTGCCGCTGGGCACCGGCAACCTGCTGGCGCGCAACCTCGACCTGCCGCTCAACGACCCGGCGGCCGCGCTGACCGTCGCCCTCGACGGCTGGGACCGGCCGATCGACGTGGGCCGTCTGCAGGTGGTCCGCTGGGCCACCGAGCAGCGCGGCGCGGATCCCGACGCGGCCGACGCCACGACGCCCCCGGCGAGCGACGAGCCAGGTCGCAGTGCGCCGCGCAGACCGCCGTCCGAGCACCTCTTCCTGGTCATCGCGGGCCTGGGCTTCGACGCGGCGATGGTGGCGGACGCCGACGAGCAGCTCAAGGCGAAGGTCGGGTGGATGGCCTACTTCGTCGCCGGCATCCGGCACCTGCACGGGCGGCGGCTGCGCGTCCAGGTCGGGCTCGACGACCGGCCGGCGACCTCGACGCGGCTGCGCAGCCTGCTCGTCGGTAACTGCGGCCGGCTGCCGGGCGGCATCAACCTGCTGCCGGACGCCGAGCTGGACGACGGCTGGCTCGACGTGGCCGCGATCGACACCCGCGGCGGGCTCGCCGGCTGGGCGCAGCTCCTCGGTGAGGTCGTGCTGCAGGGGATCGGCCTGCGCAACGACCTGCCGGCGAAGATCGGCCGCATCGACCACACCCGCGCGCGCACCGTGCGGCTCGCCGTCGTCGGCGGTGAGCACGTGCAGGTGGACGGCGAGGTGCTCGGACGGGCCGAGGAGCTCACCGCGTCGGTGGACGCCCGCGCCCTCCGGGTCCGCGTCGCCCACCCCTGATGCGGGGAGCGCGCGGGACGCCCGCCGCCGGTGTCAGGTCGCGGATCCCCGACGGACGGCGGTGAGCCAGTCCCGCGCGGCGACGAAGTCGCCGTCCGCCGTCCCGACGTGCACCGTCGCGGGGACGGCGTCGGCGCGTGGATAGGACCCCAGGAACCGCACGTACGGGCAGCGTCGGTGCAGGCCCATGATCGCCTCGCCCATCCGCTCCTCGGCGATGTGCCCCTCGGCGTCGATGGAGAACGAGTAGCGGCCGAGCGCGTCCCCGATGGGCCGGGACTCGATCCGCGACAGGTTCACCCCGCGCACCGCGAACTGCTCCAGCATCGCGAGCAACGCCCCCGCCTCGTTGTCCGGCAGGTGCACGACGAGCGTCGTCTTGTCCGCACCCGTGGGCGGCGGCACCGTCCCCGGTCGCCCGACGACGACGAACCGGGTGACCGCGTCGGGGTTGTCGGCGACCTCGGCCGCCAGCGGGACGAGCCCGTAGGCGTCGACCGCCACCGGCGGGACGAGCGCCGCGTCGAAGCCGACCGGACCGTCCGCGGCGCCCGCGCCGGACAGCCGATCGGCGAGCAACGCCGCCGGTGCGGTGTTCGAGGTCGCCGGCACGTGCACCGCATCCGGCAGGTGCCGTCCCAGCCAGCGCCGGCACTGCACCCAGGCGTGCGGGTGGGCCGCGACCCGGTGCACGTCCTCCAGCCGGGTGCCGGCCGCGGCCGCCAGCGTGAACTGCACCGGCACCAGCACCTCACGCAGCAGCACCAGCGGCTCGCCTGTGGCGAGGCTGTCGAGCGTGGCGGTGACACCGCCCTCACCGGTGCTCTCGATCGCGACCACCGCGTAGTCCGCCTCCCCGGAGCGCACGGCGGCCAGCGCCGAGGTGACGTCCACCTGCGGCAGGTCGATCGACTCGCCGACAGGCACCACCTGGCGCAGAGCGGCCTCGGTGAACGTGCCGGCCGGGCCCAGGAACGCATAGCGGGGCGCGGTCATCGGTCCTCCAGGGGTCGGGTGCGCGGCGAGGCCGTCGCTGGCAGGGTAGTCGGCTCCGCCGGCTGTCCCGCCGGGTCCCGCGCCCCGGAGACCGGCGCCGCCGCGGCACGTCCGCTCGACCACCGCACGGCCGGGCCGCCGGAGGCCTCCTGCGCGCGCAGGACCAGCAGCCCCACCAGCGGCACCGCGGCGAACAACATCACCGTCGCGATGCGCACCCCGTAGTCGTTGACCACCGCGCCGCCCACGGCCGCGACCAAGAGCCCGACAAGCACCGCACGTACCAGCGGCCAGCGCTCCTCCATCCGGGCGAACCAGGCCGCCACCCGCCGCCGCGGCGGCCACAGCAGGAGGACCGTCACGACGAGCACCGCCAGCGTCAACCAGGCGGACGGTCCTGCGACGACCGTCCGCGCCGCGTAGCCGGCCTTGCGGGCCACCGTCTGCCACGCGGTCCCGTCGAGGACGGACTGCACGAAGATGCCCAGGTGCGACCGCTCGTCGGCCGGCCGCAACCAGTCGAGCACGCCGATCGCCCCGACGAGGACCACCCCGGCCACCCCGGTGAGCAGCAGCCGGCGCCAGGTCAGCCGCACGCCGGCGACCGCGAGCACCACGACGGCCCCGGCGGGGACCAGCACCAGGCCACCTCCGACGTCCGCCCCCAGCGCCGGCCACAGGTCGACCACCAGCGCCACGCCCGCCACCACGGCTGCGACCGTGACGGCCAGCAGCCTGCGACCCCGGCGCAGCAACCACGTGCCGAGCGCCGCCGCCGTGACGAGCGCCGCGACGGCGTACACGGAGTACGTGGGGTTCCCGAAGCCGTAGTACCGGCCGCCGAGGGTCGGCGACGGACCCAGCGGACTGCCGCGGTGCAGCGGGGTGCCGAGTGCGGCGTCGAGGGTGAGCACGCCGAAGGTCAGCAAGGCCAGCAGCGCAGGCGCCGACCACACCGGTCGCCGCGGGGCGAGGCCCGCCAGACCGGCGACCGCCAGGGTCACCACGGCCAGCGAGCCCCACATCGCGAGCGCGGGCGGGCCCGGCATCCGCCACCAGGAGGACAGCGTCATGAGGAACATCGCCACCGGCAGCGCACCGAGCACCAGCAGCAGTCCCTCGACGGCCCGCAGCAGGCGTACGGCGGCACCCGGGCGCCGGGTCGCCAGCCGCGGGCCCAGCAGCAGCACCAGCACCAGCACGACCAGACCCACCACCAGCGGCGTCGTGGTCACGGTGCCCGACAGCCCACGCAGTGCGTGGTCGCGCACCGTGAGATCGGCGAGCTGGTCGACGGCCGTGCCCACGTCCGAGGGGCGGGCACCCGCCGCGACCAGCGGTGCACCGGTGAAGTCGGACGGGTTGCCGGCACCGACCGCGGCCAGCACGCTCGTCGGCACGTCGAGGAGCCGCACGACGCCCTCCCACCGGGTGGAGGCGGTCGACAGGAAGCGGCTCGACGGGTCCGTCGCGACCGCCCCGACGCCGAGCCACGGCCGCCCGGGCGCCGGGTTGCCCACATCCACCACCAGCACGACCGCACCGTCCGGCGCCGCCTGCAGCACGCGGCGCACGGTGGCGTCCACCGCCCGCACCGCAGCGTCCCGGTCCACCACGGCGACGTCCTCATCCGCCCCGGCGGTGTCCGATCCGTCCCCGGCGACGCCCGGGCCGTCCCCGGCCACGTCCGGAGCCACCGCGGCGGCGTCCGCGTCGACCGCCAGGTCCTGGTCGTCCGTCGCGGCCGGGTCCGCCGTCGGCACGACGAACGGCGCGGAGCCGGCGTCGACCACGGTCACCGGGCAGGAGAACGCGTCCGCCGGGTCGGTGAGCGCGGCGTCCAGGTCGCGGTAGCGCCCGACGCGACCGTCCTCCCCTGCCAGCGCCAGCGCCGCTCCGGGCCCCACGGCCGTCGAGCACGCTCCCGCGGTGTCGAGCGCCTGGCCGAGCACCCCGAGCCGCGGCCGGAACGCGGAGCGGCGCTGCAACGTCTCCAGGTCCGTCCAGCCCTCGATCGCGGCGCTGCCGCCGTCCGACCGCACCTCCCAGGGTGCGCAGACCCACTCCCCGTCGACGCTCTGGCCGGTCACCGGCGCCCGGCCCGCCGACAGCGACAGCCACCCGGCGGACCCGCACCGCGCGCTCGTGCCGGTCACCCCCGGCGCGACGCCCCCGACCGCCGAGCCGTCCCGGACCATGCCCCACAGCGTCGGGGTCGCGCTGCGCGTGACGTCCTGCCAGCGGACACCCTGCGTACCGACGACCACGAGCGGCGCACCGGTCCCGACGACCGGGACCCCGCCGCCGCGCGCGACGTCGCCGGCGGCAGACGGCGAGGTGGGGGTCGCGGCGGCGACCAGCAGGAGCGCCAACAGCATCCCGCCGGACGCGGCCACGACGACGGACGGCATCCGGCGCACCGGCGCATCCCGCTCGCCGCCCACGGCGTCGGGCACCTGCGCGCGGTCCGCGCAGCCGGAGACCGCCAGCAGGCTCCCGGCGGCGAGCAGCACGACCAGCGCCACCGACACGCCCGAGTCGTTGAGTGCGGCGCCGAGCAGCCCGACCACCACGACGGCCGCGACCACCTGGTGCAGCAACGGCCAGCGCGCGTAGAGCCCCCGCACGGCGGCGGGTCGCCAGCGGACCGGGCCGACCAGCGCGACGGCGACCACCAGGCACACCAGGGCACCGACCGCGCCACCGGGTTGCGCGATCGTCGCCCACGCGCCGGCCGCCTTCGAGCCGACCACGCCGAGCGCGTCGCCGTCGAGCACCCGCTGGACGAACAGCCCCAGGTGCGAGCCCGGGCCGGGCAGCAGCCAGTCGACCACCGCGACCACTACGACGACGAGCACCGCCAGCGCACCGACGAGCAGAGCGCGCACCGAGGTCACCGAGCGCCCCGTCACGCCGATGAGCAGCACCGCGAAGGCGGGCACCAGCGCCAGGATGCCGCCGAGGTCGGCGCCGAAGGCCGGCCAGCCGTCCACGACGACCGTCACGACGCCGACGGCCGCCACCGCCGGCACCGCCCAGCGCGGGTGCCGGCGACGTGCCACGGCCGCCAGCGCTCCGGCGAGCACGAGCGCGGCGGAGGCGTACACCGCGAAGGCGGTGTTGCCGAAGCCGTAGAACCGGGCGCCGAGCGTGAGCGTCGCACCGAGGACCGACCCCTGCTGCAGGACCGTGCCCGTCAGCCCGTCCACGGTGAGCACCAGCCACGTCACCGCCGCGACGGAACCGCCCACCCGCCACGGTCCGGGGGGCAGCACGCGCGACAGCGCCCAGGCCATGAGGGCGACGAGCAGGGTGGCCACCGCGCAGGACACGGTCGCCACCACGAGCGGTGCCGCCGCGACCCACCACCGGGACAGCGCCGCCAGGTAGGCGCCCGCCGGTGCGCACGCCGCCAGCAGGAGCACCGCGGTGGTCACCCGCCGGGTCACCGCGCGTCGGGCGGCCCCCGTGGCGCTCCGGGGGGCGCCCACCGTGCCGGCCCGGCCCGTCCGCAGCGCGACGGCGAGGGCCAGCAGCGCAGCGAGCGCCGTCACGCCGATGAAGACCGGCATGAGGTGCGGGATCGTCGTCGTCATCTCGGTCAGGTAGCGCCGGTTCTCCACCGTGCGGTCGGCGCTCATCCGGCGCGGCGAGTCCACCGTGAGCGGCGAGCCGTCGAAGTCTGTGATGTCACCCCCGACGGTCGCGACGACGGTCGCGGCGAGGTCCGCCAGCGTGACGATGCCCGGCCGCCGGGTGGAGTCGGAGGTCAGCCAGCCCACCGGACCGCCACCGGCGTGCCAGTCCACGACCACCTGCAGGCCCAGCTCCTCGACCGGGGTGTCGGAGACGCCAGCGACGACGACGCGCCACCCGTCGGGCACCGCGTCCAGCACCTGCCGCAGCGTCCGGTCGAGCGCACGCAGCTCGTCCTGCCTGGTCCCCGCGTCCGGGGACAGCTCGCCGCCGTCCACCACGACCACCGGGCACGCGACGAGCTGCCCGGGCGTGAGGTCGGCGACGTCGCGCACGTACCGCTGCACCACCCCGGTGCCGTCGGCAAGCGCGACCGCGGCGCCCGCACCGATCGCCGTCGTGCACGCGCCGGCCGTCGAGACACGGCTGCCGACGGTCCCCGGTGCACCGGTCTCCGTCTCGCGCGCGGCGAGCGCCTCGACCAGCGACGACCAGCCCGTCACCAGGTACGGCGCGGGACCGCGCCGGCCCGGGTCGACCTCGGCGGCGGGCGGGACGGGGGTGCAGTCCAGGGTCGGGTCGGCCGAGGCCGGGACCTCGGGGGGCTCCAGCGGCGCGGGGGCCGGCGTACGGCGGCCCGCCGAGAGGGTGAGCCAGGCGTCCAGCGGGCAGGTCTCGGGGTTGACGGTGCGCACCGAGATGGAGGCCACCGAACCCTGCTCCACCATGCGCCACAGCGTCGGCACCGTGGAGCGGTCCACGTCCGTCCAGTGCAGGCCGCCGACCCCGACGACGACCACGCCCGCCGACTCGCCACCGCTCACCGCCCCGGCGGGCTCTCCCGCGGCCGGCGTCTCGTCGCGCGGGGCGGCCACCGCGGCGCCGGCCCCGAGCGGCAGCACGAACGCCGCCAGCAGCACCACGACGAGCCCACGGACCGCGCGCAGCGAACCGCGCACCCGTCCGTGCACCCGCCCACGCACCGACCCGGGTGCGCGCAGAGGGCTCCGACCAGGCATCGGTCCAGCGTAGGGCCGCCCACCGACACGTCCCGAGCCGAGCGCTCCCGCCCGGTGGACGTTCACGGACACCTCACGTCCCGCGCACCGGAGCCGACCCGCACACGCCCGGTCAGCGAGCGGCGGCGACCCCGCGGGCCGCGCGAGCCCGTCAGCGGTGCGGCGGCTTGGGCCCCAGCGTCCGCCGGACCACCGAGGCCGCACCCCGCATCCGCCGCGCGTTCACGGCCAGCTGCACGTCCCGGTACTGCGCCGCTCGGTGGAGCTGTCCGCGCAGATCCGTCCCCGACGGCCGGTGCCGCAGGTCGCACGGCACCTCGACCACCCGGAACCCCTGGCGCAGCAGGTCGATGGTCATCCCGGTCTCGACGCCCCAGCCGCGCGCGAGCGGGGTCGCGGCCTCGAACGCCTCGCGGGTCAGGCAGCGCATCCCGGACAGCGGCTGCGTCGGCGTCCACCCGGTCATCGACGCGATCGCCCGCCGCGCCGCCCCGACGACGATCCCCCGCCCCCCGGCACCGGGCTGCGGCGGCAGCAGCGCGATCGCCAGGTCGGCATGCCCCTCGAGCACGGGTGGGACCAGCGGGGCGGTGTTCACCGCGGACTCCCCGAGGTCCCCGTCGAGGAAGAGCAGGACGCGTGGCAGCCGGTCGGGGGCGTCCCGCATCGCGACCACCGCGGCACCGGTCTCCATCGCGGCCGCCTTGCCGCGATTGTGCGAGTGCCGCACGACGACGGCGCCGGCCTCCCGCGCGACGTGCTGCGTGTTGTCCTCGGAGCCGTCGTCCACGACGAGCACCAGGTCCACGTGCGGGATCGCACGGGCGGAGCGCACCGTCGCGGCGATGCGGCGGGACTCGTCCTTCGCCGGAACGATCACCGCGACGCGCTGCCGCGAGCGGTGCGGGAGCGGCGCCGAGCGGGGCGCACCACCGACCCGTGCAGCGGGCTCGTCGTCGGCGGGTGGGCCACCCTGGGGCGTCACGTCGGCAAGCCTATCGATCCGGCGCGTCCCCACACGTCAGGCTCAGCGCAGCGTGACCTGACGGGCCACCAGACCCGCCCGGGCCCGCCGGGCGTTCGCGTCCAGCGGCGTGCTGTCCTGCAGCGCGGCGGTGAACCGCGGCAGGAACTCGGCGAGCGGGCCCTCCACGTCCTCCGCCTCGCTGCCGCGGGCCAGCTCCCACACCGGGACGACGAGGCCGCTCGAGCGGAAGTAGCCGATGAACTTGTTCCCGTCGAACCCGGACTCACGCCGACCGTGCAGTCGCGCCAGACCGTCGAGCACCTCCTGCTCGTCGTACGGCTGCGCCCAGCGCAGGAACTCGCGTGCGCCCATCCGGCACCAGTACGCCGCGGGGACGGCGTCGAGCTTGCGGGTCGGGATGATCGCGGCGTCGGCCTCCTCCATCGCGGTCCGCAGCTCGTCGGTGCGCTCCACGTCGCCGCCGAGCCAGTACTCGAAGGAGTCGCGCACGGTCACGTCGAAGGGCACCGACAGGTCGAGCACGTCCTGCAGCCGCGGGCCGGGACCGGGCAGCCCGACAGTCTCCACCGAGGTGCCGGGCTCCGCGTCGAGCACCTCCAGCAGCGCCGCCGCCAGGTCACGGCTCGCGTCACCGGAACCGCCGACGGTCTGCAGCGCCAGCAGGACGACACCGTCGCTGCGGTGCAGCGCGTGCCAGCCGGTGGGCAGCACCGTCGTCACCAGCACGTCGCGCGCGCCGTGCTCGGCGGTGGTGCGGGCGGTGGCGGTCGCCGCGGGGACGAGCTCCTTGAGGGCAACCCAGTCGGGCTCGCCGGGCAAGCCCTCGAACGGACGCAGCACGAAGTCGGGGGTGGTCCTGGCCATGGTCGGCAAGGCTACCGGTGCGGCCGGCGGCGCCGTGCGACCGGGCCGCGGCCGGTCTCCGGCCCGGCCGCGGACGGGACACGCCCATGCACGTCGCGCGTGTCGGTGGCGTGCGCGAGGATCGGCCCATGGACCCGCGTGCCGGCACCCCAGCCCAGCCTTCCGACCTCATCGACCTGGACGCCCTGCTGGCGGCCTACTACGACCGCGAGCCGGAGCCGGACGACCCGCACCAGCGGGTCGTGTTCGGGACCAGCGGGCACCGCGGCTCCGCGCTGGACGGTGCCTTCAACGAGGCGCACATCGTCGCGATCACGGCCGCCATCGTGGAGTACCGCCGCGGCCAGGGCACCGACGGGCCGCTGTTCATCGGCCGGGACACCCACGCGCTGTCCGAGCCGGCCTGGCGCTCCGCGCTGGAGGTGCTGGCCGCGGCCGGCGTCGAGGTGCACGTCGACGCGCGCGACTCGTGGACGCCGACGCCGGCCGTCTCGCACGCGATCCTGCGGCACAACGGCGCCGGCACCGCCGCGGGTGTCCGCACGCAAGGACCCGGTCTGGCCGACGGCATCGTCGTCACCCCGTCGCACAACCCGCCGCGCGACGGTGGGTTCAAGTACAACCCGCCGCACGGCGGGCCCGCCGACTCCGACGCGACCGGCTGGATCGCCCGGCGCGCCAACGAGATCCTCGCCTCCGGCTGGCGGTCCGTCCCGCGGGTCAGCCTCGAGCAGGCGCTCGCCGCGGAGACGACCCGCCGGCACGACTACCTCTCCTCCTACGTGGACGACCTGCCGTCCGTCGTCGACATCGAGGCCATCCGGGCCGCCGGCGTGCGCATCGGCGCGGACCCGCTGGGTGGGGCGTCGGTCGAGTACTGGGCGGCCATCGGCGAGCGCTACGGCCTGGACCTCACGGTGGTGAACCCGACGGTCGACCCGCGGTGGTCGTTCATGACCCTCGACTGGGACGGCAAGATCCGGATGGACTGCTCGTCGCCGTACGCCATGGCCTCCCTCGTGTCCCGCATGACGTCGAGCGACGGCGGGGCACCGTTCGACCTCGCGACGGGGAACGACGCGGACTCCGACCGGCACGGGATCGTGACGCCCGACGGCGGCCTGATGAATCCCAACCACTACCTCGCGGTGATGATCTCCTACCTCTACGGGGGCGCCCGGCCGCACTGGCCGGCCGGCACGGCGATCGGCAAGACGCTGGTGTCGTCCAGCCTGATCGACCGGGTCGCTGACCGGCTCGGCCGGCGTTTGGTCGAGGTGCCGGTCGGGTTCAAGTGGTTCGTCCCCGGGCTGGTCGACGGGTCCGTCGGGTTCGGCGGCGAGGAGTCAGCCGGCGCCTCGTTCCTGCGCACCGACGGCACGGTGTGGACCACCGACAAGGACGGGATCGTCCCGGCGCTGCTGGCCTCGGAGATCCTCGCCGTGACGGGTCGGTCCCCCTCAGAGCACCACCGTGAGCTGGTCGCCGAGCTCGGCGAGTCCTGGTACGCCCGGGTCGACGCACCGGCCGGTGCCGCCGAGCGGCAGGCCCTCGCGGCGCTCACCCCCGAGCAGGTCACCGCCACGACGCTCGCCGGGCAGGAGATCACCGCCCGCCTGACCCGGGCCCCCGGCAACGACGCACCCGTCGGCGGGCTGAAGGTCACCACCGCCGACGCGTGGTTCGCCGCCCGCCCGTCGGGGACGGAGGACGTCTACAAGGTCTACGCCGAGTCCTTCGTGTCGGCGGAGCACCTGCAGCACGTCCAGGCGGCGGCGCAGGAGCTGGTGGCGCAGGCGCTGCGGACCACGGACGGGCGGGGGTAGCGACGGGACGACGGGGGCTCGACCCTAGGCGGCCGCGACCCCCGACGGCCCGTACGAGGACGCGCCGGACATGCACGTCGGGAAGCCGGACGGGACGCTCGCCGGCGCACCGGTCAGCCGCTCCAGCCGCCGCCGTATCGCTCGCGACGGTCGGCCCAGCCGTCCCCGCGCCGGCGCGCCTCCCCGTCGTCCGAGCCGTCCGACGGCTCCGCGCTGCTGGGGTCCTCGGTCGCGGTGTCGGTCGGCGCGGTCTGGTCCGGCTCGGCCTCGGCGGCGGGCTCTCCGGCATCACCGGCACCGTCGTCGACCGGGGAAGCGGTGGCCGGCGCCGACTCGGCCGGTTCCGGAGCCACCCGCGCCGCGGGGTCGGCCGCCGGCTCCGGTGAAGGGGCCGGCGCAGTTTCCGGCGAGGGCTCCGCCGCGGCCTGCGCCGACGTGGCCGACGCAGCAGCCACGGTCGCCATCGGCTCCACGAAGCCGGCCGCCGGGTCGTGGATGCCGTCGACGAACGCCTGCTGGGAGTCCGGCCGCGAGGTGATCCGCCAGTCGTTCGTCACCCGCTCGCCGCCGCTGATCGTGGTGACCGCCAGGTTGAACCAGGCCAGGCCGATGATGTCGCCGTTCTCGGGCCGCGCCAGCGCGTCGAACAGGTCAGTGACCCACCGCGCCTTGTTGCCGCCCACCTCCGACGCGCCGATCTCCGCCAGGAGGATCGGCTTCCCGCTGATGTCCCGGAGCTGGTCGAGCGTGCGGTCGTACGTGTAGGAGAACGTCGGCGTCTGGTCCTCCTTGTACGGCGGGCGGTAGTAGCCGGACACCCCCAGCCAGTCGACGTACTCGTCGCCGGGGTAGAGGCTGCGCAGGAACTCCGGGTCGTCGGAGCCGGACGGCAGGTTGTTCACGATGTTGGGCGCCCACACCCAGATGACGTAGGCGTTCGCCCCCTCGGCGGCGAAGATGTCGTGCACGTGACGCCACATCGTCGCGAAGTCGCCCGGGCGGTTCCCGTTGAGTGCCTGACCGCCCTGGCCGCGCTCGCTCCACGGGTACCAGGCGCCGTTCATCTCGTGGTCGAGCCGGATCGCGACGGGCAGCCCGAGGGCGGCGACGTCCCGCGCGTACCGGTGCAGGTAGTCGTCGTAGGCGCCGTCGATGATGCGCGGCAGCGAGTAGTCCGGGTCCTCCGGCTCGTCGTTGCCGGCCGCGAGCGGCCGCGACTCCCAGGTGAGCAGCGGCAGCACGCCCTTCTGCCAGGACCGGGTCA
>Ga0164243_10003507_pt1 | contig 25070 bp, 19 predicted proteins | sample OricompcompostOP_FD_108781 | JGI IMG/M metagenome (GOLD analysis project Ga0164243, IMG submission 108781) | Organic Plus compost microbial communities from Emeryville, California, USA - Original compost - Organic plus compost (OP) | ecosystem: Engineered > Solid waste > Mixed feedstock >...
CTAACACCACCCTGGATGAAAGTGATGGTGCGCCAGGACGATGACCCTTTTGATGTGCGCACGCATGGCAGAGGCGTATTGAATGTGATTGACCTGGCAAATATCTGGTCCTGCGCTTTTATAGCTACCGAAGATATTGGTGAAGTACAGCCCGATGGCAGCTTTACCGTGCAGGGACGTACCGATACCAGCGATATCAGGGGCTGCAGCCTGATGGTGGCTGACCCGGTGTAATAGCGGTTGTTGTTGTGCAACGCTTTTTCTTCCTTTTCTGTCATTGCCGGTAAAACAACGGTATGAAGAAAATATGCATCCTGCTTGCTGTGCTGCCCTTTCTTTCCATGAAATGTATCAAAAATGCACACAATGATCAATGGCTGGAAGGTAAAGTGGTGCGGATATCCTGCGCCAGTTTTGTTGTGCAGGTGTTGAACGATAAAAAAATCGGGGAAGACGGCTGGAAAGATATACTGGATGATGAAAAAACATACGACGATGTCGTTACAGCCAGCAATAAATGTGAAATACCCGACTCCGTGAAAAAAGATGCACTCATTCGTTTCCGGATAGAAAAGCCCAAAGTGCACAACGATTGTTATATCTGCTTCCTGTACGACGCCCCTCCCAAAAAGGCGTTCGAAATCATAAATATTGAAGTAATGGGGAGCAGTAATTAGCCGGATTCTGCAGGTTGTCGCGTAAATACTGCCGCACGTCAAAAGATCAAAACAGGGGAGCGTACATGCTGTTGTTTTGTATATGCAAACTGGTTATTTATTACTTAACCTAAAACAGATGCATATGCGGAACATTTCTTTCAGCAGGCGTATGGCCCGCGTGGTATTGCCGGCGTTGCTGTTGCCGGTATTGTTTTCCTTTCTGGCGCTGCCCGGCGGCGACCGGTATGAAATTTACCTGAATGGTAAACTGATCTTACAACAGAATGTGTACGGCCCCATGAAACTGCAATCACTTGCTCTGGATGGCGCTACGGCAAAGGATGAACTGGTAGTTCATTATACGCATTGCGGCACCATCGGCAAGTCGAGAAGTATAGCTATACTGGATAGCCATGGAAAAGTATGGAAGAAATGGTCGTTTGCCGACGAGGATGATAAAAAAGGGGCTATGGTGATCCCTGTAAAAGAACTGCTGGCGCTGCAAAAAAGCGTGAAAGGGCAGGACCTGGTATTGGTGTACAGCGCAAAAGAGCTGCCGGATGGCAGACAGCTGACGGCGCTTCGCCTCAATGGAAAGATAATGGTATAGGCAAACCGAAAAACAAACAGGTGCAGGTATGCAAGCGGAAAAATCTGTGCGCATACCTGCACCTGCTTTCGTTAGTGTTACTGAACCGGCAGCAGGCCTGTACAGGGTATGGTACATTGCCTGCTATGGCTTTCAAATGCCAGTTCAATCAGGCGAATGGTGTTGTAACCGTGCGCCGGTTTTTCCTGCAGTGGCGCCCCATGAACGATGGTGTTGTACAGGTTCTGGTAATACAAACCAAAATTGCCTCTGTGTGATGGATATTTTTTCCGTACCGGTTCGCCTGCTATTTCGGTATGCAGCAGGCCATGATATTGCTCATCTTCCAGGCCCCAGTCGGCGCCCACAGGCATGGCGCCGGCGCGCAGCTTTGCCTCCTGCGGGTCTTCACCAAATTTGATGAAGGAACCTTTGGTGCCGTGTATCATATAACGCGGGCCTGGTTCACGCACCAGCATGCCGGCCTGCAGGATCACTTTCAGAAAACCGTAGTCGAGTCGCAGGTCAAAATAGTCATCTACACGGGCATGCGGACGCTGATGCCGGATGTCTGCCGTGATGCGTTGCGGCAATCCAAATAATAGCTGCGCCTGGTCAAGCAGGTGTGCGCCGAGATCGTACAATATACCGCTGCCGGGCATGGGCGCTTCCCGCCAGGCATGCGGGCGCGCCTCGGCGCGGTAACGGTCATAATGTCCTTCGAACGTATGAATATCACCCAGCAGTTGCTGGTCAAGAATTTCTTTGATGGTAAGAAAATCGCTTACGTAGCGCCGGTTCTGGTAAACGCTCAGCACGGGTTGACCGGATGCCGCCAGGTTCACCAGTTCCATAGCTTCTGCAGTGGTAATGGTGAATGGTTTTTCCAGCACCACATGTTTGCCTGCCAGCAGCGCTGCTTTGGCGTACGGGAAATGGGTTTCGTTGGGCGTGGTGATTACTACGAGATCAATGTCCGGGTTTTGCAGCAGGTCGTTGATATCGCGCACTACGTTCACGTGCGGGTACATTTTCTTCGATTCTTCTTTATGCCTTTCCACCACCGCTACCAGTTCGTACTGGTCGCTGTTGGCAATGAAAGGTGCATGAAAAATCCTGGCAGATATACCAAAGCCAACAATGCCGGTCTGCAATTTTTTGCTCATCCTTTTTTTTGCGTGGAAGATAGGCAGGAAAAATATTTTAGCCGCAGATTTTTACAGCAGCTATGATCCAAAGCAGCTACGGTCCAAAGCAACTGTGGTCCAAAGCAATCCCGGTCTATAGCAGCCCTCATCCATAGCAGCCGACATCTCTGGTCCATACCATCCCCGGTTCCATAATAAAACAAAAACCGGGAATTACTTCCCGGTTCCCTGAACCTCTATGCTCATGTAACAAAGTCCTGTATAGTTAACCGTCAATTGTTCATCAGTTGTGTCAGTGCCTGTTGTGGTCCGGGCTGTTGTAACAGCTTCGCTGTATTGTCCGGGGGCAGCACCGATGCTATATACGAAGCGCATAAAGTCAAAGGCTCATACGCTGCAAACTCCCAGCTTAATCTTGTCACGTTTGACAGGTACGTTTCGTCGTTCATTATCTTCTCTACACTTTTTCTTATCTGCGCGGGGGTAGGTCTTTCAGTACCGAGATTTACACCGAGTTTGAAATAGCCGATGCGGGCGTTGATCTCGTTCTTGCCTTCGTGAATACCGGCAGCAATGATGGGCAACTGGTGTTTAATGGCCAGCATTACGCCGCCATAACCGCCATTGGTGATGCAGGCATGCGCCAATGGCATCACCTGGTGGAAGGGAATGAAATCTTCAATGATGATGTTGTCGTAAAAATATTTTGACTGCAGCTTTATGGTATCCGAACCGCCGGTGGTAACCACCACCAGGTATTCCGTGTTTTTCAACGCTTCCAGCACCGGCACCAGCAGTTTAGAGGTATCCTTTTCCACGGTTCCCTGCGTAACAAGGATCACTTTTTTATAGCGCTGCAATTTACTATCGCACCATAAGCGGCCTTGTTTCTTTTCACTCCAGGGAAGCAAAGGACCAATGAAGCGCACATTGCTGCTGAGATCGCTTCTTTTGTATTCGAACGACGGCGTACCGCTTTGCAGCAACAGGTCTGATTTATGTGCAATCAGGTCAAATACATTGCAGCCATCTGATTCAATACCGTGCCGTTTCAGCAGTTGCTGCATCAGTTCATTGGGTTTGCGGAATAATACCTTATTGGCCAGCCAGCGCAGGAAGTCCTGCTTACGGCGTCCAGCAAATGTTCTGGCAGGCGTCATACCCAGACCGGTAGGCGCAAGATCTTTGGAAGTCTCAGTGAGTGGCAGTACGCCAATGGAGATCACCGGTACGCCAATCTTGTCTTTTACAAAAGGAACAGCAGAAAAGCAATTGTCAGCAATGAATACATCAAACGGAAAAGATTGATAAATCTCACTGATGTCTGCGTAATACTCCGTAGAACGAAGTATAAACGCATTGATCATATCGAAGTTCAGCTTTTTGATTTTAAGTTTGATCTTCTTTCTTTCGGGAAAAAATTCGTCTATCTTGTCGCCTGTCCAGTCCAATGCTCTTCTAAAAGGATAAACGGGAATGCCCATTCGTTTGATCTTATCCGCAAATTGTGCTGAACTGTACCACCGCACATCGCAGCCTTCATTACGGAGGTGTACGGCAAGCGCAGTGAGCGGATTGAAATGTCCGTCAGCGGGAGCATTGGCAAATAATATCCGGGTTCCGGGTGGCAGCGTTGGCATGGCCGATTCAGCAAATTGTTTCAGCATACTATTCATTGAGCTGTTTGTTTTTAATGGCTATGTTTGAAATCGGCGGCAAAGTACAATGCCACTACAGCCCATGCCAGCAACGGGTGAATCAATTGTAAAAATGGTAGGATGGGTTGAGCAGTTTTGCCAACCCGTGGAGGTGTACAGGTATGATTGTATGCTTGTTACAGGATACTATTCACACAGTGATTTTTCTGTCTCTCGCCACTATTTTCCATTCATCGCTGAGCTGGCCATTTTCCACGGTATACGCTCTTTCATATAATGCAACGGTGGGACATATATGATCAGGAATACCAAACAATACATCGCCAGGCTGGTAACTGTGACCCGCACCTGCATCCATTACCAGGTGTTCTTCGCTCTGGCTTACCGGTTTAAGTTCCGGCGCCTGCGGAAAATACACGCGTTTGCTCAATTCATTTTCTGCAGCAACAGATTTGTGTCCCAAATCAAGACAGATGTACCGTTCATTGGGCAGTGAGATCACCCGCGTTACCAGCATGGCCGCGGGCACAAACGGTTGCTCCGGGCATGTAACCATATAGCAGTGGTCCCAGAAAATAAAGGTACCCGGACTGCATTCTACATCAGGTCTTTTCGCATGTATGGGAAAGCTGGGCGAACCGCCCGCTATGATGACCGGTGGTTCATAGCCTGCCGCTACCAGGTCGTTTTTCATTTGAGTTACTTTGGCGAAGGCTTCGTCACAGATGGCGGTGCGTTGCTGCAGGTCCTGGTGACGGATATGCCCGTCATAGGCATGTAATCCCACAGGCAGCAACTTTTCTGCGCAATAGCGGTACAATTGCAAAGCGCTTTCGCCCGGAGCTATGCCCGTACGGTTTTGTCCGACATTCAGGTCTATATAAACAGGAAACCGTTTGCCTGTGAAGGCAAATGCATCCGCGATCTCACCCGCTGCTGCCATATTGTCTACCAGGCATGCATATGCGGTGTTTGGATATTTTTCGACAAGTTCAACAAAACGGTCCAGTTTGGGACCCGCCGGCTGATAGGCAAGCAACACATCCGGCGCCTGGCATTGACCAAGCATTTCTGCTTCGGCAATGGTGGCGCATTTGAATTTAGTTATCCCCGCAGCCAGCATAGCCTTCGCTACCGCAGGCATCTTGTGCGTTTTTACGTGCGGCCGCAGGCGCTGCAACGAACCATTTACCATAGCGATCAGTTGCTGAATGTTCTGTTGCATTCTTTCCGGGTACACGACCAATGCCGGTGAATCAAGCTGGTGGATATTATGAATGGTAAACCAGGGTTGTTGCATGATGACAAATTGTTGAATGGTTATATTGTTTCATGGCCACGTTGCAATTTAACCATTGAATCAATTACTGCCTCATCGGATAATCGCCTCCAGTACCAACACGCCGGCAAGTCCTGCAATGGCAACAATCGTTTCCATCAGCGACCAGCTACGGATCGTGTCTTTGATACTGAGATTAAAATATTCTTTGAATAACCAGAAACCCGAATCATTCACGTGCGAGAACATCAGGCTTCCTGCGCCAATGGATAGTACCATCAGGTTGGCGTCTGTTTCCATGGCAGGCAACACAGGTCCCAATATGCCCGCAGCTGTTAGTCCCGCTACCGTTGCCGATCCTATACATACCCTGATGATGGCCGCCATGGCCCAGCCCAGCACCAACGGCGGCGCGGGCAATTGTTTGAGGGCGGCAGCAATTTCATCGTCCACACCACTATCCGTAAAGACCTGTTTCAATACGCCCGCACCGGCTACAATCAACAGGATGGGTGCAATGTCTTTCATGGCATCACCATAAATATTCATCACTTCCTTCATGGATTTGCCTGATCCTTTGCCCAATGTAAACGCTGCCATCAACACCGCAATCAGCATAACGATGGAAGGTTCTGCCAGAAAACCCATTACTTCCGCTGCCTTCCCTTGTGGCGTATACAGGTAGGGCAGCAGGGTAGTAGAGGCCAGCAACAATACAGGCAACAAGGAAGTAAGAAAACTATTGGCCGTACCGGGCAACTGATCAGCAGCTACGGAACGCGGCTGAAAAATTTGCAACGGCTGCGACGAAATTTTTTTCAAGGTGCGCGCAAACAACGGACCTGCAATGATAATGGTGGGAACGGCAATGACGATACCATACAGCAGGGTCAATCCCAGGTCGGCGCCGAATTGTCCAACCAGTGCGGTGGGAGACGGGTGCGGCGGAAGAAACCCATGCGTTACCGATAAGGCGGCCAACATCGGTACGCCGGTATACACAGCGGGCAGCTTATACTGGTACACAATGGAAAAAATCAGTGGCACCAGCAGTACAAATCCAACATTATAAAACAAAGGAATACCGGCTATGAACCCGGTAATCATCAATGCCCAGGAAATATTCTTTACACCGAAGATCTGCATCAGCACATCGGTGATCTTCTGCGCGGCGCCGCTTTCAGCCACCAGTTTACCAAGCATGGCTCCCAGGCCGATGATGATAACAAGATCATCCAACGTGTCGCCAATGCCTTTTTCCACTGATCGCGCAATGTTATTGAGCGGAATGCCCAGCGCCAGGCCGGCGGCAATGGAAACCACCAGGAATGCCAGGAAGGGATTGAATTTTCCCCAGGTGATGAGCAGCACCAGGGCAATGATGCTTAGCAGGATGATGATGAGCAAGGAATAAGAATGTGAAAATTTGAAAATTGGCAATGACTGAAACAGTAAGTTACTATATTCATTGATTACTTCCATCAACCAGCCCCGGGGACTGCTATTATTCAGATTAACCACAAGGAAGCATCACCTCCTGCGTTGGCCGTCGTGATCTCCCAATGGCCGGATTGTTGTATCTGTTACACCCGAATGCTTACATTAGCGCATCAGCTAAATTGCTAATTTTCACATTTTCAAACAAGTCTCGCCAATGGATACGTTAACGCATATAGTATTAGGCGGTTGCATAGGGGAAATATTTGTAGGAAAGAAAATTGGCAGGCGTGCATTGTTTCTCGGGGCAGTGGCGCAAAGTGTACCCGATATTGATTTTATTGGTTCTTTTCTATACAGTCCCTCAGCCAACCTGCTGGCGCATCGCGGATTTACCCATGGCTTTCTGTTTGCCCTTATCGTAACGCCGGTGCTGGCCTGGCTGGCAGACCGGTGGCGACGGCCGCACGATGTGCGCTTCCGTACCTGGTTATGGTTCTTTGGAACAGAGATCATCGTTCACATTGTACTCGATGCGGCCAATGCCTATGGTACGGGCTGGTTTGAGCCTTTTAACAATGCCCGCTTCTCTTATCATTTATTGTTTGTGGCAGACCCGCTGTTTTCCATTGTGCCGGGAGTGGTATTTGTGTGGCTGGCGTTTAAACGTCGCCACCGGCAACGTACGTTCTGGGCGTTCGTCACCTTGTGCTGGTGCGGATTGTATGTGAGCTTTTGTATACTGAGCAAATCTGTTGTGGAAAAGGATGTAAAATCCATTGCGGCGCAGCAACAGATTACCTACCGGAGATACTTTACCACGCCTACGCCGCTCAATTCAATGCTATGGTTCGTAGTGCTGGAAGGAGAGGAAGGATATCATATCGGTTACAGGTCACTGTTTGATAAGCAGCCCACCATGCCATTTGAGTATTTTCCGCGCAACGATTCTTTATTACTGCCGGTAAAAGATTTGCATGATCTGGCAGACCTCACCCAATTTTCACAGGGATTTTACACGGTAGAGCAATGGGGTGATACGCTGGTGTTCAATGATCTTCGGTTTGGACAGATGATCGGGTGGCGGAATCCGCGGGCAAAATTTTCTTTTCATTATTTTTTGAAAAGCGCGTATAGTAATGATATGGTGGTGCAACGGGGAAGGTTTGCCAATTGGGATAAGAATGCGTGGATTTCGTTGTGGAGGAGGATAGGAGGGAACCACTCCCATCCATGAAACAGGCTGATGTGGCAGGATGCTGCTGGCGTCCCGCCGGCGGATAAACCGGTTTGTGGATAAAGCAGGGAAAGGCAAGGATTGTAAGCGCTCATTTCTGCTTGAAGTAGAAGGTAAAGAGGTAATAGAGCATTCTTACGATCCAGTAAGATAAATACTGGTAGAAGCGCGCGAAAACGTTATAACGCGTTACGTACGATTGTTCTGTTACTTCCACGCAATCATTTTGTATGATCTCCAGCAATCTTTTCTGTACGATAGAGGCGAATTCTTCATTGCGCACATCGAGGTTGAGTTCTACGCTGGCGTAGGCGCTGATGTCATTTACATTATAGGAACCGATGGTGACCCATTTATGATCGCTTACGGCCAGCTTGGCGTGCAATATGGAGCGGGTATATTCAAAAATGCGGATCTTTCTTTTCAACAACCAGCGGTACATATAACGCTCTGCATGTTTGGTAAGCCTCACGTCTGATTCATGCGTAACCACCACGCTCACTGCTACGCCGCGTTTTGATGCCCGCGACAGGTTATGACGTATGATGCGTCCCGGTAAAAAATAACTCGACATAATGATCACATCATGCGTGGCGCGCTGCAGCATTTCTACATAACTGCCCGATATCTGGTTCTTGCGTTTTACCCAGTCGTTGCGGCGCAGGCGTACCAGGCATTCACCATCAGGTAATGGTTGCTCAACATCATGTATGAGCTGTTTCTTTTTGATGCGCAATGCCGGCTTTGTCCAGAGGTTTACGCATACTTTCTGCAGTTCGCGTGAAATTTCTCCTTCTGCATATAAGGCCCAGTCGAGCCAGGAAGGTTCATCGCCCACATCGTTGTAATGATTGCTGATGTTGATGCCGCCGACCAGGCTGTAATACCCGTCGGCTACGGCTACCTTGTGATGGAGCCGGCGTCCGAAATAGAAGTGTTCACTTTTGAGGAGGGGTTCAAAAAAACGGAAATGAATGCCTGCTGACCGGAGGTTGCTGATAAATTCGTCGGGTAATTCTTTGGAAGCATAGCCGTCGGCCAGTATGTAAATTTTCACGCCTCTGCCGGCGGCTTCGGTAAGCGCCTGCGCTACTTCGCGGCCTGTTTCATCGTCCTGGAAAATGTATACCTGCAGGTGAAAGGACAGGCGCGCCTGGCCGATCATTGCTTTAAGTGTGGAAAAATACTCTTTTCCGCCGCGTACCAGGCGGACTTTGTTCCGGTGAGTAAAGGCAGACGATGGTCTGTAAAGTGTTCTTGACATGACAGCAGCGTTGCAAAATAAAAATATCTGCATATATGCTGCCAGCAGGCAGGAACGGAACCGGTAAGACCTCAGAATGCGTCGGCCGGCGGGAATACCCTGATCACTTTGCCGTCCACTTCAAAACGCAGATCGCCGGTGAGTTCTATCATGCCCAGGATATTTTTTATGCCGTGTTCGCGGCGGAAACCCCCGGTAAAATTTATGGCAGGAATGCCGGAGGGATAGCTTATTTCTACGTCGTACCAGCGTGTTACCTGCTCCAGGATGGCGCTGAGCGGCGTGTTGCGAAAAATGAATTCGCCTCTCTGCCAGGCTGTTACTTCTTCCACATCTGCTTCGTGTACAGTGATGGCGCCTGTGCTGTCAACCTGCGCCAGGGTGCCGGGGCGGAGGAGCTGCGATTGGCCTTGCTTTGACACTTTTACAACGCCGCTCACCAGGGCCGTTTGCAGCGTTTTCTTTTCGGGATAGGCATTGATATTAAATTCGGTGCCGAGCGCCTGCACTTCGGCGCCGTTTACTTCCACGATGAAGGGGGCGCTGTTTTTGGCCACCTTGAAATAGGCTTCCCCCGTCAGGTGCACGCGTCTTTCATTGGCTGTAAAATGAACGGGGAATTGCAATATGCTCACTGCATTCAGCCATACTGTGGTGCCATCGCTCAGGGTAATTTCATATTCCCCTCCGCGCGGTACCGACAGGGTATGCATCAGTGGTGCTGATCTGTCCGGCTGCCCTTTTGTACTTACATAGGAAAGTTTACCGCTGTCGCCCAACTGCACGATGCTGTTCCCTTCACGGGCCACAATGCCGGTATGTTGCTGGTCAAGGTCAACCGTGGCGCCGTTTGCCAGGGTGAGGGTGGCTTTTTTGCCTCCGGGTTGGATGTTGCTGTAATCATTGGCCGCCACGACAGGGGCAGGCGGCACATCATTGTGCAGCAGGTAACGAAGGGAGAAGATGATCAACAAGACGGCCGCCGCGGCAAAGTACCATACTTTACGCAGTGGTTTCTTCACCGGGGCGGCGGGAGGAAAAACCCGGGCCGAAAAACGCTCATAGGCCTGATTATGATCTATGGATTGAAGTTCTTCCAGTTGACGGCTGAGCGCATTCACATCCATTATTTCTTCCATCAACAGGTAATTCTCGCTGTCTTCCCGGAGCCATGCTTCCAGCTCTGCCTCCTCTTCCTCAGAAAGCGACTCCTGCATCCGCTTCACTATTAAGGAAGCAATACGCGAAGCCCTTTCAACCTGGTTTTCTTTCATTGTAGAAATATTTTTTTTAAACGGGGAGCAATAAGAATTGCTGTTTTCAGACATCGTTATTGATCATAAGCAGCATCTGCAGCGTTGCATGGTTTTGCTCCATCCCGGCAGGACCGGGGCTGTAAAAGTGAGGATAAATATACAGGAATAGCGATGACGGTTTGCTTCAAGGTGTCGGAATTACCTGAAAATACCGGCTGACTGGAGCGTTGCTATTTTGTTGCTACAAATCACTACCTGCGTCCTCATCAAAGGGATTGAATTACAGCCACCGGATCGAAGCCGGATGGTAATAATGTAAAAACAACATTTATTATCGGGAGTACTAAAGGGGCGGAAAAAAATATAAAAAAAGTTGACCAAAGGCTTTTTTTTCGCTTTCCTTGATATGCATCAATAGTGTAATATGTGGTGTAAGTGTAAAGAGCGAAGTAACAATTCATTTCACGCAAACGATTGTTAGTTAGTATTAGGTTGTTGGATACCGTTAGTGTTTTTCATAGGGTGAAAGGAAGAGCGGGAAAGACTGTTGTGCGTAGATGAATATATATAATAAAATCGGTTATGGGTTACAGTAAGACGTTTTTTGTAATTATTTATTTGTTGAAAAAATAGTGCAGTAATACCTGCTAACAATTTCAATTTTTGGTTGATCGAAAAGCAGTATTGGTAACAGGTAGCTGACGGGTATAAACAAGGGAGCAAGGAGGAAGGGGTGCCAGAACTGTCCTTATTTCCATACAGGGTTACCGGTTATACAATACATGATTACCACGAACCGGTATCCATTCCCCATATTACCCTGCAGCCGTACCCATGCTCATGCCTGTTGCCCACACCCCTGCCAGCCCCAAATAAAAAAGCCGGGTAAGACTACCCGGCCGTGGGGGATTCCTGCGCCTCTTCTATACCATGAAGAGGATACCAGCGTCAATGCATTTGGCAAACGGAGCATCCATGGTGTGTTATACAGGCTTCATGCCGGCAACACAACAAGGGCTGTCTGTTCGTCCGGAAACAAACAGCCAATTGGCAGGAACAATAAATGCGTTGAAAAAAAATTGCTACGGGAGAGCCGGCAAAGTGTGTGGTGACAGATCAACCGGCAGAACGACCAGTGGTCTGCTGCATGTTGACCTGTCAAGTCTGATCAGAACAGCCACACACCCATTTCCAGATTGATCATACAATAGTGATTCTAAAAACTATGTTGAAGGCATTAAAATATTTAAAAAAGAAGGGAGAGTAGAAACACTCCCTTGTAGTGACCCAACCAAACAGTCACATGAGATTCCCGCTCGGCTGTTCGCCTGCTTCATAAACCAACCGGCAAAAGGCGAAACAAACCGGGCGGATGAGAGAATACTGTTGTATCCGAATATTTTTTACCTGTCCGGCTCAATGACCGGCTCTGCTGAAACCATCCTCTTTGTGGGAATTGCGATGGCGTTTCCGGAGCGCGCGTTGGTACACTTGCCATCTCTGCTGATGCCTTATCCTCCAGGTGCACTACAAATTGACCGGGGCCTGACCGGATGGCCATGCGCTGTATAGAAAGTAGTTGTACGTGTGCAGTACACATACCCATAAGCAGCCGGCATCCTGTAATCAATCGCTTCATTTGTTTTAACAGGGTTTGGATGATGTTGTTGATACACTTTGAAAACAGATGTCCGCGTTACACTATCCATCCACACAATGCGCAAAAGCGACTAAATAATTTCGATGGCTATACTTTAATTAATCATTTCCACTTACCGGGCCATCCATTTTCCTGCGTATTCAGCGTGTATATAATAGAAACAGTGCAGGTGTACTTTTTTACTAATTGAAAGCAAAAAAAATATTGATTCTGCGAAAAAAAGAGGGTGCGCATTGATTAATGTCATGAGAATGTCAGCTGAAAAGGGGCGGGCAAAAGGAGTTGAGGAGTTTTTGATAATGCACAGGGGCATTTCCCCAGGCACTATGGAGTTACACACAGCACAATTATAAAGCAATAAAACAGGCCAGGTTCATGGCCCAGAGGAGCGCCGCTACCAGCATGCGGTCGGGAAGTTTGACTTTGAGCAGTTGTATGGCCCGGGCTTTTTGATTCTTGACCGTATGAACAGAGATTTCCAGCATTTCTGCTATCTCCTGGTTCTTCCTGCCTTCGAAATAGCTCATCTTGAAGATTTTTTTACATTGTTCCGGCAGGTTTTCAATTTCACTGCTGATCTGGGCCAGTACTTCGTTGCGGATAATATCATTGAGTATAAAACCTTCTTTATCTCCCGAAAGATAGGCCAGCTGTTTTTTGGACAGCGATTCCCGCTGCATCTGCTTCAGCATGTTCAGGCAGGCATTGCGGGTGGTGATGTACAGAAAGGCTTTGATGTTCTGTTGGTTTTCAAAATCACGATGGCGATTCCACAGTTTAACGAATGCTTCTCCTACGATGTCTTCAGCAGCCGGTCTGTCTTTGATCATTCTCTCGGCAAACAGGCAGAGCGGTGCATAATACATTTTAAAAAGTGCATTCAATGAGTTGGGATCCCCATTTTTAAAATCATCACAAGGATCACTAAAGTTTTCGGCCCGGGGCATTGAAAGAAATTTTTATAAGCGTCGTTCGTAATGGTTGTAGCGCTATTGAAGACACAGATGTGGCCATCAATATTGCTTTATACATATCAAATCTTGAATAAAGGGCGCTTCCTGGTTTTCACATCTGCTGACAGCCATTCTTTAAAAATATTCCGGCTGCAATGCGAGGCGATAAGGTAAAGTCGGATGGTCATCCGGGATAGTCTGCTGCGCTATTCCTTTCAGTACGGTTACACGCAGGCTACAAGTCAGTGGTTCGTTTACAATCGCAACATTACATGTAAAAAATAAATTGACAAAATGCAATTTATATTCCCGGATGTTTTTCTAAAAATTCCCCAATGTATTTGTCCGGTTTCCCGTAAGTAATTGTTCTGCAACAATTACTAAAACGTTAGAGCTTTTCTGCATGCTATTTCGCTAACGGATATTTTACAGCGAAGCGCGCAAGGTGAGGTAAAAAGGTATCTCAATATGTTCTGTGGATTGCTGCAAAATGAGGCGTGCCGCCGTTTCACCCATCATCTGAAAATCGGTGGAAATAGTAGTAATGCCGTTCAGGATAATTTTCTTCAGGGGCGTTTCATTGTAGGAGATCACACCCACGTGCTTGCCCACTTTCATTTTTGTTGCGAGTATTTTTTCAATCAGCGTTACCAAATCATTCTCCATCAGGTTGATAAACACTTCTCCTTCTCTCACCGGTTCATTCGCCACATGATGCACCACCTTATAGTTGAAGGCATATTGCTGGCAGAAGCGGTAGAACCCTTTCAGTATTTCGTTGGGGTGATAGGTATATTCGGGGAAGATGATCTTTATGGTGTGATATTTACTCAATTGTTCCAGGCTTTGTTCCAATGCCGCATAAATATCATTTTCAAAATTCTCATATACTGCGCCATATTTGCCATCCACCCCCGGCACCAGTTTATCCAGCAGGATCAGTTTTTCTTTCGGAATGGTGTTGATCACCTCATGGGCATTTTCTCCGCCATCCAGGAAATGTGGAATGATTACATAGTGGGTGTAGTCGTTTCTTTTATTGTGGATTAATCTTTTGAAAAAAGCGAAGTCGTTGTTGTATATGTAAAAATCTACCGAGGCCATTTCTCCCAACGAAGCCACAAAAGCATCATATATGATCTTTTTGTGGGCGCTCAGTTTGTTGAACAACAGGAACACTTTCAACTGCTGACCTACTTCCGTATTCTTCACAAAATATCCTTTGCCCGGCACGGAACCCAGCACACCAATCTGCTTAAGATGCTTGTATCCCTTTTCCGCCGTATCGCGGGAGATTTCAAATTCAAAACTCAGTTCATTGATGGATGGCAATATTTCATCCTTTTGGATCTTTCCTTCCGCAATGGCCTTGATAATGGCATTGGCCAGTTGCAGATATTTCGGGGTGGCGGAGTAATAATCAATATACAGGTGTTGGAGGATGCTGTCTTTTTTCATCGTAATTCCAAATATTGGGAAAATGAGCAATGGCTTCCGGTCGCAATTTGCATTACAATTCTTTAAATTGATGGAATTATTCCATTTGTGCCGCTATCGGGGGCGGAGGATGACCCGCTGCTTCCACGGAATAAACCATGGAGGCGCCTGTTGACAGCAGTCCCATTGCGCTTTCCTTACCACCGGTTTCCCGTGCTATTAACCATGATAGTGCATGATGGCTTAACAACGGTTTACCTATACTTTGCACCTGTTGATAATTGGTTTTGAACCGGATACTTAAATAATTGCTTGTCCCTGATTGTAGCGGTAACCAGCACGATCGGGTTGAAAAAATTGCTGCTCATGGAATTCGTAGTCCTGTTTGGCGTTTTGTTCCATTTCCTCGGAGGCTTTGCTTCAGGAAGTTTTTATATGCCTTTCAAAAAAGTGAAAGGCTGGTCCTGGGAAAGCTATTGGCTCATTGGTGGTTTGTTCTCCTGGCTCATTGTGCCGCCACTGGCCGCCTGGCTCACCATTGACAATTTCCCGGCTATCATCCGCAATACCGACGGCGCCACGCTGGGCCAAACCTACCTGATGGGCGTATTGTGGGGAATCGGAGGGCTAACCTACGGTCTGGGCGTGCGTTACCTCGGCATGTCGCTGGGTAACTCTGTAATCCTTGGATTCTGCTCAGCGTTTGGCTCGCTCATTCCACCCATTTATTACAATTATTTTCCCAAGCAGGGAATGGAAACCATTTCCGAAATGATGGGCGATAAGGGCGGGCAACTGGTGCTCCTGGGTGTGCTGGTATGTCTGGCCGGCATTTTCATTTGCGGTCGCGCGGGTATGCTAAAAGAAAAGGAATTGCCCGATGAAAAAAAGAAACAAAGTGTCAGCGAATTCAACCTCACGAAAGGATTGGTGGTGGCCACTATTTCCGGCATACTCAGTGCCTGCTTCAGTTTCGGACTGAACGCGGGGTCCGACATGGCGGTGATGGCCAACAATCTCTGGAAAGCCAGTCATCCGGGGCAGGGTGAATTCCTGTTTCAGAATAATGTGATCTATGTAGTGTTGTTATGGGGCGGCTTAACCACCAACCTGATCTGGTGCCTGCTGCTGAATAAGCGCAATAAAAGCTTTGGCGATTATGTAAACCCCAAAACGCCGCTGGTCAATAATTACGTGTTCGCTGCCCTGGCCGGCACCACCTGGTTCCTGCAGTTTTTCTTTTATGGTATGGGCGAAAGCCGTATGGGCAATGGCGCCAGTTCGTGGATACTGCATATGGCGTTCATCATCCTTATCGCCAACATGTGGGGCATTCTGCTGAAAGAATGGAAAGGCGTGAGCAATAAAACAAAGTGGACGATCACCCTGGGTATATTGACCATTATTGCTTCTGTGTTCCTGGTGGGACTGGGCAACGCGCAATAATAGCGGAGGAGATTTGCCTGCAGCAGGAAAGCCTGCGCCCGCTGCCCTGAAGGGAAATGATATTATCCGGACCTTATTTAATTATTCATAAAGGCACATATAATATGTCAGCACCAACAGTCAGATTTAAACACGTTAGTTATTTGTGGGATGAAGCCAAAGCGGCTTCCATGCAGGGAGATGAAGTTGCCTTGCTGATCTATCGCTCCAATTTGCTGGGAGCCGATCTGCGCCTCACCAACTATGGTGGCGGCAATACCTCATGTAAAACGACAGAAAAAGATCCGCTAACCGGGAAAGAAACGGAAGTGATGTGGGTAAAAGGTTCCGGCGGCGACCTCGGTACACTCAAACGCAGCGGCCTGGCCGCATTGTACACGGAAAGATTGCGCAGCCTCAAAAATGTGTATCGCGGTATTGAGCATGAAGATGAAATGGTAGCGCTGTTCAATCATTGCATTTACGATCTCTCTTCAAAAGCGCCTTCCATTGATACGCCCTTACACGGATTTCTACCTTTTCGTCATATAGATCACCTGCATCCGGATGCAGCCATTGCCATTGCAGCAGCAAAAGATGGTAAACGCATTACGCAGGAATTGTTTGGCGGCGCCATCGGGTGGGTTGACTGGCAGCGACCCGGTTTTGATCTTGGATTGAAGTTATTGCAGTGCCTTGAAGAAAATCCGGGCATCCGCGGCATCATGCTGGGTTCACACGGATTGTTCACCTGGGGTAATACCGCGTATGAAAGTTATGTGAACACGCTGGAAGTGATTGAACGTTGTGCAGAATACATCGAAGAACACACGCGGAAGCAACCGGTGTTCGGCGGTGAAAAAATAAAAGCGCTGCCGAAAGAACAGCGACTGGCAAAGGCAGCAGCGCTGGCGCCGGTATTGCGCGGCTTTTGCTCTTCGGCCATCGCCAACGGCCCGAAGACCGGCGGCATGATTGGCCATTTTACCGACGACACACGCGTGCTCGGTTTCATCAACTCCAAAGACCTGGACCGTCTGGCGCCCATGGGCACCAGTTGTCCTGACCACTTCCTGCGCACCAAGATCAGTCCGCTGGTGCTGGAACTGTCGCCCACGGAAGATCTCAGCGATGTAAAGCGTCTCAAAGAAAAACTGGCGCCGCAGTTTGAAAGCTATCGCGCCATGTATGCTGAATACTATAATAGTTGCAAACATCCCGATAGTCCTGCCATGCGCGATCCCAACCCGGTGGTGATCTTATATCCGGGTGTAGGTATGTTTACGTTTGCAAAAGACAAACAGACTGCACGCGTAGCAGCGGAATTTTATATCAATGCCATCAATGTTATGCGTGGCGCTGAAGCTATTTCTTCCTACACTTCACTGCCGCGCCAGGAAGCTTTTAATATTGAATACTGGCTGTTGGAAGAAGCGAAGTTGCAACGCATGCCAAAACCCAAAGCGCTTTCGGGAAGGATTGCGTTGATTACCGGCAGCGCCGGTGGTATCGGTAAAGCCATCGCGAAAAAATTTGCCGATGAAGGCGCCTGTGTGATCATCAACGACAACGACGCCAACAGGCTGAGCAGTGCCACTACAGAATTTCAAAAACAATATGGCGGTGATGTATTTACCAGTGTTGTACTGGATGTGACCAATACAAAAGATATTGCCAATGCGTTTACACAGGCCGCGCTGGCTTTTGGCGGCGTAGATATTGTGGTGAACTGCGCCGGATTGTCCATTTCCAAACCTATTGAAGAACACACCGAAAAAGACTGGGACCTGTTATACGATGTGCTGGTGAAAGGACAATTCCTGGTAACACAGGCAGGCGTGGAAGTGATGCGTAAACAGGATATCGGCGGCGATGTGATCAATATTGTGAGCAAGAATGCGCTGATGTCCGGTCCCAATAATGCAGGGTATGGTTCAGCCAAAGCAGCACAATTACACCTGAGCCGGCTGAATGCCGCAGAACTGGGCAAAGATCGTATACGCGTAAACGTGGTGAATCCGGATGCGGTGATTTCTGACAGCAAAATATGGGAAGGCGCCTGGGCCGAAGGCAGGGCAAAGGCTTATGGCATTACCGTAGCTGAGTTGCCTGCCTACTACGCCAAACGCACCTTGCTGAATGAGATCATACTACCGGAAGATATTGCCCTGGCCTGCTTTGCTTTTGTGGGCGGCTTACTGAATAAAAGTACGGGCAATGTGCTGAATGTAGATGGGGGTATTGCGGCAGCTTTTGTGCGGTAAAGCATGCAGTAGTGCTTGTTATTTATCATTTACAATTTACCTTGTCATGAAACGCGTTGCTTTCAGAATGCAGCTCCATAAGGGATATGAAGCAGAATACAAAAAGCGTCACGATGCATTGTGGCCCGAACTGGAGCAATTGCTGAAAGCAACCGGTATTCATGAATATTCGATTTTTCTGGATGAAACCACCAACAGTCTCTTCGGCGTATTGAAAGCGGAAGATCCGAAGGCGCTGGACAACCTGCCGCAACAACCGGTAATGCAGCGGTGGTGGGCCTATATGAAAGACATTATGGAAACAAATCCGGACAATTCGCCGGTGAGCATTCCTTTACAGGAAGTATTTTATTTACCATAAACGAATTGCTATGCACGTGGAGAAAAATCAGATTGATGCGCACAACCAGCAATTGCTGAAACAGCACAAGCGTCAGTTTGAGTTTGCAGCAGAAAACATTCCCGGAGTGGAAAAGCTATTGGAAAAACTGGTGGCCTTCCAGGTGGCCATTCCCAGCTGGGCATTGGGCACCGGTGGAACCCGATTCGGACGTTTTCCCGGGGGCGGCGAACCGCGCAGCCTGGAAGAAAAAATTGAAGATGTAGGCCTGCTCCACGCTTTGAACAAAAGCAGTGGCGCTATTTCATTGCATATTCCCTGGGACATTCCATCCAACCCGCAGGCCATCCGTTCGCTGGCGGCGCAACACGGACTTCGCTTTGATGCGGTGAACAGCAATACGTTCCAGGACCAGCCCGGACAAAAACTCAGTTACAAGTTTGGCTCGCTGCAGCATACCGACAAAGCGGTGCGGCAACAGGCCATTGATCACAACATTGAAGTGATCCGGCATGGAGTAGAACTGGGCTCAGACGCTATTACCGTGTGGCTGTCGGACGGCAGTTGTTTTCCCGGGCAACTGAATTTCCGCAAGGCATTTCAGCGAACGCTGGAGGGACTGCAGGAAATTTATGCAGCATTGCCGGACAACTGGAAAATGTTTGTAGAATACAAAGCCTTCGAACCTAATTTTTATTCCATGACCGTAGGCGACTGGGGACAGTCGTTGTTGTATGCCACCAAACTCGGACCCAAAGCATATACACTGGTAGACCTGGGACATCATTTGCCCAATGCCAATATTGAACAGATTGTTGCCCTGTTGCTCAGTGAAGGCAAACTGGGAGGATTTCATTTCAATGACTCCAAATACGGTGACGACGACCTCACCGTAGGCAGCATCAATCCTTACCAGTTATTCCTCATCTTCAATGAACTGGTAGAAGGCATGGATGCGCGCGGTATGAACCATACCAGCGATCTCGGCTGGATGATAGATGCTTCGCACAATGTGAAAGACCCGCTGGAAGATTTGCTGCAGTCGGTGGAAGCCATTAAGATTGCCTACGCACAGGCATTACTGGTAGATACCCCATCGCTGGCTGCTGCCCAGGAAGCAAACGATGTGGTAAAGGCGCAGGAAATACTGCAGCAGGCCTATCGTACCGATGTGCGTCCGCTGGTGGCTGAGGCAAGACTGCGTGCCGGCGCCGCTTTGCAACCCATGCAGCTTTTCCGCGAACTCCGCGTGCGCGCAAATCTTATTAAGGAAAGAGGGGAGAAGGCGGTAGCGACGGGGTTGTAAATTGTATTGTAAATTGAATAAATAATTTTCCGCGTTGCAAGCTACGCCCGTCATAGCGATTTTCGACATTGGCAAGACCAACAAGAAAATGTTCCTCTTTGATGAGGAATACAATGTGCTGCTGGAAAAAAATGTGCAACTGGCAGAAACAACAGACGAAGATGGTTTTGCCTGTGAAGATGTGCACGCGTTGACAGACTGGGTGCAGGAAAGTTTGCGCGAAGTGGTGTTGCAACCCGGCATCCGCCTGCAGGCCATCAACTTCTCCACCTATGGCGCCAGCTTTGTACATATTGACGCAGAAGGCAAACCGGTGGCGCCGTTGTACAATTACCTGAAGCCGTATCCGCCGGAATTGCTGGAATCATTTTACAAACGGTATGGCGGTGAACTTACTTTTTCCATGCATACGGCATCGCCGGTACTGGGTAGTTTGAATTCCGGGTTGCAGTTGTACCGTATCAAACAGGAGAAACCGGAGCTCTTCCGCAAAATCCACTATTCACTGCACCTGCCGCAATACATGAGTTTTTGTATTACCGGCCGCACCTATAGCGACATCACCAGTATTGGTTGTCATACCGCCTTGTGGAACTTTCCGCAGAATCACTATCATGAATGGTTATACCGGGAAGGGATAAGCGAAAAACTGGCGCCTTTGTTTCCATCTGACCAGCTTATGAATGCGCAGTGGGAGGGGGCCGCTGTACGCACGGGCGTGGGACTGCACGACAGTTCCGCTGCCTTGATCCCCTACCTGGTACAGTTCAACCAGCCTTTCCTGCTGATCTCCACCGGCACCTGGTGTATCAGTCTGAATCCGTTCAACCAGTCGCGGCTGACCATTGAAGAGTTGCAGCAGGATTGCCTGTGTTATATGGAATACCGTGGTAAGCCGGTTAAAGCTTCCCGGTTGTTTGCCGGTTATGAACACGAGCAGCAGGTGAAGCGGCTGGCGGCACATTTTAATGTATCGCCTGATTATTATAAGACTGTAACATTTAATGCAGACCTGATCAATAGTCTGGCTAAAGATCAGTGGCAATACCATCAGCCGGCGGGCAAAACGGCTATGGTGCAGGAATCGCGTTTTGGTATGCGTAGGCTGTCAGACTTTGAAGATTATGCAACGGCCTATCACCAGCTGATGCTGGACATCATGGCGCAGCAGGCGGCATCGGCCCGGCTGGTGCTGCGCAATTGCCCGGTGAAAAGAATCTTTGTGGATGGCGGTTTCAGTCGCAATCCACTGTACATGCACCTGCTGGCCTGCGCCTTTCCCGAGCATGAAGTATACGCTGCAACGGTTGCCCAGGCTTCTGCATTGGGAGCAGCGCTTGCCGTACATGCTTCGTGGAATCCGAAAAAACTCTCTTCTGACCTGGTGGAATTAAAAGGATATGCGGCCTCGGTTCCTGTTACTATTTGATTTTGGCTGATTGCTGTTGACATTTCTATGCATGAAGCCCCCTTTTACCCTTTGTTAAATCGATTTACTACAACAACTACAAACGATTTACTCAGCCGGCGTGCGCGTTACTGATAATGACAGTAACGCACATGTAAATGCTGCAATCAAGAATTAATTGTTGATTTTACATTTTTTTCTCGTTCAACAGGATGGATCAGGATGATTGGACAATAGCGACTGTCTAAATTCATATCGCGATTGTAACTGCATTCTTCACTAAAAAACTGCTATATGAAAAAAAGCACGCGTGCCCGGTGTAGCTTTGTGCTATTGCTATGGGCTGCATTGTTTTCTCCCCCTCTTTTTGCTCAGGAACAGATTTCGGTTAGTGGTAAGGTTACAGATTCGGCCGGCGCTGCATTGGCCGGGGTAACCGTCCTGGAAAAAGGAACATCCAACAGTGTTGCTACGGTGACAGATGGTTCCTTTACCATTCGCGTGCGCAACGGAAACGCTACGCTGGTGTTTACTTCGGTGGGATATCTCCGCCGGGAGGTCCGGTTGAATGACCGCACATTGCTTTCCGTGACATTGGCAGCCGATCCGCAGTCGCTGGAAGGCGTAGTGGTGGTGGGTTATGGCACACAAAAGAAAAGCGATGTTACCGGGTCACTGGTAAGTATATCTGCAGAAACGGTGCGCGAACGCCCGGCGCAGAGCGTATTACAGGCCATACAGGGAAAGGCCGCCGGGGTGGCGGTATCCAGTAATATGAAGCCCGGTGAATTGCCGGTGGTGAGAATCCGCGGTAATCGTTCCATCGATGCTTCCAATAATCCCCTGTACGTGGTAGATGGTATACCTATTGTAAATGTGCTCAATGTAAATTCCTTCACTATAAATGATATCAACCCGAATGATATTGCTTCTATTGAAATCTTAAAGGATGCGAGCGCCACGGCTATTTACGGTTCAAGAGGCGCCAATGGCGTAGTACTGATCACCACCAACAAAGCCAAAAAAGGCCGCAGCTCTATCAGTTTCTCTTCCACCGTATCGCTGGACCGCTACAAAGCATTGGCCGACTGGATGGATGGCGGCGAGTACATTGATCGCTGGCGGCTGAGCCTTATCAATGGACGCATGTATAAAACCGGTTTGCCCGGCAACGACGATTTCAACAAACCGGCTATCATGTGGTATCCCGATCCTGATCTCGACAAACAGACCATGCTTGGCTCTGCCGATCCTGCTACCATCGAAAACGTAATGATGGGTTATGAATGGAATGAAGATGGTACGGTAAAGATGCGTCCCACCACGCCCGAAGAGCAGGCGATGGGCTGGCCTGCTATGGTGCCGGTGTATAATTCAAGAAACATCAGAAGTTTTGACTGGCTCGATGCGGCTACGCGTACAGGCATCACCCAGAACCATAGCCTTTCCGTCACCGCCGGCAATGATGTGGCGCGCATTGCACTTTCACTGGGTTATTATAAACAACTGGGCGTACAGCGCGACCAGGATTATAACCGGTATACCATCAACATCAACGGCGATGTTGCCGCCACTAAATGGTTTACCCTTGGCACTTCGGTAATGGGCGCCTTCTCCGTACAGGATTTCGGCATCCTGGGATATAATACTTCCAACACCGGCGCCAAAGACCTGTATTCAAGAGCTGCTGATATGTTTCCCTTTGCCATGCCGAGAGATCCCAACGGCAACTGGATGTACAATCCCGGTGATAACATCAACAACAACCTGTGGAATCCTTTGATTGATATTGACAACTCAAAGAATGAACGCCGTACGGCATCTGTACTGGCCAATGTGTTTGCAGAGATCAAATTGGCGCCCTGGTTGCGGTACCGCGTGAATTTTGGTCCGCAATTCCGCCGCTACCGCGAAGGTTCATGGAAAGGTCCGCTGGCTACGCCGCACATTACGGGTGTAAACGCGGCCAGCTATACTACGGAAGATAACTTCTCGTGGGTGGTGGAAAATCTTCTGTACGTAGACAAGAACTTCGGCACTGATCATAAACTGGGCGTTACGCTGCTGCAATCGGCACAGCAATCGCGCAGGGAAAAATCCACTTCCGGCACCAATCAGCTAACCAACCCCGTTAGTATGTGGTATGATCTTGCATCCAATATATCCGGTAACCCGACCATTCGTACAGAATTTACGGAAAACACGCTGGTGTCCTTTATGGCACGGTTGAACTACAGTTTTAAAAATAAATACCTGCTCACTGTTTCCGGCAGGGCAGACGGCGCCTCCGTACTGGCGCCCGGCAACAAATGGGATTTCTTCCCATCGCTGGCGTTAGCATGGAAAATGCAGGAAGAACCATTCCTGCAAACGGTTCCCTGGATACAGGAGTTAAAACCGCGCATAAGCTATGGCATTACCGGCAACTCCAGCGTGGAGCCTTATACCACCTCCGGGCCGCTGAGCAGAAATGCCTATGTATTCGGCAGCACGCCTGCTATTGCTTACCTGCCGCAGCTGGCAAGGAACCCGTTGCTGCGTTGGGAGCAGACCACGCAAACCAACGCGGGACTGGATTTTGCGCTGTTCAATGGCCGGCTTTCAGGCTCGTTTGAATACTATGTACAGGAAACCGCTGATCTCATTTTCCGCCGGTCCATGCCGCCCGGTTCCGGTTATGTGGAGAAATATGAAAACGTAGGTAAAACAAAGAACCGGGGCGTAGAAATAACACTGTCCGTTAACCCGGTCAGGACCAGCGACTGGAACTGGACCGTAGACCTCAACTGGGCCAGGAACAAAGAAGAGATACTTGAACTGGTCAATGGCAAGGAAGATATGGTGGGTAACAACCTGTTTATAGGTTATCCCACTTCAGTATACCGTCAATACCAGTTTGCGGGCATCTGGGGCGCTTCTTCCAAAGACCTCGAAGAGATGCAAAAATTCAATACCACCGGCAATCACCGCTTCTATCCCGGAACGGTGCGCGTGGTTGACCAGAACAATGATTATAAAATAGACGGGCAGGACCTGGTGATATTAGGTTCGCGCATTCCCGACTGGTCAGGGGGCGTTACCAATACCGTGAGCTATAAGAACTGGACCTTCAATATGTTTGTGTATTTCCGCTGGGGACAAACTTATTTCGGCGGCTATCCCGGCAGTTCCTATGGCGGTAACGGCGGCAATGGCCGCGTGGAAAATGATCTGTGGTCGTGGGACAATCCCGGTGGCCGCTGGCCCATGCCCAACTTTGGCAACGTGGAGAATATCAGCTCGGCCATGCAATACAACGATGGCTCTTTTGGTATCGTAAGGAACATCGGTCTCTCATACACTTTTCCCGGAAACATGATCGGCAGGACGGGTTTGAAAAATCTCGTGCTGAATTTCCAGGTACTGAATCCCTTCATCTTCGGTCCGGGTATAGTGAAATACGGAATCAATCCCGATGATGATACTGAGTGGCACCGTGCATCTACTGCTCCCGGCAACCCGCCGCTGGGAGGCGTGAACAACAATACGGTGCTCCCGCAAAGTTTTGTATTTGGCCTGAGGGCCGGTTTCTGATTGCCTGCTCACCCAAAAAATGAATTGTATGAAAAAACGCATCTACAGCTATATATTGTTGCCGGTACTGCTGCTGGTACTGGCCGGTAATTTTCAATCGTGTAAGAAGTTCCTCGAAGAAAAACAGGTTACTGCGCTTACGCAAGACCTTTATAACAATGAAAGTGGTTTGAATTC
>Ga0164243_10003508_pt1 | contig 25062 bp, 23 predicted proteins | sample OricompcompostOP_FD_108781 | JGI IMG/M metagenome (GOLD analysis project Ga0164243, IMG submission 108781) | Organic Plus compost microbial communities from Emeryville, California, USA - Original compost - Organic plus compost (OP) | ecosystem: Engineered > Solid waste > Mixed feedstock >...
ACATCCTGGCGGCTGGCGAGGCCGCAGAAGCTGAAGCGTCAGAGCAAGCCATCGTGCCGCGCGGGCTGGTGCGTGTCGCCGCGCCCATGTCGTTCGGCGTGAGTTACCTGGCGCCGTTTATTCCGGCTTTTCTCGATCGCTATCCGGAGGTCGATGTCGAACTCTCCCTCGGCGACCATCTTGTAGACCTTGTCTCGGAAGGATTCGATCTCGCATTGCGGATTGCAGCGCTAAGCAACTCTTCGCTTCGCGCCCGCAAGCTGTGTACAGTTCGCCGGCCCCTGGTCGCATCTCCGGCCTATCTCGACCGCCACAGCCGTCCCCGCCATCCCCGCGACCTGGAACACCACACATGCCTGATCTATACCAACCTGCCGTCGCCCAAGCTTTGGCGTTTTCGTCACCTAGACGGAGAGGAATACACGGTTGCCGTGAATGGGCGACTCAGGATCAACAATGCGGAGGCGCTTGAGCCTGCTCTTCTTGCAGGCTTCGGCCTGGCGCTCCAGCCAGAGTTCATGGTTTGGAAGGAACTCGCCGAGGGTACGCTCGAGGAGGTGTTGCCCGACTGGTGCATCGAGGAGATCGCCTTGAACCTTGTTACCCCCCCTGGCCGGCTGAGGCCGGCGCGCGTGCTCGTTCTCATGGACTATCTTGCACAGTGCCTTGCGACAGCACCTTGGGCGAGAGAACAACCCACGAATCGCCGATGACGGGTCGCGCTGCGGGCTTGAGTGCTCGACCCGACGATGAAGGGATCGTCTGGGCGCGATGGGGCGGGCCCGGCAGCGACAACCTTGATGATTTGGGCATCACGAGTCCTGGGAGCACCCCGGACAAGCGGCATGGTGGCCGGCGAAGGCGCTTCGCCGAAGATGGATTGACGTCTACGGTGTTGCAAATTCTCTCGACAAATGTGGGAAATTTGCACGACCATAGGATGTAGGGTGCGGTAAAAGGATCGTGCCTCTGGCCCATGATTTCCACGGCACTTCCGCGGGCAGGTCCTCCCGCGCGCGTTGCTCCAAAGTATCTATTTATGTTCTGGCATGGCATAGATGTAAAAATAGTTTGCATCTTCCCGCGGCTATGATCATACTTCTGATTGTTCGGGAGGACCGTGGATGACCACTCTAGTCACACCGGTATGCACCGGAAAGCCGATTCGCGCAGACGAATTTCTGGCTTATGGCTCGTGGAGGGAGCCTACGTGTCGGGGGAGAGTGATCTCGGCTTGGTGGATGCACGCCATAACCTGCGCGATAGGTTCACTGTCGTTAGCGCCCTTCAAAAAAGGAGGGCGCCACCTGCATGGCGAAGACTTATGGCAAGCTGACCGGAGAGCCGGGATTGCGCCCTATCACGCGCCTTAACCGGCGTGTCGGGGCCGGTCTCGACGCCGCCTGCCGTTTCGAAAATTCAACGTCAGGAAATAAGAGCACATGAAGATAACGGCGCTCAAGACTTACATGCAGCGCGTAGACCAGCGCCCGCGGCTGCTGGTCAAGATCGAAACAGACGAGGGGATCTCGGGCTGGGGCGAGGCCTACAATCACGGCCCTGACAAGGCGCTCGTGCCGCTGCTCGAGTACATGTTCAAGCAGTTCGAGGGCTTGGATCCGCGACGCATCGAATACATCAATCATAAGTTGAATCAACAATCACGCTTTCCGCCAGGTGCGCTGGGTTCCGCGGCCATTGCCGCGATAGACCATGCATTGTGGGACATCGCCGGGAAGGCGGCAGGTCTGCCGGTCTACATGCTGTTGGGCGGGAATGTTCGTGATCGCGTGCGGGTCTATGCAACACTGGGCGGTTATCGTGCCGAGGACGCCGATGCCGGTGTCAAGTTCATCGAGGAGCAGAACGAGCGGTGGGGGTATACGGCCTTCAAGTTCAGCCCCTTCCGCGGCGGTCTCTTCGATCGCCGGTGGGGTGAGGTTTGCGCCGAATCCGCCGAGTATTTCGGCCAGATCCGCAAGAAGACGCCGTCCAGCTTCGAATATGCGTTCGATGCGCACGCCCGCGTCTGGGAGCCCTGTCAGGCTGTGCAGCTGGCCGATGCGCTCGCACCCTACGATCCGCTCTTCTACGAGGAGCCGATCCGGCCCGAGCACATCCCGGCGTGGACTGAGATGAAAGCGAAGATGCGCGTGCCGCTGGCGACCGGCGAGTCGCTCTACTCGCGCTTCGAGTTCCTGTCGCTGCTCGCCGGTCGCGGCGCCGATATCATCCAGCCCGACATCTGCGTCGTCGGCGGACTAACTGAAATGCGCCGCATCGCTGCGCTCGCGGAAGCTCATTACGTGTCTGTAGCCCCGCACAACCCGATGGGGCCGCTCGCGACGGCGGTGAACGTCCACTTCAGCGCGGCGCAGCCCAACTTCAAGATCCTCGAGTTCAAAGACAACAAATATGCCCCGTGGTGTGTTGACCCCTATCTGCCGGTCGACGGGCACCTCGAATTGCGGCCGGATCGGCCGGGGTGGGGTATCGAAATCGACGAGAGCGTCCTCGGAAAAGAAGATTACGTCCATTGGGAACGCAAGATCGTCGTCAAACCGGATGGAGCGACCGCCTATCCCTGACAACCGCTCTTGAGATGCGGAAAGCCACCCGCTCAAGGATGGCATCCGACGAACTGCTTTTTGCTTACCGAGGGAGGAACAATGAAACGGAAATCTCACGCGCTAGCGACCTTCGTACTAGCGCTTTCACTCATAGCCCCGGCGCAGTTTGCGCGCGCCCAGGACAATACCGAAATCACCATCGTCGGTTGGACCGAGCCAGACACGCTCGATCCTTGCGAAACCGCTCACGCCGCGATCAGCCTCGTATCCAAGAACAACATCAACGAGACGCTTATCGACCGCAACGGCGAAACCGGCGAGCTGACGCCGCGCCTCGCGACCTCCTGGGAAATGGTTGATGACCGGACTTGGCGTATAAAGCTGCGCGAAGGCGTAAGCTTCACCGACGGCGCGCCCTTCAATGCGGACGCCGTGGTCTTCAGCATCAAACGCGGCATGCGCCAGGAAGAATTCAACTGTTCCGTCAGCCAAAAATCCTTCACTTCCTTCAAGCTGACGGCCGAGGCGGTTGACGAGTACACCGTTGATATAACGTCCGACCTGCCGGCTCCGATCCTTCATCTGGGCTTTGCTATCTACCCGATGATGTCGCCCAATACGGATATGAATACGCTGACGCGTTCGCCGGTGGGAACCGGTCCCTATGTCCTCAAGGAGTGGATTTCGGGCACCCGCATTGTGCTCGAGCGCAACCCCGACTACTGGGGCGAGCAACCCGAAATCTCGCAGGCGACCTACGTCTTCCGCAATGAGCCGTCCGTCCGTGCCGCAATGGTGGCGGCCGGCGAGGCCGACATAGCGCTGGAGATTACTGAGCAGGACGCAACCAATCCGGCAACCGATTTCGCCTATCCCAACACCGAAACCACATGGCTGCGTCCGGACGATCGGTTCGAGCCGCTGTCGGACGTGCGTGTTCGCGAAGCCATGGCGCTCTCGATCGACCGCGAAGCGATGCTGGGCACCGTCCTGCCCAAGGACACACGGCTTGCCGCACAACTGCCCGGCCCGTCCATCGACGGCTACAATCCTGACATCCAGCAGCGCCCCTATGATCCGGAGCGTGCCCGTCAGTTGCTCGCCGAAGCCGCCGCCGATGGCGTCAAGGTTGATACCCCCATCCGCTTTCTCGGCCGCATCGGCGTTTTCGCCAACGCCGAGGAGGTGATGCAGGTCGTCACCCAGATGATCAATCAGGTTGGCTTCAATGTCTCGCTCGAGATGATGGAGCGCGCCCGCCACGCCAACTTCCAAGCACGGCCGTTTCCCGAAGACGTCGGGCCCAACATCAACCTGATCATGTCGGACAACAACCGCGGCGACGCCTCGTTTGGCCTGTTCAACCATCACTCCAAGGGAAACCAGTCGGCGACCTATACGCATCCCGAGCTCGATGCGCTGATCGATCGCGCGATCACCCTGACCGGGAAAGAGCGGACGACCGCGCTCCAGGCAGTGAACGCCTATGTGCACGACCATACGGTGATCATTCCGTTGTTCTACATGGTGTCGTTCGCCCGCGTCTCGGAGCGCCTGAAGTGGGTCCCGAACGACGAGACGAGCAGCCAGCTGATAATCCAGCGCATCCGCTTCGCGGATTAGTCAGCACAGCGGCACGCGGGCGCCATCTCCTCCGCGTGCCGCAAATCTTCTGCCAGGCGGCAGTCGGAGAGATACGCCATGCTCCAGTTCATCCTGCGACGTGCGCTCAACTCGTCAATCGCTCTGGTTGGCCTGCTGGTCGCCGTCTTCGTCCTGACCCGCATGACCGGTGACCCGGCTTCGCTCTACCTGCCGGCGGAGGCGACCGCCGAGCAGCGCGCGGCCTATGCCGATCAGATGGGATATTCCGACCCGATCATCGTGCAATTCGGCCGCTATGTCGAAGGACTGCTGCATTTCGATTTCGGCACATCGATGCGCCAGCAGCGCTCCGCGATGGAGGCGGTGATGGAGGCTGTGCCAACCACGATACTGCTTTCGAGCCTGGCGTTTTCAATCACCCTTGTCGTCGCAGTCGCCGTGGGCGCGCTCGCTGCCAGCCGTCCGGGTGGGATTTTCGATCGCATGGCGACCACCATATCCCTTGTCGGCGCCAGCGCCCCCGATTTCTGGGTGGCCATCGTCGGCGTCCTGGTTTTCGCGGTTGCGCTGAACCTGCTGCCGACCTCGGGCATGGGCGGCCCGCAATACTGGGTCATGCCTGTGATTGTCGTCGCGCTTAGGCCGACCGGACTGCTGACCCAGGTGGTGCGCGGCACCATGATCAGCGTTCTGTCCTCGCCTTATGTGAAGACGGCCAAGGCCAAGGGGCTCGGCCATCGCGCCGTTCTCGGCCATGCCTTGCGGAGCTCCTGGCTGCCGGTCATCACCGTTGCCGGCGACATGGCCGTCGGCATGATCAACGGCTCGATCATCGCCGAGACGGTGTTCGGCCTTCACGGCATGGGCAAGGTCTTGATCGACGCCATCATGCAGCGGGATTTCGCCGTCGTGCAATCGGCCGTGCTCATCATCGCGATCGGCATCTTCGTCCTCAACATCCTGATCGACGTTCTCTACGGGCTCGTGGATCCTCGCATCCGGTACAACAAATGAGCACCAGCACCCTTGCCGCACACAACCGTTCCAGGTGGGAAAGATCCGTCGTCCTTTTCAGGATGTTGCTGCGGGATCCCTATGCCACGGTTTCGGTGATCTTCCTGCTGATGCTTGTCGCCTGCGCCGTGTTCGGCCCCTTCTACCTGTGGGAACCGGCAACCAACATGGACCTGGGCAAGCGCAACCTTCCCCCATTCTCGCTCGCCCATGGCTTTCTCTACGTTCTTGGAGCCGACAGCCTGGGCCGCTCCATGCTGGCCCGCATCGTCGTCGGCGCCCAGACCAGCCTTGCGATCGCCTCCGGCGCCGTGCTGTTTTCCATGATCGCCGGAGGGTTGATCGGCATATTCGCCGGCTACGTGGGTGGCTGGACAAGCACCATCATCATGCGGCTGACCGATGTGATCATCAGCTTTCCCAGCCTGCTGCTTGCGCTGATCGTCCTCTACATCATCGGCCCCAACCTGTTCAACGTGGTTGCCATCCTCGGTTTTGGGGCCCTGCCGCTCTACATTCGCACTGCCCGCGCCGAAACGCTCGAGATTCGCGAGCGGATGTTCGTGAGCGCCGCCCGCACATTGGGCGTTGGTACATTCGCCATCATCGTGCGCCACGTCTTGCCGCTTGTCGCCCCGACCTTGACGACGGTGGCGGCAATCAACTTCGCCGGCGTCATTCTCGCCGAATCCGGACTGAGCTTTCTCGGCCTCGGTATCCAGCCGCCGGACTTCACCTGGGGAGCGATGGTTGCCGCCGGCCGGCAATACCTGCAGACAGCCTGGTGGTTGTCGTTCTTCCCAGGCTTCTTCATCATGTTGACGACGCTCTCGCTCAACCTGCTGGCCAATTGGCTCCGCATGGCGACCGACCCGCACCAGCGCTGGCGGCTGTCGATCGCGCGGGAGAGCGAGCGATGAGCGAGCGGCTTCTCGAGGTCAGGAATCTCAGCGTCCGGTTTCTTACCGAGAAGGAGCCGGTGGAGGTCCTTCATGACGTGAGCCTGCATGTCGATCGCGGCGAGTCTCTCGTGATCCTTGGAGAAAGCGGATCGGGCAAGAGCGTCACCGCCGCCACGATCATGGACTTGCTGGATCGGCCACCCGCCAAAATCACCAGCGGCGAGGTGCTCTTCAAGGGCCGGGACCTCCTGACGATGCCCACTGCCGAGCGGCAACGGATAAACGGCTGCAAGATAAGCATCATCTTCCAGGATCCGTTGGCGCATCTGCATCCGCTCTACACCATCGGGCGGCAGATAACCGAGGCAATGATAGCCCACGGCGTGGCCAGCCAGGCGGAAGCGTGGGATCAAGCGTTGTCGCTGTTGCGGCGGGTGGGCATTCCGGACCCAGAAACAAGGATTCGAAACTATCCGCATCAGTTCTCGGGCGGGCAACGCCAGCGCGTCATGATCGCAATGGCCATGGTCATGCGGCCTGAACTGCTGATTGCCGACGAACCAACGACGTCGCTCGACGTGACCGTCCAGGCGGAGATCCTGAAGCTCTTGCGCGAGACCACGGCCGAGATGGGTATGTCGGTGATCCTCATCACCCACGACCTCTCGGTTGCCGCTCACATGGGTGACCGCGTCGCTGTCATGCAGGGCGGGCACGTCGTCGAGACCGGGCCGACGAAGCAGGTCTTCGAGAAGCCCGAGCATCCCTATACGCGCCGGCTTCTGGATGCCCGACCGGACAACAGCGCCAACGAGAAGAAGGCGGCCGCCGATGCGGATACGCTTCTGCGCGTCGAGAACCTGCACAAGGACTACTACATCCCGAATGGCCTGATGCGGCCGCGCGTGCTGCATGCTGTGAAGAACGCGAGCTTCGATGTTCGGCGTGGCGAGACCGTTGCGATCGTCGGGGGATCCGGCTCGGGCAAGTCGACGCTCGCACGTCTGCTCATGCTGCTCGATCAGACGACCAGTGGCAGCATCTTCTATCGCGGCAAGAACCTGCTGCAGATGAGCCGGGCAGACCAGCGCCTGCTGCGCCGCAATCTGCAGATGGTGTTTCAGGATCCGTACTCGTCGCTCAATCCGGGGCTGACCATCCGCCGCATCATCTCGGAGCCGTGGACCGTTCACAAGGACATCCTGCCGCGTGATCGCTGGGAGGAACGGATCGTCGAGCTTTTGTCGCTCGTCGGTCTAAAGCCTGAGCACGCCAATCGATACCCGCATGAGTTTTCCGGCGGCCAGCGGCAGCGGATCGCCATCGCCCGTGCGTTGGCATGCGAGCCCGAGCTCATCATCTGCGACGAGGCCGTCTCGGCGCTCGACCTTTCGATACAGGCACAGGTCATCGCCCTCTTGGCGGAACTGCGCGACCGTCTCGGGCTCTCGTACATCTTCATCTCGCACGACCTGCACGTCGTGCGCCATTTCGCCAACCGCGTCCTGGTCATGAAGGACGGCGAGATCGTGGAACAAGGCCAGACGCAAACGGTGTTCATGCAGCCGCAGCACCCATACACGCAGCGGCTCGTCCACGCGACACCCCGCCCGAAATGGGACGAGCAAGCCAACATCGAACACAAGATAAGCGAGGTCAGCCTGTGACAAATATCGACGAGCAACAGCACTTCGCAGCCAATTCCATGCAGGCATGGGCCGGCGACGTCCTTGCGGCCTGCGGCATGCCAGAGCCCGAGGCGCATACCGCTGCCGAAGTGCTTGTACGTACCAGCCTGCGCGGAATCGATACCCATGGCATCTCCCGTCTGCCGATCTACGCCGATCCTTGAAGGCGGGCAGCATCAATCCGCGCCCGCGGCACCGGGCAGAGATACGCAATGGCATGATGCACTACGAAGGCGATCACGGCCTTGGCCAGTTCATCGGTGTAGCCGCCGTGCGAGCGGCTGTGGAACAAGCGCGGGAACAGGCGGTGGTAACCTGCCTTATTCATCGTTGCGGTCATCTGGCGGCGATGGGGAGCTATGTGCTGGTTGCCGCGGAGGCGGGCATGACGGCCTTCATCGCGCAGGCGACGCCGCCCTGGATGGCGCTTCCCGGCTGGACCAAGCGCGCGATGGGCAACAATCCCCTGGCATTCGCCGTGCCGCTGGCGGGTAGGCCGGCTCTGGTCTTCGACATGGCAACCAGCGTCGTGGCGCGCGGCTATTTGCGGGAGGCGATCCGCGAAGGAACCGCGGTGCCCGAGGGCTGGGCGCTGGCGCCGGACGGGAATCCCACCACCGATGCGGATGCCGCTTGGGCCGGCGCGGTCCTACCGGTCGGCGGTTATAAGGGCATGGGGCTTGCGATGCTGGTGCAGACACTGGTCAACAGCCTGCAGGGCAATACCGCCGCGGTGAACGGCGGCGGCAAGGAGGGCACAGCGAACATGGGCGGCTTCCTGATGGTCCTCAACCCGGCCCTGATCGGCGACGCCTTTGATGCTGATGTCGATACCTGGCTTGCGACCTACCAGGATGCCGCCGGAGCTGACGGACGCTACCCCGGACAAAGGGCGGCGGAATCAGAAGCGCAGCGGCGGCGGAACGGCATTCCCATACCGCCGGTCCTGCTGCAGCAACTGAGGGATACCGGCGCCGCGACCGGAGTACCTTTCACGGTGCCGGTCCGCTGACGCCGCGTTTGCTGGGAAGGCAGGCGGTCAGTATCCCGCCTGCTTCTCGACGACGTTGATCATCGTCTCGCCGTTGCGGAAGCGCTTGAGGTTCTCGATCAGCATCTGCAGCCCGCGCCGATGCGTGCCGGGCGTGGTCGCCCCGTTATGCGGCGTGATGATCGTGTTGGGTGCATCCCAGAAAGGGCTGTCTGGCGGCAGCGGCTCCTCGCCGTGCGCATCGAGCCCCGCCCCCGCGATCTTGCCTGTCACGATGGCATCCAGCAACGCGGCGTCGTCCGCGATGCCGCCCCGCGAAAAGCAGACATAGTAGGCGCTGGGCTTCATGACCGCGAACTCGGCCGCGCCGAGCATGCCGAGGGTTTCGGGCGTGCGCGGCGCTGTGACGACGAGGAAATCGGCCTCGCGCAGGAAGTCGTGCAACTCGTCGCGCCGATACATTCGATCGAAGTGCGGTGCCGGCTCGCCGCTGCGGCGCAAGCCGATCGTCCGCATGTGGAAGGCCTTGGCCTTCAAGGCCAGATCGACCCCGGAATAACCGGTGCCGAGAATGGCGCAGGTCTTGCCCGCCAGCTCCTCGTGCGGACGATGATGCCAGATCCGCGCTCGCTGCTCGTCCAGCCAGCGCACTGCATCACGCTGCAGCATCATCATGAGCATCATTGCATGCTCGGCCAGCGGCACGGCGCCATTACCCTTGCAGCACGTGAGCACGATGTCGCTGTCGAGGAAAGCCTTATAGAGCTGCCGATCCGGACCGGCGGCCCAGGAATGCACCCACTTCAGGCGATCGCTGGCCTTGGCGAGCGCTTCCGGCGGTACGTGCCCGGCGACGACGTCGGCATCAGCGATGCGGCCGGGCAACTCCGCGTCTGGGAGATACTCGAATGTGTCGTTCGGGGAGGAGCTTTCCAGTTGCCTGCGCCATCCCTGCCGTTCCTCGGGGTCGTTGATCACCTTATCTAGCTGCGGTTGAACGACGAGAACATGCATAAGGACCTCCCGAACGTGTAAATTTGTAGGACAGGCCGTCACCGGCCGTTTGGCATGATCTTTCCTCGCCGCCGGTTGTGCCGTTGCGCAAAGAACCGGCTGCGCCTAGCAAGTCCACACGCCCTCGATGCGGGAGGCTCTACTTTTGCTGGAAACGCTAGATGTGGGACGGAGAGTTGTCAACTGAGTTTCCTTGTTGTAGGGGCGCGAGGTTATAGCGAGACGTCAATGACGAAGATCAAGATCAACATCCGGCCGGCGCCAAAGCGTCGCCTTGCGGATATTTTGTACGGGCAGTTGCTTGAGCAGATCATGAGCGGTGCGCTCATTCGCGGGCAGAAGCTGCCCACCGAGAACGCGTTGTGTAAAGCGTTCGGCGCCTCCCGGCCTGTTGTACGCGAGGCCCTGATGCGGCTTCAGGCGGACGGCCTCGTTGAATCCCGGCGTGGTTCGGGTACCTACCTCGCACGGACGCCCTCGCCAGAGGTCTCACGGTTTGTCGAGCCGTCGGACTTTGCCGTCTATCTGCGCACATTCGAGGTGCGCATGGCAATAGAGGCAGCGGCCGCCAGTTATGCCGCGCGTCGGCGAACCAGCGATGACCTGATTGCCATCCACGCGGCCATGGATGCCTTCAGCACCGCGATTGAGGCTGGGCATTCCGCGCGGCACCTCGACAGCGCGTTTCACCGTGCCGTGGCGGCGGCCACGGGAAACGAACTGTTCGTGCGTCAGTTGGAAGACCTGACCACCGAAATCGAAGGACTCATGAACGTCTCGCTCGGCCTGACGCGTTTGGGCTCCGCCGACCGACGCGCAGCTGTCGTGCAGGAGCACAGGCAGATCCTCGATGCTATCGAAATGGGCGATGCCGACCTCGCCGCCATCTATATGCGCTTTCATCTAAGCCAGGCTCGGCGGCGGCTGACGGACGTCACGACCCAGCCCTAACGCTTTCCAGAGACTTCGTTCTGGACCAGGAAATTCAATCCTTGCCGGCCATTGGAAGTTTCATTGCCGGAGGCGGTGCCCACCTCCTCCCATTGTGAATGCGCAAGGAACAGTTGTTATAAATGTTGCTTTCTTTCAGGGGTTCACACTTCGAATCAGTGCTAATAGCTACATGCTAGACGAACGCCGAAAGGGGTTAGGACCTCACGCGGGGAAGAGCATATGGCTTCACTTGGTGGATGGGCTGGTTGAGAGCCTTGCCCATGATGTCCCACAAGGTGATATCGATTGCTGACTGCCCGCATGAAACCTGAACTATTGGCCTTGGCGAAGTGCTTGGGACATATCCGCGGCCGGGTCGTGGAGGAATCTCATTTCAGGTCATCCAGCTCCTCGTATTGCGGAAGGGAGGTATTCACCGCTTTGCCCTCCCGGATTACGACACGAGCGGTTTGTGGCCTACTGAAAATATGATTAATTCTGCGCGCATCAAACACGATGAAATCCGCCGGCCCGCCGACGCGGATGCGACCGGCGTCCGCCAAGCCCATCAACGTTGCAGGTACCGGCCCAGCCATGGCGAGCGCTGCACTGAGCCGATCGTCAAGGTGAAGGATCCGGCTTCCCTGGCGCAAGGTATCGACCATATCGCCGTCGCCGTAGCTGAACCATGCATCCCGGCAATTGTCGCCTGCGATTGCAACCGGTACACCGCCGTCCAGTAGTTCCTTGACGGGCGGGACGCCACGCCAGCGCGGTGTGCGTGATCCGCTTCGGTCTTGAAGATGCATGTTGGGCAAGGGCAAAGTGATGATTGCGACGCCCGCCTGCTTGAGGAGGCCGATTGTCGCCAGCGCTTGATCATCGTCGCACAGCGCAAGCGAACAACAATGACCACATGCCACCTTGCCGGAAAAGCCGGTTTCCAGGATGCCTTCGGCAACATAGGAGAGTGTCTGCAGGCCGGTGTCGCCTGTTTCGTCCACGTGCAGGTCCAGATCCAGTCCGTTGGCCTGTGCAAGCGCAAACAAACAGCGCAACCGACGACGCAAAAGATCTCGGCCTTCAGCCGTGCTTGTATCAGGTCCGATCGTGACACCGCCGAGCACTCCATCATGCTCCGCTACGAGTTCGGCCAAATGCTCACCATATGGCGTCGCATAAACCTCCAGCGGCACCAACGAGACCGCTTGAAGTTCAATACGCTGCCGCCAAGCCTGCCTGATATCCGAGAAAAGCGCCCAACTCGCGGCACTTAGATGTTCAAGGGAGTCCAGGTGCGTTCGTATCGCGCCGACGCCGTAATGCTCGGCGGCACGAAGACTGAAGTCGATCCGCCGCTCAAGATCGCCGCGGGTCCAGTTCAGGCTTCTATCCCGTACGGTAGCCTCTCTGGCACCGGCAATCGTAAAATCCGGATTCTCTACGCGCGCATATACGTGGCTCTTGTCGAGGTGCGTGTGCATATCGACGAGGCGGGGCCAAAGCTGCCGTCCCCCGAGATCAATTCCGCCCTCCATGCTGCCGGCCGGCGCCATAGCTGCGATCCGCCCCTCAGCGATTTTGATATCGAGCAGCGCAATGCCTTCATGGGAAAATAGGGGCGGATCAACGTCATTTCCGAGAAACGCAGAAGGGACTGCGACGCACGTCAAGATCGTAGGCGCACCATCAAGCCGGCGAAGCGCCACCATCCCCGCCGTCATACTGCTCAGACACTCAATTCATGACTGCTCTTCGCCCAGGGCATGCACATCTTTTCGGCGACCACGATTAGGTTGAAGAGGATGACGCCGAGCAATGAGAGCACGATTACGGTGGAGAACAGGAGGGGAGTATCCATACGTGATTGCGCGACCAGCTGAAGATAGCCAAGCCCTCGTTCCGAGGCCAAATATTCACCAACAATGGCGCCGATGACCGCTTGGACGATACCGATGCGCAATCCGCCGAATATGCTTGGCAAAGCCTTGGGGAAGCGGATCTTCAGGAAAGTCTGGAGCGTTGATGCCCCCATGGAGCGGGCAAGATAGATCATTTCCTTCTCGGCCGAGCGCAATCCTATATTCGCGGCGATAAGGATCGGAAAGAATGATATCAGGAATGCTATCGCGATTTTCGGCATCATTCCGTAGCCGAACCAGATGATCAGGATCGGCGCGAGCGCGACCTTCGGGATGGTCTTCAGCGAGATGACGAACGGCATGATCAGCTTTTCGGCCGTTCTATTGGATACGACGAGCGTCGCGAGGCCTAGGCCGACGACGATACTCAGGCCGAAGCCGATCACCACCTCCTGGAGCGTTGCGAGCGAGTGCAAAAGAAGCATCGGCCAATCTTGGCTGAGCCGACTTGCAATGGAGGAGGGCGGCGGCAGAATGAATGGGGCGACCTTAAAAAAGCGCACGGCGGCCTCCCAGAACAGGAAAAAAGCCGCGAAGGCGATAAGGACATGAGTGTTTTCACCTATGCGCCGCATAAGGCTTTTCGTCAGGAAAGAAATTCGGCTGGAACGCCTTGCCGCCTGATGGGGGGAGTTGCTTTGCACTTGAATGGTCATGTGGGTTCCCCCTGGTATCAATAACCTTGTTTTCCGAACACACTGACGCCAAAACGCTTCTCAATCGACCGCCCGAACCGGTATTTGATCTCCGGACCTTCGTAATCCATCGCTTCAGGCTGTCCCGCACCGCCGTCGCTTTGAACCTCCAGGACCGTCATGCACGGGCCGTCGGCCGCAATGATTTCGGGCATGACAGCGTCGATTTCCTCGACCGTCTGAAGGGATCGCGCAGAGGCAAAACCGGCAGCACGCGCCAGGGCGCAATAATCCGTGCGTCCGCGATTGACCATCGGCACGGCGCCCACCGTTTCATACACCTTGTTATCGAGCACAAAATGTTTGAGGTTCCTTGGCGCCTGTTCAACTTCGGTGAGAAGACAGCCCAGATTCATGCACAGGGAACCATCCGAGTTGATTGCCCAGATTTTTGCCTGCGGGAGGCTAAGTGCGAAGCCCAAAGCCATGCTGGCCGAGAAGCCCATGGCGCCGTGAAGATAGAAATCGGCATCGCTGCGGCTCTGCCGCCACCATTCTCCGGCGGCCATTCCCAACGCGCAGAATGCAATTTCGTCGGTTCGGTGCGCGAGCAACGCAGCGATCGCATCGGCGGCCTTCATGCTGGAGCTCCTTTGAGAAGACGTCGCGTAAGCAGCAGAACGAATGGGCGTTTCTGCAGCCGACCCCATTCATACGCCTCAGGGATGCGCGGCAGCTCTTCTGGCCGGTCAATGACCATGTAGGGGAAATCATAAGCCTTCAGCACGTCGAGCGTACGTCGGCCTTGCACTTCCTGGTAGACCCGGTGGTCATCGACCGATCCGCGCTGGCTGGCCATGATAAAGACCGGCACCTGATGGCGAAGATTGAGGGTCGCAAGTTCGCCGGTGCAAGTGAGCAGGCCGGTTGTGCCCATTATCGCGACGGAATTAACGCCAGCGAAGAAGGCTCCGCTGCAGATGGCGATCGCCTCTGCTTCGCGTGCCACCGGCACGTGCCGAATGTCATCGTCTGCCTCGCATTTCCCTATCAGGGGAGCGACCCAATCGTCGGGCAGCGATGCAGCCAACTTGATATCGCACTTGTGCAAGTGTGTCATTAAATCATTGAAAATGCTCAACGTCGTTCTCTTGCGTTATTCGGCGGCGGAAATCTTGGAAGACTGTGCGTCACAGCCCTCAGGTCCGGTACCAGGTGATAGGCTGCGGCGGAGGGATGTCCGAATTGCGTGATATCAAGCGCTCCCACACGCGCTGGGTGACATGCTGCGCTTCTTCAAGCACGGCCTTCTCGTCCATGGTGAGAACTTTCCCATCCTTGAGGACGAATTCCCCGTCTACAATAACCGAGTGGATTGTGCCCGGATGGCCGTAATGCACGAGGTTCGACACCGGGTTGATCAGAGGCCGCATCGCCGGCGTTTCCAGGTCGATCAACGTCAGGTCCGCCTTTTTCCCGGGCTCAATGGAGCCGATCTCTTCTAAGGCGCCAAGGGAGCGTGCCGCATCGCGCGTTATGGCGTCGAGAATTTGCTGGGGTTGTGGATTCACGCCGTTCTGCACCTCCCGCCCGAACCCGCCCCGGTGGATGACGATGCCGAACTTAAGGGCGTGGAATATGTCCTGCGTCTTGTCGTCGGTGCCGATGGCGATATTGACACCGCTTTCGCGTATCGGGCCAATCAGGGTGCGGTGAGGGCCCTTCGTGGAGGAATTAGCGGGGCAGTGTGCCATTTGCACGCCGCGCTCTGCTAGAAGCTGCACATCCGCAGCCGTGCAATATGTCCAGTGGGCGCCGACCAGATCGGTCGAGAGCCAACCGCAACAGTCCAGATATTCGGCCGGCGTCTTGCCGTACATCTCACGGTCGGCTCGGATCTCGTCGTTGCTTTGGGCCAGATGAATGGTTCGTGTAAGCCCGTGTCGGGCGGACATGTCCATCAAGGACCGAAGCATGTGCGGCGAGCAATTGTCCGTGGCATGGGCAGCCACCACGCAGCGCAGCCGGTCGCCGCGGGCGCCGTGGAACTGCGCGATCATCGCCTCGTTGCGCTCGATACAGCCGGCGCCGAAGCTTTGGTCGACCGAATAGTCGCCCAGCCGAATGCGCCGGGTGTCGATGTCCGCGGCGTGCTCCCCGAACCACAGGCGAAGGCCGCTGTCGGCCATCGCGTCGCCATAGCCGGTGATAAAGCGGAAGAGCTCGAGCAGTGACGTCGTTCCGGAGCGGATCGCCTCGAGACAGCCGAGGCGGGCGAGCGCCGCCCGCTCCTCGTCGTCCATCTCATAGGCGATCGGTACCATATACTGATAGACGCCGTTTCCGATCCAGTCCTCGATCGTCCCCCGCAGCACACTCATTACCGTGTGGCTGTGGCTGTTGATGAAGCCAGGGCACACGGCAAGTCCGCGACCAGACAGGCGTGGCAGGTCGGGATACGCACGTTTGAGCGTTTCCGTGTCGCCGACGGCCAGGATTTGGCTGCCGAGGATCGCTACGGCTCCCTGATCGATCAGCCTGCGATGGTCGTCGCAGGTCACGATCAGCGCATCCGTAATCAATAGATCCATGATAGCAACCCCGCACATCGCTGTGAGGCCGGGCGAGGGCCCACAGCGGATCCGCTTATTCGAAATCGAAGAAGTCGTTGGTGAAGTAGCGTTCGAGCGGCAGGATCTCCTTGATTTCACCCGTGTCGGCGAGGATGGTAAGGGTATTGTTCCAGTCTTCTTCCGTCTGCCAGCCGATGGGGCGGTCGTTGATGACGTTGGTGCTTTCGACGGTGGCCTCGACCTGCTTCTGCAACACCTCGGAGTCCTCTCCCGCAGGCAGGTATCTCATCATGATTTCTGCCGCCTCCGCCGGGTTGGCGATTGCGTCTCGATAGCCGCGGTCCGTCGCCCGAAGGATCTTCTTCACCGTCTCGGGATTGGAGTCGACGAAGCTTTCGCCCATGAAGAAGGACGCGCCCAGCAATGGTAGACCGTAATCGGCGACCCGAAGCTTCACGAACTCCATGCCCGCCATCTTCTCCAGCCGCGGGACTTCGTTGCTGAGATAGGGCGAAACCGCATCCACCTGCCGGTTCAGGAACTGGGTATTGCCGACCGCCCCCTCCAGCATAACGACTTCGATCTTGGAAAGGTCCAGATCGTTGGCTGCTGCGAACGCGGGAAGGAGGCGAGTGAAGGCGCCACCGGTCGAGCCAGAGATCTTCTTTCCCTCCAGGTCCTTGGGCACCCTGATTGGGTTGTCGGGATAGGAGAGAATGGCGATCGGCAGTTTGGTCTGGTACACGGCCACGACCTTCACCGGTACATCGTTGTTGACCGCGGCGGCGACGGCATCAGCCGGCCCGTATCCGATATTCTCTTCCCCGCTTCCGATCAGGCTGATGACCGTTTGCGAGCCCGAACCCTCTGCGAGAGTGACCTTGAGCCCCTCCTCCGCGTAGTAGCCCTTGTCCAGGGCGACAAACAATGGCGCGTACTCGCCCTTGTATTTCCAGGTGAAGCGCACGGTCACGTCCTGCAAGCTTTCTTGTGCAGCCGACACTGTGGCGCTGACAGCCAGCAACAGAGCTGCGCTCGCCATGATGGCACCCTTGCGAAACATCACTATTCCCCTTCAGGTATTGAGGTATAACCCTACCCTTGTTGCACTGCGGCAAGAAATTTCGTGCGCAGCCGTCGAAGCATCGTGGACCGCGGGCCAGCGTCTTTTCTCCTTGCGCCGAGGCCTACGATGCACATTATGGTGCGCGTGAATAGCGCCTAATTTTGCGCGGGGTGATGCCTTTGAGGCATCGCTTGTTGCGGCGCACAAATCGGAGAGCCCCCATGCTGCATTCACGGTTGCTTCGCTATCTCGACGAGGTCACCCGCTGCGGTTCCATCCGCAAGGCGGCCGCGCGGCTCAACGTCGCCTCTTCGGCCATCAACCGCCAAATCATCGCGCTCGAGGAGGAGATCGGAGAGCCGATCTTCGAGCGCATGCCACGGCGCCTGAGACTGACAGCCACCGGCGAGATCCTTATCGAGCATGTCCGACTGACGCTGAAGGACTACGCCCGCGTGACCGAACGGCTGAACGCGCTGAAGGGCGTGCAGCAGGGGCGCGTTTCCCTTGCCACGACGCTTGGCCTTGCCGGCGGGCCGCTGGGCCGTTTTCTGGCCGGCTTCATGGAAAGGCATCCGCGCATCCAGATCAGCGTACGCGCGTCCTTCGCAGAGGCGATTCCCAATTCCGTCGTCAATGGCGACTGCGATCTTGGCCTGGGCTTCAACTTTCCACAGGATCGCTCCCTACGCACGCTGATGACCTTCAATGTGCCGCTGGGTGCCGTCGTGGCGCCGGACCACGAGTTGGCGCGTTGCCGGAAGGCCAGGGCCGTCGACACGATCCAATACCCGCTCATCCTTGCCGAGCCGGGCATGAGCCTACGCAGGATCGTGGACGTGGCATTGGGAAGCATCGCCTATTCCGCCCGTCCGGTAATCGAGACGAATTCTGTGGAGATGATGAAGCAGTTCATCAGAGAGAAGCGGGGAGCGGTCACTTTCCTCAATCCACTCGACGTTGCGCTGGAGCGCGAGAATGGCTCTCTCGTTTTCGTCCCCCTGGAGGACCCGACGCTAAGGGCGCAGCCGCTCCGGCTGATCGCCAGGGCCAAGGGGATGCTGGACCCCGTCTCCAACCGGCTGGCGGAAGACCTGCGAGTGGAATTGGAAAGGCTGATTGGCCAGCCGCGGTGATGCCTATTTGCGAGCACTATGCTCTAAACTCGATGCTTCCCAATCAGCGGTTTTCGCCGCTAGCCTCGATGCTGACCTAGGCAAGCGATATTACCAAGCGGGGCTGGTAAAGTGTTTTTCTGGAACGAGCTGACCACGGAAGAGTTCAAGGCGCTCGACAGCGATTCCGCGGTAGCGATCCTGCCGATTGCCGCTACCGAGCAGCACGGCCCGCACTTGCCTGTCTCGACCGACAGCGCGATCGCGGCCGGCATGCTCTCCGTTCTGCGCGAGCAGCTTCCACCCGATCTCCAGGTCCTGGTGCTCCCGATCCAGGAGATAGGCCGATCGCATGAACACATGGCCCGCCGAGGCACCTTGACCCAGGCGTCGACCCGTCTGGTCGAAGATTGGTGCGAGATCGGAGCGGGCGTCGCGCGCGCGGGATTGCGCAAGCTCGTGATCGTCAACTCCCACGGCGGCAATGTGCCGGTGATGGACATCGTCGCCCGGGAATTGCGGATCGCACACAAGATGCTCGTCGTCACCACCCAATGGAACCGCTTCGGGGTGCCCGGGGGACTGTTCGACGCCGAGGAACTGCGGTTCGGTATCCATGCGGGTGCGGTGGAGACTTCGCTCATGCTCCATTTCCGCCCCGATCTGGTGCGGATGGAGCACGCGCGAAACTTCGTCTCTGCCGCCGCCGCCATGGAGCGTGAGTTCACGCATCTCCGGCCGACTGGCCCTCACGGCATGGGCTGGATTGTCGGCGATCTGAACGAATACGGTGCCGTGGGCAACGCTCTCGCCGGAAATGCGGAAAAAGGCGCTGCTGTTGCGCATCACCAGGTGGCAGGCTTCATCGCCCTCCTCAAGGACGCGGTGAAGTTCGACGTCGGACGCTTCGACCAACCGCCAGAACTCAGGGTCGTCAACACGGCCCAGCGGCCTTCCGTCAACCACCGTATCGCCAATGGGTCCTCAGAGTGGAACGGCAGATGAACGCTATGACACGCGCAAGCGCCATCGAGACCGAACACAGCGAAGTGTCGAGCTCCGGTATCGGGATATCGATCCGGGGAGCAAGCAAGCGTTACGATACCGCAAGTGGAGAATCGGTCGATGCCCTCCAGGCGGTGAATCTGGAAATAGCGGCCGGGGAGTTCGTGTCCGTGGTAGGGCCCAGCGGCTGCGGAAAGTCCACCCTGATGATGCTCATCGCCAACCTTGTGCCAGCCACCGAGGGCGAGATCCGAATCGACGGCAGGGCGGCCAGCGCCTACGCGGGCCAATCGGCTATCGTGTTCCAGCGCGATCTCCTTCTCGAATGGCGGAAGGTCATCGACAACGTCTTGCTGCCGATTGAGATCAAGAAGCTCGACCGCGCGCATTACCGCGAAAAAGCGATGGAGCTCCTGGAATCGGTCGGGCTGGCGGCATTCGCTGAGCGCTACCCCAGCGAGCTTTCCGGCGGCATGCGCCAGCGCGTCGCCATCTGCAGGGCGCTCATCCAGCGCCCCGGGCTCCTGCTGATGGATGAACCTTTCGGCGCTCTGGACGCGCTGACCCGTGAGCAGATGAACCTCGATCTGCAGCGCATGTGGATGCGCGACCGCAACACAGTCATCTTCATCACCCACTCCATCGAAGAGGCCGTGCTCCTGTCCGACCGCGTGGTCGTTATGTCGGAACGACCCGGACGCATCTCTGAAATCCACGAGATTAGCCTTACCCGCCCGCGCGGCGCGCAGTCCCGCAGCGATCCTCGGTTTGTGGCGGCCGTGGAAGGCATCCGGCGCAATTTCATGGCCCTCGGAATCCTATCGGAGACTTGAATGACCCTCGCGAACCGCGTTGCGAGTGCTCCGCCCGCCGATGGCGTGGCGGCTGTGAAGGCCAGCCTCGGCGATATTCCGCATAGCGACGACAAAGCCGCTCTGCGCAGGAAGAGCCGAGATTTCTTCTGGTTCTCGCCCATCCTCAAGGAGGAGTTGGAGGGCCGGCATGCCGAACTCGTGATCACGCCGCGCGACCGAGAAGAGCTTGTGCGGGTGGCTGCATTGTGCGCTCGCCATCGCGTGCCTCTCACCGTGAGGGGTGGCGGGACGGGCAATTATGGTCAGGCCGTGCCCCTTCAGGGTGGCGTCGTCCTGGATATGGGTTATTTCAACGCGGTTCGCTGGGCAGTCCCCGGTGCCGGTCGCTTCGAAGCAGGTGCGCGCCTTTTGGAAATCGACCGAGCGTTGAGGCCCGAGGGTTGGGAGCTGCGCTTTCACCCCTCTACGAGAGCTCAAGCCACGATCGGCGGGTTTGTTGCAGGCGGCGCCGGGGGTGTTGGATCTTGCACATGGGGACAACTGTCCGACCGCGGTGCAGTGATCGCGGTGGAAATTCTCACCGTGGAGGAAGAGCCTCGCTTTATTGAGTTGCGCGACCGAGATGCCCTGAAAGTTATGCATGCCTATGGCATCAACGGCATCATTACAGAGGTGGAGATGCCGCTGGCGCCATGGCAACCTTGGGCCGAGCGGGTTTTCGCATTTCCGTCGTTGGAGGCGGCCGCCCGGTTTGGCTACGCTCTCACGGCTACCGAGGGAATTGCGAAGAAGCTTGTCAGCATCCATGACGGCCAAATCCCACCCATGCTTAAGCGATTGAGCCCGTTTGTCCCGGAAGGCCATGCGATGGCAATCCTGATGGTTGCTGAGCCGCAGGCGCCGATTGTGGAGGAAATGGCTGAAGAGCTTGGGGGCGTAACAGTTTACCGGCGCTCCTGCGAAGAGGCCGAAGCTGCCGCGTTCGAAGGCAAGGGCGATATGCCACCGCTCTACGAATATACATGGAATCACACGACGCTCTACGCAATGAAGGCACGGCCGGGGACGACCTATCTACAGGTTCGCTACCCGGCCAATCGGGAAATAGAAATCGTGCGAGATCTCAGCGGTAGGCTGGGAGACGAGGTCGTTTTTCACCTGGAGTTTCAACGCCGTTTCGGGCGAGTCTTCGTATCGAGCCTGCCTTTGGTGCGCTACACAACTCGAGAACGACTTGAGGAGATTGTCAGGGTGATTGAGGCCGCAGGCGCGGAGCATTCGAACCCCCACACCTACAAACTGAGCGATGCTGGCTGGAAGAAGGTCGACGCCCCCCAATTGGCATTCAAGCGCCAGGCCGATCCACATGCCCTCATGAACCCCGGAAAGCTTGCTTCCTAATGCGGGTTCTGGAAGCAATAGGGCTGCGTCGACCGTTCGGACGCTATAGCCATGGCCTTGAAGTCCGGTCCGGCGGTCGATTGGTCATCACGTCCGGCCAGCTGGGCATCAATCCCGACGACAGCATTCCCCAAAGTGTCGAGAAGCAGGCGGAACTCTGTTTCGAGGCCATACGCACCATACTTGCCGAAGCCGATATGGATTTTGGCGATGTTGTCCGTCTTGGAGCGTTTGTCACCAGCCGCGAATATTTCGCGCCTTATATGGCCGTAAGGGACCGGTATGTGGCCGAACCGCTGCCGACCTCGACGCTTGTCGTGGTGTCGGGATTTACCCGGCCGGAGTTTAAGGTGGAAGTCGAGGCGATGGCGATCCGCGCCGATTGAGCATGATCGTAGCGAAGAACCTGTCGGGCGAACTAGCGGCTTCTCGGCTTGCGAAATGTTAATGGCCTCTGAAGAGGGGAGCACGGCGCTCAAGGAAAGCGGCCATGCCTTCCTTCCTGTCCGCGGACCCGAAGGGATGGCGCAACCCTTCACGCTCATAGGCCAACCCGGCCGACAGGCTGGTTTCGAAGGATTGCAGCACCGCGCGCTTGGCGGCGCGCAGGGCGATCGGCGAATGCTGGGCGATGCCTTCCGCGATCTGGATTGCGCGGCCAAGAAGCAAGTCCTCCGAAACCAGGCCGGCGCGTAGCGCCGTGCCGGCGTCGATCATCTCGCCGTTGAGGATCATCTGCATCGCGAGCGCGTTTCCGCCACCTGCGGCGTGGCAAGGAGGCGTCTACTGAAAAGCTGCATATTGGCCATTGATCGCGGGCGATTTACAAAACGGAATGGTCAGTCTGAAACAGCTTCGCATTTTAATCTGCGTCGCCGAGACCGGTTCCCTGAGCCGGGCGTCGGATATGCTTCGTCTCAGCCAGCCTGCGCTCAGCCGTCACATAAGGCTCCTTGAAAGCGAACTGAAAGTGCAACTCTTCGTCCGGCACGGGCGGGGGATGACGCTGACGCCCGCAGGTGAAGGCTTGGCGCGCAGGATCGGTGACCCATTCCGCACGCTCTCGCGCATCCTGCATGAGGCGGCTGCGCCGCAGAAGGATATTGCCGGGCTGGTGACGATGGGCATCCTGCCTAGCACCACGTCGGTGCTTTTGCCGCATCTGGTGGGAGAGGCGAACAGGCATTTTCCCGGAGTCACGCTCCGGATAATCGAGGGATATCCCGGCCATATGCTCGAATGGGTGCAGAAGGGAGATATGGATCTTGCACTGGTCTATGGCCCCAGCGCGGACCTGCATCTGCGGACCGAGGATGTCGGGTACGAGGAGATGGTTCTGGTCGGCGATCCCGGCTGTGGACTGCGATTGGACACGCCCGTCCCCTGCGCAATTCTCGAAAGTATGCCGCTGATCCTACCCAGCCGTGAGCACGGGGTATTGTCGGTGGTGAAGCGCGCCCTCAGGAAGTCACCCGTGAAGCTCACGATCGCGCACGAAGCGGATTCGGCGATGATGATCAAGGGAATGATCAAGGCGCGTTTCGGGCTGTCGATCATGCCGCGCTCCGTTGTCAGAGCGGAAGTGGCAGAGGGCTCGCTCTCCGCCGCACCGCTTTCGGAGCCGCGGGTGCTGCGCGAACTCGTGCTTGCCCTGCCCACGAACCGGCAGGACAGCCCGGCGACCCAGGCCGTGATCAATGTTTTTGCCCAGCTTGTGTGCGATCTGGCGGAGGCGGGGGCATGGGAGCTCCTGCCTGCCCCCGCCATGCACCAGCACTCGGGAGCGCTGGCATCCTTCGAAATGTAAGCTCAGGTGCGCTCCACGGTCAGGAAGATTGGCTCCTTCGTGGTGAGCGTGCTTTCGGAAACGGCTTGGCCGAGCGCGGGAAGCTTTCCGATATCCTCTGGCACCACCTGACCCAGCACGGGCGCGAGAATGGTCTCCGTGACGGGCCCATATTGGACGACGATCTTCTGTCCCGTGCGCTGCGAAAACCGAAGGCGGCCGACGGGCGCGTTGCAGATCAACTCCTTTTCGCGCACGGGAGCGGTGCTCACCACCGGGGTCCAGGCGAAGATCGAGGCTCCGGTGACCACGGCGTGGTCCTGAAGCACGGTAAAGGGAAGAGCGTCGAGAAGATCCTGGCAAAGCTCGGGATTTCCGCGTGTGTTGAGGCGGGCAAGGACCGAAACCCCCAGAGGTTCCCAGCTCAGCCTGACCGTAGGCCCTTCTATCATCGAGAAGTTCGCGTCGTCGCCCCGATGTTCGACGCGCTCTGGAACGGTATCGTAGCGGAAATGCTCGCCCAAATGCCAGGGAAAGGAATGATGCGTCCAGGCGGTCAGCCGGTTCGTATAGCGGATCAACGCGCAGAGGATATTGTCCGCCACATCCGGCGTGGCGGTGTCGAGAATCCGTGCTGCAGCAGCCGTCCATCGATCGAGATCGTCGAAGCCGTTGTAGACGAGATAGGTCGTATACGGCACTGCAAGATCGCAAAACGCTTCCGCGAGCTGGGGGCCGGTCAGCACCTTCTTCCGCGCCAGCACGAGGACCGGATAGAGGGTATAGTTGCCGAAGTCGCGTACCATGCCGGCCGCGATGTCCCATGTGCTGAAATACTGGCCCCAGGTGCCGGCCTTGTCCTCCAGTTCGCCAAGCCGCAGCCTGCGGCAGCATTCCGGCTCCTGTGTTGTCAGGCGCAAAGCCTCCGCCTCGACGGTCTGAAGGAATTCGTCCGCATTCATGTGTCTGCCTCTCCTGCTCAGGTTTCCGGCTGAATTCTATGGAGTGGCGCGGCAATGAGCATTCCAACTTCTTTATAACTGATAGAAAGGAAATTGATTGGAACTACCCGCTCCGCCGTGGCGACATTCTTGCGACAGCTAAGGATCGGCCGCCATCTCTTACATGCGCGGCCATTGGAGAACAGGCGGGCATGATCCGTATCGGAATAGATATCGGCGGCACCTTCACCGATTTCACGGCGTGGCGCGAAGGGGTGTCGGGCGCGCTTGCTTCATTCAAGCTTCCATCGACCCCTCCCGCGTTCGCGGAGGCGGTGAAGTCGGGCCTCGATCGCCTGTTCGCCACGCTCGAGCCCGAGCCGGAAGAGCCGATGATCGTGATCCACGGGACCACCGTCAGTACCAACATGGTCATTGAGCGGGCGGGGTCCTCAGTCGGCTTCCTCACCACCGCTGGCTTCAAGGACGTTCTCAACCTGCAGCGGCTGCGGCTCAAGGAGCCCACCGGCATTTTCAATCAGCGCGCAAAGTCGCTCGTTCCGCGTAAGCATGTGATCGAGATCGCCGAGCGCCTGTCACCGGACGGAAGCGTGGAAACGCCCCTCGATCCCGCGGAGGTGAAACGGGCGGCGCTGTCGCTTGCGGAAGACGGCGTCGAAAGCATTGCCATCGGCTTCCTGCACAGCTACCGCAACCCTGCGCATGAGGAGGCTGCCCGCGCCGCGATCCGCGACATTCTCCCCGAGATGGATGTGAGCCTGTCGAGCGAGATCTGGCCGCAAATTGGGGAATATGAGCGCGCGGTGGTCGCGATTCTGAACAGCTACGTCAAGAAGCGGATGAGCGCTTATCTGGGCGAAATTCAGGTCCACCTAGAAAAGGCAATACCGAACGCGCGGCTGTTCGTGATGCAGTCGAATGGTGGGGCGCTGTCTGCCGAAGCCGCGCGGCGCTTTCCGGTGCACACGCTCTTGTCCGGCCCGGCCTCCGGGGTGCGGGCAGCCCAGTTCCTGGGGCTGCAGGCCGGCGAACGGAACCTGCTTACCCTCGACATGGGCGGCACCA
>Ga0164243_10003509_pt1 | contig 25059 bp, 20 predicted proteins | sample OricompcompostOP_FD_108781 | JGI IMG/M metagenome (GOLD analysis project Ga0164243, IMG submission 108781) | Organic Plus compost microbial communities from Emeryville, California, USA - Original compost - Organic plus compost (OP) | ecosystem: Engineered > Solid waste > Mixed feedstock >...
CCCCCCGGCCGGCGCAGGAGCCGAGCATGAGCCACGATCCCAATCTGCTGATCAGCGAGCGGCAGCTCGAACAGACCGCGCTGGTGCAGCTCGACGAGCTGCCCGCGCTGCGGGTGCGCAATCGGCACGCCGAGGCGTTGATCGCGCTGCAGGGCGCGCAGGTTCTGGAATACAGCCCGCGCGGCCAGCGCGGCCTGATCTGGCTGAGCGAAACCGCGGAGTTCCGGCGCGGCGCGCCGGTGCGCGGCGGCATTCCCGTGTGCTGGCCCTGGTTCGGCGACGCGGCGCGCAACCCCGAACCGGTGCGCGCGCTGGCCGGCGCGGGCGCGCCGGCGCACGGGCTGGCGCGCGGCCGCGACTGGACGCTGCGCAACATCGTCGAGACGGAGGCGCAAACCGAAATCACCCTGGCCTGCCCCGGTTTCGATACACCGCCCTGGCGGGCCGATCTGGAATTGACGATCGGCATCGGCCCGAGCCTGCGCTTGTGCCTGCGCACGCGCAATGACGGCGACGCGCCGCTGCATTTCACCCAGGCGCTGCACACCTATTTCGCGATCGGCGATATTCGCGATATCGCCGTCAGCGGCCTGGAACAGGCCACCTATGTCGATACCCTGGATCAATGGCGGGAACAGCGTCAGCAAGGCGAACTGCGCATCGAAGGCGAGGTGGATCGGATTTATCTCGACACGCCGGCGCAGCTGGCGATCCACGATACGCGCTGGCAGCGCACGCTGGAGCTGCACGCGCGCCATTCGCGCTCCGCCGTGGTGTGGAATCCCTGGATCGAGAAGTCGCGGCGCCTGTCGCAGTTCAAGGCCGATGCCTGGCAACGCATGCTGTGCATCGAAACCGCGAACGTGCTGGACGATGCCGTCCTGCTCGCGCCCGGCGAACAGCAGCAACTGGAGCTGGATATCCGCAGTCTGCCGGCCGATGTGTGAGCGCTGCGGCGCGTCACATCACCGCGTGGCCGGCCATCAGCGCCAGCACCAGGAAAATCACAAAGATCACCACGAAAATGAAAAACAGCACCTTGGCGATATTGGCGGCGCCGGCGGCGATTCCGGTAAAACCGAAAATGCCGGCCACCACGGAAACGATCGCAAAAATAATCGCCCATTTCAGCATGACAGCTCCTCGCGCTTTCCCAATCTATTGGCAACACATCCGTTCGGAGCAAAGCTCATGCCGGGAATTGCAGCTAGCGCGATATTCGCGGCGCGGCGCACGCGGTCTGTGATTTGTTCGCCAAACCGCCGCGTCGATGATCGCGCCGTGGTTTGATGAAAGGCCTCCGCGCTCACCTTCACCTGGAATTCTTACCCGCGATTTTGTATTTTTTACCGCTCCACCGTTCTTGTCCGCTTTCGAGTATCGTCGCGCGCGGTTCATCGCTTCGCGGGAGTACCGCATGAATACGGAAAAATCGCTCAATCTGTTGTTGTGGTTGGTGGCCGTCGGTTTTTTCATGCAGACGCTGGATTCGACCATCGTCAACACCGCGCTGCCGGCGATGGCGCGGGGCCTGAGCGAAAGCCCGCTGCGCATGCAGTCGGTGGTCATCGCCTACGCGCTCACCATGGCGATGCTGATTCCGGCCTCGGGCTGGCTGGCCGATCGGTTCGGCACACGCCGGGTGTTTCTCGGCGCCATTTTGTTGTTCGTGGCCGGTTCGATCTTCTGCTCGGCCTCGCGCACCTTGACCGAACTGGTGGCGGCGCGCGTGGTGCAGGGCATGGGCGGCGCCATGCTGCTGCCGGTCGGCCGGCTGGCGGTGCTGCGCGCCTTTCCCCGCGATCAATTCCTGCGCGCCATGAGCTTCGTCGCCATCCCCGGCCTGATCGGCCCCCTGATCGGACCGACACTGGGCGGCTGGCTGGTGCATATCGCCTCCTGGCACTGGATCTTCCTGATCAACGTACCGGTGGGCCTGATCGGCTGCCTCGCCACGTTTCTCTACATGCCCGACTATCGCGAACGGCGCTTGCCCGCCTTCGACCTGACCGGTTATCTGCTGCTGGCCTCCGGCATGGTGATGATTTCCCTCGCCCTGGAGGGGCTGACCGAACTCGGTTTGCAGCATGCCACCATGCTGGTGCTGCTGGTGTTCGGGCTGGCCAGCATCGCGGCCTACGGGCTGCACGCCGTGCGTTGCGCGCATCCGCTGTTTTCGCCGCGCCTGTTCGCCGTGCCATCGTTCAGCGTGGGCCTGCTCGGCAATCTGTTCGCGCGCCTGGGCAGCGGCAGCATGCCGTTTTTGATTCCGCTGTTGTTGCAGGTGAGCCTCGGCTACAGCGCCTTCGATGCCGGCCTGATGATGCTGCCGGTGGCGGCGGCGGGTATTTTCGCCAAGCGGCTGAGCATTCCCCTGATCCGGCGGTTCGGTTATCGGCGCATGTTGGTCGGCAATACGCTGCTGGTGGGATTGTCCGCCGCCAGTTTCATGCTGGTGTCGGAGGATCAGCCGATGGCGCTGCGCATCCTGCAACTGGCCCTGTTCGGGCTGGTGAACTCGCTGCAATTCACCGCCATGAACACCGTCACGCTGAAGGATCTGAGCGGCACGCTGGCCAGCGGCGGCAACAGCCTGTTGTCGATGGTGATGATGCTGTCGATGAGCCTGGGCGTGGCGATTGCCGGCGCACTGCTGGCCGCCTTCACCAATGTGTTCGGCCGGCAGGGACCGCAACCGGCGCTATCGGCTTTTCACGCCACCTTTCTCTGCGTGGGTTTGATCACCGTCGCCTCCGCCTGGATATTCTGGCAGTTGTCGGCGGATGAAAAATCGGATCAGAAAAAAGGCGAAATGGTTGATATCGGATAAACGAGAGACATCGCGGACGGCAAATCCGCAATGAAAACGCGATGTGTTGTTTGGATTGGCGCCCCGCCCGTGGCGATGTGTTTTTCAATCACCTTGTGGACGGGGCCGATGCCTGAGAGTGGCAGGAATCAAATGCAAAAGGTGTAATGATTATTTAAAGCGGCGACGCGCCCAGGCCACGCCGATCAATCCCGTCACCACCATGACCACCGACGCGGGTTCGGGCACCGAAGCCTGCGGACGGCCCTTGCCATTGCTGCCCTCATGCGGGATGCCGCCCTTATCGGCCAGGGCCGGAGCCGCCGCGGTGAACAGGGCCACAAGCAGTAATGCTGCCTTCACATTTTTCATGTTGAAAACCTTGCGCTGATTCGTTGAACGAATTCCGGGCGACCGCCCGGCCTCGCAACAGCTTAGCAAGGATCGGCAGGATGTCAGGGCAAACACGAAATTTTTTTCGCGCACTTGCAAGATCGAAATAATCTGCCATGAATCCCGACCGGTCATGCGTATTTTCCGGCAATCGTCGCACGGCTGCCGTTATTTTCCGCGCCAGCTGCCGATCACGATGCCGGTCAATCCGGTCAGCAGCAATGCCAACAGCGCCGGCTCCGACACCACCGCCGAAGGACGCGCCGCCGACCCTCCGTGCGTGGAGTTACCAGCCGCTGCGAAAACCGCAATCGCGGATAACACAAAAAACATAGCTGCCGCCCTGATCCTGTTCATTGTCTTTGCCCTCGCTGAGCTTATCGGCTACGGCATCAGCCGCAGGCCGAGCACAACGCAAGGATTGCGCCGCGGATGAAATTTCGAGGTTTTACAAGGCACTGAGCGCTCGGCCAAAAAACGCGGCGGCAAGGGGTCGTCAAAAGAATCGACGCGCCGACTTTCGAACGCGCATCAACGCGGCCCGCCTCCGGCGACGGCAAGGCGCGATGGCGCACGAACGATCACCTTTCTATCCAACACCCAACAAAAATTTGAAAGTATTCCATCGGCTGCGCAAGACACTTCGACGTGCTTCATCGCATGACGAGACCACGTTTTTCATCATCGGCGCTGGGCAAACGATGCCAAAAACGCCGACAGCACCCGATGCGGATTGGACGCGCCGATTCAAAGCGACATCGGCCTACGACGTGACGGAAATTGACCGAGAGAACAATCGAGGGAAACAAAACGCAGAGCGATCGCGGCGTGCGCGCCCGCTGAAAACGCTATCCGCGGCACCAACGCCGCAATGGCGTTGGTGCGCCGGCGCACGCAAACGCCGGTGAGCAGATCGCGCGCAAGCAACGCAACTTACAAAGCCAGCGCCTTCAGGTCGAGCGATCCCGCCCGCATCGGCGGACACCAGAAATACGTACCGGTCACCGGCTGGGAAAATTGAAACAGCGCATCGCCGATGCCGTCATCCAAACCCACCATGCGCCGCAACTGCGCCTCGAACGCGTCGAAGCTGCGGCCGAAGGCCACGAACAACAGGCCGGCGCCGCGCGGGTCCGCCCATGGCATGGAACGCCGCAGCAGGAACGCCTCCGGCTCGAAACTTTCCTGGGCGGTGCGTTTCACGTGCGCGGATTCCGGCGCGTCCTCCAACTCTTCGTTATCGCTGCGGCGCCGGCCGATGGCGTTGTCCTGGTCCTGCGGCGCCAGCGCATCGAAACGATCGAAATCGTGTACCCAGCGCTGCACCGCGACGAAACTCGCGCCGTCCTGACCGGCGCCGCGTCCGCTCACCAGCGCGGCGGCAATGGCCGCTTCGCCCTGCGGATTTTCGGTGCCGTCCTCGTAACCGGTCAGATCGCGCCCCGAATCGTAGCGGAACGTGTCCGTGGCCTCGCTCAGGACCAGCGCGCCGGCCAGCGCGCGCTCGATGGCGCGGCCGCGCGCCAGCAGTTCGCCGCGATCGTCGCCGCGCAGCCAGCACCACAACGCCTGCGGCGTCGACGGCACTTCGATGCCGGGGCCGGCCAGGTTCGGGAACAGCCGCAGTCCCTCCACGCTCCGCCCCAGCGCCAGCAGCAGCGACTGGCCGAAACCGACCACCGTGCGTTCGCCATCGACCAGATCGCTCAGCGCGCGCAGGGCTGGAGCCGGATCGACGCCGGGCGCCAGCACGAAGAACAAATGCCGGGCCAGTGGCGGCAGCGGCGCGAGGATTCCCTGTTGAGTCGTCGTCATTATCGCGGGCTCATGATGATCAGAAAAAAACGTGGTGTGATGCAGTGCCGGGACGGTATCAGAAACTGCGGCCGTCGACCTTGACCATGCGCAATGCGGATGTATCGACGCCATCGAGGCAGCGCACGTTGACCGCCGCCGTGGCCGTTCCGGTTGGATCGCTGCCTTCGCCGAAGGGCGCGCAGCCGCAGGTGGGGCAAAACCGATGCTGAATGCGGCCGGTATTGAACGTGTAACTGGCCATGTCCGCCTCCGGCGTGGCCAGTTGCAGTTGCGCGCGGGGCACGAACCACAGCAGGTAGCCGCGTTTGCTGCACAGCGAGCAGTTGCATTCGACAACCTGTTCCAGTTCGCCCTCGACCGTGAACGCGATGCGCCCGCAGTGACAACCCCCTTGAAATTTCATGTTCTGTTCTCCGCAATGCGGCGCTTGCGCGCCGGCCTGGCGATCAACGCTGATAGAGCGTGATGCGGTCGAAGCCGTCATCGCCCAGCGTATAGATGCCGCACAATTTGATTGAAAACGATTCGCCGGCGCGCAGCGAGCGGCCGAGAAAATCCGGCACATCATGCTTGGCGGTAAAGACGTCGTTGATTTCCACCGCCGCGCGGCGGCCCTCGATCAGGATCGATTCCGGCGTCATCCGGTCCAGCATCTGTCCGGTGATCCATTCGTACGTGGCGAGCAGGGCGGCGCGGCCCTTGATTTCCCCCTGGGCCGATACCAGCACGATATCCTCGGCATAGAATTGCCCCAACGCCTGGGTGTCGCCGCTGTTGTAGGCCTCGTAGTAGGATTCCATGAAATTCCTGTTCAATGCTTCGCCCTCCGCGCCTGTGCACTGTTATCGTCGATGACCTGATGCTGGTGAAATGCCGCTGCGTTGCGCGCGCCGGTCGGCATCGACCTGCTGTTCATTTCTCCATGGACCGAGCGCGGCATGTGTTTCGATGTTACTGAGCCGAAGCGGACGAGGCAACCGAAGCGTCTTGCGGTGTCGACGCGTTGCGCGGGCCGCACCGAAAACATCGCCGTCATCAGGCGCCGCGCCAGGGAAACAGGCCGCCCGCCTGCTCCAGGCGGCCGCGCAGCAGAGCCGCGATCCTGTTTTCCTTCCACAACGCCTCGGCCAGCAGCGTGTTGCCGGCGCCCCAGATCGAGAACACGTGCATGTTGAACGCGGCCGCGTCGAAATGCTCGGTTTCGCCTGCGCGGTAGAAATAATAAACACCGCGGGTCATGCGCGTTTTCCAGGCGAAGTCCGCCATCTCCGGGTCGTGGGCGGCGGCGATCACCGCCTCCAGCGAAGCGATGTAGGCCGGCGCATCGCCGATCCGCAGATCGAACATGGAAGTGCTGCCGGGTCTGCTGCCCGGCCCGTGGCGGTATTCCTTTTCGATGGTGAAGGCCGCGGTTTCGTTTTGCACGAAGCGATACACGCCATAAACCAGATCACTGCTGGCGCGAAAGTGATAACTCACCACCGACAACGCCACCCCCGCCTCCCTGGCCACGCTGCGGTGGCTCAATTCGGTGACGCCGCGCTCGGCGAGGATGCGCGCCCCGGCCAATAGAATCTTGCGGCGCGCCGGGCCCGCCCGCCGTGTGCGCCCTTCGTCCGCCTCCCGTTGCGATTGCTCGTCCTTGCGCAGCGCATCGAGCGCGCTGCGCTCGAACCATTGCGAGTAATACGGCCGCCCCTGCCCGAGCGCCGCGAACAAACCGTGGCGCAGCAGCTCCGCGTTCAACAGCGGTATCAACGCCTGCTCGCGACAACCCAGCGTCATCAGCTCGATGCCGACCATCAATTCCAGCAGCAGGCGCGAGGCCTCGCGCCAGCGCGGCGTCAGCGCGCGCAACACGCTGCCGATCAGCGCGCGCCGGCGCGCCATCCAGTGGCGGCTCGCCCGGTAGGGGCCGCGGTTGCGGCCGATGCCCATCAACGCGGCATTGCGCGCCGCAGTGATGTTGGCGCCGGCGCCGCAGGACCAGGCCAGCATCGCATTCAGCACGGACAGGGCCGAGTCCGTATCCGCCGGCGCCTGCGCGGCCAGCATCACCTCGAATGCGTTGAGATGGCGCAGGTCGCGCAGCAGCGCCTCCTCGTACACGGCCCGCACCAGGGCGTCCTTGGTCGGGAAGTGATGCTGCACGGTGGGAAAGGCCAGCCCCGCCCGCGCCGCCACCGCGCGCACCGTGACGCCGCCCAGCCCCGACTCGCCCAGCAGCGCCGCACCCGCCGCGATCAGCAGTCCGACGCTGTCGCTTTTTGTCTCGCGCCCGCCCTTGTGTGGTCCCCGCGCCATGCCGCTGCTCCTCCCGAGGCCGGTCTCTAATAGATACATTCGTATTAAAAATTACGAAAATATTTATTAACGATATTAGAAATATAAAAAACCCCTGTTGCAAAAGGCATCAGGCTCATTTTATATTAGGTACATATGTATTGTTTTGGCCATCCGCAGGCTTTTTACCCAAAGCCTGGGCGCGCTGAGTATACCCGCTCCCGAAGCGCTCACCGCGATCGGACCACAAAGGCACAATCAATAAAAAACAGCATTCGCCCCAGCGCGAATTCGATACTCAAACGCAACGACGACGTCTTCATAAGTAGAAAAAAGCAGTCATTACAACCATAACAACCTGATCCGTCACTTCACGAGTATCCATAGGAGCTCCACATGCAGAAGTACAAAAGGCGCGCCCTTTATCTGGCGCTGGCGACGCTCGGCTCCGGGCTGACGCCGGCATACGCCGCAGAAACCGGCGCGGATAACAAGAAATCACTGGCACTGGAAGAAGTCATCGTCACCGCCACCCGGCGCGAGGAAACGCTGAACAACGTCGCCGTGTCGGTGTCGGCGCTGAGCGGCGAACAGACCGCCGCGCTCGGCCAGCGTTCGCTGGAAAGCGCGGTGGCGAATGTGCCGAACGTCGGCTTCGTCACCACTTCCAGCGGCAACAACATGACCATTCGCGGCGTCGGCAGCCCGGCCCTGGACAACGTGCAGAGTTCGGTGGCGACCTTCATCGACGGCGTGTACATCACCCGCTCCCGCAACGCTTCGGCACCGTTGTATGACGTGCAGCAGGTCGAGGTGCTGCGCGGTCCGCAGGGCGCGCTGTTCGGCAAGAACTCGATCGCCGGTGTATTGAACGTGGTGACGCAGAAACCCACGCAGCAGTTCGAGGGCCTGGTGGATGTGCGCGCCGGCAATTTCGATTCCCACGAAGGCACGCTGGTGCTGTCGGGCGGGCTGACCGATACGCTGGCCGCGCGCTTCGCCGCCTTCAATCGCAAGACCGGCGACTATCTCGAGAACGATCTCGACGCCGGCGACGCCGGCGGCAGCCAGACCGAAGCCTATCGCCTGAGCTTCGCCTGGACACCGAGCGACAACACCGAAGTCGGCCTGAAGGTCGAACATTTCTACAACCGCCTCAACAACGGCATTTACCAGATGATTTCGCTGGACCCGCGCGATCGGGACCGGCTGACGGGCGTCAATACCGGCACTTTCCCCAACCCCAACGCGCCGCTGACACCGGCGCAGGCCGCGCGCCTGGACACCAAGCTGGACCGACATTTCGCCGCCGGCCTGAGCAGTTATTACGGGGAGGATCTCGGCGCATCATCCGGTTTTTATTCGAAGATGGGCACCACCTTCATCGCCCTGTCCGCGACGCACACGTTCGACAACGATTACGAACTGTCCGCCACGCTGGGGGACACGCATTCGGATTTCAGGAACAAATACGCCAGCAGCGATTATCCGGTGGTGGGCGTGTGGCAGGATTCGAACGTGTATTCCACGTCGGACAACCTGGAAATCCGCCTGTCCTCGCCCGTGCAGGATAAATTCCGCTTCACCCTGGGCGCCTACGCGGACCGCAGCCGCGACATCACCAACCACGGTTATTCGCAGGCGAATTTCGAAACCTACGGCCAGGTACTCAACGACAACCTGACCCGCAGGGGCGTGCCGACGTCGTACCAGCTCGACCCGGCCCTGCTTGCGCAGGCGTTGCAGATCATTACGCTGGGCGACAACAGCAACCCCAGCTACAGCACATCCTACGCGCTCTACGGTGAAGCCACTTACGAATTCAACGATCAATGGTCGGCCACCGTCGGTTTGCGCGGCGCCATCGATAAACGCACGCTGAAACAGGATTACAGCTCGCGCATCGACGGCAATGGCAATTCGCTGGGCTCGGAGGAAGCCATTCTGGCGGTGATCCCCTCCGGCCCGATGGCGGCGCTGTGGCAAGGCGTTTATCTCCCGGCCATGCAGCAGATGCTCGGCCAGATCGCCCAGCTGCCCAGTTCCGCGCCCTACAACGAAAGCCGCATGGACAAGGCGTTGCTGCCCGCCGGCAAAGTCGAATTCCGTCCGAACGTCGATACGCTGCTGTATTTCAGCGCCCAGACCGGCTACAAGAACGGCGGCTTCAACACCGCCACCTTCAACCGGCCCAACACCTTCGACAAGGAAAAATCGCTGGCCTTCGAGCTCGGCGGAAAATTCGCCGTGGCGGACGGGCGCGGACAGGTCAACTTCGCGCTGTTCCAGACCAAGTTCGACGATCTCCAGGTGGCCGCCCTCGACCCGGTGGCGGGTACCGTCAGTTTCGTCAACGCGGCCAAGGCGACTTCGCGCGGCATCGAAATCGACACGCACTGGCGTTTGACCGAAGCCATCTCCGCAGGGCTGTCCTATGCCTACCTCGATTCGACCTACGATTCGTTCAAGGGCGCGCAGTGCAATATCGACAACACCATGGTCTCGGCCGAACCGAGCAAGTGCACGCAGGACAGCAGCGGCACCCGTCTGCAACGCGCGCCGCTGAATTCCGCCAGCGCGTTCGTCAGCTACGTGCAGCCGCTGGGCGGGCCGTTCGAGTTGCAGGCCAATCTGTCGGCGAATTATCGCGGCAGTTATTTCTCCGATGTGTCGGATTCGGAGCAGCTGCGCGCGGATGAAACCACCGTGGTCGACGGCCGTGTGGCGCTGGTCAACACCGTGGATCGCTGGACCGTCGCGGTGATCGGCAACAACATCACCGACAACCGCGACATGGTCAGCGGCCAGGCCGCCAGCAGCCTCACCCAATATCCCGGCACCTACTTCGGCCAGATGCGCCCGCCGGCGTCGTACTGGCTGGAATTCGAAAAGCGTTTCTGAAAACACGGAGCGCGGCGCGGTGTATCGCGTCGCGCACGGCCTCATCGCGCCGCGCAGGCGGCGCTTTATACCCTGGATGCGGAGATTGCCCATGAAGTTTTACCGTTGTACCGCCATCGCGCTGGCCGGCTGTGCGCTTTTTGCCGGCCAGAGCATCGCCGACACCGCCCCGCCGGAATCGATTTTCCACAGCAGCCTGCCCGCGAACAGCCCGACGCCGTGGACCAGCACCCGGTTCAACAGCCATCCCGGCGATTTTCAATTCGCGCTGGTGGGCGATCGCACCGGGCTCGCCCGGCCCGGCGTGTTCGAGCACGCCATCACCCGGCTGAATCTGTTGCAGCCTGAATTCGTGGTCAATGTCGGCGACATGATCGAGGGCTACACCAACGACAACGAGGAACTGAAACTGGAGTGGGACGAGCAGGACGCGCGCCTTTCCAAACTGGAAATGCCGTTTTTCCGTGTGGTCGGCAACCACGACATGGGCACCAACGTCATGCGCACGTTCTGGAATGACCGCTACGGCGCCGATCATTATTCATTCGTTTATAAAAACGCGCTGTTCATCGTGTTGAACACCGAAGACCCGCCCACGCCGATGCCGCCGGACATGCAAAAAGGCTTCGACCAGATCAGACAACTGATGCGCAACGACCCGGAGGCCGGCAAGGCCGCGCTGGCCAAGGCGATGGCCAATTTCAGCGCCAAGGACCGCGAGGCGATGCGCGACCTGGCGTCCCCGGCCAATTTCTCCGAAGACCAGATCAACTGGGTGCAACGCACGCTGAACGACAACAAGAACGTGCGCTGGACCTTCCTGTTCATGCACAAGCCGGCCTGGGAAATGGAGTCGCCCGGTTTCGCGCGCATCGAAAAAATGCTGGCCGATCGCCAGTACACGGTGTTCGGCGGCCATGAACACAATTACCAACACACCGTGCGCTTCGGCCACGATTACGTGCGTCTGGGTACGGTCGGCGGCGGCATCCACCACGCGCCGCCCGGCAACCTCGACCACATCACGCTGGTGAATTTCCGCGCCGGCCAGCCGCATATCGTCAATTTCCCGCTGGACGGCGTGCTGGACAAGGACGAGCCGCAACAGCACTGACGCACGACTCTCTCCTCTGGGGGATCGGGGGCGATCCCCCCTTTTTTGAGGAGCGGCAGGTTTTGCGAGCGTCCATTGCGATTTTTTCGCGCGCGTCGATTCACGTCAGCCGAATCCCGATGCAGGGTTGGCAAAGCCCGACTCGGCGTTACAATGACGCCGCCCGACAGTGAAAACCGGCGGAATTCATCGGCGTTCTTTTCAACCAGCATTTTCTGCACACGCCGATCCGCAATTTTTTCAAAAACAACCGTGTCGATTCACAGGAAACCATTGCCCATGTCCCGCTACCGCTTTCTCCCGCTGGCGCTCGCCGGCGTCGTTCTGCTCACCGCCTGCTCGCGCGGGCCCGAATCCCTGGCGCCGGAACAACGGCCCCTGGTCAGCGAACTGCCGGCCGCCGAACGCGCGGCGTTCCGCCATCTGCCGATTGCCGGCGCGCCGAATTTCCGCGACCTGGGCGGCTACAAGACCAGCGACGGCAGCACGGTGAAATGGGGCCTGCTGTATCGCACCGACGCGCTCAGTGAACTCACCGACCGCGATCAACGTTATCTCGAACGCCTGAACCTCAAGCGCATCGTCGATTTCCGCGTGCCGGAGGAGGCCGCCGAGGCGCCGGACAAGCTGCCGCCGAGCCTGGCGCCGGATTACGTCGCCATGCCGGTGATGTTCAACGGCCAGAATTACGCCGATTTCGTCAAGCGCCTGATGAGCGGCGACACCAAGGACCTGCACCTGGAGAATCTGCTGGTCGATGCCAACCGGATGTTCGTCGAACAGGGCAGCCCGATTTTCCGGCAGTGGCTGCACGGCCTGCTGGAAACCAACGGCGCGCAGGCTTTCCATTGCACCGCCGGCAAGGACCGCACCGGTTTCGCCGCGGCGATTTTCCTGTTGTCCCTCGGCGTTCCCAAGGAAACGGTGATGCAGGACTACCTGGCCAGCAACCAGTACCTCAAGGACAAGAACGAGCGTTCGATCTGGAAAATGCGTGTTTTCTCGCTGTTCCGCGCCGATACCGACGGTGTGCAGCAGCTGATGGGTGTGAGGCCCGCGTATCTGCAATCGGCCTTCGATACCATGGAAAAACGCTACGGATCGATCGACAACTATCTGCGCGAAGCGCTCGGAGTCGACGATGATTTCCGCGCACAGTTGCGCGCGCGCTATCTCGAACCGGCCCAGGGCTGAGCCGCCGCTCTTGTGCTCTTCAGCGCGCCCGCGCTGAAGAGCACTGCCAGGACATCAGCCCAAGGCGTGAAAAAATTCCCCGCAGCAGCGTCCCGCTCCCGCCTTGTTTCGCCCCGCCACAACATTAAATTTTGGTCATGAGAGCGCCGGAGCCGGCCTTTGTCGCCTTCGAACAATGGCATCGATCACTTGATCGGTTAGTATTGCCCGCAATCGGGAAATCCGCGCGCGGCGCCCGCGCATTCCGCCGGGCAGCGGCGGCTGTATCGGATGAGGATTTCTCCAAAAAATAACAACCGGCAAAGGATTATCATCGTGTCCCTACGTATTCTCGTCGCGCCCTGCGCGCTGTTGCTCGGCCTGCTGCTCGGCGGCTGTTCCAGCAAGACCGAAACCCAGGTGGCCGGCTCCGCCACCGCCGACACCTTCGGCGGCACCATCAAGCACAGCATCCGCGATTCCAAACCGCAGTTCCTGGTCGATCCGCAGGCGCGCAAGGATGCGCCCAACATCGTGGTGATCGTCGCCGACGATCTGGGTTTTGCCGATGTCGGCAGTTACGGTTCGGAAATCCGCACGCCCCATATCGACGCGCTGGCGCAGAACGGCCTGCGCTACAACAATTTCACCGCGACCGCCATGTGCTCGCCGACGCGGGCCGCGCTGCTCACCGGCCTCAATCATCACTCCGCCGGCGTCGGCTGGGTGGCGGAATGGGATTTCGGCTACCCTGGTTATCGCGGCGAAATAGCCCCCAACGCCGTTACCCTGCCGCAGATTCTGCAACAGTACGGCTACGCCACCCTGGCCGCCGGCAAATGGCATTTGACCAACGGCGATCATCGCTCGCGCATCGGCCCGTTCGATGCCTGGCCCACGCACAAGGGCTTCGATCGCTATTGGGGTTTTCTCGACGGGGAAGCCGATCAATTTCATCCGGCCTATATCGTCAGCGGCAACGAAATCGTCGATATGCCGAACGATCCGAATTATTACTTTCCCGATGACCTGACCAGCCACGCCATCCAGATGCTGCGCGATCTGCGTACGGTCGATCAGCACAAGCCGTTTTTCCTCTACTACACGCCCGGCGCCGTGCACGCGCCGCATCACACCAAGGAAGAGGACCGCAAACGCTATCTCGGCCAATATGCGCAGGGCTGGGACAAGATCCGCGAGCAGCGGCTGGCGCGTCAGAAACAACTCGGCATCGCGCCGCCCAATACCGACCTGACGGCGCGCAATCCCGATGTGCAGCCCTGGGATGCGCTCAGCCCGGATCAGAAAAAAATGTACGCGCGTTTTCAGGAGAATTACGCCGGTTTCGTCGACAACCTCGACCAGCAGGTCGGCAAGCTGATGGATTATCTGCGCCAGAGCGGCGAGCTGGATAACACCATCGTCATTTTCCTGTCCGACAACGGCGCCAGCCCCGAGGGCGATGTCGAGGGGCAGGCCAACGGTCTGGCGTTTTTCCATTTCCACAAAACCACCACCGCCGAAAACCTGAAACATTTCGACGACCTCGGCGGTCCCGACACGCATCCGCACTATCCGCTGGGCTGGGTGCAGGCCGGCAACACGCCGTTCCGCCATACCAAACGCACCGTGCACGGCGGCGGCGTGCGCGTGCCGTTCATCATCAGCTGGCCCAAGGGCATCGCCGCCCACGGCGAAATCCGCCACCAGTTCCATCACGTCAACGACCTGACGCCGACCCTGCTGGAACTGCTGGATATTCCCCAGCCCAGCCAGTATCGCGGGCAGCCGGTGAAACCGATGGAGGGCATCAGTTTCGCCTACACGTTCAAGGACGCCGATGCGCCCTCGCACAAGAAGGAGCAGTACTACGAGCTGGAGGCCAATCGCGGCTATTACGACGACGGCTGGAAGCTGGTGGCGTACCGCGATACCGACAAGCATTTCGACGACGTGCCCTGGGAGCTGTACAACCTGAAGGAGGATTTTTCCGAGGCGCACGACTTGGCGGCGAAATACCCGGACAAGGTCAAGGAACTCGAAAAGAAATGGTGGCAGGCGGCCGAGCGTTACCAGGTGCTGCCGCTGGTGGACGTGGGCCTGCTGGAGCGGCCGCGCTATTCGAAGTTCGTGAACCTGCCGCATGAAAAACATGTGGTGCTCAAACCCGGCGGCAGTTCCGGCTCGCTGCCGCAGTATCGCGCGCCGGTGCTGCCCGGCACGTCGTTCACCATCACCGCGACGGCGCGCCGCGACAATACGCAGCAGGGCGGCGTGCTGGTGGCGCAGGGTGATCAGTTCTCCGGTTATGCGTTGTTCGTGAAGGACAATCACCTGGTGTACGAGCGCAATATCGGCAGCGACGTGATTCGCATCGAATCCTCCGAGGCGCTGCCCGCGGGCCCGCTCACCCTGCAATTCAAGTTCGAGAAGGTATCGACCGGGCTGGCCGTGGCCAAGGGTCTGCTGAGCCAGGGCGTGGGCTTCAACCGCCTGGGTGTGCTCAAGGGCACCGGCTCGCTGTGGGTGAACGGCAAACAGGTCGGCTCGGCGAAGATCGACCAGCCGTTCCTGGTGGCCTGGGAAGGGCTCGATGTCGGCCGCGACAGCGGCTCGCCGGTGGCGCCGGACTACGCCGCGCAGGCGCCTTTCGCCTTCCAGGGCGAGCTGACGCAAGTGGTGTATGACATCGACTGAGCGCGCTCGCAGGCCCGGCGTTCAGCTGGGCTTTGCGCTGGCGCTGTTGCCGCCCGGCCGGGCGCTGACGGGATGAGCGACCCGCTGCGCGTGCGCTGGAGTTATTACATCGTGTTGTCCTGCGTGACGCTGGGGCCGTGCTGAGCAGTGCGGGCGCGGCCTCTGTTTCTGTGCGGGGCCGGCTTTGCGATTGCAGTGAGCTGTCTCGCCGTGCTCCACCACGCGGGCACAGCGCCCGTCGCGCCGTACACGGCCCATCTGTTGAACATGCCGGGCGCGCCGCTCGGCACTTAGCTTGGGGTTTTCCCGCCGGCTTCGGCCTCAACCTGTTCACGGTCCGCACCGCCCGCCTTCTGGTTCGATCTGGTCGCGCCGGCGATGCCGGTTTCCCCCAGAGCACCGCCGCGCCCGCCCACTCCCCGCCGATAGGATACGAGTCCGTCCCGATACGGGCGGAGGTCGTTGCCGGCGGCGCGCGCATACTCGACCAGGCGCACACCGCGCTTCACCGAGCGATCAGGGAGGAAATATGCACGAGACAACCGATCAACCATCCGCAACCGAACGGCGCGTTTGGTCCGGCGCCGCCTGGAACGAATTCTGCGAACAGCTGAAGGCGGCGGGCGCCACCATCCTGCGGCCGGAAACACCCAACAGCGCGCTGGATCGGGCCGAGGGCTGGCGTTACCTCAGCCGGCTGACGCGGTTGTCGCTGGAGATGATGCTGGAATTCGCCGACCCGGATTTCCCGGTGTTCTACGCCGCCTCGCACGACACCATCAAGGTATTCGCTCCCAACCCGGACAACCTCTACCTCAACGCCACCATCGCCGGCGATCGCGACTATCGCATTCATGGTCGGCGCGGCACCACGCCCTACCTGAGCTTCGGCAGCAAGGCCAATCGCTTCGCCAGCACCGGCACCATGGCTTCCACCGGCGAGCTGGACGCGGCCGACATGCACTTCGAAGCGGACGGCAGTTTCGACATCGTGCTGAGCCGCACGCCCCGGCCCGGCAACTGGCTGCCGCTGGCCGAGGATTCGACCATGGTGCTGGTGCGCCAGACTTTCCTCGACCGGGCGGTGGAAATACCGGCACAGGTCGCCATCGAACGCATCGGCGGCCCGACCGCGCCGGCGCCATTGGAGGCCGCCGCCTTGGCGCACGCGCTCGAAGGGGCCGGCGCCTTCGTCGACAAGACCGCGCAGATGCTCGCCGATCTGAGCCAGCGTTTTGCGCAGCATCCCAACCAACTGCTGGCCGAGCCCTACCGGGAGCTGTCGATGCGCACCGGCGGCGATCCCAATATCTGCTATTACCACGGCTTCTGGCGGCTGGCCGCGGACGAGGCATTGCTGATCGAAACCGACGTGCCGGACTGCGTGTACTGGAATTTCCAGCTCAACAATTACTGGATGGAATCGCTGGATTACCGCCACCTGCCGGTTTGCGTGAACAAACACAACGCGCGCCGCAACGGCGACGGCAGCGTTGTCATCACCGTGGCGGCACGCGATCCCGGCTGCGCCAACTTCATCACCACCGCTGGCCACGGCTGCGGCACCATGTTGTTGCGCTGGGTCAGCGCCGACCGGCATCCGCAGCCACGCTGCAGGGTGGTGAAGCTGGTTTGAATACCGCGCCTCCGATCGGTGTCGTATCCGCGAGATCAAGCGATGGCGCGACCGCCCCAACGGCCGGCTGGGATGAAGTGTTTCCGATCGGCGCCGCATCCGTGATTTCAATGTGGCGGCGCCGACCGCAACCGCGTCGCCGGGTCCCAGAGCGGGTCTGAACGCCGCGCTTCCGGCCGGCCGTCACATCCGCGATTTCAGCGCGCTGGCAATGCGATCGCATCCGCGCGGCCCCGCGCCCGGCGCGGGTCTGGGAATCGCGCCGGCGCGGGCGCCCGATCGTCGCGCCCTGCCTGGCAACATCCCGGCGGGGCGGGCGCGCAGCGGCCTTTCACAGGCGCCACGGCGTTCTGTTACACTGCCGCCGATTAAGTCGCCTACTGATCGAGGTGTGTATGGCGCAAGCGAATATCGCCTTTGAGATTCCGCCCGAGCCGCAGCACGTGCTGACGCCCGCCGAGCAGGATGCCCTCAAGGACCGTATCAAACGCCTGCTGAAACAACAGAACGCGGTTCTGGTCGCGCATTACTATACCGACCCCATGATCCAGGAGCTGGCCGAGGAAACCGGCGGCTGCGTGTCCGATTCGCTGGAAATGGCGCGCTTCGGCCGCGACCACAGCGCCTCCACGCTGATCGTGGCCGGCGTGCGTTTCATGGGCGAAACCGCCAAGATCCTGTCCCCGGAAAAACGCGTGCTGATGCCGACCCTGGAGGCGACCTGCTCGCTCGACCTGGGTTGCCCGGCGGACGCCTTCTCCGCATTCTGCGACCAGCATCCGGACCGCACCGTGGTGGTGTACGCCAACACGTCGGCGGCGGTGAAGGCGCGCGCGGACTGGGTGGTGACCTCCTCCATCGCCCTGCCGATCGTCGAGCACCTGGATGAGCGCGGCGAAAAAATCCTGTGGGCGCCGGACCGCCACCTCGGCGATTACGTGCGCCGCGAAACCGGTGCCGACATGATCCTGTGGGACGGCGCCTGCATCGTGCACGAGGAGTTCAAGGCCAAGGGCCTGCAGGACCTGAAACAGGTCTATCCGGACGCGGCGATCCTGGTGCACCCGGAATCGCCGGCGGCGGTGGTGGCAATGGCCGATCGCGTCGGCTCCACCTCGCAGATCATCGACGCCGCGCGCACGCTGCCGAACCGGCAGTTCATCGTCGCCACCGACCAGGGCATTTTCTACAAACTGCAACAACAGGTGCCCGACAAGGAATTCATCATCGCCCCCACCGCCGGCACCGGCGCCACCTGCCGCAGCTGCGCGCACTGCCCGTGGATGGCGATGAACGCGCTGGACAACCTGGTGGATTCGCTGGAAAACGGCGGCAATGAAATCCACGTGGACCCGGCCCTGGGCGAACGCGCCATGCTGCCGCTCAAGCGCATGCTGGATTTCGCCGCGGCGCGCCGGCAGGCGGTCAAGGGCAACGCCTGACCGCATTTCCCCGGCCGGCCCGCGCCGGCCGGCCATCCCTCCTCATCACATCCGCCGCTTTACCGATACCGCGCGAACGGCTGGTGTCGGCATGACGGAATCATTCCGGATTTGCGCGGCGCCGCATCGCGGCCGCTGCGCGGCAAGGCGAGAAGAAAAAGGATCGGCCGTCGGCCGGATTTGCGTTGGCGGGTGAAGCGGAACAGATGCCTTAGAGTTTTTTCATCTGCTCGTTCAACGCCTTGATCTGGCGGATGCGCTCTTCGATCTTGGTGGTGGTGAGATTGTCGCCCTTCACCAGCGGCAGCGCGTAACCCAGTTGCTGTTCGGCCTTGTCGAGCACGCCGTTCAGCACGAAATATTCCGCCCGCGCCCGATGCACGCCGACGATATTGCCGGCCAGCCCGTCGGTTTCCGCCAGCAGATACCAGACATCCGGATCGGTGGCGCGCTCCTTGGCTTCCTGCTCCAGCACCGCCTCCGCCTTCTGCGGCTGATTGGCCTTGAGCAGCGCGTCCGCGTACGCCATCGACAGCGGATGATTGCCCGGATTCACCCGCAGCTGCTGTTGCAGTTTTTCGATGGCGCGATCGACATTGCCCGCGGTCATGTCGATCTGCGCGTCGGTGACGGCGTAGGCGATGCGCCACGGGTCCTTGGTCACCAGCGGTTGCAGGTGTTCGCGCGCTTCCTTGGTCTGCCCGGTTTGCAGGTAGGCCAACGCCAGCGCGTAGTGGTCGGCCTCCGCGCTGCGCGATTTGCCGCTGCCCAGGCGCGCCTTGGCCCGCTTGATCACCTCGCCGGCATTGGCGGCCAGTTGCAGCTCGACGCGGGCGCGCATCAGCTGGTAGTCGAGGTTGTCCACGTACACCTTGCGCGGATAGTCGCGGGCGCGGTTGCGCGCATCGCTGACCCGGCTTTCGGTGAGCGGGTGGGTGAGCAGGAACTCCGGCGGCGTGCGCCCGGCGAAGCGGTTGGAGGCCAGCATGTTTTCGAACATGGCGGCGAAGGCGTTGGGATCGAAATCCGCCTTCACCGCGGTTTCCATGCCGATGCGGTCCGCCTCCTGTTCGTTTTCCCGGCTGAAACGCAGCTGGTTCTGCTGGGCCGCGGCCTGGGTGGCGGTCATCGCGGCGATGCCGGCGTCGCCGTGGGCGGTGGCCGCCAGCACCAGCGCGCCGAGCATGCCGGCCAGGACCGGGACGGTGGAGCGCTGCTGCTGTTCGACGCCGCGCGCGAAATGGCGCTGGCTCAAGTGCGCCAGTTCGTGGCCCAGCACCGAGGCCAGCTGGGCTTCGTTCTCGGCCACCAGGAAGGCGCCGTTGTGCACGCCGACCACGCCGCCCGGCACCGCGAAGGCGTTGATGGTGGGGTTGTCGACGATCACCACCTCGAGACGGCGATCCTTGAGCTGGCTGTTGCTGGCGAGTTTGTACACCAGGTTTTCCAGGTAATCCTGCAACACCGGATCGGACACCGTGCGCACCTGGCTGCGGAATATTTTCAGCCAGGCGCGGCCCAGTTCGTATTCCTGCTGCCCCGAAAACAGGCTGGAGGAGCCGTCGCCAAGCGACGGCAATTGCAGGTTGCTGTCGGCCGAACGCGCCGGCAGGGCGGCGGCAAGGCCGGACAACATCAGGGCGGCGATGATTTTTTTGCGGTTCACGGCGATACCAGATCGATACGTCGGCGTTACTTTAACGGTTTCCACCGGGCAGGCAAATGGCCGCTGTTCCGGGGCTGCGCCGCGTGGTGACAAGCTCTAGGACAGCGCCCGCGCCACAACATTCCCGGCCCTGGCCTGCGTCGCTTCGCAGGGAGCTCGCGCCACCATCCAATTCGTTATACTGTGCGGCCGTCGCAGCGCCCCGGACAGGGCCGCGACCGACATCGATCGAGGAAAACAGCCGTGACCGAACTGGATGCCCGCGGGCTCGATTGTCCGCTGCCGCTGCTCAGGGCCAAACAGGCGCTGAATCGGCTGGAGAGCGGCCAGCAGTTGCGCGTGCTCGCCACCGATCCGGGTTCGCAGCGGGATTTCCGCGCCTTCGCCGAACTGAGCGGCCACCGGCTGCTGTCCTGCGATACGCAGGGCGGCGAGTTCATTTACATCCTGCAAAAACGCTGACACCGGAACGGTCATCAGGGATTTTTCACATCGAACACAGGAGCGTGTCCTTGCCGCGCAGCAACCTTCGGCCCCCGCACCCGGATTTTTCCGGACGATACACGGTCTTAGCGTCGCGCCCCGGCGCCGCGCTCAACCCGCGCGGGTCCGCCGCCACGGCGCGCGTTACCGCAACCACCGCAATGTCATCACACTAAGGAAAACAACACCGTGACCCTGCCCCTTCGCGCCGGCCATGCCCGCCTCTGGCTGTTGTCGGTTCTGCTGCTGATCCTGGTCAGCGCCTGTAAGACCGTCTCCCACCAGCCGGTGGAGGTCGTCACCCCCGACAGCGACAAGCGCAGCTACCGCTACATCGAGCTGCCCAACCATCTGCGCGCGCTGTTGATTTCCGACCCGGGCACCGACAAGGCCGCGGCCGCGCTGGACGTCAACGTCGGCAGCCGCCAGGACCCGGCCGACCGCCAGGGGCTGGCGCACTTCCTGGAGCACATGCTGTTCCTCGGCACCGACCGCTATCCGCAGGCCGGCGAATACCAGAACTTCATCACCAGCCACAGCGGCAGCCACAACGCCTTCACCGCCTTCGAGCACACCAATTATTTCTTCGATATCGACAGCCAGTACCTGGAACCGGCGCTGGATCGCTTCTCGCGGTTCTTCGTCGCGCCGCTGTTCACCGCCGAGTACGTCGATCGCGAAAAACACGCGGTGTATTCCGAATACATGGCGAATATCCGCGACGATCAGCGGCGCGGCCTGGACGCGCTGCGCGAGGTGGTCAATCCGCAGCATCCGTTCTCGAAATTTTCCGTCGGCAGCCTCGACACCCTGGCCGACCGGCCGGACCATCCGGTGCGCCAGGACCTGCTGGCGTTCTATCAGCACAATTATTCGGCGAACCTGATGACGCTGGTGGTGCTGGGCCGCGAGCCGCTCGATCAGTTGCAGCAGATGGTCACGCAGCGCTTCAGCGACGTGCCCGACCACGAGCGCGACATCAAGCCGATCGACACGCCGCTGTTCACGCCCGGCAGCCTGCCGGAACAGGTCAACATCCAGCCGGTGCAGCAGCAGCGCAGCCTGTCCTTCGCCTGGCCGATCGGCGACCAGCGCGCCGATTATCGCGGCAAATCCCTGGACTACATCGGCAACATCCTCGGCCACGAAGGCCAGGGCAGCCTGCTGTCGCTGCTCAAGCAGCGCGGCTGGGCGCAGGGGCTGGGCGCGGGGCCGGGCTTCGACTATCAGGGCGGCGCACTGTTCAACGTCAACATCGAGCTGACCGAGGAAGGGCTGCAACATATCGATGACATCACGCTGGCGCTGTACCAGGCCATCAACCGCATCCGCGACGGCGGCGTCCAGGACTGGCTGTATCGCGAGCAGCAGCAGGTGGCCGAGCAGCGTTTCCGCTTCCGCGAGCAGGGCGAGCCGATCCGCGAAGTCAGCCGGTTCGCCGGCAATCTGCAGGACTATCCGCCGCAGGAGGTGATTCGCGGCGACTACCTGATGGAACAGTTCGAGCCGCAGCGCATCGGCGAACTGCTGTCGCGACTGACGCCGCAGCGGATGCTGCGCACGGTGACCGCGCCCGGCGTGCCCACCGATCGCAAGAGCGCCTTCTACCAGACGCCCTACAGCGTGCAGCCGCTGCCGCCGCAGAGCATCGCTCAATGGAGCGCGGCCGGGCTCAACCCCGCCATCACCCTGCCGGAGCCCAATGTCTTCATCGCCGATGATCTGAGCCTGAAGCCGGCGCCGGCCGAACCCGCCGGCAAACCGCGGCTGCTGCGCAACGACGGCGGCCTGCACCTGTGGTTCCTGCAGGACACGCAGTTCCACCAGCCCAAGGGCAGCGCCTCGATCAGCCTGCGCTCGCCGCTGGCCGGCGACAGCCCCGAACACGTGGTGCAGACCGAACTGCTGGCGCGCATGGTGCGCGAGAATCTCAACGAGTTTTCCTATCCGGCGCAGCTGGCCGGGCTCAATTACCAGGTGAGCCGCAGCGGCCGCGGCATCGTCCTGCGGGTGAGCGGTTTCAACGACAAGCAGGCGCTGCTGCTGGAGCGGATGCTGAACGCGCTGCGCAATCCGCAGCTGACCCCGGAGCTGTTCGCGCGCATCGCGTTCGAGTACCGGCGCGCACTTGCGGACAGCAAGCAGCGCCCGCCCTACGAGCTGCTGATCTCGGACCTGAACAACGTGCTCTATCGCCAGCAATGGCCGGATAGCGAACTGTTGGCGGCGATGGATAAGGTCACGCTCGACCAGGTGCGGGAATTCGCCCCGCGGCTGCGGGCGCAGCTCGACGTGGACATGCTGGTGTTCGGCAATTACACCGAAACCGACGCGCGCGCCCTGGGCGATCTGGTCGATTCCCGCCTGCTGGCCCAGGCCCGGCCGACGGCGCCGCCGCCGGTGGAGGTGATGCAGCTGCCGGCCGGCATCGACTACCAGCGCACCGTGCCGGCGCCGCACGACGACGCGGCCCTGCTGCTGTACCGGCAGGCGGCGGACAACAGCAAGACCACCCGCGCCGCGCTGGGCGTGAGCGCGCAGATGTTGAGCGCCGACTTCTACGGCAAACTGCGCACCGAACAGCAGCTGGGCTACATCGTCATGTCCACGCCCTACCCGGTGCGCGAGGTGCCCGGTCTGGTGTTCCTGGCGCAATCGCCGGTGGCGGGCCCGGCCCAGCTGGCCCGCGCCTACCAGGCATTCCTGCACGGCTGGGCAACCCGCAACAGCGCCCAGCTGCGGCCGCTGTTCGAACGCCACCAGGCGGCGCTGGCCCAGCGCCTGGCGGAGCAGCCGAAGAACCTCGGCGAGGCCGGCGAGCGCCTGTGGCAGGACCTCAACGCCGGCTATACCGGCTTCGACAGCCGCGAGCAGATCCTGGCGGCGGTGCAGGCGCTGACCTTCGAACAGTGGCTGCCGCTGTTCAAGCGCGACGTGCTGACCCACGGCCACGCCCTGTGGCTGGCCGCCAACGGCCGCTTCGGCGACCAGGCGCTGCGCGATCTCGGCGATCCGCTGGACGATCTGCAAGCCTTCAAGGCCGCTCGGTATTTCTACACATTTCCATGACGCGGCGTTCCCGTAACCGGGCGCCGCGTCTATAGTTGGAGGCTGGATTGGAGACGATGACGCAAAATAGCTGACGGCGAGCGGCGCGCAAGGCGGCCCGACGGGCCGCGCCGCAGGCAAGCTGCCGGGGTCGCGCCCGGCCTTCGCCGCCAGCGGGCCGCCACCGCCGCTCCCCGCACGGAATTGAAGGACGAGCAATGCCCCACGCCCTGATTGTCGATGACTCGAAAACCGCGCGTTATGCCCTGCGGCAACTGCTCGACAAACACCAGTTCAGCGTCGACATGGTGGAATCCGCCGAGCAGGCGCTGGAATACCTGCAACACGAAACCCCCGACGTGATCTTCATGGATCACATGATGCCGGGCATGGACGGCTTCCAGGCGGTGAAGGCCATCAAATCCAACCCGGCCACCGCCTCGATCCCCATCATCATGTACACCTCCACCCAGGGCGGCATGTATTTCGGCCAGGCGCGGGCGCTGGGCGCGGCGGATGTGATCGGCAAACCGGCCACGGCCGAGGATCTGAGCGCCGTGCTGCAACGCCTGGAGGAGCACCGGCTGCTCAACCACACCCCCGGCGTGGCCGATCTGGTCGAAGCGGAACCGCAACCGCCGTTCTCCACCCTCGCCGCCACTGAAACGGAGGCGACGCCGTTCCCCGGCGCCGCCGTCGCGCCGCCCGACCTGCCGGCCGCGGACCGGGCGCCGCGCGGCGGCAGCCGCGGCCTGTGGCTGACCCTGCTGGGCGCGGCGCTGCTGGTGGCGGCGGTGCTCTACATCACCGCCGCGCTGCGCGACGAGCGGCTGGCGACGCGGCAGCTGGCCGCCTTCAAGACCATCGAGTGGGCGCTGAACCAGGCCCAGGAATATCCCTGGGGCGAGTTGCCGTTCAGCGGCGAACGCCTGCAGCGCCTGCAGGATCTGGTCGGCCTGCTGAACGCCTCGGGTTTTCGCGGCACCATCCGCCTGGAAAGCCATGTCGGCGAGTTCTGCCTGCTGCACCTGCCCGCCACCCGGACCCAGCGCGCCACCTGGATCGTGGCGCCGCCGGAGCTGTCGCTGACCGATTGCGCGGCGCTCGGCCAGAACGCCGAACAGGCGCAGCGCATGTCGGAGGCCCAGAGCCAGGCGTTCAAACGCTATCTCAACGATCTGCCGCAGATCATGCCGCACATCCGCGTCGAGGTGGTGGCGCTGGGCGCCAGCGAGCCGCTGATCGACTACCCCACCGACGTCAGCGTTTCCGCCGGTGAATGGAACCGGGTGGCGCAGCACAATCAACGCGTGCACATCGTGCTGGAGGCGGACAATCAGCCCGCCCGCGGCGCCCGGCGCTGAGGCGCGGGCCGGCTTGTAGTAAAACTACAAAATAGTGGAATCGGCAAGGTGATCGCTATTTGTGCATCCTGTTCAATAAATTACCGACCGACCACCGTCGGGCGACGGCCGGGGCGCAGCGCGGGCTTGCCTAATTATCATTTCGGTGTAAAAATTTTACAGATCACAGGGGCGCCCACCGCGCCCGACAACGTCGGCCGACGGAGATCCCGTCGGCCGACGTCGCCGCCCA
>Ga0164243_10003510_pt1 | contig 25056 bp, 26 predicted proteins | sample OricompcompostOP_FD_108781 | JGI IMG/M metagenome (GOLD analysis project Ga0164243, IMG submission 108781) | Organic Plus compost microbial communities from Emeryville, California, USA - Original compost - Organic plus compost (OP) | ecosystem: Engineered > Solid waste > Mixed feedstock >...
GACCGGGCCGAGGAGTTCTTCGGCGCGCCGGCCGACGGCGTGGTCAACAACGCCTCCGGGCTGTTCCCGGTGAAGGCCGAGGAGCTCTCAGCGAACGGCTTTGACGCGGTCGTCAAGATCGTGCTCAACGGTACCTGGCACTGCACCTCCGAGGCGGGCCGCCGCTGGTTGGCGGCGGGTCGCGGCGGGGCGGTGGTCAACGTGCTCACGCCGTACGCCTGGATGGGCGCGCCGGGGATCGTCCACAACTCTGCGGCCAAGGGCGGCGTGCTGGCCATGACTCGGACGCTCGGCGCCGAGTGGTCGGGTCGGGGAGTGCGGGTCAACGCCGTAGCGCCCGGATGGATGCCGGTCGGCGGCACCGACTACCTGGCCGGCGACGAGAAGACGCGCGACCGGCTCCTCAGCGCGATCCCCGCCGGCCGGCTGCTCGCGCCCGAGGAGACCGCCCGCGCGATCGCGTTCTTGCTCTCCGACGACGCGACCTACATCGTCGGGGAGGTGTTGACCATCGACGGCGGCCACCACCTGTCCAAGGGACTCTACGAGTTCACCGACGAGCTCCCGGGCGGTCGGTGAGCGAGGCCGGATGCTAGCTGGCCGGCGACGCGGTGGCGGGGGCGGCTGGGTGCGGATACCACTTGCCGGGCAGTTCGGTCCGGCCGCGGTAGAGGAAGGAGAACCGACGCCGGGAGAATCGCCAACCCTGCGCCGTCTTGCGCAGCTCGTCTTGGTAGACACCGGTGAACGCGAACGCGTTCTCGCCGTCCGAGGCGCTCTCCGCCAAGTACCAGGTCGCGGTCGCCGAGCGGCCGTCGGCGGCCAGCTCCACGTGACCGCTGTAGAGCAGCTGGAGCAGGTTCACGAAGGTCGCGCGCAGCTCGGCGATCCGCGCTGCTGCCTCCGCGGGGCCGTGGGTGGTGTCCATCCCGGGCACCAGCCACTCGCCGTCGTCGGTGAACAGCGCGCCGAGTGCGGCTGCGTCATTGCGGTTGACCGCGTCGGTGAATCTCGCAGCCAGGTCGCGCACAGCCAACTCGTCGGCGAGGCGCTGCAGGTCGGGCTGGTCGGACACGTGGATCTCCTCTGTTCGGGTCGACATGGTCAGAGGCCGGGGCTGGGCCGACCGTCGCCCTGGTTGCCGTGGCCGGTCAGCGTGTCTTCCAGCGACCACGGGTCGCGACCGTAGCCCGGCCCGGTCTGGGCGAGTTGCAGGAGCAGGCCGTTGGCCTGCTTGGGATGTACGAACACCTCTTGCCAGCGAGCGTCGTCGGTGTATTCGCCGTGGACGGTGTAGCCGGCCGCCTCGGTGCGCTCGATCGCCGACTGGAGGTCGGGCACGACGTAGGTGATGTGGTGAAGTCCTCCGAGCGGTCGCTTGGCGAAGAAGGTGTCGAGGAACGCCGAGTCGGTCAGTGGCTCGAGGATCTCGACCTTGCCGCCCGGATAGGTGAACTGGACTCCGCGGTAGCCGAGCCGCTGGTTGTCGCCGCCGGTGAAGAACTCGCCCCCGAGCAGATCGCGGTAGAGGGGGAGTGCGTCGACGATCCGCGGCACCGCCATCGCCACGTGGTCGAAGGTCGCGTCGATGGCCGGGAGCTCGGGGGTGTTCACAGGCCGCGCCTGCGGAGTTGGCGCGCGATCAGGTTGCGCATGATCTGGTTGGTGCCGCCGGCGATCTCGTACAGCTTGGTCTCGCGCCAGTAGCGCTCCATGCCGTACTCCACCATGTAGGAGTAGCCGCCGAGGATCTGCATCCCGTTCGCCGCCACCTTCGAACCGGCCTCGGAGCCGAAGACCTTGGCCATCGAGGCCTCGAGCGTGCAGTCCAGGCCCTGGTCGAGCTTCCAGGCGGCCTGCCAGGTGATCAGTCGTGCGGTCTGCACCTGCATCGCCATGTCGGCGAGCAGATGGGCGACCGCCTGATGCTCGATGATCGGCTTGCCGAACTGGGTGCGCTGCCCGGCGTACTCCAGGGCCAGGTCGAGGGCACCCTGGCCGAGTCCGGTGCCCTCGGCGCCGACGTAGATCCGCTCGCCGTTCATCAGGTCGAAGATGATCGAGGCGCCGTGGTCCAGCTCCCCGACTAGATTCTCCGCCGGGACCCGGACGTCGCTGAGGAACACCTCGCAGGTGTGCGTGGACTGGCCGGCGAGCTTGCGGAGCGGATGGACGGTGACGCCCTCAGCTGTGCGTGGGATGAGCAGTACCGACAGCCCGGAGGCGCCCTGCGCGTCGGGGTTCGTGCGCACGAAGGCGAAGATGTGGTCGGCCGTGTCGGCCCCGGTGGTGAACACCTTCTGGCCGTTGACGATGAAGTCGCTGCCCGCCCGGGTGGCGCGGGTGGCCAGGTGGGTGAGGTCGGAGCCGGCGTTCGGCTCGGTGAGGCCCATCGCCATCCGGGTCTCGCCGGCCGCGATCGCCGGCAGGTACGTCGCCCGCTGGGCGTCGGTGCCGTAGCGGTCGATCCCCTTGGCGCAGAACGTCGCCGTCGGCAGCCAGGCGTAGGCGAGTGCCGCGGTGGCTCGGGCGACCTCCTCGACCACGATGCAGATCGCGATCTGATCGGCCGCCGAGCCGCCATACTCCTCGCTGATGGCGAGCCCACACATGCCGAGGCCGGCGAACTTCCGGTACAGGTCGGCATTGAACTCCTCGTCCCGGTCGTAGCGCGCGACCACCTCGGTCGGCGCCTCCTTGAGGAAGAATTCGCGGAGCGTGTTGCGGAGCTCCTGGTGCTCCGTGCTGAGGGAGAAGTCCATGTCAGCCTCCGATCCGGTCGCGCAGCTCGCGTTTGAGGATCTTGCCGGTGGCGCTGATCGGCATGGTGTCGACGAACTCCACCGATCTCGGCTTCTTGTAGCCGGCGAGCCGATCGCTGGCGAAGCTGATCAGCTCCTCCGGGCTCACCGTGCCGTCCGGCGTCCGGCGTACGACCGCATGGATCGCTTCGCCCCATTGCTCATGTGGCACTCCGATCACCGCGACCTGTTCCACCTCGGGATGCTGCTGGAGACAGCGCTCGACCTCGATACTGAACACGTTGATCCCGCCGGTGATGATCATGTCCTTCATCCGGTCGACGATGGTGACGAAGCCCTCGCCGTCGACCACCGCGACGTCCCCGGTGCGGAACCACTCGCCGTTACGGCTGGCCGCGGTCTCCTCCGGCATCCGGAAGTAGCCCGACGACATGTGGTCACCGGCCAGCCAGATCTCGCCGGAGGTCGCTCCGTCGTGCGGAACGTCCTCGCCGGTGACCGGGTCGACCACCCGGACCCGGGAGAGCACGTAGGGTTTGCCGGCAGAGGCGAGCCGGGCGACCTGCTCGGGGGTCCCTTCGGTGAACTGGTTCTCGCGCCGCAGGATCAGTCCGGTCGAGTAGCTCTCGGCCAGCCCGTAGATCGGATAGAAGACGTCGCCGATCAGCTCCTTCGCGGCCCGCAGCACCGGGACCGAGAACGGCGATCCGCCGGACATGATCCCACGCAGGCTGGACAGGTCGTGCTCGGCACAGGCCGGGTCGGAGACGACCATCTGCACCATGGTCGGGACGATGATCGTGTTGGTGACGCCGAACTCCTCGACCAGCCGGGGGAACTCGCTGGGATCGAACGCCGGCGGAATGACCGTGCGGCCGCCCTTCATCAGCACCGGGTGGAGTCCGGCCGGGCCGCCGGGGTTGAAGAACATCGGGATGTTCTGGAGCGCGGTCCCACACTCGGGGATCGGCATCTCTGATGCCCAGCAGACCATCGCGGTGATCGCATTGCGATGGGTGAGCATGGCCGCCTTCGGGATCCCGGTGGTCCCGCTGGTGGCGCCCAGCTGATAGAGGTCGTCTTCCTCGATCCCCACCTCGGGCGCGCCCTCCGGCGCGCCGGCGATGAGCGTCTCGAGGTCGAGATCCAGCTCGTGGTCACCACCGAAGCCGATGACGTGCTTCAGCGACCGGACACCGGGGAACCAGCCCTTCGCCTGCTCGGCCAGGTCGGCATGGACCAGGAGCGCTGTCGGCTCGACGTACCCGTGGTAGGTGCTGATCTCGTAGGCGCTGAGCCTGGTGTTCGTGGCCGCGCCCACCACGCCGGACTTCGCGCAGGCGAAGAAGAAGTCGATGTACTCCGGGCAGTTCGGGGCGAAGAGTGCAAGCCGGTCGCCCTTGCCGAGGCCCAACGCGAGCAGGCCTCGCGCCAGGCGATCGGTCCGCTCGTCGAGCTCGGACCAACTGCGACGCAGGCCGCCCGGCGTCACCACGGCGTCCCGGTCTCCGAAGTACCGGGCATTGCGGCGGACGATGTCGCTCACCAGCATGGGGGCTCTCCTTCTTGTGACGCCGTTCACAGGCATAGTACCGTTATCTAACGCTGTACGTAAGATGTCGTTTATGTCGTAGGAGGAACCGGTGCGTCATCTCGACCTCGTGGCGGGGACCGTGGCCCGCACGCCGGACAAGGCGGCCGTGATCTCCGGCGACCGGGTGCTCACCTTCGCCGACGTCGATGCGCGCATCGACCGCTTGGGGGCGGCCTTGCAAGCTCGCGGCGTACGTCCGGGAGACCGGGTCGCTCTGCTCGCGGCCAACGAACTGGAGTACGTCGAGATCCAGGGCGCCTGCCTGCGCTACGGCTTTGCGCTGGTGCCGCTGAACGTCCGGCTGGCCGTCCCCGAGCTTGAGTTCATCCTGCGTGACTGCGCCCCTGCTGTGCTGGTGGTCGGCCGGGCGCGGGAGGGAGTGGTCGCGGCGCTGACATCCGAGGCCCGGCCGGGGGAGGTGCTGGCCTTGGGCGCGGCCGCCGAGCTGCCGTCCTACGACGAGGCGCTGGCGGGCGCCGCCGAGCCGGCCGCCCCGCCACTCGATCCGGGGCTGATCGCCACGATCCTCTACACCAGCGGCACCACCGGTCGTCCCAAGGGGGCGATGATCGACCGGTCCGGCTTCTCGGCCCGGGTGCTGATCAACTCGGTGGAGCTACGTGTGCGCGCCGATGACGTACACCTGGCGGTGCTCCCGATGTTCCACATCGCGGCGTTCCTGACCTACGCGCACGTGGCCAACGGTGCCACGCTGGCGATGCTCGAGGAGTTCAGCCCTGAGGCCGCCCTGGCTGAGATGGAGCGCGTCGGCGTCACCACGACGTGTCTGGTCCCCACCATCATCTCGATGCTCACCGACCACCCGGCGCGACCCGACCATGATCTCTCCCGGCTGCGGCTGATCATCTACGGCGGGGCGTCCATCGATCCAGAGCCGCTCCGCGGAGCGATCGCGGCCTTCGGCTGCGACTTCCACCAGCAGTACGGCATGACCGAGTCCGGTGGGCAGACGATCCTGCGTCCCGAGGACCACGACCCCGGCGATATCCACCGGCTCCGCTCGGCCGGCACCGAGGCGGTCGGAGTGGTCGTCCGCGTCGTCGACGAGCACGACCACCCATTGCCCCCGGGGCAGCCCGGAGAGATCGTCTGCCAGGCCGCCTCGTTGATGGTCGGCTACTGGAACCGTCCCGAAGCCACTGACGAGGCGTTGCGCGGAGGGTGGTTCCACACCGGCGACATCGGCCTCCGCGACGACTTCGGGTATCTGCACGTCACCGACCGGCGCAACGACATGATCGTCTCGGGCGGGGAGAACGTCTACCCGCGTGAAGTCGAGACCGTGCTGGTCGAGCACCCCGCCGTCAGCGAGATCGCGGTCGTCGGCGTGCCGGATCCACTGTGGGGTCAGATCGTGACCGCGGTCGTGGTCGGTGTCGGCCTGCCCGACGACGAGACCCTGACGGCCTGGGCGCGCGAGCGGCTGGCGGCGTACAAGGTGCCGCGCCGGTGGGTGCGCGTCGAGGAGCTTCCCCGCAATGTGACCGGCAAGGTGCTCAAGCATGAGCTGCGGGCCCGGCTCGCGCCTGCCGACCACGAGACCTCGCCGACGCGGGGCTAGTCTCCGGTGAACCGCGCGGGTCGCCGCTCGACGAACGCGCTGACCCCCTCGCGGAAGTCCTGGGTCGCCCACAGCTCGGTGACCAGGCGCTGCTCATGGTCCAGATGGGCTCCCAGGCCCTGCGTCGTCGCGGCATCGGTCAGCTCGCGCAATCGGACCAGCGCCTGGGAAGGGAGACCGGTCAGCGTTTCGGCCAGGGCGACCGCCGCGGCAACCGCGTCGCCATTGGGCGTCACCTCATCGGCCAGGCCGAGCTCCTGCGCGGCCTCGGCCGGGAGCACCTCGTTGCGCAGCAGGAGACGGGTCGCCCGGTGCGCTCCCAGCGCGCGGGTGAGGAACCACGACACTCCGCCGTCGGGGGACGAGCCGATCCCCAGATAGCCGGGGATGAGCCGTGCGCCTTCGGCCAGCACCCGCAGGTCGGTGGCGAGAGCCAGTCCGAGACCGGCACCGACCGCAGGGCCCTCGACCGCGGCGACGACGACGACCGGCAGCGCGCGGAGGCGGCGCAGCGAGTCGTGCAACCCGGTCACCAAAGGCGTGAGGGCCGCGTTCGGGTCGCCGTCCAGCGCCTGCCGGACGATGCCGAGATCGGCGCCCGCGCAGAACGCCGTGCCGCTGCCGGTCACCACCAGCGCTCGGGCACCGTCGGCGACCAGCCGGGTAGCTTCAGCGCCCAGCCGGGTCGCCAGCTCGACGGTGAGCGCGTTCATCTGGTCGGGTCGGTGCAGCTCCAGCAATCCGACCGCGCCGCGCCGCTCGGTGCGTAGCTCCATGGGGTCTCCGTTCCGATGAGAGTGGGTTCAGTAGCCGATGGTCCGCAGGCCGTGGTCCATGCAGTAGTACGGCACGCCCATGCCCAGTCGCGCGAAGGTGGCGTCCCGTGGGCTGCCGGCACGGAGCTCACCGAGGAGTGGGAACGACGTGCAGACATACTCGACGTCGATGAAGACCGAGTAGTACTCGATCCGGTCCAGATCCACCTCCAGTCCGCTGGCCTCCTCGTAGATCGCGAACATCTCCTCGCGTGGCAGCAGGTTGTCGGCGCCGCGCCAGAGCGCTGAGGCCCAGTCCTTCATCGGATCGCCTAGATGTGCTTGCTCCCAGTCGGTGAGCGCGACGATCCGGTCGTCCTGATAGATGAAGTTGCCGATGCCCACGTCACCCCAGACGAGCGAGGTGCGCTGCACGTCGGCGGGGACGTTCCGCGTCAGCCAGGAGAACAGCGCCTCCACCACCGGCATCGGTTCCGGGTCCGCGTCCCGATATGCCTCCTGGTAGTGCGCGAGCTCGAGCAGGGCGCATTCTTGGGGAGTCTGGGGGATCTCCATGAACGTGCCCAGGCCGGCCGCCTGCCAGTCGAGGGTGTGCACCGCCGCCAGTTGCCGAGCAAGGTCGGCGCCGATCGCCTGCCGGAGAGCCTCGTTGCCGGGCTTGAAGAGTCTGCCCGCCGAGGCGCTGCCGGGGACGGTCCGACGTACGTAGAAGGGCGCCCGGCCGACCAGCGCCGGGTCGGTCTCGTACCAGAGCGCGGCGGCCACGGGGACCGTGGTGGGCGTGAGCGCTGCGAAGGTGCGGTACTCACGTTCGAGGTCGACGGGCACCACGGAGCCGCCGGGATGGTCCACTCTCAGGGTGAGCGAGTCGGTGAACGGCTCGCCGTCGCGCTCTCCGCTCACCTCGGCGAACCAGGTCTCCCGGGACATTCCTCCGACGTTCCGGGTGAGCGAGGTGAGATCGAGGATGTCGGCCTCCAATCGGTCGCGGAGGTACGCCGCCAGCAGCTCCTCGTCGAAGGCGGCCTCCGCGGCGTTCTCGGTGGCTCCGGCCGGGCGCTCGGCCGCCGGCGCGCTCACGAGGCCACCGGCCCGAAGGACATGAACAGCGGCTTGACGAACGCGGTGGCGCGATCGAGCTGACGGCGGATCAGCTGCATCAGCTCGTCGCGGACCTCGCCGACCGCCCCGGGATCGAGCTCGGGCTCGTGGGCGTCGAGCCAGTGGACGACGTCGACCATCACGGCACGTAGCCGCTCGTTGTGGGTCGTGGCCTCCGCGAGGGGAGCGGGTGCGGTGCCTGCCTCCGGCACCAGTGCGCCGAGCTCTTCCCAGCCGGTTCCCGCGGCGGCGGCCCGCCGCACCACGCGGGCAAGGGTGCCGGCCATGTCGGCGCTGTCCTCCGCCAGCGCGTCGGCTTCTCCGTCGAGTCGCAACTCGAGGTGCTGGAGCAGCAGGTCCATGGCGTTGGCGACGTAGCGCGCCCACCGGTCGTCGATGGCCGGCAGCAGCGTGTCGTTCAGGGAGGTCCGCAGTGTGGCAAGCAGGTCAAGGGGAGCCGGACGCACAAGGACACCTCTTTCGTGGAGTTCGTCGAGTCTTCGTCCACTCCCGAGGAGTCGCGCTCCCGAGTGGATCGAGTCTATGATTGGAAATCTAACGTACAACGTCATATATTACGAGGTCGAGATGGACATCACTGCGGAGACACTGGTGGAACTTCGCCGGGTCGAGCAGCTCAAGTACGATTACTGCTGGGCCTATGACGAGGGCGACCTCGATCGGTTGGTCTCCCTGTTCACCGAAGACGCGGTCTGCGAGCTCGGCCTCTTCGGCACCTGGCGAGGAGTCGATCAAATCCGCCGGGGATACGGCGAGCTGATGACCGGCACCGGCATCCCCGGGTCCCGCCGGCATGCCGTCAGCAACCCGGTCGTCGACATCGCCGACGACACGGCGACGGCGCGGTGGTGCGTGCTCGACTACCGCACCGAGACCGGCCTGGCCCAGCCGGTGCGGATCGTCGCGGTGGCCGACGACGAGTATCGGCTCGTGGAGGGGGAGTGGCGGATCGCGCGGTCACGGCTCGAGGTTCAGTGGGTCGAGCCATGACCGAGCGCTGCGCCAAGACGATCTCCCAGTTCATGCCGCTGGCCGCCTCGACGCGGGCGGAGTGCGACCGCTATTACCGTGAGGTGCACACCCGCTTCGCCCGTCGTTTCCTGCGGGAGATGCCGCACGTCCGCAGCTATCACATCGGCCTGGCCGAGTCGGGTTATGACATCGCGGGTGGCTGGGCGGCGCCACCGCCGACGTTCCGCTATGTCGTCTTGCGCTTCGATCACGGCACCGGTCTCGCTCCGGGTGCCGCGCTCAGGGAGCGGATCGCTCAGGACCATCGAGTCTTCCTCCGCGAGCTGCGCGGTTTCGCTGTGGAGGAGGAGGTGCTGGTCGATCGGCTCAATGGGCAGACCTCGCTGGTGAAGTACCAGTTCGAGTACGACCGGCCTCCGGGCGAGCCGGCCGACATCGGAGCCCAGCGGCTTCGCGGTCAGCTGGCGCGAGTCACCGAACTGGCCGATGACCCCCTCGGGCTGAGGCTCCTGCTCGCCGACCGAGTGCTCTTCGAGACCGCCAGCGAGCCGATCGACGAGCCGGGGCAGCGCAGCACCGGCGAACGAGTCGTGGACACCGAACGTCAGGGCTTCCTCGAGCTCTACTTCGACCAACCGGAGTGGGCCGAGGAATGGTTCTCCCGCGAGGATGTGCGGTCCGCATTGCTCGGCGAGGGCTGGCAGCTCGTGCGTGGCGTCAAGATCGTCGAGGAGTGCGGCCTGGACCGGCGCTAGCTAGTTGGTGTCAGCGCCGTGCCCGCCTGCGCCGGCCGTGCCGCGGGGGAGATGCTCGAACCGAGTCGGCCGTCCCTCCTCCGCGACCGCGCCCTCCTCGGCCGAGGCTCGCAGAGTGCGGGCTGTGAACCGCCAGCGGCCGTCGGTCAGTACCACCTGGTCGAGATAGGCGCCCCACAGGTGCAGCTGGGTTCCGTCCGGTCGGCGATGGAAGGCGTACATCGCCGACCGGACGGTGCCGGTCTCCCCGCTCAGCTCGAGCCGGGGAGTGGTGCAGTGATGGCTGGTCGCGGTGTAGGCGTCCAGCCGCTCGTACATGCCGCGCAGCTGAGCGTGGCCTCGATACCGCTGGCCGAAGCCGAGGTCGAAGACGGCGTCCGGTGCGAACAGCGCGACCACGGCGTCGACATCGTGCCGGTCGACGTACCAGCAGTAGTCGGAGAGCAGGTTGAGGACCTGCTGCTCCTCGGAGGTCATCGGGTGCCCCTCAGCGCGAGGCCGCGTGCCGTCCGGCGATGAAGCCGTAGACCATCGCCGGACCGAGCGTGCCGCCCGCGCCGCCGTAGGTCGCGCCGAATGGCGAGCCCATCACGTTGCCGGCGGCGTAGAGCCCCTCGAGGACCTCGCCGTCGAGGTCGAGCACCCGGCCCTCCGGGTCGACGCGCGGCCCGCCCTTCGTGCCGAGCCCCCCGCTCTCCACCCGGATGGCGTAGAACGGCGGCGTGTCGAGAGGGCCGAGCGTGCCACGCTTGTCGCCCTTGAAGGTCGGGTCTCCCCACCATCGGTCGTGCGCGCTGTCTCCGCGGTGGAAGTCGGGATCGTGGCCGTCGGCGACGTTCTTGTTCCAGGTCTCCACGGTCTGGTGGAGTGCCTCGACCGGGATGCCGAGGTCCTCGGCGAGGGAGTCGAGGGTCGGATAGGCCTTGAGCCAGGCCGGCGGGTTCTCGCTGGGCGGGTACGGCCCGATGGTGCCGTATCGCCGTAGGTACTCCTGGTCGAAGATGAGCCAGGAGGGCAGGTTCGCATAGTCGAAGGCGGCCACGTCCTCCTGGTGGAAGGCGCCACCGAAGGCGTTGTAGTTCGCCGCCTCGTTGGTGAAGCGCTTGCCGCGCCTGTTGACCATGATCGAGCGCGGCCGGGTACGGTCGGCGTTGATCATGCAGCGGTTCATCGCGTTGACGCCCTCGGGCAGATCCGCCGCCGGCATCCACCAGGCTTCTCGCATGTTCGCCAGTTGTGCCCCGGCCTTCATCGCCATATAGAGCCCGTCGCCGGTGTTCGTCTGCACCGACACCGGGTGGGTGAGCGGTCCGCGGAGGAACGCGCGCTTGTAGTCCTCGTTCCACTCGAAGCCGCCGCTGGCCAAGATCACGCCCTTGCCGGCGCGGGCCACGACCTCACCGGCAGGCGTCTCGATCCGGACGCCGACCACCTTGCCGTCCTCGAGCACCAGCTCCCGGGCGCGACTGTTCACCTGCGGCACCACGCCCGTGGCCAGGATGGCGCGGAGCAGTCGGCCGACCAGTGCCTGGCCAGAGCCGCGCAGGTCGCGGGCCTCCCGCTTCGCCATCTCCTCGGAGGTGATCGGCGGGGGATTGACCGCGCCCAACGGCGTCTCGCCCATCGCGAGATGCTGGTTCGGGTAGTACGGCGTCTTGGTGACTCGCTCGGCCCAGTCGCCGAGCTCCTCGGTGAACGAGATCAGCGGCGTCTCGATGGTGCGACCGCCGCCGGGCTTCCCACCGGGCCGCTCGGGGTGATAGTCGGGAAAGTCGGGCACGGCGTAGAACTCGGTTCCGGCGTGCTCGTCGAGGTGCCGCACCATCTCCGGGCCAGCCTCGAGGTAGGCCCGCACCAGTCGCTCCTCCAGCAGCCCGCGGGAGAGCGACATGATGTAGGTGAACGCCTCCTCGAAGCTGTCGGTGACGCCGATCTCGGCCTGGTGCGGGTTGTTCGGGACCCAGACCTGGCCACCGGACCAGGCAGAGGTGCCGCCCACCTCGGCGGACTTCTCGTAGAGCCCGACCCGAGCTCCGGCGTGCGCCGCGGTGAACGCCGCGGTCAGGCCCGCGGCTCCCGTACCGAGGACGATGACGTCCCAGTCGTGCTCCCCGTGCTGCTCAGCCATGCTGCGCTTCCTCTCCGATGTGATTCCTCGACCTCTCGGCCAGCTCGAACAGAGCGTCGTACGACGCTCGGAGGGTGTCCCGCTCGGCAGCGGTCACCGCGCCGCCGAGCGGAATCTGTTGCATGCCTGCCACGTTGACCAGCAGCAGTGTGTCGACGACACCTCGGTAGTGGTCGATCTGGGCGACGCACTCGCCTGGGGTACCGCTGATGGTCAGCCGCTCCACGACCTCGTCCGGCACGTCGGCGGCGGCGCCGTCCGCGCCACGGTCCCGAATTCGGCTCAGCAGCCGGGTGACGAAGTCGCCGTAACCCTGCTCCCGCAGGAGTCGCTCGTAGTGGGGGTGCGGCTTGACCGCGAACAGGTCCACCACCGCCTGGCGCGCCCGTGCACGGGCGAGGTCGCCGTCCGCGTCCACGGCTACGAAGGCGGCACAGTGGACGGTGAAGGAGTCACCGAGCGGGCTGTTCTTACCTACGTCGGCGGCGACCTGACCAAGGAAGTCGACGGACTGCAGCGAACCGAGAGCGATCCCGTCGGCGACCTCGGCGGCGAGTTCCATCATCCGCGGTGCGGTCGCGGCCAACAGGATCGGCATCGAATCGCGGACGAGCTCGGCCTGCGGTCGCCAACCGCGGATCGAGTGACGCTCGCCCTCGTAGGTCGCCGGGGCGCCGACCTGGGTGCTGGTGACCCGGCGCAGCACCTCGACGTAGTCGCGCATCTTGGCGAGTGGATGCTTCACGGGGACGCCGTGACTCTGCTCGTTCATCACGTGGTTGCCGCTACCGACCGCCAGCACGAACCGGCCGGCCGACTGCTGGTCGAGATCGATCGCGCTCATGCCGGCTGCCAACGGCGTTCGTGCGTGGGCATTGAGCACATAGGCGCCGATGTTGACCCGCTGGGTGGCGGCCGCGATCGCCGCGACCGGGACGAAGCCACTGCGCCACGACTCGGGGACGTAGACGCCGCCGAATCCGGCGGCCTCGCTGCGCCGGCTCAGCTGGACGAGATCGGGAACGCTCAACCCGCCTCCGCCGGCAAGCAGGATGCCCAGTTCCATGTGACTCCTCGATGGGCCGCGATGACCCAGCTCAAGATCTGACGTTGCGCGTCAGGATTTTGCCGCTAGGGTTGGACCATAACATCTGACGTGAAGGGTTAGATATATGGGAAGCGCGGCGATTCTGGAGTCGGACGAGTACCTGCACGAACCGACGGATCATCCACAGTTCAACGAGTCGGCGTACTACAACTTCGTCGAGGGCGACTCCGGCTTCGGGGTGCTCATCCGGATGGGCAACCGGGTCAACGAGGGGCACGCCGAGGTGACCGTCTTGGTCTACCTGCCCGATGGTCGCGCGGCCATCCGGTTCGTTCGCGCCCCAATCAGCAACAATGACCGCTTCGACGCCGGCGGTTTGCGCTTTGAGGTCGTCGAGCCGTTGAAGCGGATGAAAGTGCACTTCAACGGCACGGCGCACCTGCTTGCGAAAGGCACCGATCTCGAGGATCCCAAGAAGGCCTTCACCACCAGCCCGGAGGTTCCGCTCACCCTCGAGCTCGACTATGAGAACGTGATCCCGGTGCACGGCCTCGGCGGCGGTTCGGGCATCGAGGGTGCCGAGGACTCTATCGCGGTCGGTCACTACCAGGGACCATGCTCGGTCTCGGGATGGATCGAGATCGACGGCGAACGCAAGCAGATCAACGGGCTCGGTTTCCGTGACCATTCGTGGGGCCCACGCAAGTGGCAGGGCCCCAGCTGGTGGCGATGGATCTCGTGCATGGTGGACGAGAAGAACGGCTTCGTCGCCTGGTTGCAGAAGATCGGCGACCAGCCCTCGCCCGGCCATGGCATGCTCCTTCGCGACGGTGACTTCCAGCTGGTCAACAGCGTCTCCGTCCACAGCGTCTACGGCCCTGCTCCCCACTATCCGGAGTCGCTGACCGTCACGATGCGTACCGAGTCCGGCGACGAGGTCACTGCCACCGGAGAGATCTTCCACAACGTCCCGCTCCGCAACCGTCGCGATGGCGAGGTCGCCCGACTGGCCGAGGTGCTGGTCCGGCTCCAGCTCGACGGTGCGGTCGGCTTCGGGATCTCCGAATACCACGACAAGATCGTCGACGGGCTCCCGCTCGGCATGGCCGAGGCCTGAGCCGTCGTGCGGGGCTTGCGCTTCGCCGGGTACGGCGGGCCGGAGGTGCTGAGCTGGGACGAGGTCCCCGAGCCCGTCCCCGGACCCGGCGAGCTGCTGGTCAGAGTCGTCGCGTTCGCCATCAACTGGGCGGACCTGCTGGAGCGGGCGGGACGGTATCCGGGGGCGCCGGAGCCGCCGTACGTCATGGGCCACGACCTGGCGGGCGTGGTCGAGGCCCTCGGGCCGGGCGTCACCGGCCCACCGGTCGGCACCCGGGTTTTCGGCGTGCTTCCCGGTGGGGGAGCCGCCGCTGATCTCGTAACGGCGCCCGCCTCCCAGCTCTACGTCACGCCGGAGGTCCTGACCGACGCCGAGTCGGCCGGCGCGGCCGGGCCCTATCTGACCGCCGACGCCGCGCTGGTCACGATGGGCCGGCTCGAGAAGGGCGAGGACGTCTTGGTGCAGGCGGCCGCGGGTGCCTTCGGGAGCGCGACGGTCCAGCTCGCCCGGGCCTACGGCGCTGGCCGGATCCTCGCTACCGCGGGGTCTGTCGAGAAGGCGGAACGGGCTCGGGAGTGGGGTGCCGACGTCGTCATCGACTACACCCACCAGGACTTCGTCGAGGTGGTTCGTGAGGTGACCGACGGGCGCGGCGTCGACCTGGTCGTCGAATCGGTCGGCGGTGACGTCCTCGAGCGCAGCTTCGACTGTCTACGGCCGGCCGGCCGGATGGTCAGTGTCGGTGCGAGCAGTGGCAGCAGCACCCGACGATTCCGGCTGCACACGCTGTTCGAGCTCGGTGTGTCGGTCTCCGGGTTCACGCTCGGCAGGTGGATCTCGGACGCTCCGGAGCTGGTCGCGCCCACAGCCGAGCGCGTTCTCGCGCTGTTTGCCGCCGGCACCGCGCGGCCGGTTGTCGATCGGGTCTTTCCGGCGGCCGAGGTCGCCGCGGCGCACGAGCACCTCGCCGCCCGTCGGTCGGTGGGCCGCACCGTCGTCTCCATGTCAGAACAAGGAAGTGAGTAGTCATGCCCGAGGCATACCTCGTCAGTGCAGTTCGTAGTCCCGTCGGTCGCCGTGGGGGTGGGCTCAGCGGGGTCCACCCCGCAGACCTGGCGGGCCATGTCATCGCCGCTGCCGTCGAGCGAGCCAACTTGGACGCAGCGGTGGTGGATGACGTGATCCTTGGCTGCGTCGATCAGCTCGGCGGACAGTCCACCAACGTCGCTCGTACGGCGTGGCTCTCGGCCGGGCTCCCCGAGCACGTGCCCGGCACCACGATCGACAGGCAGTGCGGATCCTCGCAGCAGGCGGTCCACTTCGCCGCGCAGGCGGTGATGTCGGGCACGCAGGATGTGGTGGTTGCCGGTGGCGTCGAGGTGATGAGCCTGGTGCCGATCTCCAGCCCGGCGATCGTCGGAGCGAAGGAGGGGATGCGCACTCCGTACGACGGCGAGGGCTGGATCGGTCGCTACGGGACCGAGGAGGTCTCGCAGTTCCGCGGCGCCGAGATGATGGCGGAGAAGTGGGGCATCGATCGCCGAACGATGGAGGAGTTCGCCCTCGCCAGCCACCAGCGCGCGGCCGCAGCCCAGGCTGCCGGTGCCTTCGACGAGGAGCTGGTGGCCTACGGTGAGATGCGTGTCGACGAGGGGCCTCGCCCGGACACCTCGCTGGAGAAGATGGCCGGACTGGCCACGCTGACCCCGGGCGGGCGGCTGACCGCGGCGGTCGCCAGCCAGATCTCCGACGGTGCGGCGGCCCTGGTGATCGCCTCCGAGCGGGCTGTTGCCGAGCACGGTCTCACCCCGCTGGCCCGGATCCGCAGCATGGCGGTTGTCGGTGACGACCCGCTGATGATGCTCAGCGCGCCCATCCCGGCCACCCAGCTGGCGCTGAAGAAGGCGGCTCTCGGCATCGACGAGATCGACCATGTCGAGATCAACGAGGCGTTCGCGCCGGTGGTCCTCGCCTGGCTCGCCGAGACCGGGGCGGATCGGGAGCGGGTGAATCCGCTCGGTGGGGCGATCGCTCTGGGGCACCCGCTCGGTGCCAGTGGCGCCAAGCTGATGACGACCCTGGTGCACGCGCTGCGTCGGACCGGCGGCCGCTATGGCCTGCAGACCATGTGCGAGGGCGGCGGGATGGCAAACGCCACCGTCATAGAGGTCTGCTGACCGGTTGCTGGCCAGTAGGGGTCAGCATGTACTACATTTGACGTTGAACGTAAGACTTGAAACGAGGAGGCGGCATGGCCGACATGGAGCGCATCGACAAGGAGACGCTCTTCATCGAGAAGTTCCCGGGGGATCGGTACGCCGTCATCACCCTGCACCGTCCGGACCGGCTCAACGCCGGCAGCCCGACGCTGTTCGCCGAACTTGCCGACACGATTGAGAGCTTCGACGGCGATGACGACGTGCAGGCCGTCGTGCTTACCGGCGGCGAGAGCAAGGCCTTCTCGGCTGGCGCCGACCTAGGTGGGATGACCTTCGACACCATGGGCAATTGCCGCAGTTTCATCCGGATCGCACATGCGCCTTTCGAGGCGATCGAGCGACTCCCCAAGGTGGTCATCGCGGCGGTCAACGGCTATGCCTTCGGCTTCGGCACTGAGATCGCACTCGCCTGCGACCTCGTGCTCGCCTCGGAGAAGGCCCGCTTCGGGCTGCGGGAGATGAATCACGGGCTCGTGCCCGCGGTGACCATCACCCGTGGCATCGACATGATCGGCCGGCGCCGGGTCGCCTGGATGGCCTACACCTCCGACGACCTCAGCGCCGAGGACGCCCGGGAGTACGGTTTCGTCAACAAGGTGGTGCCGCCCGACGCGCTGGTCGCGGAGTACACCGCGCTCGCCCGGCGTATCGCCAAGCGCGCCCCGCTCGCGGTGGCGGCAACCAAGTGGACGCTCAACAAGTCCGCCGGTGGCCACTACCGGGAGGGCGAGAACCTGATGCCGGCCATCTTCGCCAGCCAGGACGTCGCCGAGGGCCGGCTGGCCTTCGAGGAGCGTCGCGAGCCCGTCTTCCGCGGCAACTGAGTTGCGCCCCGCACCATCCACCCTCTGGAGTAGGAGCCTCATGAGCGTACTGGATCTGTTCCGTCTCGACGGCAAGGTCGCCATTGTCACCGGCGCCTCGTCCGGCCTCGGTGTCGGTTTCGCCGAGACCCTTGCCGAAGCCGGCGCCGACCTGGTCCTCGGTGCCCGTCGTGTCGATCGACTCGAGGAGGTCAAGGGCAAGATCGAAGCCATGGGTCGGCGCTGCCTCGCCGTACCGACCGATGTCTCGAAGGTCGAGGACTGTGAGAACCTCGTGGCTCGGGCTGTCGCCGAGCTCGGCCGGGTCGACGTCCTGGTCAACAACGCGGGCGTCGGTCATGCCGCACCCGCCCATCGCGAGGACCCCAAAGACTTCGGCCGCGTGCTCGACATCAACCTGGTCGGCGCGTATTACATGGCTCAGGCCTTCGGTCGGGCCTGCATCGAGGGCAAGCACGGCGGTTCGATCGTCAACGTCTCTTCGGTGCTCGGGCTCAGCGGAAGCGACATTCCCCAGGTGGCCTACTCCGCCTCCAAGGCCGGGATGCTCGGCATGACCCGTGACCTGGCCATGCAGTGGTCGGCGCGGCGGGGGATCCGAGTGAACGCGCTGGCGCCGAGCTTCTTCAGCTCCGAGCTCACCGATCCGCTGCTCGCCGACGAGGTCGGTCAGCAGAAGGTGCTGTCGCGGACGCCACTGGGTCGGATCGGAGAGCCGCAGGAGCTTTCCGGCGCGCTGCTCCTGCTCGCCTCCGATGCCGGGTCCTACATCACCGGCGTGACCCTGCCCGTCGACGGCGGCTGGACGCTGCACTAGTGGCCTGTCGTTGCTAACGTTCGGGGTCTGGCGTTGTTCGGGTGCGTGCATCGCCGGGCGGCGACGCGAAGGGCTACCGAGCGTAACCCCGGGCGGCGCCAACGCAGCGAGGTGCGTGCCCGGGCGGCGGCACGCCCGCCATATCCACTGCGACAGGCCACTAGGTCCGCGGCTCGACCGCGCCGTACCGGCCCCGTGTGGTCAGGGGATCCGGTACGGTGTCCGGTCGGGCCACAGATCGTCGAGGGCGGCCTTCAACGCCTGCTCGAAGGCATCCTCGCCGTGGAACTCGTAGGTCGGCCACCGGTCTTCGGGGAGCCACTCCTCGGCCGCCTCCTGCTCTGGAGTCGCCGCCGCCTTCACCACCACGCGGGCGTAGCCGGCTCCGTCGGAGTCCCACTCGACGAAGTAGCCCTCGCCCTCGATCCTGCGCATCCTCGGGCCCAGGTCAACTCGCTGCGGCGGTGACCTGCTCGACCCACGCCGGGTCGGGCTCGGGGTGCCGATAGAGGGACGCGGCGGTCCGATAAGCGATCTGAGCGACCGTCTCGGGCGGCAGGTGGCCGAGTTCGTCGGCGAAGATCGTCTGGGTGTCCGGCCAGGTGCTGTCCGCGTGCGGGTAGTCCGACTCCAGCATCACCTTGTCTGGCCCGATGATGTCGAGGTTGTGGAAGGCGCTCGGGTCGTCGATCGAGGTGAAGTAGAAGTTGCGGTGCATGACCTCCAGGAAGGTCGGGTCGGAGTCCTGCCAGGTCGGCGCATAGGACTCGCGACGCCGGTAGACGCTTGCCAGCCGGTCGGCCACTAACGGGACCCAGGCCACCCCCGCCTCCGAGGTCACGATGCGCAGGCCGGGGAAGCGCACCGGGATCCGGGCGAAGATCCAGTCGTAGAGTGCTTCGATCCCACTGAGTGGGAAGAGCGCGGTCACCGCGGCGATCGGCGTCTCGGGCGACGGCTGCCGGATGGCGCCCGAGGATCCGACATGCAGGTTGATGACGGTGCCGGTCTCCTCGCAGGCGGCGAAGAAGGGATCCCATTCCCCTGAGTAGAGGCTGGCGAAGCCGAGGCCGTGCGGGTTCTCGGAGAAGGTCACGCACTTGAAGCCGAGCGCGGCGTTGCGGCGCAGCTCCTCGGCGGCGAGGACCGGGTCGGCCAGCCAGGCGACCTGGCACGGGATGAACCGCTCCGGCGCCGCTCGGCACCACTCCTCGAGCATCCACTGGTTGTAGGCGCGGAAGGAGGCGTAGCCGAGCTCTCGGTCCTTCATCTGCGAGAAGACCTTGCCGGCGAATCCCCAGGCGATGGAGGGAAAACACAACGAGGCCCATTCGCCGATGACGTCCATGTCGCGGACCCGTTCGCGCGGGTCGCGTACGCCGGGGCGCATCTCGTCGTACCCGATCTCGAGTTGGATCCAGTCACGCATCGGGCGTCCCACGGCGGCGTCGCCGCCAACTACCGGGATCACCCGGTCCTCGACCACCCACCGTGGCCGGCCAGTGGTCAGATCGACTCGAGGAGCGCCGTCGCGAAACCGTCGTGAGACGCGTGAGCTGAACAGGTCGGGGGGTTCGAGGGCGTGATCGTCGACGGAGATGAACGGCGTGAACACCGGCCGTCGCTCGGGTTCGGGGAGCAGGGCGAGCCTGCTTTCCGACACGCCGACTCCGTTGCGGGCGAGCATGTCGGCGAATTGGGGTGCGAGCTCCTCATCGGGCGGCGCCATGGAAGGACTCTGGCACTATGTAACGCTTGACGTCAACAAGTACATTTGGCGAAGGAAGAGGTTGTGACCTTCCGTTTTACGTGAGATATTGATGTGACGCGGGTCTCAGGCCCTCCTGTGGGGAGCGGGACCCGAAAACCGCCGCCGTCCCGGAGGACTTGTGTCGACGATAGTGAGCACGCCGTACATCTCCATCAACGATGTCCGCCAGGTCTTCCGACTGCGTACTGAACGCAAAGCGGGGGTCCGCGCGGCTGACACCCGCGACTTCGTCGCCCTCGAGGGCATCGACCTTGAGATCCCTGCGGGACAGTTCGTAGCACTGGTCGGGGCCAGCGGTTGCGGGAAGACCACCCTGCTCAACATGATGGCCGGGTTGGTGGAGCCCTCCGACGGTTCGATCGCCGTGGGTGGCCGACAGCCGTCCCTGCCGAACCCGGAGATCGGCTACATGTTCGCCCGGGACGCGCTGTTGCCCTGGCGCACCGCCCAGCGCAACGTGGAGCTTCCCCTCGAGACTCGTCGGGTGGGTCGCGCCGAGCGGGCGGCCCGCGCCAAGGAGATGCTCGACATGGTGGGGCTCAAGGGCCGAGAGCGGCAGTTCCGACTGCAGCTGAGCCAGGGCATGCGGCAGCGGGTCGCACTGGCCAGGACGCTCGCCTCGGATCCCTCCCTGCTACTGATGGACGAGCCCTTCGCTGCGCTCGACGCCCGAACCAAGCTGGCCATGCAGATGGAGTTCCTCAGCATCTGGGAACGACACCAAGGAAGTGACAAGCGCAAGACCGTCGTGTTCGTCACCCACGATCTGCAGGAGGCGGTCCTGCTCGCGGACCGGGTCATCGTGATGCTGCCCAACCCCGGCCGGATCGCCGAGGACCGGATTGTCGAGTTGCCCCGGCCGCGGGCCGAACGGCTCGGGGAGATCCTCTACACCGACGAATTCAAGGTCATCGCCCAGGATCTGTTCGAGTGTCTCGAAGGCGCGATCCAGCGACCTGCGGTCGCGCACCCCCAGGAGGCGTGAGATGGCCATGACCCTTGAGGACACCAGCTCCACGACCTCGGTCGACGCGTCCCGCTCTCGGGCCTCGCGGAAGAAGACAGCCGCGCCGAACTCGATCAGTCCCCGGCGTCGGGCGTTCATCTGGTCCGCGCGGATCATCCTGGTGGTCGGCTTCGTCGCCCTCTGGGAGATCGCCGGGCGTCGTGGCTGGGTGGACACCAACCTCTACGGCCAACCTAGCGGCGTCTGGGATGCCATGAAGGACTACTACCCCTCCGAGCGGGCCCGTGCGTCGCTCTCGGCGACCGGGCAGGCGATCGCGTACTCCTTCGTCATCGGCTCGATCATCGGCATGCTCGCCGGGCTCGCGCTGGGATTGAGCAAGACCCTCGACGCGATTTTCGGCCCCTTCCTGGTGCCGATCAACAGCATCCCGCGGATCGCGCTGGCGCCGTTGTTCATCACCTGGTTCGGCCTGACCATGACGTCCAAAGTGGTGCTGGCGATCACCATCGTCTTCTTCATCCTCGCCGAGAATGCCCGCAGTGCGGTGCGCTCGGTGGAGCCGGATCTGATGGTGATGGGTCGAGTCGTCGGCCTGCGCAGCATCGGTCTGCTCTGCAAGGTCGTGCTGCCGTCCGCCGTTCCCACCCTCTTCGCGGGCCTGCGGCTGACCTTCACCTACTCGCTGCTTGGCGTCGTGGCCTCGGAGATGATCGCCGCGACCAACGGCGTCGGGCAGGACATCGTCCTGTTCTCCTCGTCCTACCAGGTCGACACCGTCTTCGCGATCCTCATCGAGCTCGTCGTCTTCGCCGTCGTCATCAACACCATCTTCACGATCCTCGAGCGCCGGCTGCTCCGCTGGCAGGAGACGTGACCAGCCGTACGGCGGCCGCGGATCCTGCCGCGCCGCAGGTGGCTGCGCGTCCACGAGGTGGGCTGGCTCGCACCAGACTGGGGCGTGCGGTCAACCTCGCGGAGGTGCGTGCCGCGGCTCGCGCATCGCTGCCTCGACCGATCTTCGAGATCATCGACGGCGGTCACGGGGACGACCTCACCCGGCGGGCGAACCGCGCCGCGTTCGACCAGGTCCTGCTCCGGCCGCGGATCCTCGAGGACGTCGCCACGGTCGACACCAGGACCACGGTTCTGGGGGAGTCGGCGTCGATGCCGGTGTTGTTGGCACCGTGCAGCTTCGCCCGGCTGTGCGACCCGGGCGCCGAGCGCGCCGTCGCGCGGTCGGCCGACGCCGCCGGCATCGAGTACGTCGTACCCGGCGGGTCCAGCGATCTCCCCGAGGAGGTCGCCACCGCCGGTGGCTCGCTGTGGTATCAGATCTACCTCAAGCAGGATCAGGGGGTGAACGCCGAGCTCGTGGCTCGGGTGGCCACGGCGGGGTACCGCGCGCTGTGCGTCACCGTCGACACTCCGGGCCAGCCGTTCCGCGAGACCGATGTCCGCAATCGGATGTCGGTGCCGGTCACGATCACGCCGCGGCTGCTCGGGCTCGGTGTGCGCCATCCGCGGTGGGCGCGGCACTTCGTGCTCGGTAATCGCAGCGCGGGGTTCAGTCTCACCGCCGCACGCACGTCGGTCCAGCGGTTCACCCAGACCATCGGTGCACTGCGACCGGTCACCGCCACCGACGTGGCCTGGCTGCGTTCGGTCTGGTCGGGGCCGCTGGTGATCAAGGGTGTGCTCCGTCCCGAAGACGTGGATCGGCTCATCGACCTGGGTGTCGATGCGGTCGTCGTCTCCAACCACGGTGGCCGCAACCTCGATACCACGCCCACGAGTCTCGCGGTGCTGCCCGAGGTGGTCGAACGCGTAGCCGGCCGGGCTGAGGTCCTGCTCGACGGCGGCGTACGTCGTGGCGCGGACGTGGTGAAGGCGCTCGCGCTCGGCGCTCGGGCGGTGCTGGTCGGGCGGCCCTACCTCTTCGGCCTGGCGGCCGGGGGCGAGGCCGGAGTGACCCGCGTCCTCGATCTGTTGCGCAACGAGCTGGTCTCGACGATGCGATTCGTCGGAGCGAGCTCCATCGAGCGGATCGATGCCGAACTCGTGCGGTCTGAGGGGTCGTGAGAGCTGACCGTGAGAGCTGATATGGACGACGAATGGGCGCAGACCACGGTCGTGGTGACCGGCGCGGCGCGTGGCCAGGGCGCTGCCGAGGCGGCCCGCTTCATCGACGCCGGTGCCACGGTGGTGCTCGCCGACACCGATGTGGACGCAGCCGCGGAGGCGGCGGCAGCGCTGGGCGAGCGCGCCCACGCTCACCGGCTCGACGTCAGCCGGGAGGAGGACTGGCGAGAGCTGGTGGGCGAGCTCAGCGGACTACCGCCGTTGCGAGTCCTGGTGAACAACGCAGGTATCCACTGGTTCCGGCCGCTGCTGGAGGAGCCGGGTGAGCTGCTGGAGCAGATGCTGCGGGTCAACGTGGTCGGTGCCCAGCTGGGGATCCGCCATCTGGCGGCACCAATGCGGGACGCCGGCGGCGGTTCGATCGTCAACATCTGCTCGGTGCTTGCCGAACGCGGTGCCCGTAACAGCTCCTCCTATGTCACCTCCAAGTGGGCGCTGCGCGGGCTCACCAAGGCCGCAGCGATGGAGCTGGGCCCGTGGGGGATCCGGGTGAACGCCGTCCACCCGGGCTACATCGAGACGCCGATGCTGGCCGCGGCGGCGGGTCCGAGCCGTCCGGCCAGCTACTACGACTATCTGCCCCTCGGTCGCGCGGGCACCTGCGAGGAGGTCGCGGAGTTGGTGCTTTTCCTCGCCTCACCTCGCAGTTCTTACCTCACCGGAGCCGATTTCGCCGTCGACGGGGGCATGCTCGCCGGCTCCGGTCCCAAGTAGCAGCCGACCGCGGACACCCACGCTGGTTCACGACACTCTCACTCGGAACGCCGCCTTCTTCGGTGGCGATCCGGTGGTTATCGTGCCCGGCCAGCATCTCCTGACCTGGGGAGAGCTACGGTCCCGTGTCCACAGGCTTGCGAACGCATTCCTCGGGCTCGGGCTGCGGCCGGGCGATCGCGTGGCGATGTATGCGCCGAACGCTGCCGAGTACGTCGAGTTCTACTTCGCGTGCGCGGCCGCGGGCCTGGTCGGGGCGGCCCTGAACGTCCGGCTCTCACCCGGCGAGCTGGCTGAGTACGTCGCCTCGCTCCGGCCGCGTGCGGTGCTTGCGCATCCGACCCTGCGCGCAGCGGCCGAGTCGCTTCTCCTGCGCGACGATGCTGCGACCCGAGCTGCTTGCCGGGGTCTCGCCCCACGAGCAGACGAAGCGACTCGCGTCGGTGGGGCGACCGATGCTGCTGACCGATCTCCGGGTGATCGACGACGCCGGAGCCGACGTAGCCGATGACGGGCAGAGCCCCGGTGAGATCTGGCTCACCGGTGACACGCTATCGGCCGGCTACCTTGGCCGTAGGGCCGAGGAGCAGAACCGGGACGGCAGGTGGTTCAAGACCGGGGACGTGGCCGTGGTCGACGAGGACCATGTGGTCACGATCGTGGACCGCACCACGGACGTCATCATCAGCGGCGGCATCAACGTCTACAGCCGCGAGGTCGAGCAGGTGCTCCTGCGTCACCCGAGTGTCGCGCAAGTCGCCGTCATCGGTCTTCCGCACCCGAAGTGGAGCGAAGGGGTCCATGCCATCGTCGTGCCGCGGGAGGGAGAGGCGCCCGACGCTGCCGAGTTGATCGCTCATGTGGGGTGTCATCTGGTCGGCTACAGAAGCCGCAGTCGATCGAGTTCGTGAGCTCGCAGACGGTGCCCGGCTAGAGACCGAGCCCGTGGCGGTCATCGGTGCCAAGCCGTTCGGAGTTCTCCCGCTCGGCCCGAGCGGAGAACGGCTGCTCCCGCAGTCGCTGCGCGACGATGATGTTGTCGGTGACGGTCGCGGTCGTGGTGCCATCCGGACCGGTGGCCTCGCGGTTGCGGGCGGTCGTCAGGACCATTGCCCAGTCCTGGTCGAGCCCGATGGCGGCGTAGGTCTCGGCCGGAGTGGGGAAGTGATGCTCCTCCTGCGACCAGGACCAGGGGGCGATCGAGGCGTGGTCGACGACGATGAGCAGGGCGCCGACGCGCATCAGTTCGGCAGCACGGCGGAGTACGCCGTCGCGGTCGATGTCGACGGGAGTGTGGAAGTAGCAGGCGTAGATGAGGTCGAACGTCTCGGTGGGCAGCGAGCGCGACAGGTCGTGACGTGTGGCGCGGACCCGGTCTGCGAGACCGCCCGCCCGAGCGAGGGCGGCGACCCGCTCGACGGCGGTCGCGGCGACATCGACGGCGGTGACCTGCCAACCGCGCGCGGCTAGCCAGAGGGCGTCGCCACCGTGACCGCAGCCGAGGTCCAGCGCGTGGCCGGTCGGCGGCCCGAACTCATCGATGAGGTCGACGAGGACGGCGTTCGGGCGCGGAGGGGCGGCCGGGGCGGAGCGCTGGGCGTAGAGCGGTTCCCAGAACTGCTCGCTCTCGGAAGCGCTCATGCCGGGGCCCCTTCGCTGGCCGCGTGCACGGCGCGGGCCACAGCCACATCGTCGAGGACGAGGGAGTGGTTGATCGCGCCGCCGACAGCCGCCCCGGCACCGATCGAGATCGGCACGTTCGCC
>Ga0164243_10003512_pt1 | contig 25051 bp, 24 predicted proteins | sample OricompcompostOP_FD_108781 | JGI IMG/M metagenome (GOLD analysis project Ga0164243, IMG submission 108781) | Organic Plus compost microbial communities from Emeryville, California, USA - Original compost - Organic plus compost (OP) | ecosystem: Engineered > Solid waste > Mixed feedstock >...
AGAACTGGTGCCGCTCCCGTCACTGAGCCCCGAACAGCGCGCGGCAGCGCTGGAAAAGGCAGCGGAGATCCGCAAAGCCCGTGCCGAGCTGAAGGAGCAGCTCAAGCAGGGCAAGACCACCCTCGCCGCCGTGCTCGACCGGGCCGAGTCTGACGACGTCGTCGGCAAGCTGAAGGTCTCGGCCGTCCTGCAGGCGATGCCGGGCATCGGCAAGATCCGGGCCACCCAGATCATGGAGAAGCTCAAGATCGCCGACAGCCGCCGCCTGCGCGGTCTCGGCGAGCAGCAGCGCAAGGCGCTCCTTGGGGAGTTCGCCGGCAGCTGACCCGTGGCCCGGGTACAAACAAGTAGTGACCATGCATGACGAGGCGCGCCCGGCGGCTCGGCTCACGGTCCTGACCGGCCCTTCCGGGGCCGGGCGGGCAGCCGTGGTCGGGTTGGTCCGGGCGCGTTCGCCGTGGGTCAGGGTGCCCGTGGCGGTCACCACCCGCCGCCGGCGCGACGGGGAGGTCGACGGGGTCGACTACACGTTCGTCGACGCCGCCGCGTTCGAGCGCATGGTCCACGACGGTGCTTTCCTGGAAACCGCGTGGGTACGCGGCAACCGGTACGGGACGCCCCGCCGCCCCGTGGAGGCGTGGCTGGCCGCCGGCGAGCCCGTGCTCCTCCCGATCGACCCCCGGGGTGCCGAGCTGGTCAGCGTGGCGCTGCCGGACGCCCGGATCGTGCTGCTGGTGCCCCCCGACGACCGCTGGGCCGCCGGCCCCGGAGTCGACGCGGCGATCGTCCACCACGCTGCCGACCGCGCCGCCGCCGAACTGGTAGGATTGCTCGGTTCGTCAATCCTGACCCCGGCCCGACCGCCGACTGGCGGTTGAGAACTCAGAGGTTTGTTTCCGTGGGATCCATCACCACCAACCCGGAAGGCATCACCAACCCGCCGATCGACGAGCTTCTCGAGAAGACCTCGTCCAAGTACGCGCTGGTCATCTTCGCCGCCAAGCGCGCGCGGCAGGTCAACGCCTACTACAGCCAGCTCGGTGAGGGCCTGCTCGAATACGTCGGCCCGCTGGTGGAGACCACGCCGCAGGAGAAGCCGCTCTCCATCGCGATGCGCGAGATCAACGCCGGCCTGCTGACGGCCGAGCCGACCGACCAGCCCTGAGGTTTCGCGGCGTGACGGCCCGGGTGGTGCTCGGGGTCGGTGGCGGTATCGCCGCCTACAAGGCGTGTGAGCTGCTGCGTCTCTTCACCGAGTCCGGCCACCGCGTGCGGGTCGTCCCGACCGCCTCCGCCCTGCGCTTCGTCGGCGCGCCGACGTGGGCCGCGCTCTCGGGCCAGCCGGTCGCCGACGAGGTGTGGGCCGACGTCCACGAGGTTCCGCACGTGCGCCTCGGCAAGGAGGCCGACCTCGTCGTCGTCGCGCCGGCCACCGCCGACCTGCTGGCCAAGGCGGCCCACGGGCTCGCCGACGACCTGCTCACGAACACCCTGCTGACGGCCCGCTGCCCGGTCGTGCTGGCCCCCGCCATGCACACCGAGATGTGGGAACACCCGGCCACCGTCGCCAACGTCGCGCTGCTCCGCTCCCGCGGCGTCCTCGTCATCGAGCCGGACAGCGGCCGGCTCACCGGCGCCGACACCGGCAAGGGCCGGCTGCCGGAGCCGGCCGCCATCTTCGCGTTCGCCCGGCGCGCGCTGGCCCGCGGCCCCGTCGTCCCCGACCTCGCCGGCCGGCACGTCGTCGTCACCGCCGGCGGCACCCGCGAGCCGCTCGACCCCGTGCGCTTCCTCGGCAACCGGTCGTCCGGCAAGCAGGGGTACGCGTTCGCCGCCACCGCCGCCGCCCGGGGTGCCCGCGTCACGCTGGTCAGCGCCAACCCGACCCTCCCGACGCCGGCCGGTGTGGATCTGGTCACGGTCGGCACCACCGAGGAGCTGCGCAAGGCGACGATCGAGGCCGCCGCCGGCGCGGACGTGGTCGTCATGGCCGCCGCGCCGGCCGACTTCCGTCCCGCCGCCTACGCGCCGCAGAAGATCAAGAAGGTGCCCGGCGCCGTGCCGGAGCCGATCGCGCTGACCACCAACCCCGACATCGCGGCCGAGCTGGGCGAGCGCAAGCCGCCGGGCCAGGTGCTCGTGGTGTTCGCCGCCGAGACCGCGACCACCCGCGACGCGGTGGCCAGCGCGCGGGACAAACTCGCGCGCAAGAAAGCCGACCTCGTGGTGCTCAACGAGGTCGGCGCCGATAAAGTCTTCGGGTCCGACGCCAACACCGCGACGGTGCTCGGTGCCGACGGTTCCGAAACAGTTTTCCCGGAGCAACCGAAGGAAGACCTGGCCGACGCCGTCTGGGATCTGGTAACAACACGCTTGACCACCACGTCCTGACCTGGGCACGCCGCGCGGCCTCCCGGGTGCGGACACGAGATTTGTGAGGAGCACCGTGGCACGTCGCCTGTTCACGTCCGAGTCGGTTACGGAGGGCCACCCGGACAAGATCGCTGACCAGATCAGCGACGGCGTCCTCGACGCGCTGCTGGCGCAGGACCCGCGCAGCCGGGTGGCGGTCGAGACGTTGATCACGACCGGCCAGGTCCACGTCGCCGGCGAGGTCACCACGCAGGCGTACGCCGACATCCCGACCATCGTCCGCGAGACGATCCTGGGCATCGGCTACGACTCGTCGAAGAAGGGCTTCGACGGTGCTTCCTGTGGTGTGAGCATCTCGATCGGCTCGCAGTCTCCCGACATCGCCCAGGGCGTCGACACCGCCATCGAGCTCCGCGACGGGGAGAGCGCCGGGGACGCGCTCGACCGGCAGGGCGCCGGCGACCAGGGCATGATGTTCGGCTTCGCGTGCTCCGAGACGCCCGAGCTGATGCCCCTGCCGATCGCGCTGGCCCACCGGCTCGCCCGTCGCCTCTCCGCGGTCCGCAAGGACGGCACCGTGCCGTACCTTCGCCCCGACGGCAAGACCCAGGTCACCATCGAGTACGACGGCCTCCGGCCGATCCGCCTCGACACGGTGGTGGTCTCGTCGCAGCACGCGGCCGACATCTCGCTCGAGTCGCTGCTGACGCCCGATGTCCGCGAGCACGTCATCGCCCCCGAGCTCGAGGGCCTCGGCCTCGACACCGAGGGCTACCGCCTGCTGGTCAACCCGACCGGCCGCTTCGAGATCGGCGGCCCGATGGGCGACGCGGGCCTCACCGGCCGCAAGATCATCGTCGACACGTACGGCGGCTACGCCCGCCACGGCGGCGGCGCGTTCTCCGGCAAGGACCCGTCCAAGGTGGACCGCTCCGCGGCGTACGCGATGCGCTGGGTGGCCAAGAACGTCGTCGCGGCCGGGCTGGCGGAGCGGTGCGAGACCCAGGTGGCGTACGCGATCGGCAAGGCCCACCCCGTGAGCCTGTTCGTGGAGACCTTCGGCACCGAGACGGTCCCGGTCGACCGCATCGAGAAGGCGATCGGCGAGGTCTTCGACCTCCGCCCGGCGGCCATCATCCGCGACCTCGACCTGCTCCGCCCGATCTACCAGCAGACCGCGGCGTACGGCCACTTCGGCCGCGAGCTGCCGGACCTGACCTGGGAGAACACCGACCGCGCGGCCGACCTGAAGACCGCCGCCGGCCTCTGATCCCCACTCTTCGCGCGAAACGGGCCCGCACCTCGGTGCGGGCCCGTTCCCGTCGCCGTTCCGGCTCCGGTGCGCGCGGCCGGGCTCCGCCGCGCGCGGTCCGGTGGAGGCTGGGCCCGGTGACCATGATCGGCGGGGGAAGATGGACCGGTGCCGAGCCGACCGACCAGGACCACCGACCGGCAGCCCGCTCCGGAGCTGCCCGTGGCCCGGGTCTGCGTCGACGTGCCGCTCCCGCACCTGGACCGGCTCTTCGACTACCTGGTCCCCGCGGAGCTGCACGAGACGGCGCTCCCCGGCACGCGGGTCAAGGTCCGCTTCGCCGGCCAGCTCGTCGACGGCTGGCTCATCGCCCGCGCCGCGGCGTCCGACGTGGCGAAGCTCGCCTGGCTCGACCGCCTGGTCTCGCCCGAGCGCGTCCTGACGGACGAGGTGGCGGGCCTGGCCCGCGCGGTCGCCGACCGCTACGCCGGCAGCCTCGCCGACGTCCTCCGCCTCGCCGTCCCACCCCGCCACGCCCGCGCCGAACAATCCCGCCCGGCCCCGGCCCCGGCCGCGGCCCCGGCCGCGGCCCCGGCCCCGGCCCCGGCCGCGGCCACAGCCGCGGCCGCCGCCGACCCGCCGCCCACCGAGACCGGCTCCGACGGCCGCCGAACGACCGCGCCGGCGCCGGACGACATGGTGGAGGCCCGGACGAGCGCCGACCGTTTTCCGCCACCAACCACCGACATCCCGGGCGATGCCTCCCTTCCGGCGGTTGGCGCGGCCGGTGACGCGTCGCTGTCGGCGGGTGGCGCGACCGGCGCTGCGTCGCTTCCGCCGGCCGAAGCGGTCGGCGACGCGTCGCTCACGGCGGCTGGGGCCGCCGCTGACGCGTCCGTTCCGGCGGCTGGCGGGACTGGCGACGCGTCGCTGTCGGCGGCTGGGACGGCCGGTGGCGGGTCCGTTCCGGCGGCTGGCGGGACTGGCGACGCGTCGCTGTCGGCGGCTGGGACGGCCGGTGGCGGGTCCGTTCCGGCGGCTGGCGGGACTGGCGACGCGTCCCTTCCGGCGGCCGACCCCACCGGAGGCGTGTCACCGCTCGCGGTCGACCGGGCCGGCGGTGTGCCATCGCTCGCCGTAGACGGTGTGGGCGGTGCGTCGGCGCCGGTGGTCGACCCGGGTGGGTGGTCCGCGTACACCGCCGGCGGCGGGTTCCTGCGGGCCCTGGCCGACGGCCGGGCCCCGCGCGCCGTCTGGTCGGCCCTGCCCGGCGAGGACTGGCCGGCCCGGATCGCGGAGGCCGCCGCCGTCACCGCCGCCGCGGGCCGGGGTGTGGTCGCCGTCGTGCCGGACGCCCGCGACCTCGACCGGCTCGACGCCGCCCTCGCCGCCGCGCTGGGGAAGGGCCGGCACGTCGCGCTGGCGGCCGGGCTCGGTCCGGCGAAGCGGTACCGGGCCTTCCTCGCCGCGAGCCGCGGCGAGGTCCGCGTCGTCGCCGGGACCCGGGCCGCGATGTTCGCCCCGGTCGCCGACCTCGGGCTCGTGGTGATCTGGGACGACGGCGACGACCTGCACGCGGAGCCGCGGGCCCCCTACCCCCACGCGCGCGAGGTGCTGCTCACGCGGGCCCAGCGGGCGGGTGCCGCCGCGCTCGTCGCCGGGTACGCCCGGACCGCCGAGGCGCAGCTCCTGCTCGACACCCGCTGGGCCCGGGAGATCGCGGCGGACCGGGCGACCACGCGGCGGCGTACCCCGGCCATCGCCCCGACCGGCGACGACCCGCAGCTGGCCCGCGACCCGGCGGCCGCGACGGCGCGGTTGCCGAGCCTCGCCTGGGACGCCGCCCGGGCCGCGCTGCGGGCCGGCGCGCCGGTGCTGGTCCAGGTGCCCCGGCGCGGCTACCTGCCGGCGGTGTCGTGCGCCACCTGCCGCGCCGCCGTCCGCTGCGCCGCCTGCGCCGGGCCGCTGGCGCTGCGCTCGTCGCACGCGGTGCCGGCCTGCCGCTGGTGCGGGCGGGTGGCCGGCGACCACGTCTGCCCGCACTGCGGCGGCCGGGCCCTTCGGGCCGCGGTCACCGGGGCCCGCCGGACGGCCGAGGAGCTGGGCCGCGCGTTCCCCGAGACGCCGGTACGCACGTCCGGCCGCGACGAGATCCTCACCGAGGTGCCGGCCGCCGCGGCGGTCGTCGTCGCCACGCCGGGGGCGGAGCCGGCGGCCGAGGGCGGCTACGGCGCCGTCCTGCTCCTCGACACCTGGGCCCTGCTCACCCGCGCCGACCTGCGGGCGGGGGAGGAGGCGCTGCGCCGCTGGATGACGGCGGCCGCGCTGGCCAAACCCGCCTCCGCCGGCGGCCGGGTCGTGGTGGTCGCCGACGGCGCGGTGCCGGTGGTCCAGGCCCTGCTCCGCTGGGATCCCGCCTGGTACGCGGCCCGCGAGCTGGCCGAGCGCCGCGAGCTGCGCTTCCCGCCGGCGGCCCGGATGACGAGCCTCACCGGTACGCCGGAAGCCGTCGCCGACCTCCTCGCTGCCGCACACCTCCCGGCGGAGGCCGAGGTCCTCGGCCCGGTCCCGGCCGCCGAGGGTCAGGAGCGTTTCCTGGTCCGCGCCTCCCGGGCCCGCGCCGCCGACGTCGCGCGCGCTCTCCACGACGCCGCCGGCGTCCGCAGCGCGCGCAAGTCTCCCGACGCGGTCCGCGTCCAGGTCGACGCCACGGACCTCTTCTGAGGGGAGCCGGGACCGCCGCGCGCGGGCGGCGTGCGGGCGGCGCGCCGCCGGGCTCCGTAGACTTGGCGGGATTGCGTCCGTCGCGACCGCGCGGGCGAGCGACCGAGGAGTGGCACGTGACCGTCCAGCCCATCCGACTGTTCGGCGATCCGGTGTTGCGCACGCCGGCCGACCCCGTCGTCGACTTCGACGCGGAGCTGCGGCGCCTCGTCGCCGACCTGGTCGACACGATGCGCGAGCAGTCCGGCGCCGGTCTCGCCGCGCCGCAGCTCGGCGTGGGGCTGCGGGTGTTCGCGTTCGACGTGGACGACGTGGTCGGGCACATCGTCAACCCGCAGGTGAGCTTCCCCGACGAGGAGGAGCAGGACGGCCCCGAGGGCTGCCTGTCCATCCCGGGCATCTACGTCGACACGAAGCGCCGGATGAACGTCGTCGCGACGGGCTTCAACCAGTACGGCGACCCGATCCGCCTGGTCGGCACCGGGCTGATGGCGCGCTGCGTGCAGCACGAGACCGACCACCTCGACGGCGTGCTCTTCCTCGACCGGCTCGACCCCGCCGCCCGCAAGGAGGCGATGCGGCAGATCCGCGAGGCGGAGTGGTACGACGAGGCCGCACCGCCGGTGATCAAGACCAGCCCGCACGGCGCGGCGTTCGGCCTCGGCGGCGGTGGGCACTGATGCGCCTCGTCTTCGCCGGCACCCCGGCCGTCGCCCTGCCCGCGCTCGACGCGATCGCGGCGTCCGGCCACGACCTCGTCGCGGTCGTCACCCGGCCCGACGCGCCGGCCGGCCGGGGCCGCCGCCTGGTGCGTTCGCCCGTCGGGGCCTGGGCCGACGAGCGCGGCGTCGAGGTGCTGACCCCGGCGCGGCCCCGGGAGCCCGAGTTCCTGGCGCGGCTGCGGGAGATCGACCCCGACTGCGTGCCGGTCGTCGCGTACGGCGCGCTGGTGCCGCCGGCCGCGCTGGAGATCCCCCGCCACGGCTGGGTCAACCTGCACTTCTCGCTGCTGCCCGCGTGGCGCGGCGCGGCCCCGGTGCAGCACGCGCTCCTGCACGGCGACGCCATCACGGGGGCGAGCGTGTTCCAGCTGGAGGAAGGGCTCGACACGGGTCCGGTCTTCGGCACGCTGACCGAGGAGGTGCGTCCCACCGACACCGCCGGCGAGCTGCTCGACCGGCTCGCCGTGGCCGGCGCGGGGCTGCTGGTGGCGGTGCTCGACGCGATCGGCAACGGCACCGCGCGGGCCGAGCCGCAGCCGGCGGACGGCGTGAGCCTCGCTCCGAAGGTGACCGTGGAGGACGCGATGGTCCGCTGGGACGAGCCGGCGTTCGCCGTCGACCGGCGCGTGCGGGCCTGCACCCCGGCACCCGGCGCGTGGACGACCTTCCGCGACGACCGGGTCAAGCTCGGGCCGGTCCGGGTGGTCGCCGAGGGGCCCGCGCTCAAGCCGGGCGACCTGCTGGTGGAGCGGTCCCGCGTCCTGGTGGGCACCGCCAGCGAGCCGGTCGCGCTCGGCGAGGTGCGCGCCGCGGGCAAGAAGCCGATGCCGGCCACCGACTGGGCACGGGGTGCCCGGGTCGAGTCCACCGAGCGGTTCGGGTGACGGCCCCGAGCGCGCGCCGGCGCCGGTCGGCGGCTGTCGACCCCGCGCGGTGGGCCGCGTACGAGGCGGTCGCCGCGGTGCACCGCGACGACGCGTACGCCAACCTGCTGCTGCCGGCGATCCTGCGCGACGGCGACGTGCACGGCCGGGACGCGGCGTTCGCCACGGAGATCGCGTACGGGACGCTGCGGACCCGCGGCACCCTGGACGCGGTGCTCGCCAAGGCCGCCGGCCGCGACGTCGAGCGGATCGACCCGCCGGCCCGCGACGCGCTGCGCCTCGGCGCGTACCAGATCCTGCACACCCGGGTCCCGCCGCACGCGGCGGTGTCATCCACTGTGGACCTCGTGCGCGCGGTCGCGCCGGGAGCGGCCGGCTTCGCCAACGCGGTGCTCCGCGAGGTGGCCAGCCGCGACAACGAGACCTGGGTCACCGAGCTGGCGCCGGCCTACGACACCGACCCCGTCGCCAACCTGGCCCTGGTCAACAGCCATCCACAGTGGATCGTGCGGGCGTTCGCCGAGGCGCTCGGCGGCGACCTGGCCGAGACCGAGCGGCTGCTCATCGAGGACAACCAGCCGCCGGCCGTGCACCTGTGTGCCCGCCCGGGCCGGGCCGACGCGGCCGAGCTGGCCGACGAGGTGGGCGGCGCGCCGGGGGCGTTCTCCCCGTACGCGGTCTACCTCACCGGCGGCGCGCCGGGCGACCTGCCGGCCGTCCGCGCGGGCCGCGCGCACGTCCAGGACGAGGGTTCGCAGCTGGTCGCGGCCGCGCTGCTCGACGCGCCGGTCGACGGCGACGACGCCCGATGGCTGGACCTGTGCGCGGGCCCCGGCGGCAAGTCGGGCCTGCTCGGATCGGTCGCGGCCCTCCGCGGCGCGCACCTGACCGCGGTCGAGGTGGCGGCGCACCGGGCCGAGCTGGTCGCCCGGGCCGTGCGCGGCCTGCCGGTGACCGTCCTGCCGGTCGACGGCCGCACGGTCGGCCGTGACCGGGACCTGCCCGAGGCCGGCTTCGACCGGGTTCTCGTCGACGCGCCGTGCACCGGCCTCGGCGCGCTCCGGCGCCGGCCGGAGGCCCGCTGGCGCCGCCAGCCCAGCGACCTGCCCGCGCTGACCCGGCTGCAGCGCGAGCTGCTCACCGCGGCGCTGCGGGCGGTCCGCCCGGGCGGCGTCGTCGGCTACGTGACCTGCTCGCCGCACACGGTGGAGACGCACGTGTCCGTCACCGAGGGTGCCCGCCGGTCCGGCATCGACGTCGACTTCGTCGACGCCCGCGGGTTCCTGCCCGCCGGGATGCCGGGCCTGGGGGCCGGCCCGACCGTGCAGCTCTGGCCGCACCGCCACGGCACCGACGCGATGTTCCTCGCCCTCCTCCGCCGGACCGCCTAGGCATGTCTCGACGTGGATGACCGGGCTGCGGCAGCCCCAGGCATCGCCTCGCTCCGGCCTCCACTGGGAGACCGGGCCTCGCGCGGGCGGTTCAGCGGACCGGCAGGAGCTTCGGGCCGCCGCCCTTGATCGAGCGGTTGAGGGTGCGCGTGCTGTCCCAGGAGAAGCACTTCACGCCCCGGTTGCCCTGCTCCCACTCCGGGGCGGTGGGGGAGAAGTAGATCGTGCCCGTGCGGTACTGGATGTCGCCGTCGTTGGGCACCTTGGCGTAGGCGGCGATCAGCCGCTGGCACCCCCGGTGGACGGCCTTCTCGTCGCCCTCGATGAAGGCCTGGTACGAGCTGTCCGGCGCCGTCCAGATGCCCACGAACTCGCTGCGGTGCGGTTTGTCGCACGCCACGGGCACCATCTCCTCGACGACGCCGTCCTTGGTGCGCGGGTTGAAGCAGCCGTACCGCAGCGGCGAGGGCTTCGCCAGTGCACCGGCCAGCGACCCCTCCCGCGACACCATGCTGGTGTCGTCGAGCGAGCGGACCTCCGCGAGGTCGCACCGGTACCACCGCGAGCCACCGGACCAAGCCTCGGCCGGCGGGAGGACCAGGTTGATGCTCAGCCGGGCACCGAGCCAGTCGCCGCCGAGGAACGCGTCGGCCTTGTCGCCGCAGTCGTCGAACGCCGTCCGGTACTGCCGGGAGCCGGGCCGCCACGGGCTGTCGCCCTGGGCGGCGTCGCCGGTGAACGTGCCGACGTGGACCGTCTCGGTGAGGTGTGTGGCCGCGCAGTCGACCGGCGCGTACGCCGCCCGGTAGCCCGACTCGACGGCCGAGGCGTGGCAGACGCCGCTCTCCGGGACGAACGGCCGGGGCTCGGCCATCGGCTTCCAGTCGTCGGCGATGCCGCCGTCGACGCCCGGCGGGTTGCCCCCGCACGCGGTCAGCGCCAAGGCCGTCGCCAGGCCCAGCAGCGCCGCCGCCCACCTCCGTCGCATCCGCGAATCCCTCCCCAGGGCTGGTCGAGGGCAACCCTACGGGGCCGCGCGCCGGCTCCGTACACTGGCCCGGTGACAGGACCGCTCGTCAGGTCGCCGAGCGCCGGCGACATCCCGCCGATCGTCGCTCCCAGCATCCTCGCGGCCGACTTCGCGCATCTCGCCGACGAGGTGCACCTGGTCGAGAACGACGCGGACTGGCTGCACATCGACGTCATGGACAACCACTTCGTCCCCAACCTGACGATCGGCCTGCCCGTCGTGCAGAGCCTGCGGCCGGTGACCCGGCTGCCGTTCGACGTGCACCTGATGATCGAGGAGCCGCGGCGGTGGGCCCCGGCGTACGCCGACGCCGGGGCGTACAACGTGACCTTCCACGCCGAGGCGTCCGACAACCCGGTCGCCCTCGCGAAGGACCTGCGGTCCGCCGGGGCCAAGGCGGGGCTGGCGATCGACCGGGACACGCCCGTCGAGCCGTACCTGGAGCTGCTGCCCAGCTTCGACACGCTGCTGATCATGACGATCAAGGCCGGGTTCGGCGGCCAGCGGTTCATCCCCGAGCTGCTGGAGAAGGTCCGCCGGGCCCGGGCCCACCGCGACAGCGGGCACCTGGAGCTGCGCATCGAGGTCGACGGCGGCATCGCCGACGACACGATCGAGGCGGCGGCCGAGGCCGGCGCGGACGCGTTCGTCGCCGGCACCGCCGTCTACGGCGCCGACGACCCGGCCGCCGCGGTACGCCGGCTCCGCGCCTTGGCGGCGGGCCGGCGATGAGCGAGCGCGGCGAGCGAACCGAGCAACTCGGTGCGCTCGTGCCTCGTGACGGCGCGGAGCGGCGCGGAGCGGCGGCATGAGCGAGCGGGACAGTGTCGAGCTGGCGTTGCCGGATAGGCTCGGCCTGATCCTGATCGTCGACGACGATGACGATATCGCCCGGTTTGTCGGCATCAGCCTTAAGCTGCATGGTTTCGAGGTGATGCACGCGCGCGACGGCCTCGAGGCGCTGGAGGTGATCGAGCAGGTCCGGCCCGACCTCTGCGTGGTGGACCTGATGATGCCCCGCGTCGACGGCGTCGAGCTGACCCGCCGCCTGCGGGCCAACCCGATGACCGCCGCGCTGCCGATCATCATGCTGACCGCGAAGGGCCTGACCGTCGACAAGGTCCACGGGCTCACCGCCGGTGCCGACGACTACATGGTCAAGCCGTTCGACACCTCCGAACTGGTCGCCCGGGTCGAGTCGACGCTGCGCCGCAACCGGGAGTACCGGGAGGTGTCGCCGCTGACCGGCCTGCCCGGCAACACCCGCATCGCGCGGGAGATCACCGACCGGGTCCGCAGCGGCACCGACTACGCGGTCGCCTATATCGACATAGACCGGTTCAAGAGCGTGAACGACGTGTACGGCTTCGGCCGTGGCGACGAGTTCATCAGCGCGCTGGCCCGCTCGCTGCACCGGGCGGTGACGGAGGCGGGCCTGCCGCCCGCGTTCCTCGGCCACATCGGCGGCGACGACTTCGTGGTGGTCTGCGCGCCGCAGCAGGTGCGGCCGCTGGCCGAGCGGGCGGTGCTCGACTTCGAGAAGACCACCGACGGGCTCTACGACGAGCGGGACGCGGCGCGCGGCTACGTGGAGGTCAAGGACCGGCGCAACAACATCCGCCGGGCGGCGCTGGTGACGCTCTCGATCGGCGTGGCCCTCTCCAGCGGCGACCGCCGGTTCAGCGACCCCCGGGAGATCATCGCGGTGGCCAACGAGATGAAGAGCGTGGCGAAGTCGCAGCCGGGCTCGTACGTGGCGGTCGACCGGCGGCTGAACCCCGGCTGAGGTCGAACGGCCGCGAAAGGCGCACATCGACCGTACCCTGGTTCTTGGAGATCATGATCCTCCAGGACGGAGCGGCCGTTGCCGACAGGAGCTGGTCTGGCCACGGGGGTGTACGCGCTGTGCATCCTGCTCGTCGCCCCGCTCCTGTACCTGTTTCCCACGACCCGGACCGCCGGCGTGGCGCTCGCCGGGACGGCCAGCATCGCCGCGCTCGCGGTCCGGATCCGGCGCGGCCGGCCCCGCGCGCCGTGGGTGCTGATCATGATCGGCTCGGTCTTCCTGACGGTCGGTGACGCGTTCTTCGCGGTCGCCACCACCGGCACGATCGCGGTGGCCCTCTTCCCGGGCCCGGTGGACTTCTTCTTCCTGCTCGCCTACCTCCCGTTCGCCGTCGGCCTGTTCTGGCTGACCCAGCCGATGCCGGCGGGCCGCACCCTGATGGCGTTCGTGGACACGGCGCTGCTCAGCCTGGCCGCGTCACTGGTCATCTGGATGGTGGTGCTCCGCCCGGCGATGCGGCCGGCGATCCCCGGCCACTGGTCGGCGACGGTGGCGATCGGCGGCTGCGTCGGCTTCGTGGCGGTGCTGGCCGCGGCGCTCAGCACGCTGCTGGAGTCCCGGCGCCGCGTCGACGTGCTGCTGATCGCCGCCGGCGCGGCGGCGTTCCTGGTCGCCAACGTGCAGTTCATCCAGGCCCGGGCGATGGACAGCTGGGGGCCGTCGGTCGAGGTCGGCTTCCTGCTCCTCGCCGTCACCGTCGCGGCCGGCGCCGCCGCGCTGCTGCCGCCGGCGCCGCCGGAGCCGACCGCGCACCTGCGCCGCGGCCTCGGCCCCACCGGCCTCACGGCGATCGCCGTGGCGCTGGTCGCGACACCGACGCTGCTGCTCGCCGAGGCGACCGCCGGCGCGGTCACCGCCGGATTCGCCATCGCGGTGGTCGCGCTGCTGGAGGCGGTGCTGGTGCTGGTCCGGCTGCTGGTCGCGGCCCGGGAGGTCCGCCGCCGGAGCGTCCGCGCCGAGGCGGTCCGGACCACGGCCCGCCGCCTGGCCACCGCCGCCGGCGAGGCCGAGGTCCTCACCGCCGTCCGCGCCGCCGTGGCCGCGATGCTCCCTCCCGCCGGGCCGCGCACCGTCCACCTCCACCGCCCACCGTCGCCGGCCGCGGCGACCGCGGCGCCGCCTTTGGCTCGGGACGTGGCGGACGCGGAGGCGGAGGTCGCGGTGCAGCCGGTCGCGGCGGACGCGCATGCGGTGGTCGCGGCGGAGGCCGAGGCGGCGGACGTGGCGGTCGCGGACGCGGAGGCGGAGGTCGCGGCAGAGGCGGCGGACCGGTCCGGCTCCGGTGCCCCGCGCCGTCCGCCGGCGGTAACGGCGCGGCCGGCGGGCGGCAAGGCGGCCGACCGGACGGCACGCGACGGTGCGGCGGCCGGCCCGACGGTGCGGGTCGAGGCGCGGGGGAGTGCGGCCGACATCGTCCACCGGCTCTCCGGAGACCCGGGTGAGCTGCGGGTGTCCGTGCCGGTGGCGCGGCTCGACGAGGTCTTCCCCTCGGTCGCCGCCGTCCTCGACCAGGCCGACGGCGCTCTCTCCCGCGTGGAGCTGACCGCCGCGTGGCGGAGGCCGACCGGGAGCACTTCTTCCGCGCGATCGTCACCACCAGCACCGACGCCATCCTCATCAGCCGCGGCGGCCGCGTCGTCTACGCCAGCCCGTCGGCGGAGCGGCTCTTCGGCCGGGACGTTCGTGGGGAGCGCTTCGACGACCTGGTGCGGCCGGACGCCGGCGGCGGCGCGCGGTGGACCGACAGCGAGGACGGCGCCGAAGGCAGGGTGGAGCGGCCCGGCGGCACCGCCTTCGTGGTCGTCCACCGGCGGGACCTGGGCGGCGACCGTACCGTCGGCGGCGTCGTGACGACCCTGCACGACGTCACCGCCGAGCGCCAGCTCCGCCTCGACCTCGAACACCGGGCCACCCACGACCCGCTCACCGGCCTCGCCAACGGCACGCTGTTCCGCGAGCGGCTGCGCCGGCCGCCGGCGCGGCGCTCGCCGGGCCGGGCCGTCATGGTGATCGACCTCGACGACTTCAAGACGGTCAACGACACCTTCGGCCACCTGATCGGCGACGGGCTGCTCACGGTCGTCGCCCGTCGCGTCGAGTCGTGCGTCCGGGCCGGCGACCTCCCCGCCCGGCTCGGCGGCGACGAGTTCGCGGTGCTGCTGGACGGGATCGCCCCGGAGGCCGCCGACGAGATCGCGCAGCGGGTCTCCGACGCGCTGGCCCGCCCGGCGCCGGTCGGTGGCATCACGCTCGACCCGCAGGCCAGCGTCGGCCTCGCGTACGCGGGAGCCGGCGACGACGGCGCGACGCTGCTCCGCGACGCCGACAGCGCGCTCTACGCGGCCAAGGCGGCGGGCAAGGGCCGCTGGCGCCGGCACCACCCGGGCATGCCGGTGCCGACCCGCCAGCATCTGCGCGTGCGTACCCGGCTGGAGGCGGCGCTGGCCACCCACCGGCTGGAGCTGCGCTACCAGCCGATCGTGGAGACGGCGACCGCCCGGGCGGTGGGTTTCGAGGCGGTGCCGCGGCTGGCCGACGGCGGCCAGCCGCTGACCGCGTCCGAGATCATCCGCTCGGCGGAGGCGACGGGCCAGGTCACCGAGCTGGGGGACTGGGTGCTGGAGCGGGCTCTCGCCGACGTGCACCGGCTCAACGCGGCGGCGCCGCACCGGTACGTGTCGGTCAACGTCGCGGGCCGGCAGCTGCGCCTGCCCGACTTCGCCGACCGGGTCCGCCGCGTGCTGCGCCGGACGGCGGCCGACCCCCGGCACCTGGTCCTGGAAATCACCGAGAGCGAGCTGGTGGAGGACGACGACCGGGCCTGGGGGCTGCTGGCCGACCTGCGGGCGGACGGCGTCCGGGTGGCGATCGACGACTACGGGACCGGGTACGCGTCGCTCGGGTACCTGCGGCAGCCGGCGATCGACATCGTCAAGGTGGACGGCTCGTTCCTCGCGGACCCGCACTCGGCCCGGGCCCGCCGCCTCATCAAGGCGGTCACCGACCTGACCGCCGACCTGGGGATCGACCAGGTGGCGGCGGGTGTGGAGAGCCCCACCACGCGCCGGCTCCTGGTCGACCTCGGCTGCCGGCTGGCCCAGGGCCGCTACTTCAGCCGGCCGCTGCCGATCGCCGCCGCGGCGACCTGGACGTTCGACGGAGCCCGGCCACTGTCATCCTAGGACGGCGGAGAGATGGTGCGGATGTGACGTAGCTCGCGCGGGGAATGCCGTGCCGCCACGGACGTGCAAGACTTGACCGCACCCACCACGCGCTGGCGGGACTCGGTGTAATTCCGAACCGGCGGTGATCCGGGGCCCAGCCCCCGGTAAGCCCGCGACCCGGTCGAGGAAGCTCCTCGCCCGGTGGACCTGGTGAGAACCCAGGGCCGACGGTTGGGCGGCGGCGACGCCACCCAGACAGTCCGGATGGGAGACAGCGCGAGGGCGGACGGGCGTGCCATTCTCCGGCACGCTCCGTCGGGTCGGCGCCGCTTTCCGGCGCCCCCGAGCCGCGCTCCCGACACATCCCCGCCCGCGCGTCGACACCGACGCGGAAGGACGGCGGGCATGGCGAGCGCGAGCGTCTCCATCGACGAGGCGATGCGCCGCGCCGTCGCGCTGGCGGCCCGCGGGCTCGGCACCACCAGCCCGAACCCGGTCGTGGGCTGCGTCCTGCTCGATCCGGCCGGCGAGATCGTCGGCGAGGGCTTCCACGCGTACGCCGGCGGCCCGCACGCCGAGATCGTCGCACTCGCGCAGGCCGGGGACCGGGCCCGGGGCGGGACGGCCGTCGTCACGCTCGAACCCTGCAACCACACCGGTCGGACCGGCCCGTGCACCCGCGCGCTGATCAACGCCGGCGTGCGGCGTGTCGTCGTCGGCGTCGCCGACCCCGACCCGGTCGCCAAGGGCGGCGCCGAGACGCTGCGCGCCGCGGGTGTCGAGGTCGTCATGGGCGTCCGGGAGACCGACGCCGAGGCCGGCAACGTCGCCTGGCTGACCAGCGTGCGCCGGGGCTGGCCGTACGTCGTCTGGAAGTACGCCGCCACCCTCGACGGCCGCTCCGCAGCGCGGGACGGCACCAGCATGTGGATCACCTCGGAGGCGGCGCGGATGGACGTGCACGCGCTGCGCTGCGCCTCCGACGCCGTCATGGTCGGCGTCGGCACCGTGCTCGCCGACGACCCCCGGCTGACCGCCCGCAACCTGCGGGACGGGTCGCTCGCGATCCGGCAGCCGCTGCGGGTCGTGGTCGACAGCCACGGCCGTACCCCGGCCGACGCCCGGGTCCGCGACGGCGCGGCGCCGACCTGGGTGGCGACCGCCGCGGAGGTCGGCGCGACCGCCGACGGCCGGGTCGACCTGTCGGCGCTGCTCGCCGCCCTGCACAGCCGCGGTGTGCGTTCGGTGCTGCTGGAGGGCGGCCCCCGCCTCGCCGGCGCGTTCCTCGCCGCCGACCTCGTCGACAAGGTGATCGGCTACGTGGCGCCGAAGCTGCTGGGTGCCGGCCCGGCCGCGCTCGCCGACGCCGGCGTCTCCACGATCGCCGAGGTCATCGAGCTGGACCTCACCGACGTCACGCGGGTCGGTCCCGACCTGCGGTTCACCGCTGTGCCCCGCAAGAAGGAGGGCTGAGGCGCATGTTCACCGGCATCGTGGAAGAGCTCGGCGAGATGGTCGGCTGGACGCCGACCGGCGACGACTCGGGCCTGCTCGCCATCCGCGGCAGCACCGTGACCGAGGATCTCAAGCACGGCGACTCGGTCGCCGTCAACGGCGTCTGCCTGACCGCGGTCGACATCGGTGCCGACGGCTTCACCGCCGACGTGATGGGCGAGACGCTGCGCCGCACGACGCTCGGCGCCCTCCGTCCGGGCGACCCGGTCAACCTCGAACGCGCGGCGCGGCTCGACTCGCGCCTCGGCGGGCACCTCGTGCAGGGCCACGTCGACGGCGTGGCCCGGCTCGTCGCCCGCGAGCCGGGCGAGCGCTGGGACACTGTCCACGTCGAACTGCCGGACGCGCTCGCGCGCTACGTGGCGGAGAAGGGCTCCATCACCGTCGACGGCGTCTCGTTGACGGTGGCCGGGTTGGGGGAGGGCACGTTCGCGGTCGGGCTCATCCCGACCACGCTCGCGCTCACCACACTCGGCCGCAGGCAGGTCGGCGACCTGGTCAACCTCGAGGTCGACGTCGTCGCCAAGTACGTGGAGAGGCTTTTGGGGGGCCGGTCATGACACTGTCCACAATCGAGGAGGCGGTCGCGGCGATGGCCGCGGGCCGGCCGGTGGTCGTCGTCGACGACGAGGACCGCGAGAACGAGGGCGACCTGATCTTCGCCGCCGAGCTCGCGACGCCGGAGCTGCTGGCCTTCATGGTCCGCTACACGTCCGGCTACATCTGCGTGCCGCTCACCGAGGAGGACGCCGACCGGCTCGAGCTGCCCCCGATGTACCACACCAACCAGGACCGGCGCGGCACGGCGTACACCGTGACCGTCGACGCGCGGGAGGGGGTCACCACCGGCATCTCCGCCGCGGACCGCGCGCACACGATCCGCCTGCTCGCCGCGCCGGAGACCCGGGCCGCCGACCTGGCCCGCCCCGGGCACGTGGTGCCACTGCGCGCTCGCCCCGGCGGCGTGCTGCGCCGTCCCGGCCACACCGAGGCCACCATCGACCTCGCGCTGCTCGCCGGCCTGCGTCCCGTCGGCGTGCTCTGCGAGCTGGTCAACGACGACGGCACCATGATGCGGCTCCCGGACCTGGAGAAGTTCTGCGCCACCCACGACCTGCCGCTGATCAGCATCGCGGACCTGATCGCCTACCGGCGCCACCACGAGAGCCAGGTGGAGCGGCTGGCCGAGGCCCGCATCCCGACGCGGCACGGCGTGTTCACCGCCATGGGCTACCGGTCCACGGTGGACGCCGCCGAGCACGTCGCGCTGGTGCACGGCGACCTCGGCGACGGCGAGGACGTGCTGGTCCGCGTGCACTCGGAGTGCCTCACCGGCGACGTCTTCGGCTCGCTGCGCTGCGACTGCGGCCCGCAGCTCGACGCGGCGCTGGCCCGGGTGGCGGCCGAGGGACGCGGCGTGGTGCTCTACGTCCGCGGACACGAGGGGCGGGGCATCGGGCTGCTGCACAAGCTCCAGGCCTATCAGCTGCAGGACATGGGTCGCGACACCGTCGACGCCAACCTCGACCTGGGCCTGCCCGCCGACGCCCGCGACTACGGCACCGGCGCGCAGATCCTCTACGACCTGGGTGTGCGCTCGATGCGGCTGCTCACCAACAACCCGGCGAAGCGGGCCGGCCTGGAGGGCTACGGGTTGCGCATCGTCGGCCGGGAGGGCCTGCCGATCCGTCCCCACCCGGAGAACGTCCGCTATTTACGAACCAAGCGCGACCGCATGGGCCACCTGCTTGACATGCTGGACGACGTCGACGCGGCGGAGGGATTCTGATGGCCGGCTTCGGTGAACCTGATGTGTCGACTGTGGACGCGTCGGGCCTGGTGGTGGGAATCGTGGCGGCCCGCTGGCACGGCGAGCTGACCGACCACATGCTCGACCGGGCGGTGGCCGCCGCGAAGGCGTGCGCGGCGGCGGACGTGGTCGTCGCCCGGGTGGCGGGCTCGGTGGAGCTGCCGGTGGTGGCCCAGGCGCTGGCCCGCCGCTGCGACGTGGTGGTCGCCCTCGGCGTGGTCGTGCGCGGAGCGACGGCCCACTTCGACTACGTGTGCAAGTCGGTGACGGAGGGACTGACCCGGGTCGCGCTGGACGCCGGCAAGCCGGTGGCGCACGGCGTGCTGACGGTCGACACGCTGGAGCAGGCCCGCGAGCGCGCCGGCCTGCCGGGGTCCGCGGAGGACAAGGGCTGGTCGGCGACCGTCGCGGCCCTCGACGCGGCCCTGGCGATCCGCGCGCTCTAGCGTTAGGAAGGGCCCCCTCCTATACAGAAAACGTTAGGAGGGGGCCCTTCCTTACGGTGGGCTGGACAGGCGGCGCAGGAACTGCCGGGTCCGCGGTTCCGCCGGCGCGTCGAAGATCTGGGCCGGCGGGCCCTGCTCGACGATGCGGCCGCCGTCGAGGAAGCAGACGCGGTCGGCGACCGAGCGGGCGAAGCTCATCTCGTGGGTGGCGAGGATCATCGTCATGCCCTCGCCCTTGAGGTCCCGGATCAGCTCCAGCACCTCGCCGACCAGCTCCGGGTCGAGCGCCGAGGTCACCTCGTCGAGCAGCAGCAGCCGCGGCGCATTGACCAGCGCGCGGACGATCGCGACCCGCTGCTGCTGGCCGCCCGAGAGCCGGTCCGGGTACGCGTCCGCCTTGGCGGCCAGGCCGATCCGCTCCAGCAGCGCCAGCGCCTGCGCGCGGGCGTCGGCGCGGGAGCGCTTGTGGACCCGTACCGGCGCCAGGGTGATGTTGTCGAGGACCGTCAGGTGCGGGAACAGGTTGTACGACTGGAACACGATCCCGATCCGGCGCCGCACCAGGTCGGGGTTGACCCGTGGGTCGGTGATGTGTTCGCCGTCGAGGTGGATGGTGCCGTCGTCGAGCTCCTCCAGGAGGTTGACGCAGCGCAGCAGCGTCGACTTGCCCGACCCGGAGGCGCCGATCAGCGCGACCACCTCGTGCTCGGCGACGTCGAGGTCGAGCCCGTCGAGGACGACCGACGGGCCGAACACCTTGCGGACGCCGCGGCACGCGAGGACGGGGGCGGTCACCGGCCGGCCTGCCGGCGGGCGGCGCGCAGCGTCACCCAGTCGGTGACCGCGATCAGCGGGATGGCGAGCAGCACGAACAGGACCCCCGCGACGATGTACGGCGTGTAGTTGAAGTGCTCCGCGGTGGCGATCTGCGCCGCCCGTACCGCGTCGATGGGCCCGGCCAGCGACACGAGCCCGACGTCCTTCTGCAGCGCCACCGTGTCGTTGAGCAGCGGCGGCGCCACCCGCCGGACCGCCTGCGGCAGCACGACGTGGCGCATCGCCTGGCGGTACGTGAGCCCGAGCGAGCGCGCCGCCGCGACCTGGCTCGGGTGCACCGACTCGATGCCGGCGCGGAACACCTCGGCGATGTAGCCCGAGTACGTCAGGACCAGCGCGGCCCCGCCGAGCACCAGCACCGAGGGCATGCCCTGCAGGCGCAGGCCGGGCACGCCGAGCGTCATCACGTACAGCACGATGATCAGCGGTAGGCCCCGGAAGGTGTACGTGTAGGACACGGCCAGGGCCCGCACCGGGAAGAACACCGGCCCGCGCAGCGTGCGCAGCAGCGCGATGAGCAGCCCGAGCGCGAGCGACCCGAGCGCGCAGAAGACGAGCAGCCGCACGTTGAGCCAGAGCCCGTCGAGGACGGCGGGCAGGGCGTCGAGCGCGATCGACGGGTCGAAGAAGGACTGCCGCACGCGGTCCCAGCCCGGCGCGCCGGTCACCGCGAAGACCAGCGCGACCCCGAGCACGAGCGTGGACGCGGCGGCGATCAGCACCGACCGGATCGTCTGCCGGCGCCGCCACGCGATCCGGTCCCGCTGGACGGCCGACGGCCCCGGCCCCGCCTTGACCGGCGGGGTCGGGGCCCAGGTGGGTGAGCTCACGACAACTCGGGAGCGCCCGCCGTCTCGGCGAGCCACTTCTTCTCCAGCTCGGCGAGCGTGCCGTCGTTGCGCAGCTTGTCGACCGCGGTGCTGACGCAGTTGGTGAGCGGCGAGCCCTTGTCGAGCAGGAGGCCGAACGTCTCCGGCGTGCCGACCTGCGGCAGCTGCCCGACGATCGCGCCGTCGGTCAGCTCGGCGCCGGTCATGTAGAACGCCGTCGGCAGGTCCACCACGAGCCCGTCGACCTGGCCGTTCTCCAGCGCCTTCTTGGCGTCGTCGTTGCTGTTGTAGACCTGCGGCTGGGTGGTCGGCTTGATCAGCTCGTTGATCGCCTGGAAGCTGGTCGTGCCGACCTGCGCGCCGAGCTTGGCGGACTTCAGGTCGGCCAGCGACTTCGCGCCGGCGATCGTGGAACCCTTGACGGTGATCACCGTCTGCCGGACCAGGTAGTACGGCGAGGAGAAGTCGACGGCCTGCTGCCGTTCCGGCGTCACCGAGAACTGGTTGATGTCGAAGTCGAAGTTCTTCGGGCCCGGGGCGATCGCGTTGTTGAACGTGACCCGGGTCCACGTGACGTCGGACTTCGCGAAGCCGAGCTGCTCGGCCACCGCGTACGCGACCGCCGCCTCGAAGCCCTCGCCGGACTCGGGTTTGTTGCCGACGACCCACGGCTCGTAGGCGGGCTCGTCGGTGGCGACCGTCAGCTTGCCGGGGGTCTTGGTCTGGAGGTTCTCCTTCGTGCAGGACGGGGCGGCCGCCCCGCTGGGCGTGGCTTGGGGCGTCTCCTCGGGGGCGCACGCCGCGAGGGAGGTGAGAACCGCGGCCGCGAGGGCGACCGCGAGAGGGGTAGCTCGCCTGGACATGGGGGACAGCTTAGAGAAATGACGGCGTACGTCCATCGAGTTCCCTATCACACCAATCGGGAATTCGGACATCCCGCGCGGCCGGTGACGGGTATGGCGTCCGGCGGCGCCGGGCGGTAAACCGGACGCACGGCTCGCGCGTCGAAGCCCCGTGACAGCGGAGCTGATCGTGGGACGCGGCACCGCCCCCGGGGCTCGGGTCCTCCCATGCCGACCGGAGGTCCAGGCATCCGACGCGGGCAACGGGAGGGCGATGGAGCAGCCACCGTGGGGTGCCGACGAGGCGGTGACCCAGCTCTTCGGCGCGCACTACCGCCCGCTGGTCCGCCTCGCCAGCCTCCTGCTGCACGAGCGCGGGCTGGCGGAGGAGGTCGTGCAGGACGCGTACGTGAAGCTGCACGCCCGCTGGCACCGGCTCCGCGACGCCGACAAGGCGCTGGCGTACCTGCGGGTCGCCGTCGTCAACGGCTGCCGCTCGGCGCTGCGGCACCGCCGGGTCGTCGCCGCCCACCTGGCCGCCGCCCGGCCGCCCGCCGACGCGCCGAGCGCCGAGGCCGGCGCCCTCGACCTGCTCACCCACGCCGCGGTGGTGGACGCGATCCGCGCGCTGCCGCCGCGCCAACGGGAGGCGATCGTGCTGCGCTACTACGCCGACCTGTCCGAGGCCGAGATCGCCGAGGCGATGGGGGTCAGCCGCGGCGCCGTCAAGAGCCATGCGTCGCGGGCGGTCGCCGCCCTCCGGCCGGTCCTGGAGCGGCTGTCATGACACCGGAGGAGGCGATCCGGCGCGCGCTGGAGGCGTCGGCGGCCACCGTGGAGGTGAGCCCGGACGCGCTGGCGACGATCCGGGGGCGGGTGCGGCGGCGGCGCCGTACCGCCCGATGGGGCTGGGCCACCGCGGGCCTGGCCGCGGCCGCGGCGGCCGCCGCCGTGGTCGCCCTGCCCGCCGCCCCGCCGGCTCCGCGGCCGGCGCCGCCCGCGACGACCACCTCGGGTACGCCCGGCGGCGCGCTGCTGGCGGTCTACTGGATCGGTCCCGGCGGCGGCCTGGTGCGCGAGTTCACCCGCCAGCCGGCCGGCACGCCGGAGGAGCGGGCCCGGGCGGCGCTGACCCGGATGCTCGACGGCCGCCCGGCCGACCCCGACTACGCGACCGCCTGGCCGGCCGGGACGCGGGTGCGGGCCGTCGCCGTGGCCGACGGGGTGACGACCGTCGACCTCGCCGGTTCGCCGCCGTCGGCGCGCGCCGCCCAGCAACTGGTGTGGACGGTGACCGCGGCCACGGGACAGCCCGAGGTGCGGATCGGGCCGGGCGGGCCGGTGCTGCGCCGCGGCCCGGCGGTCGACACCCTCGCCCCCGTCTGGCTCATCAACCCGCAGCACGGCGAGCGGGTGCCCGCGGGCGGGGTGGCCGTGCACGTCGCCGCGTTCGGGCGGGAGGTGCGGCTGCGGGTCCGCGCCGCGTCCGGTGCCGTGGTGGTCGACCGCGTGCTCGCCCTCTCGCCGGGTGCGCCGGCGCAGGGTGAGGCGAGAGTCACACTGGCCCTCGATCCCGGCGCGTACACGCTGGAAGCCGCCGCGGGCGGCGCGGTCGACGACCACGCGATCACCGTCGGGTGACACCCCGCCGGGCCGGTGACCGGTGCGCGGCTGGTTGGATGGCGGACGTGAAGACGTTCGAGGAGCTCTTCGTGGAGCTGTCGGCGAAGGCCGCGGCCGGCACGCCGGGCTCGGGCACGGTCGCCGCGCTGGAGCGCGGCGTGCACGCGATCGGCAAGAAGGTCGTCGAAGAGGCGGCCGAGGCGTGGATGGCGGCGGAGCACGAGACCCCGGAGCGGGCCGCCGAGGAGATTTCGCAGCTGCTCTACCAGGCCCAGGTGCTGATGCTGGCCACCGGCCTGACGCTGGAGGACGTCTACCGACATCTGTGACCCCCGCTGTCGGTGACGATCTTTCTATTCGCGAGGAGTTCCGGAAACATGCTGCGCATCGCCGTGCCCAACAAGGGCACCCTGTCCCGACCGGCCGCCCAGATGCTGCGCGAGGCGGGCTACCGCCAGCGCACCGACGAGCGCGACCTGGTCTGCCGCGACGAGGCCAACGACGTCGAGTTCTTCTACCTGCGTCCGCGCGACATCGCCACGTACGTCGGCTCCGGCGACCTGGACCTCGGCATCACCGGCCGGGACCTGCTCATCGACGCGGGCAGCCCGGCCGAGGAGATCCTGGACCTGGACTTCGGCGGCGCGTCGTTCCGCTTCGCCGCCCACCCGTCGACGATCACGACGGTCGCCGAGATCGACGGCCGCCGGATCGCGACGTCGTTCCCCGGGGTGGTCGCCCGCTACCTGGCCGAGAACGGCCTGGACGCCCAAGTCATCCGCCTCGACGGCGCCGTCGAGAACGCCATCCGCCTCGGCGTGGCCGACGTGGTCGCCGACGTGGTGGAGACCGGCGCGACGCTCCGCCAGGCGGGCCTGTCGATCATCGGCGACCCGATCCTGACCTCGTCGGCCGTGCTCATCGGCCGCGACTCGGTGGGTTCGGCCCCGGTGGCCCAGCTCGTCCGCCGGTTGCAGGGCGTGCTCGTCGCCCGCCGCTACGTGATGCTGGCGTACGACGTGCGCGCCGACCTCCTGGACCGCGCCACCACCCTGACCCCCGGCATCGAGTCGCCCACGGTCTCACCGCTGCACCGCGAGGGCTGGGTCGCCGTCCAGGCGATGGTCCTCCGCTCCGACGTCCACAAGATCATGGACGAGCTGTACGACCTCGGCGCGCGGGCCATCCTGGTCACCGACATCCACAACTGCCGCCTCTGAGGGCATCGGCGGCCGGCACTGTGGCAGACTGGGCTGCCGTGACCAGTGACACCGTGGTGTCGAGCAGCGTGACGTTCCGGCCGCAGCGGGCCCGCAAGGTCGCGATCGGCGCCGCGATCGCGGTCGTGGTCGTGTTCACCGTCGTCAGCTTCGGGCTCACCGGGTCGACCGGCGTGGGCAAGGCGGTGTTCCAGCGGGGCGACCAGGCGGCCATGATCGGCCTGGGCTTCGCGTTCGCGGCCGGCATCCTGCTCTTCCTCCGGCCGAAGGTCGAGGCCGACGCCCGGGGCATCCGTGTCCGCAACGTCGTCGGCTCCTACGACCTGCCGTGGGAGGTCGTGCGCGCGATCCGCTTCGAGCGCGGCGTCTCGTTCGCCAGCGTCGAGCTCCACGACGACGAGCTGATCACGATCGTCGCCCTCCAGATCGTCGACAAGGAGTACGCGCTGGCCGGCGTCCGCGCGCTCCGCGGCCTGTTCGCCGCCCACCAGGCCGCCGGGGCCGATCCCGGCGCCGAGCCGGCCGGCGGCGGTGAGGCGGCC
>Ga0164243_10003513_pt1 | contig 25045 bp, 35 predicted proteins | sample OricompcompostOP_FD_108781 | JGI IMG/M metagenome (GOLD analysis project Ga0164243, IMG submission 108781) | Organic Plus compost microbial communities from Emeryville, California, USA - Original compost - Organic plus compost (OP) | ecosystem: Engineered > Solid waste > Mixed feedstock >...
CCGAAATGACGGGCGCATCTGGACTGGCTGCCGTGCCCCGGCCAGACGGTCTCGATGGCGCGGCGGAGGTCCTCGGGGGTCATATCAGATGCTCCAGGGATTGAAACAGCCGGACGGCCCGCTCGGAGCCGGGGGCAATTTTGTTGCAGTCGATGAGGTCGCGCAGGACAGGGGCGAGATGCCATCTGGCGAGCCCCGGCACGTAGTGGCGGATTTTGCCGACGGCGCGGACGGCCATGGAGTCGTCGCCGTCGGCAATCGCGTTCGCCAGCCGTTTGATCGTGGTCAGCGCCGGCGTCGGGTTTCCCTCGGAGCGCGGCAGGATGTTTTTCATCTCCCACAGCGGCGTGTTGCCCCGGCCCTCGTATGGCGTGGCGGCGAGCACGCAGGCCCAGATCGGATGATCCTCGACCGGGATTTCGTCGATCTCCTCCGGCGGCATGTGTGCGCGGGCGGCGCGCACCGCCGCCCCGATCCCGCCCTGCTGCAGCGCGGCCCAGATATGATCGCTGGCGGATCGCACCGGGCTCTCTCAGGCCGCGCCGGCGTCGACCGGCCGGCGCTTCCATTCCCGCCGGATCGTGGCCAGCAGATCCTCGCCGGCCGCCACGGGCGTGCCGGTGTGGCGCAGCCCGCCGCACACCTGCCGGATGCGGTGACGGTTTTTGCCCGGCCAGTCGTAGGGCGCGGACGGGAAATCGTCGGTGTGGGGGGTGAGCCATTCGTAGATTTTCTGGCCGGTTCGGAAAAACAGCCGGACCTCGTCCCAGGGGGAGACGATGCGGACGCCGTGCTCAACGGTCTCGATTGTGGTGCGTGTCATGGCTCATACTCCCGCGATCAGGGTGTCAATGAAATGGCTGGCGCGCGCCTTGGTCAGGCCCTCGACGGGGTTCGCGCCGTCACGGCTGGCGCCGATGGTCGTCGCGGCTCCGGGATCGCGGGCGATCAGGCTGCGCAGATACGCGATCTGTTTCGGGGTGGCGGCCCCATCGACGGGAGCCGGGGCCGTTTCCTCGCGGGGGCTGACGCTGCGCAGGAACCGGGAGAATTTGTCGTGGGTAATGTTGCCGCCGCTCAGCTCGAATTCGAGATCGCCGATGCGGCGGATGGTGCGGCCGTCAAACCGGCCCTGATTGTCGATGGCCGGGATCGAGGGGAATCGTTTGATGTCGCATTCCGCGCAGACGGCGGCGGCAACCTCGGCATTGGCGACGGTGTAGGTGATCGTTTTCATGTCAGCGGCTCCTAGCCTTCCGTGCGGCGGCCCCCGGTGGCCTGCCGATATTGGAAATATAGGCGCATATTAGGCGCACGTCAACAGCAAAAATGCGGGCGGATGAATTTTTTTCGGGTGCGACCGGTGGGTGTGGAAAACTCCGCAGGCGCGGATGCCTGTGTTGACGCGACGGCGCGAATATGCGAATCAACTGTCAGTTTGGCTTCAATGCCATTATTGCGCGTTGAGCCTAGACAGTCCTTGCATCAGCCGCCCTCCTACGGCGGGGTTGCAGTCCCGGTTCGCGTGCAAAGGCGGATCGGGCGCTAAGTCCAGCATTTGCTGGCCGGGAGGAGTTGGCCACCTCCCGCTGATATTCATGCAGACTGCATATACGCATCGTCTCCTCTGCCATGTGTAGGAGGAGCATTCGAGGCCGCCCCGGTTCGCTTGGGCGGCTTCAGCATTTTCAGAGCCGTCCACCCCGGGCGGCTTTTCTTTTGGGAGAAGAGACATCAATGGCCCGTTATCGTCACATGCCTGTCCCCGAGAGCATCGGGGATGACGTGCCCACACCGGACGGCACGGCTGAAATCATCGTCTATGTGGGCGGAAAGCCGAAGAAGGTTTCTCTGGCCGATGTTCTGGCTCTCGCTGCTGCGCCCTCTGCCGCAGACGTGACCGTGAGCACATTCACCACGGCCGGCTCGACCGAGATCAGCGGCACCCTGCAGGAGGTGCTCGAGGCTATAGCCGATCTGGCAGACCCGGCGTAATCACAGCGGGAGAAATCCCGGACAGAAGCGGCAACACCCCGGAAGGGACTGCGCGCGGAGTTCGATATGGCGGCGAGAAAACAGCTTTTTCACCCGGATGAGGTGAGAAGGAAAATCCAGACAAGTCAGCTTCTCAACCGGTTGCATAGCCACGCCTTTGGAGAGGTGGACCTGACCGCGCAGCAGGTGCGGTCCATTGAGATTCTGCTCAGGAAGGTTTTGCCTGACGTTTCTACGGTCACCCTGCGTGGCGACGAGAGCGGCGGGCCGATTGTGACCCGCGTGGAGTTGGTGGCCGGGTCGCCGGATGACGACAGCAAAAATCCGGCTTCCGCCTAAGCTGGTGCCCGTATTCACGGGCAAGGCGCGATACAGGGGCGCGTACGGCGGGCGAGGGAGTGGCAAGACGCGGTCGTTTGCCAAAATGACAGCCGTGTTTGGCTATCAGTACAGCATGGCGGGGGAAGAGGGGCTGATCGTCGGCGCTCGCGAGTACATGAACTCGCTCGACGAAAGCTCCATGGCGGAAATCAAGGCGGCGATCCTTTCGGAGGAATGGCTGGCCGATCATTACGAGATCGGAGAGAAATATATCCGCACGCGAGACCGGCGCATCGAATATGATTTCGTCGGGCTGCGGCACAATCTCGACAGCATCAAATCGCGGGCGCGGATCAAGATCCTCTGGGTCGATGAGGCTGAGCCCGTGTCGGAGACGGCGTGGGTCAAGGCGATCCCCACGGTGCGCGAGCATGGCTCGGAAATCTGGGTCACGTGGAACCCCGAGAGCAAAAAGAGCGCAACTCACAGGCGTTTTCGGCTCGATCCGCCGGAGGATGCCAGGATTGTCTGCATCAACTGGTCGGATAATCCGTGGTTCCCGGACGTGCTCAATCAGGAACGCCTGCGCGATCTGCGCAAGCGGCCCGAGCAATACGATCACATCTGGGAGGGAGATTTTGCTGCGGTCGTGGAGGGAGCATATTTTGCCCGCGACCTCACGCTGGCCCGGCAGGAGGGCCGGATCGGGGTCGTCCCGCGCGACCCGCACATGGCGATCCGCGCCTATTGGGATATCGGCGGAACGGGTGCGAGGGCAGACGCCACGGCGATCTGGATCGTCCAGTTTGTCGGACGCGAAATCCGCGTGCTCGACTATTACGAGGCTGTAGGCCAGCCGCTGGCGGCGCATCTCGAATGGCTGCGCGAGAGGTACGGGCGGGCGGAGTGCGTCCTGCCGCATGACGGCGCGCATAACGAAAAAATCTACAGCGCGTCCTACGAGGGGGCGATCCGCGAGGCCGGGTTCAGCGTCCGCGTGATTCCGAACCAGGGCGCGGGCGCGGCGGCAAAGCGCATAGAGGCGGTGCGGCGCGTATTCCCGGCTGTCTGGTTTAACGAGGCGACGACGGAGGCCGGGCGCGATGCTCTCGGTTGGTATCACGAGAAGATCGATGACAAGCGCAATGTCGGACTGGGGCCGGCCCACGATTGGGCGAGCCACGGTGCAGACGCGTTCGGCCTGATGGCGGTCGATTACAGGCCGCCGGTTACGACGACAGCGTCCGCGCCCGAGCGGAAATGGGTGGTTTGATGGCTTCCAAATCCAATGGCATGACCGAGCGCGACCTGTCCGTGCTGGTCGATAGCGAGATTCAGGATGCCATCGCGTACGACGACACCGAGCTGTCGAAGGAGCGCACGGTCGCGCTGGATTACGAGCGCGGGGAAATGTCGAACGACACGCCAGCGCCGCCCGGCCGGTCGGGGGTGGTGTCGTTCGATGTCCGGGATGCCATCGAATGGGTCATGCCGGATTTGCTCGATATGTTTCTCGCGACGGATGAGGTGGTCCGCTATGAGCCGACGCGGCCCGGCGACGAGCCTGTGGCGCGGCAGGCGACGGATTACGTCAATTACCTGTTCCTGCGCGAGTGCCGTGGGTTCCAGGTGCTCCATGACGCCATTCATGACGCACTGCTGGTCCGGAATGGATACGTAAAATTCTGGTGGGACGGCAGCCCTGAATATGAATACGAGACGCTGGCCGGGCTGACGGACGATCAGCTTGCCCTGCTGGAGCAGACGGAGGATCTGACCATCGTCGGCCACACGGCCGAGGAGACAATGATCGACGGCCAGCCGGTCACGCTTCACGATGTACGGATTGAGAAGCTGTGTCGCCGTGGCCGGCTGTGTGTCATGGCTGTCCCGCCCGAGGAAATGCTGATCAATGACGGCGCGACGGATTGGGAGAACGTCCGGTTCGTGGCGCACCGCCGGCGGGCAACGCGGTCGGACCTCATCAAGGAGGGGTATGACGCATCGGAAGTGGGGGACATCCCGACCTACACATCGGATGAAATCCAGGACGAGCGCGCGGCCCGGCGCGAGAGCCAGGTCGATATGCGGCATGGCGGATCGACCGTTGACCGCTCGATGGAGGAGGTCGAGGTTTTCGAGTGCTATCTGCAATGCGATTATGACGGAGATGGAGTTGCGGAGTGGCGGCAGGTCGTGAAGGCCGGCCCGGCCGGGTCACGGAAGCTGCTGAGGAATGAGGAATGGGAGGATGAAGTCCCGTTTGCCGATCTGCGCACGGGCCGCGTGCCGCACCGCTGGCAGGGGCGCTCCATATTCGACCTGCTGAGGGACATCCAGCGCATCAAAACGGTGCTCTGGCGTCAGGCGCTCGACAATCTGTATTTGCAGAATTTCCCGCGCACGCAGGGGCCGCTCTCCCAGATCAAGAACCCCGACGAAATCATAAACCCGACGCTCGGCGGGCATGTGGATACGGATACGCCCGGCGCAATTCAGCCGCTGGCGATCCCGTTCGTGGCGGACAAGGTCTTCCCGGTCCTCGATGTGCTCGACGGCGTGGCGCAGAAGCGCGCCGGGTCGTATGAAATGGCAGCCGATCCGGAGGCGCTGCAGAACCAGAGCGCGACAGCGAACAACAACCTCGTCGCCTCGGCCGCGCGCAAGACGAAAATGATTGGGCGTCTGTTGGCTGAGGGCGGCATGGACCGGCTTTTCCGCTGCCTGTTGAAGCTGATCGTCAAGCACCAGGATGTCGCGCGTGTGATCCGCCTGCGGGATGAATGGGTCACGATGGACCCGCGCACGTGGAATGCAAATATGGACTGCACGGTAAATACCGGCCTTGGCACGGGGTCCCGGGAACGCGATCTGATGATGCTGAACAATATCCTCCAGATTCAGCAGGTTGCGTTTGAAAAGCTCGGCCCCGGCAATCCGTTTGTCGGGCTGTCGAAGATCGCCAACACGGCGCGCGAAATGGTCAAGGCGGCCGGACTGAAACTTCCCGACATGTTTTTCGGGGAGGTTTCGCCGGAGGATGAGCAGGCCATGGCCGAGGCGTCTGGCAAGAATCCTGAGCTTGAGGCCAAGCAGATGGAGGCGCAGGCCAAAATCCAGCTTGAGCAGATGAAGGCCCAGATGCAGATGGATCTGCAGCGCGAGAAGCTGAGCGCGGAAATCCAGCTTCAGCGCGAGAAGCTGAACGCCGAAATCCAGCTGAAGCGCGAACAGATGATCATGGAGCGCGAAATGGGGCGCGAGAATGCGATCATCGGCGCCCAGACAAAGATGGCGACGACCCCGGTTCGTCTCGGAGGCGAAATCGGATGATGCTCACACAGGAAGATCGCGTTCGGCGCGCCAACGAGGCCGCAGCCCTGATGGACAACAAATATTTGACCGAGGCATTCGAAGCGGTCGAACGCGAAGCCATCGAACACATGATCAAGGCCCAGACCGATGAAGAGCGCCGGCGAGGTGCGGACACGGTGAAGGCCATACGAGACGTGCGCGCCGCACTTCACGCCGTGATTACGGACGGGAAATACGCGGTTCGCCGTGGTCCGGCTGTTGCCTGACCGAGAGCCATGCCGTGAGGCATCGCAGCCCCGCGCCCGGCTTCGTCCGGGCCAGATGGAACCCTACATATGCAAACCGATAGCAACACCCCGGATGAATTCGGGACTGCATCGCACACAATCGATAGTGCGGCAGAAGCCATTGCCGGACTTCTGGACCCGGAGCCGGATACCCAGAAGAAGGACAGCGAAGCCGTAGAGGCTGAAGACGTAAAATCCGAAGGCGAGGCAGAGGGCGCGAAGGAGCCCGACAGCGCCGAGGAGGACACGCCGGACGCCGATCCGGACGACGAGGAATCACCCGACGAGGAGCAACCCGAGGAATCCCGGACGCCTGCGAGCATCAAGCTCGACGATGGCACGGAGATCACCCTCGAGGAGGCCAAGAAGGGATATCTGCGTCAGTCGGACTACACCCGGAAGGCACAATCCCTTGCCGAAGAGCGCAAGCAGATCGAGGCCTTCAAGACGCAGCTAGCGCCCCTGGAGCAGCAGGCCAAAGCGGCTCTGGAGCAGGCATGGCAAATTCTCCAGGCGAACACGCCGCAGAAACCCTCTGCCGCACTCGCGAGCGAAGACCCCTTCGAATATCAGCGTCAGTACGCGATATGGGCGGATTGGGCGGAAAAGGTTCAAATCGTCCACCAGCAGCACGCGATGCTGCACCAGCGTCAGATGCAGGAGCAGCAGGAAATCCAGCAGAAGCGCATTGCCGAAGAGCGTCAAAAACTCATCGAGGCCATGCCGGAACTGGCTGACCCTGCCAAGCGCGAAAAACTGCAGAAGGACGTTTTGTCCATTCTTCCTGAGTACGGATTTTCCGAGCAGGAAACGATGGGCTGGACGGACTCCCGCGCGATTCGCCTTGCGATAGACGCCGCCAAATGGCGGATGCTCCAGAAAACGAAGCCGAAGGTCATGGAGAAGGCCAAGGGTGCGCCGCCCGTACAGAAACCGGGCGCCCGTCCCTCGCCTGACCAGCAGAGAGCAAAGGTCCACTCCCAGAAGGTGCACAAGCTGCGGCAAACCGGCCGTCTCGACGATGCTGCGGCGGCCATCGCTGATCTTCTCTAATGGATGGACTGAATCACAATGGCACAAGTTGCAAACACCTATAGCTCCTACGATCTTGTAGGCGCCCGGGAGGACCTGCAGGACAAGATCTACATGATCTCTCCTACGGAAACTCCCTACCAGAGCAATATCGGCACGACTTCGGTCAAGGCCAAGAAGCACGAATGGCAGACGGACGCTCTCGCGGCGGCTGCCCAGAACAAGCAGGTCGAAGGCGACGAGTTCGCCTACGCTGCCCCGACACCGACCGTCCGTGTCGGCAACTTCACGCAGATCGCCCGCAAGTCGTTTCTCGTCTCGGGTACTGCGGAAGCCATCGACAAGGCCGGCCGCAAGTCGGAAATCGCCTATCAGCTTGCCAAGGTCGGCAAGGAGCTGAAGCGTGATATCGAGAAGGACCTCCTGTCGAACACGGCTTCGGTCGCGGGCGACGATTCCACGGCGCGCGTGTCGGCGGGCCTCCCGGCATGGCTGGAAAGCAACGACTCGCGCGGGTCTGGCGGCGCTGACGGCGGCTGGAACTCCGGTACTGGCGTTGTGGATGCGGCGACGGACGGCACGCAGCGCGCGTTTACCGAAACGCTGCTCAAGGATGTTCACCAGCTTGCCTATACGGCGGGCGGCGATCCGACCATTCTGATGGTCGGCCCGTTCAACAAGCGGGCGTTCTCGGCCTTCACCGGCATTGCCGATCTTCGGCGCGATGCTCCGGCGAAGGGGCAGGCCACGATTGTCGGCGCGGCGGATTTCTACATCGGGGATTACGGCAATCTCGCCGTGGTCACGAACCGCTTCCAGCGTGAGCGGGATGCGTTCCTGATCGACCCCGAGTACGTCAAGGTCGGCTGGCTGCGCCGCATGAAGCATGTCGAGCCGGCCATCACGGGCGATGCGAAAAAGCACGTTCTGATCTGCGAGTACACGCAGGTGGTCTCGAACGAGGCCGCCCATGGTGTTGTCGCGGACCTGACGACCTCGTGACGATAATGGGGGCCTCCTACGGGAGGCCCCTCCCACCCTCTGGAGACCCCCATGAGCGACAGACCCACACTGAAATTGCCTGAGAAGCCGGGCGAGAATAAGCCTGAAGAGCCCAAGGGCAAGATGCTGAAGGTTACCCTTCTGCGCGACTACTGGCCGTCCACGACGCCCGGCAAGGATGCGAAAAAGGGTGAGACGATCACCCTGCCGATGGACGAAGCCCTTGCGCTTCTGAACGCCGATCCGCCCAAGGCCAAGCGTGCGGACAAGTTTACGCCGGAAGATGTCTGACGGTGACGGCGCCCCTCCGGACGTGGAATATCTGCGTCCCGGGCCTGACTGGCGGTTTTTCGGCTTCGACCGGGCGAAAGGCATCCTGGAATGGGCGCGTCCGGTCGATGGCGTTGTGGAGATCATGACGCAGCACATCTACACCGGCGCTCTACTCGACCAGAACCGGGAAGAAGAGGCAGCTTCGAACGGGGTTGCTTACGGCAACGGCCGTGTCGTGGCGCGTGTGCCGGAAAATCTCGCCTACAAGCTCGGACTGATGGACGCGGTGCGCAACAAGGACAAGCGGTTCATCGCGAAAATCCTCAATGACATCGATTATCGCGGCTTCCGGACGTTTCGCGGGAGGGTGTAGTGGCGATTGGGACGTACTCGGACCTCGCGACAGCTGTCGGCAATTATCTGGAGCGCGGCTCAACGCTCAACAGCGCCATGCCGACCTTCATTTCCGTCGTGGAGGACGAATGCAACCGCGTTCTGCGCACCATGGACATGGAGGCAACGGAGGATATCCCCAAGACTGGGGGCATCTACCCGCTTCCGGATGATTATCTCGAATTCCGGCAGGCGATAGCGCTCGTATCGCCCCGCCGGCCGCTGGCTCTCGTTTCGCCGGAGTTCATCGAGGCGCAATATCCGACGCGCGAGGCAGGCATCCCGGCCTATTTCTCGCTGATCGCGGGCGGGATCGAGGTTGTCCCGGCGACCGACGCCGATGTGCGTCTTGTTTATTACGCAAGAATCCCCGGGCTGACGCAGGATAGCCCGACCAACTGGCTCCTGTCCCGGTCTCCGAATGTGTATCTGTTCGGATGTCTCCGGGAGGCGGCGATCTACATCCGGGACAGCGAAGCCATTACGGGGTTTGAAAGCCGGTTCCAGAAGGCTTTGGCCGATCTGATCGCAGACGACAAAAGGCGCCGGTATCCGCGGTTCGGGGCGCGCCTTTCGATGGTGACGCCCTGATGCCGATTGAGCTTGGCCCCTTCGCTCCGGACATCGCGGGGCAGGACGCCAACGTCTGCGAGCTCGTTCAGAACGCGCTTCCCCTTGGGCGGGGATATGGCCCGGCGAACGATCTGGCTCCCTATTCGGAAGCATTGAATGACGATATCCCGAGCACCATCCTCACGGTGCAGCGTCCCGATCTGGTCTATGCGACGTATGTCCTGACGGATGTCGCGGCCTACCGGCTGAACGATGGCGCGCTTGATGATGTGACGAACGCGGGAGGTGCCTACGCCGCGACGGATCGGTGGTCAGGCACGCTCTACGGTTCGACGCTCCTGTGCGCCACAAAAGCGGAGGATGTACAGTCGATTGATGTCGTATCGGGCTCGAATTTCGTGAGCGAGCCGACGCTCCCGAAGTGCGGCGGCGTGACGACGTTCAACGATGTGGCGATTTATTACCGGCAGGCCGATAACCCGAAGGCGATCACGTGGTCTGACGTGAACAATTATTCGGATGTGACAAACGGCCTTGCGGACACGCAGGAATTCCCGGATGGCGGCGAGGTCATGCATGTCTCGCAGGCATCCCGCCTGATCATCCAGGAATCGATGATCCGGCAAATCATACCGACCGGCACCGAGGAAATGTTCAATTTCCAGGTTTTGGCGCAGCAGAAGGGAACCATCGCCCCGCATTCGTGCATCCAGTTCGGCCCCATGGTTGCCTTCTACTCGCAGAACGGGTTCAAGCTGGTTGCAACGGGGCAGGAGCAGGACATAGGCCGGGATTCGGTCGATGAATGGTTCCGCGAACATCTTTTCGAAGGGCGTACCGCGCAGATACAGGGCGCGCTTGACCCGCGATATCCGCGTCTGTGGTGGGCGTTCCCGACCGCAGATGCCGATATCAACGACATGATGATCGGATATGACTGGCGGGCAAAAAAATGGTGTGTCACCACAGTCGGGACATACGCGCTTGCCACGGCCGCGCAGTCTGGCATGTCGATCGACAGCCTCGACAGCCTGTACCCGAATATCGACGCAATGGATCTGCCGCTCGACAGTCCTGTGTTTCAGGGCGGCAAGCCTGTCCTTTCAGCTATCGGAGAGAACAAGAGGCTGTCCTATTTCGAGGGAGATCCTCTCGCCACGACGATCAGGACATCTTCCTACAATTTCGGGCAGAGCCGCAGATCGATGCTTTCCGGCGTCAGGCCAATATTGAGCGGGGCGGGGGTGTCTGCCCGGGTAAACAGGCGTCAGACGCTGGGCGGCCCGGGAAGCTGGACCGCGCTTTCGGAACAGCAAATGTCAGGGAAAATCCCCCTCAGGGCGGACGGGTTCTGGCATCAGATCGAATTTACGATACCGGCCGGGACGAACTGGAACAAATTTTCCGGGTTCGAGCCGTTCTTCACGCCATCGGCAGCGCAACGATGAGACAGGTCAACACAACCGTCCCCGATCTGTTTGAGATCGCGCAGGCCGTCTATCAGCTTGTGATCGGCCGCCACAACGGCGCGGGCGAGGCTGTTCTTACGCCGAACGAGACGACGACCACGGTGACGAACCCGGTCATATCGAGAGGGTCGAAAATCGTCCTCCAGGCCGGGCCGGGCACATGGTCTTCAACCGACATGCGCGTGTCGGCCGTGGACAAGGGCGAATTCACGATCACGCACTCGGACGAGGCGGCGACGGATCGCGTGGTCTACTGGATGATCGCGGGCGGATGATCGAGGTCGGCCTTGTCCCGCCCGAAAAGGTCCCGCGTCTCAGAAATGCCCTTACGCCGCTTATCGCGCGGCTGACGCGCCTGAGTGATGACTGGCCCATTGACCGGGTGATCGCGGAGGCGGGCGCGGGGCGGCTCGACCTCTGGTTCGGAATCGATGGCGGGCGGCTTGCCATGGTGGCGGGGTGCTTGCGTCAGGAAACCGCGAGCGGGAAGCCGGTCTACTGGGTCGAATTCGTGGCCGGTGAAAACCTTGGCAGGTACGGACGACCGATCCTTGCGGAAATCAAGACATTCGCGCGCGCGAACAATGCGCGCATCGAGGCCAAGGGCCGCCTTGGTTGGAAAAGGTGGGAAAAACATCTCGGTCTGAGGCGCAAGGCCATCATCTACGAAGTTGAGGATTGAACATGGGCGGCGGTAGCAACAGCACGACCACAACGAATGTCCCGTGGAAGGAAGCTCAGCCCTATTACAAAAAGGGCTTTCAGGCGCTTGGCGGGCTTCTGGATTCGTCCACAGGCACACAGCAGGCCTATGCCGGTCCGCGTGTCGCCGGGTTCTCCGAACCCTCGCAAATGGGTCTTGACGCCACGGTTGCGACCGCCATGCAGGGATCCCCGATCACGGGGAATGCTGTAGGGGCGGTGAGCAATATCACGGGCAATATGGGCATCACGCAACCTATGCTTGATGTGACGCAGGGCGCGAACGCCGTGGCGACCGGCCAGATCGGCGCGAATGCCATCGGGTCCAATCTGGCGGGCATTGCCGGCAATCAGGGTGCGATTGATCCCTACACACAGCAGGCCATAGAGACGGCCATGCAGGGCGCGATTGACCAAGGCAAGGCGGCCCTGAGCGCCAAGGGCCGCTACGGATCGAACAAGGCGACAGCCAACCTCCTCACGGGCGCGGCCACGAAGGCGGCGGCGCCGATAGCGGCGCAGGCAGCGCAGCAGAACATTCAGAACAAGATCAATGCGTCGTCCCTGATGTCCAATGAACAGTTGGCGAATATCGGGAACATGACGAACGCCGGAATGAACCTTGCCGACATGTATGGCGATGCCCAGACCCGCGCCCTGCAGGGCGCCGGTATTTCCGGGGCGGTCAACGATCTGCGCTATGCGGACGCCAATGCCTTGATGCGGGCCGGGTCTGCCTATGACACGCAGCAGCAGCAGACGCTTGACGCGCTGATGGCGCAGTACAACGAAAACCGCGACCTGCCGTGGCAGCAGCTTGGCCTTTACGGCAACATTCTTTCCGGAACGTCCAATAACTACGGACAGCAGACATCGACGCAGCCCGGCACATCCCCCATAACATCCGCCATCGGCGGCGCGATGACGGGCACCGGGCTTCTTGGCCCAGGGTTCGGCACCGTGCTCGGTGGCGGGCTCGGCTTGCTTGGGGGGTTGCTGTGATGGTCGCAATTCGCAGCCCGTTCTACACCGATAATCCCAGGTTGCAAGATGACGCGTCGAGACGTAACGACGCCCTGGGCGATTTTTTTCTCCGGGGTCGCCGGATAAATTTATCCAGTGGTGGCGATAAGGCAGAGCCGACCCCCGGCAACGGTCTTTATCTTCCACCGACCAATCTAAACCCGGCGACAGACCCCGAAGCGTGGCAGAACGCCTACAATGCCATCATCCAGGGTAATATCGGCTATACCCCGATTGTTCCCGGGCAATATTATCCGGGGATGATCGCGGGCGGCGGTCAGGCATCGCCCAATGTGAATGTCACGCAGCCGGGACACGCCTATACGCCGTTCAACTATTCCGCATTCGGGGCACCTGCAGCGATGGGCGGCGGGCTCGGCTTGCTCGGAGGGTAGTGAATGTTCGGACTGTTTGACCAGCAGAAGAAACCGGGCGGCCTGTTCGACCTCTCCAACATCAACCAGCCCATGCTCTATGCGGGCCTTGGCATGCTGTCCGGACGCAACAATCAGGAAGCGTTTGGCAATGCCGCTGCAGGCGCGCTGACCGGCTACAAGGTTCAGGAAGCCAAGGAAGAGAAGGACGAGAAGAAGAAGGCTCAACAGGCGCTCTCGCAGTATATCGGCGCGCAGGGCCTCGACCCGAACCTTGCCGCAGCATTGCAGGCGAACCCGCAGATGGCGCAGGCGTATGTCTCGCAGGCATTCAGGCCCGATGCGAATTTGACGGCCGACCTGCGGGAATATTACGCAGCCAAAAAGGAGGGGTTCGACGGCAATTTCGTCGACTGGAAGGCGCGGGCGAGAGGCGGCGCGACAGAACTTAGCCTGAACCCGCAATATGGTCTCGACGCCGAAGGGAATCCGGTTCTCATCCAGATCGGCAAGGACGGCAAGGCTGTGCGCACGGCTCTCCCCGATGGCGTTACGCTTGATCGCTCGTGGGTCAACGCGCAGAGCGAGGCCGGGAAGCTTCGCGGGCAGGCGCAGGCCGATCTCCCGGGCGCGCTGGAGACGGCCAGAAATACCCTGAGCGTTATCGATCAGGCCCTTGCCCATCCTGGCAGGCAGGCGGCGACGGGCAAAAGCTCGGTTCTTGATCCTCGTAACTATATTCCCGGTACGGAGGCGCGCGATTACGTGGCCCTCCACAATCAGATCAAGGGCAGGGCGTTTCTCGAAGCGTACCAAACCCTCAAGGGCGGCGGGCAGATCACCGAGATCGAGGGTATCAAGGCAGAGCAGGCCATCGCCCGCCTCGATCTTGCGCAGTCCGATGAAGCCTATGAGCGGGCCCTCCGCGATCTGCGGGACGTTGTTGAGCGCGGCATGGAGCGGGCAAGGCAGCGGGCAGGGGTCAAGGGGCCGGCGAGCCAGCAGCAGAGCGGCGGCAACCGCACATCAAGCGGCGTTCAGTGGAAGGTCGTCCAGTAATGGCAACGCTCGAAATCAACGGCAAGCGTGTGGAGGTGGACGACAGCTTCATGTCGCTTTCGCCCGAACAGCAGAACGCGACCGTTGACGAGATCGCGCAGAGCCTCGGCGGGGGTCAGCCGGAAGCACCCGCACCGGCGCGTGCAAACCCGAATTACGGCTTCATGGATGCTGTCTACGACAAGCTGCCGTTCGGGGATGAAGTCGGCGCGCTCGGAGCGGCGGCGGGCAAGGCGGTTGGACGGGCAATCCGGGGAGGCGAAGGTTCTTTTGGCGAGGATTATCAGATCGCCATGGAGGAGGCCCGCCAGAACCAGGAAGGCTACGCAGCCGAGAACCCCATCATGTCCGGGGTAGCGCACGGCGTGTCCATGCTGCCGACCATGGCGATGGCTCCGGGCGCAAAGATCGCGCAGGGCGTTGCCGGCGGCATGAGGCAGGGCGCTATTCAGGGCGCATCAACCGGGGCGCTGTACGGCGCGGGCGAGGGGCAGGGAGTGGATCGCATTGGCAATGCCCTGACGGGCGGCGCTCTTGGCGGGGCCATGGGCGGCGCCCTCGGTGCGGTCGGCGGGGCGTTCAATGCCCCGCCCTCAACTCCGGTCCTGAATGCTGCGGAAGAGGCTGCCACGCGTCTCGGCGCGCAGGTCCCGCGCGCCATTACGACCGACAGCATGCTCATGCAGCGCGCCGGGCAGCATATCCGCAACGTCCCCGGCGCGGGCGAGGCGATGCAGAGGGGCATCGAGCGTGGTGTTCAGGGGCTGGATGACGCCGCGATGCGCACGGCCCGAGGACTAGGTAATGCGGCAGGCCCGGACGAGGCGGGCAGCGTGTTCCGCAAGGGTATCGAGAACTGGATCGGCACGAAATCAGCCGCGAAGGTGAAGGCGGCCTATGACGAGGTTGATCTTCTGATAGACCCGAACGCCACGGGCGGACAGCTTGCCAATACAATGAAGGCAACGCAGGAGATCGCGTCCCGGCGTCAGGCGGCGGGGCTTGGGCCGTCTGCGGCGGCACGCCTGGTCGAGGAAGCCTTGGGCCGCCCGAACGGGCTCACTTATCAGGGCATCAAGACGCTTCGTTCAGCGGTCGGGGAAATGCTCGACAATCCGTCGCGCTTGCCGGCTGATATTGGAGAGAGCGAACTTCGCCGGATATACGGCGCGCTGACGAATGATTTGCGTGAGACGGTGGCGGCTGTCGGGAATCCGGGGGTCCTGCAGCGGTTCAATCGCGCCAATGCCCTGAACGCGGCCGTCGCGCGTCGTAGGGAAGCTCTGGACAGGCTGCTTGGCACGCGATCCGACGAACAGCTTGCCCGCAAGGTGCGGACCATGGCGGAAAGCGGCGCGGCAGGCGATACGGCCCTGCTGTTGAAGGCCCGGAAGGCCATGGACGGCGACGACTGGAACGATGTTGTTTCGACCGTGGTGGCCAATCTCGGCCGGGACGCGAACGGGCAATTTTCCCCGGCGCGATTTCTGACCGATTACGGCAAATTGTCGGAAGCCGGGAAGCGCGTCCTGTTCCGCAACCCGCAATCCCGGCAGGCGCTCGACGACATCGCGAAAGTATCGGAGCGCTACAAGGATGCGGCGAAATTCGGCAATCCGTCCGGCACGGCACAGAATGTCGGTTTCATGACGGCGGGCGCCGGCCTGCTCGCGGCGCCGATAACAACAATCTCCAGCCTTGTCGGCGGCAATGTCATGGCGCGCATTCTGGCTTCTCCACGAAGCGTCCAGAGCATGGCGCAATGGGCAAAGGCCTATGATCTTGCGGTGCGCCGCCCGAGCCGAGGCGCAATCGGTATTGCGGAGCAGGCGTCGAGACGGTTTGCGAACCAGATCGGGGAGCAGCTTGGGATTGAAATCGACCCGATGACGCTCATCCCAGGCCAATCGCCGGCAGGAACGTCTTCGCCTCTCCAGTGATCAGCATGGTCGTGTAGAACATGCCGAGAAAGTAGAGCAGGGCGTAGGGTACGGCGCTCCAGTTGATGGCGGGAGGAACGGGCTCGCGGTATTCGCCGGTCTTGGGGTCTTTTTCGAGGTCGATGGGGTCGTTCATCAGTAGCAGTTCGTCGTAGTGGTGCGGCCAAAAGTGTTAGACGTGCAATTGGTCATCACACGACGCGGCTGCGATGCCTGTATGATGGCGAGTCCGGCCATAGCCCCTTGTCGTTGCGAGTGGATGGCCTGATTGCGAAGGTCGGCTTGCTGCATCCGACAAACTCCATAGGCTTCGGTGTTTGGGTTAAAGCCATAGGACTGACAAGTCGCATCGTCCTTTTCAGCGATCTTGGTCTTGCTCAAAAAGGCTTCACCATATCCGGGGCCAGTTGGCCCGCAGCCGAGAAGCGCGAGCGGCGCAAGAAGGATGAAGCGTTTCATTGTTCCCCCAACGAGTTCAGAAGTTTTAGCGATTCCTCGCGCGTCATTTCCGGAGCCTGAGGGTAGGCCGAAACTGGATAGACCGTTTCCGTTGAAAAGGCATTGGGCGGTAATGGGTGATCGCCAGTTGATATGCGGGCCGCTCCGGCGATCCTCTCCGTTTTGACCACGGTCGACCGCCGAACAAGATCCTGAAGAAGCCGCTCGCGCAGACCGCGCAGACCTTCATTGTGAATCGTCACGGCATAGAGCCGCGGATTCCATTCGCCATCCGAAGGCACCCAAGACCACGAAACAAACGCCATGACCGCCGCTGGGAGAGCAGCCAGCGCGGCCATCGGCGCATGTCGTCTCAGAAGACCCATGAGAGATTCAATCAATGGTTGATCGCCGTAGCATTAACATAAGCCGGGAGGACCTGGAAGCCCTTTCGCGGCTTGGCTATGCCGAGGCCCGCACGATCAACGATGAGCGCGGTATTCCGTCCGTCGTGGACGTGGTCACAAACCGGGCTGCAATCGGCGGATGGTGGGGCAGCACGCCTCAGAGCGTCATCAACTCCCCCATGCAGTTTTCGCCGATCAACGCTGTCAAATCATGGGAGGGTCTTCCGGCCGCGCCCGCAGCCGTTCAGGCACAGGTTGCCAGCCATCTCGCCTCCCAGGCTTTCGGCGCGCCGCAGGCGGCCCCGGCCGATGCCATCACTGGCTTGCCCTCCACGAGCTTCCTGAACCCGAGCGTCCAGCACACTCAGCACGCCAAGAACACATGGGCGAAGGATTTCGAGTCTTGGGGGCAGGTCGGACAGGCGCCAAACGCCCATTCCTTCGGCAACCCCGACAATCGCGCGGTGCCGGACTACGGGATCACGCTCGATCCCTCCATTCAATCCATGCTCGGAAGCATGTACGGCCCGGGCATCGGCGCGCAGCAAACCCCCGGCTTTGGTCTCGCGCAGCCGATGGATCAGGCGAACAAGGTTTCGACGGTCAGCACGCCCGCAATCGACACCATGTCCATGATGCCGGGATCTGTTGCGAGCCTCGGGCCGTCGCCGCTCGGCTTCAACCCCGGATACTCGACACCGCCGAGCGTCCAAAGTCTGTCGACGGTCAACACGAATCAGGCGGCGCCGAACGCCTCGCCTCCCGATATGTCGAATCCCATGTCGGTCGGGCAGGCAATCTCTTCGCAGATGAACTCGATGCATCCGACGCTTGGCCTTCAGGCACAGGCTCTTGGATTTGGGTTGACGCCGGAAGCTATGGCATCGCTGTCGCAGCCAAGCTCGCCTGCTACGGTCAATTCGGTGACGACCACAAAAGAGGCGGGTCTTTCACCAAGCCAGATGGCCGGGATGACGCCGGCCGGCCGTATCGATCAGGCATTCTCGGCGGCCCCCGCTCTCAACGGTATCACTACCGGCAATATGTACGGCGCGCTCGGCCTCCAGAATGCCGCGCAGGCGACGGTCGCGGCCCGCGATCAGGAGGCGTCACCATCGCAACAGGCTTCCGGAATGACGCCAGACGCCGTTCGCGGCCGTATCGATACGGCGCATTCGCTCGCCCCCGGCCCCAATCAGTTCGGCGGCTATGGAACTCTGACCGGCCTTTCGCCGTCGCCACCGAGTCCTGCTGCCTCTGTGAACGCACTCGGCCCGGCGAATCCGTCCTCCGCAACGGCCTTTGGTGGCCTCGGACTCAACAATGTCGGCATGACCTCGCCGTCGCCGTCCACAAGCGCGGCGATGGCAGGCCCAACGCCGGGCGCTCCGGGCATGACGCCTGCAAGGTCGACCGTGGCAGCGCCCCAGGATGTGCAGCCCGGTTTCTCGCAGGCTCCTGCCTCTCTCGGTCTCCCGGGCATCGATACGACGACGGCGAGCCTCACCAGCCTCGGCTTCGGTGCGCTGTCGCCGGCCGCGAATTTCGGACCCGCTACAGCATTCGGAATGGCAGCCCCAGCGGCTCCCGCGATGGCCGCACCACAGGCAACTGTCGCTCCCCCGGCCCAGACGCAGCAGCAACAGCAGCAGAAGGCGTCGTCGCAGCCCGCCGCCCCCTCCGTTGCCGCGCCGCAAAGCCTGACGGCCAATCTCGATTCCGCGCTTGGTGTCGCGGCGGCCATGTCGCAGCAGGCGAAGAACGCCATGGCGGGCATGAACCCGAACGCCAATACGAAAGCGGATACGACGCCGGGCGGCCAGAAGGGCGGCAATACCGGCAAATCGTCGGGCGGCGGCTCGTCGAGCGGTGCAGGCGCGTCCAAGGGCGGGGGCTCGTCCACGGACAGCGGCAAGAGCTCCGGCAAGGGCGGCGTCGGAAGCGTCGGCAATAAGGGCGACGGCAGGGGCTTTGGCGGCAAGAGCAAGGGCGACGACGGAAGCGCATGGTGAGGTAGGACTATGGGAATCTGGGACTGGTCGAAAACGGCAGGCGATAACGGGAGCATTGATCCCGACATCAATTTTGCCGAAGGACAGGCGCCATCGACGATCAACAACTCGGCCCGCGCCCTGATGGCGGCTGAGGCGGAATACCGCGACGATACAGGCGGCGCGCTTGTCACGGGCGGATCGTCGAACGCCTATACGCTGACGACGAATTCCGGGCTGTCCGCTCTGGCGGACGGCGTTCGGATTCATATCGTGGCCAATCACTCCAACACGGGCGAGGCCACGATCAATGTGGATTCGCTCGGCGCACAAAGCATCCGCAAGGTGGACGCGACCGGGGATGTCGCGCTCGGCTCCGGCGATATGGTGGCGAACGGCCACTACATTCTCGAGTGGGATGAGAGCGCGAATTCCGCGGCAGGAGCGTTCATCCTGCTCAATCCGGTGCCAATCGCGCCTCCCGATATTGGCGGCACGCTGGCAGGGGCCTCCGCCAAGACAACGCCGGTTGATGCGGACACCATTCCGCTTTCCGATAGCGCGGCCTCGAATGCGCTGAAGAAAGTCACGTGGGCCAATGTAAAGGCAACGCTGAAAGCCTACTTCGATACGATCTACCAGCCCGTGAATACAAAGCTCTCATCCCTTGCGGGGCTGAGCGGCACGAATGGCAAATATCTTCGTTTCGGGGCCGGAGGGGGCCTCGAGGAGGCTGATGTCCCCAGCCCGACGCTCACATCGCTCGGCGTGAGCGCCTTCGCGCAGACCCTGCTCGACGACGCCAACGCGGCCGCTGCGCGGGCCACGCTCGGGGTGCAGCAGGCTTTCGGGAACGCTGTTGCGACAACGAGCGTGCAGGTCGACGCAGGGGCGAATTACCAGAACACATCAGGATACCCGCAGCTATTCAATGAAGGAACATTGCGCCCAATGGCAGTGGCGCCTTCCTCCACGTCGTTTGCGCTCCAGCGATCTCATAACGGCTCGTCGTGGCATACCATTTGGGAGGCGGTCGGGACCTCATCCTCCAATCAAACTGAATCGACGCCCGCCTTCATTCTACCGGCCGGGCATTACCTCCGCACCCTGCGCACGACGGGAAGTGCGAGCATTACTCCGAGATTCACAGCAAGGGTTACGTATTGATGACCATGATCGCCCAGATGCACCCCGCAATCGGATACGTCGAGACCGACTATCCCGGCGAGGGCTTGCCTCCCGGATGGGACGAGCAGCATATCGTCCCTGTCCGGCCGTCACCCTATCATGTCTGGCAGGACGGCGCGTGGGTCGACGCCGGGATTCCGGCTGACGTGCTGAAAGCCTACGCCGCTGACGCGCGCTACAGGGCCGAGACCGGCGGGCTGACCATCAACGGCCAGACCATTGCCACCGACCGGGAGAGCCAGACTCTCATCACTGGTGCGTACAATCTGGCGCTTCAGGACCCCAATCTCACGATCAACTGGAAAACCGGCGCGGGCTTCGTCCAGATCGACGCACCGACGATGATCGCCATCGCCACGGCCGTGGCCCAGCACGTTCAGTCCTGCTTTACGAAAGAGGCCGAGGTCGTGGCGGACATCGAGGGCGGGACCATCACGACCTACGCCCAGGTCGACGCTGCTTTCGCCACGCTCTGACCGTCGCCGGCACGGTAATAGCGCCTCACATTTCATAAGGACAATCCATGCCTATCAACCGCAAAACCTTTTTCGCGTATGTATCTTGTATGGTGGGAGTATAATTATACATATAGAAGATGAAGAGCGAAGATTGGATTGGCCGCAAAAGCGGCGCGCTTACGATAGTTGAATTCGATGGCTTAAGGTCGTCCGGGCGTGGAAAGGCCGCTTACTTCCGATTCCGATGCGATTGCGGGAAAGAGTTCACGGCGCAGAAATCCAACATTTGGGGAAAGAAGATTGATTGCGGGCACTCGAAGCCCGCTAAAGACTACTCCGCCCCTGACGGCGCGACCTCCGATCCTGTGCACAAAGTCTGGTGGCATATGATCGACAGGTGCGAGAACAGTAGGAACAGTTCATTCAAGAACTATGGGGCTAGGGGCATTAGAGTTTGCCGGCGTTGGAAAACGGGTGACGGCATTAAGACGGGTTATGAGTGTTTCTTGTCCGATATGGGGCCAAGGCAGCGCGGGATGACTATCGAACGGGTTCAGCGGGACGGCAATTACGAGCCTGGAAACTGTGTGTGGCTGCCTAAGGGTGATCAATCAAAGAACAGGCGGGGGGTGCGCCTCGTTCGGATCGGAGATCAAGTAAAGACCATACCCGACTGGTGCGCGATAACTGGCATAGATTACTGGACTGCGATCAGGCGGGTAGCACGTGGATGGCCTCCCGACAAAGCGGTTACAGAGCCAATTAGAAAGAGGGTCGCTTAGGCGGCCCTTTTTATTATCCAAAACAGGAGAATAGAATGACCCGACGCATAAACGCGGAGGGCCTTGCCCATATCAAACGATGGGAAGGTCTTCGCTTGTCCGCTTACAAGGATGTAGTGGGTATCTGGACGATTGGCTATGGCTCGACCGGCACGCACGTAAAGCCCGGCATGAAGATCACGGAGGCGCAGGCTGAGAAGCTATTGCGCGATGATCTCGACCGTTTTGAGAAGTCGGTTGAACGGAGCGTCAAAGTTCCTCTCACAGACAATCAGTTCGCCGCACTGGTTTCATTCGCTTTCAATGTCGGCACGGGGGCATTCGAACGCTCCACGCTTCTAAAGAAGCTGAATGCCGGTGATTACGACGCCGTTCCCGGCCAGCTTATGCGGTGGGTGAACGCGGGCGGCAAGAAAGTGCAGGGCCTCGTAAACCGCCGCGCGGCTGAAGGCGGCCTATGGGCCAAGGGATCGTTCGTCTCGTCCAAGGATATTCAGGCCAAGCCCGAAGCCGACCCCGTTGTGACGAAAGAGAATGTGTCTTGGCTGGCAGGCATCCTGTCCATGCTAGGTGCGATGTTCACGGGCGAGGGGCCGGTACAGTACGCATTGGCGGCTGTGATCGTGGCTGCCTTCGTCGTGGGCGGCTATCTCTTCATCAAGAAGAGGGTTCTCCCTGCATGATGGCAATCCTCAAACTCATCCTTGGCTGGTTCACGGGCGGCGTCCTCGACCGGATACTCGATACCGTGGACAAGCGGTTTGACAACGAGACCGAACGCGAGCGGATCAAGGGCGAGATCGTCAAGGAATATCTGCACGCGCAGTCGCAATATCTGAGCGGGAGGGCATGGTTCTTCCCGCTCTTTTTTGTCGTGCCGCTCGGCGTCTGGTTCGCGGGCGTGTGTCTGTATTCCCTGTTCCTGTGCAGGCGCTGCATCTACCCGGTTTCATGGGAGATCGCCGCCCTTCCGTCTCCGCTGGATGAATGGGCGGGCGTCATCATCGGCGGCCTGTTCCTTGGCGCGGGAATCCCCTCGATCATGAGAGGGCTGCGGAAATGACACGCACCGAACAGGAACGTCTCGCGGTCCTTGAAACGAAAGTCGAGCACCTGAACAGGCAGGTTGACGACATGAGCCGGAAGGTAACGGCCATGCACGATCTTCTGATGCAGGCGCGCGGTGCCCGGTGGGTCATCATCGCAGCCGCAGCGGTCGGAGGCTTCGTCGCCTCCAAGCTTCCCGCGCTCGCTTCATGGTTTCCGTTCCCGCGATGATGAAGCGATCCTTCCCCGCGCTTCTCTTCCCCGTCTATCTTCTTCTCATTCTTGTCTTCCCGGTCGCGGCCAACCCGCCCCGGGCGCAGTCCTCGGTCATGGTCTTCCATGAGAGCGGGCACGGCTCCGGCGTTCATATCGGACAGGGAATCATCCTGACCGCCGCGCATGTCGTCCCACGGGATAACCACGTTTCCGTGATGACGACGACCGGACAGGAAATACGGGCGGATGTTATATTCATCGACCGTGAATATGACGTTGCGGCACTCCGCGTGGTCGGCCATTCGGGCATGATGTCCAGCCGCATATCATGCCGGGTGCCTGATATAGGCGAGCATATCGTCACGACGGGAAACCCGGCGAATCTCAAATTCGTCACGATCTGGGGCCGCGTGTCCGGTCCACTTCAATCCATAAAGCTCATCAAGGAAGTCATCGTGACCGACATGACGACCATCCCCGGCATGTCGGGAGGCGGCGTCCTCGACCGATGGGGCCGCGTTGTCGGGACGGTTTCCGCCGTGATGACAGCCCCGATGTTCGGGGTCCCGCTTGCCATCGGATATGTGGTGCCAGCCGCCACGTCCTGCGAACTGCTGAAACGAAGCGGAGTGCTGAAAGGATGAAAAGCCGTATCGAGGAGTACAGAAGGGCCGTCGCCCAGACCGGCAGCAACTACGCCGCCGCGAAGCTGCTCGGCGTCAACGAAAGCACGATCCGCAGGGCGATGCAGCGTCATGGGCTCTCCCAGTCCGCGCCCGGCGTCGAAATGCCGGACTTCCCCGATGACGATATTCCCGTCGAGGAAATCATAGCGCTGCAAGCCAAACGCTATATCCAGCGCAAGCAGTCGCACGACGCGCACACATGGTTCCCGGTAAAGGTCACGGACAAAAAGCCGGTCGGCATCCTGTGGTTTGGCGATCCGCATCTTGACGACAACGGCGCGGACTGGCCGACGCTGACGAAGCACATCGATCTCTGCAAGACCACGGATGGCCTCTATGGCGCGAACATAGGCGACACGACCAATAACTGGGCCGGCAGGCTCGTGCGGCTCTATGCCAATCAGGACACATCGGTAAAGACCGCCCGGAGGCTGGCCGAATGGTTCATGGTCGATTCCGGCGTGACGTGGCTTGTCTGGCTGATCGGCAACCACGACGCATGGGGCGACGGCGCGGACATTCTGGCGCGCATGGCGAAAACCCATGGGACGCAGAAACTGGTCTGTCATGACTGGGAGGCGCGGTTCCGCCTGACCTTCCCCGGAGGATGGGAGCCGAAAATCTACGCGGCCCATGATTTTCCGGGGCATTCGCAATGGAACCCGCTCCATGGCCCCATGAAGGCCGGGCAGATGGGGCAGGAAGCCGATCTGTATGTCTGCGGGCACAAGCACAACGCCGCCTATTTCACATTCCCGAACGCCGCCCGTGGCGGGCGCGAGCAGCATTTCCTGCGCCTGAGAGGCTACAAGGGCATGGACGATCACACGCGCCGCCTCGGCATTGTCGAGCAGGACTGCGAGGGCGGGGCGCTCACGATCTTCGTTCCCGAGAAACAGAAGATCCTCGTCTTCCCCGACGTGGAGGAAGGCGCGGACTATCTCAAATGGCTGCGCCGGTAAGGCGGAGCATCCCCGAATGGCTGATCCGTCATATCCGGGAACTCGGGCAGGCATGGTCGTTCCTGCTGTGAAGGAGCGCTTTCTCGTCGAAACCGCGCCGTGCGTGAAGCACGAGATGGAAGTGGACCACTACTTCATCTGCCGGGGCGTCCGGTTTGCCGTCCTGTTCCGCCTTCATCATGGGCATCCGATCACCGAAACGCGGGAAGTCTCGCTCCTTGAGCCGATTCCCGACGATCATGAAAGCGAGTGGGAAGATGAACGATAGGCCGAAGGTCATCACCCTGCGGGGCGACCCCGTCCCGGTCGAGCCCGACGAGCCGGACGAAGATGTCATCGGCGCGATTGAAGGCCTGCTGGAAGACGCCCGCTCCGGCGACCTGCGCGGCATCGTCTTTGTCTCCGCGCACCGGAACGAGCGCTACATGTCCGACACAATCGGCGCGGTCATCGCCCCGGACACCATCGGCATGCTCTACGTGGTCCTGCAGGGCATGGTGGCGCAGATGATTGCCGATTGCGCCGGCGAGGCCTGAGGGCTACCGGATCAGCTTGCCGTTGACGATGCCCGGCGCTTTGTAGCGGGCTCCCGGGACAAGACGGATGGTCACACGCGCCGATCCGCATTTCGAGCAGCGCAGCTTCGGCGTGAGCGAATCGTGCGAGACCTCGAAATCGTAGCCGAGGCGCGCTCCGAGGGCGTGCAGATCGAGCCGCGCGGGATGATGGCAGGGCGCGCTGCAATGCGCCCACACCTCGCTTTCGTCCTCGATCAGGTCGCGGATGGTGTCGAAGGGCATCCCGGCAGACTACCGGCAGCACAGCGCCTGCACCAGATGCACGACTCCCCACCATGCGCCGATGACGAGAAGGGCGATCACAAGCTCGCGGAAGCGGGGAAATCGTCGCATCTTTTCGACGAAGCTTTCGACGTAGCAGACCGGGAACCTGCTAAGTACTGGTCGGAGTGAAAGGATTTGAACCTTCGTCCCCCTCGTCCCGAACGAGGTGCGCTACCAGGCTGCGCTACACTCCGTCACCAGCGGACCGTGGATATAGACGGGGCCGCGCATGGCCGCAACCCAAACTTGGGGCGGCCGAAGGCTTATTCC
>Ga0164243_10003514_pt1 | contig 25035 bp, 26 predicted proteins | sample OricompcompostOP_FD_108781 | JGI IMG/M metagenome (GOLD analysis project Ga0164243, IMG submission 108781) | Organic Plus compost microbial communities from Emeryville, California, USA - Original compost - Organic plus compost (OP) | ecosystem: Engineered > Solid waste > Mixed feedstock >...
GAGACGCCGAAGCGCACCTCCTTGCCCTCGGTCGCGGCGCCGACCGCCTGCGGCACCGTGCCGTCGTGGAGCAGTTCGAACGTGTTGGTGAGGACCACGCTCGACACCGCGAGGATCGCCATGACGGCGACGATCGCGTACCCCTGCCGGTTGTCGCCGACCATCCGCCCGAAGACCCGCGGCAGCGCGAAAGGGATCAGCAGGAGAAGGAAGATCTCGATCCAGTTGGTCCAGGCGGTCGGGTTCTCGAACGGGTGGGCGCTGTTGGCGTTGTAGAAGCCGCCGCCGTTGGTGCCGAGCTCCTTGATCGCCTCCTGGCTCGCGACCGGGCCGCCGGTGATGTGCTGGCTGCCGCCGGCGATCGTGGTGACGTCGGTCCCGCCCGAGAGATTCTGCACGACGCCACCGACGATCAGCACGATCGCGGCCACCGTCGCGACCGGCAGCAGGACCCGGATCGTGACGCGCGTCAGGTCGACCCAGAAGTTGCCGAGCGCGTCGGCGCGGCTGCGCGCGAAGCCGCGGATCAGGGCCACCGCCACCGCGATGCCGACGGCCGCCGAGACGAAGTTCTGCACCGCCAGCCCCGACATCTGGACCAGGTGACCCAGCGTCGCCTCGCCCGAATAGGACTGCCAGTTGGTGTTGGTCACGAAGCTGACCGCGGTGTTCCACGCCTGGTGGGGCGGCATCGGCGGGGAGCCGAGCGAGAGCGGGAGCTTGTCCTGCAGGCGGAGGAACCCGTAGAGGAACAGAATCGAGATCGCGGAGAACGCGAGAACGCTTCGCGCGTAGACGCTCCAGCTCTGCTCGGCCCGCGGGTTGACGCCGATCAGGCGGTAGACCAACCGCTCCACGCGCGAGTGGCGGGTGCCCGTGACGACCCGGAACAGGTAGTCGCCGAAGTAGCGGTAGGCCGCCGCGAGGAAGACGACCAGCGAGAGCGCGAAGAGCACGCCCGCCCAGGTCGACGACATCAGAAGCGCTCCGGGAACAGGAGGGCGACGACGAGGAAGACGGCCAGCAGGGCCGCGATGACAAGGCCGGCGAGGTTGATCGCGTTCACAGCCGCCGGACTCCGTGCACGGCGAGCGCCAGCAACACGAACAGCGCCACTGTGATCAGCATGTAGGCCGCGTCCTGCACGACGCTCCCTTCCGATACGGACAGTCGTTATCAGACGACTATCCGTCATATCAAAGCGCGCCGGACGGCCTGACGAGGGACCTTTGACGCGATCCATACGCGGTAGCCTCGGCTCATGGCGACGGTCACCTCACACGACGAGCTCCGCGAGCTGCTCGGTCAGCCCGCCCGGCGATCGGCCGAGAAAGAACGGCGCACGCTCCACGACCTCGACCGGCAGTGGCTGGCCGCGTCGCCGTTCTGCCTGGTGGCGACGGCCGGCGCCGACGGCACCTGCGACGTCTCCCCCAAGGGCGATCCGGCCGGCTTCGCCCTCGTGCTCGACGACACGACGATCGCGATCCCGGAGCGCCCCGGCAACAAGCGGGCCGACGGCTTCCACAACATCCTCGACAACCCACACGTCGGGCTCATCTTCTTCATCCCCGGCCGCGACGACACGCTTCGCGTCAACGGCCGCGCGACGATCCTGCGCGACGCGCCGTTCTTCGACGAGATGGCCGTGCGGGGGCGCCGCCCACAGCTGGCGATCCAGGTCGAGATCGAGCAGATCTTCTACCACTGCGCCAAGGCGTTCCTCCGCTCCGAGCTGTGGCACCCGGAGACGTGGCACCCCGACGTGCTCCCCCGCCGGGCCGCGCTCGTCAAAGAGGTGGAGCAGCCGGCCGAGACCCTGGCAGACCTCGACCGGCACTACGGCCCCGAATACGCGAAAAACCTTTACTGACGGCGGCTCTTCTCCCGGTGTTCGCGCATGAGCCGGTCGAAGCCGGCCGTGTCGACCGACACCCCCGACTCCTTCGCGATCTCGACCGTGAGGTCGACGGGGAAGCCGTAGGTGTCATGGAGCTTGAACACCGTCTCGCCGCGTAACGAGCCGCGCCGCAGTTCGGTGTCGAGCAGCCGGCTGCCCGCCCGCAGCGTGCGCCGGAACGCCCGCTCCTCCTTGTCGACGGCGTCGCCGGCGCTCCCGGCCATCCCGCCGAGCACCGGCTCGTCGACACCGAGCAACACCAGGCGGCGCACGGCACGGCGGATGAGGCGTCGCACGACGTACCCGCGGCCCTCGTTTCCGGGTCTGACACCCGCGGAGATGAGGATGACCGCGGTCCGGAGGTGGTCGGCGACCAGGCGGTGTGCCGCCGGCTCGTCGTCTCGCCCGGTCGCCTCCCGCACCGCCCTCAGCATCGGCGCGACGACGTCGATCTCCTGGAGGTTGGAGACTCCTTGCAGGACGAGCGCCATCCGGTCGCGCCCCAGGCCGGTGTCGATGTGCCTGCCGGGCAGGTCGCCGAGGATCTCGTCGTCGGACTCTCCCCGCCGATACTGCATGAAGACGAGGTTCCAGAGCTCGACGAAGCGCTCGCTGTCGACCGCCGGCCCGCCGTCACGCCCTTTGTCGCGGCCGCGGTCGTAGAAGATCTCGGTCGTCGGGCCGCTCGGCCCCGGCACGCCCATGCTCCAGAAGTTGTCGGCGGGACCGAGCGGCTGGATCCGCTCCTCCGGCACGCCCATCGACCGCCACAGCGCGACGCTCTCCTCGTCGCCGCGCAGCACGGTCATCCAGAGGCGGTCGCGCTCCAGCCCGTAGCCGTCGGTGAGCAGTTCGAGCGCCCAGGCCATCGCCTCGCGCTTGAAATAGTCGCCGAACGCGAAGTTGCCGAGCATCTCGAACGCGGTCGCGTGGCGGTCGGTGAGCCCGATCCGGTCGATGTCGACGGTGCGCACGCACTGTTGCGCCGACATCAGGCGCGGCCGGGGAGGCTTACGCAGCCCCAGGAAATAGGGCTTGAACTGCACCATTCCCGCGTTGGTGAAAAGCAGGTCGTCTTCATCGGGCACGAGAGACCCGGACGGCACCTCTTCGTGGCCCCGCTGGCCGAAGAAGTCGAGAAACGTAGATCTGATCTGGTCGGATCGCATGATGGCTTCGCTCGTTTCGGGTGCGCGTGTGGTCGGTTGGCAGCACACGCCGAGCCGGCGCCGAGGATCAGGCGAGGGCGAAAGCCCTCACGACCGGCTCGGCGCGGCTAGCTCGCCGCACTCCCACGCGCATGCCGTCAATGATGGCCGCCGGGCGCCGGGCCGACAACCTAAATCGGATCCCACGGCACGGCGGCGACGGTCTCGGCCAGGGCCCGCATCGGCTCGTCAGCACCGGGGAACGTCACCTCGTCGACCGAGGCGACGGCGACGAGGCCGATCGAGTTGGCCAGGAAGGCGCCGGCGAACGCGGGCAGGTCGGCCAGCGTGATCCTTCGCCGGGAGGTCGGGGCGTGCTGCTCGATCAGCCGCATCAGCGTGCCGTGGAGCCACGGCGGCTCGGGCCAGACGATGTCGCCGCCAGAGGTGAAGAACCCGATGTTGGCGATCGACGACTCCGACACGGTGCCGTCGGGGCCGGTGAGCAACGCGTCGTCGTACCCCTGCTGCCGTGTCCTGCGCGCCCACTCCGCCTGGCCGAAGCCGCCGAGATGCTTGATGTGGGGGAAAGGCCGGGCATACGGCACGGACCGCAACCGCTGCGGCGCGGTCGGCGGCGACGTCGGCGGCGCGACCGAGACGAGGACCCGCCCGGCCTCCCGGACGACGACCCGCACGGCGGCGTCGGCAGTGCCGGCGAGCGCGTGTCGCAGCCGGCCGCGGACCACCTCGGCGTCGAGCGGCCGGTCGAACAACTCCCGGTTGGCGGCGTCGAGCCGGTCGAGATGGTTGGCGAGCCCCCGCACACCCCCACCGCGGACCTGCATCGCGGTGAAGTGGCCGTAGGTCGACATCACCTCTTCGGCGGTGGCGGGCTCTCCGTTGACCTCGATGCGCACGCGCCCAACGGTAGCGACCCCCGGCGCCACGCGATGGGCGCCGGGGGTCGCTCGGCCCGCGGTTGGCGGCGGACCGTTGGGGAGGGCGGCCGGGTCAGAAGACGGAGACGCCGTAGACGCTCAGAGGCTCGGTGACCGGCTGGAAGTAGGTCGTGCCACCGCTGCTGCAGTTGCCGCTGCCGCCCGAGGTGAGACCGAGGGCGGCGGTGCCGGCGTAGAGCGAGCCACCGGAGTCGCCGGGCTCAGCGCAGACGTTGGTGCGGATGAGGCCGCTCACGGTCCCTTCGGCGTAGCGGACGGTGGCGTTGAGCCCGAGCACGGTCCCGGTGTGGATGCCGGTAGTGCTGCCCCGACGCGAGACCCGCTCACCGACGGTGGCGTTGCGCGCGCTGGTGATGTCCTGGTTGCCGACGGTGCCGGACTTGGTGATCGAGTTGTTGGTGTAGCGCACGATCCCGTAGTCGTTGCCCGGGAAGCTGGTGCCGGCGCGGGTGCCGAGGACGGTCGAGCCGCTCGAGTTGGCATACCAGGTCGCACCGATGTTGGTGCAGTGACCGGCCGTCAGGAAGTAGTTGGTGCTGCCGCTACGCACGTTGAAGCCGAGCGAGCACCGCCCACCACCGGTGTAGATGGCGTCGCCACCGGAGATCAGCCGGCTGAGCGCCCCGTCGAGCTTGTTGATGCGCGCGGCCCCGTCGCTGGCGGCGACGGCCTTCTCGAGGGCGGCGAGCGCGGCACCCTTGACGGTGGTGTCGACGTCGATCACGACCTGGTTGGAGACGGTGTCGACCGACCAGGCGGTCCCGGTGACACCCTTGTCGAGCGTGGCGGTGAGAGCGGCGAGGTCGGCGGCGCTACGCTCGACGACGCGAGCCTTTCCACCAGCGGCTTCGACCTGACGCGCGGCGGCCTCGTCGGTGACGTTGACGACCATGGCACCGGTCGAATAGTCACGGTAGGCACCGGCGGAGCGGGCGTCACCGATCGACTCGGCGAGGGTGGCCGCGGCGTCCGTGCCGAGCGGGGTCGTGACCGCGTAGGCAGGGGAGACCGCGAACAGCGCTCCCGCCACCAGGGTCGTGGCCGTGGCGGAGAGCATGACACGACGGGTGATACTCACTAGTCCTCCCGGGGGATGTGGACCGGCCGGACAGCCGATCCGGAGGCATCGATCTGTCGACATGCTTCCACCCAGATAGACAGCCGTCAACGCCTAGCGACCGACCACTCCCGCCCGACAAGCGGATGTCATATCACCGAAACAATGACTGTCGACTATGTCAGACCCTCGATGAGGCGGTAGAGCTTGGCGGCGAGCGCGGCCTCGAAGCGCGCCTCGGTGTCGAGCGGATGACCGTAAAGCTCCTCGATACGTTGCAGCCGGTACCGCAGGGTGCTCACGTGGACCTGTAGGTTGCGCGCAGTCTCCTGGAAACGCCCCCCGGTTACGGAGAACTCTTCGAGCGTCAGGAACAGGTCGGTGCCGTGTGCCTTGTCGTAGGCGAGGACACGGCCGAGGGCGCCATCGACGAAGTCGTCGAGATGGGCCGAGTCGGTCGCGGCGAGCAGCAGCCGATGCACACCGAAGTCGTGCTCCGTCATCACCTCGGAGCGCCGGAGCTTCTGCGCGACCTGCACGCCGAGTTGGCACCGCCGCCACACGGCCGGATAGTCCTCCAGCCGCCGGCACACGCCGCCGAGGCTCACCGCGACCGGGCCCCCGGTGCGTGACTCCGCCAGTGCCTTGAGCCGTCCGAGCCACGCCTGGAGCCGCTCGCGTTTCTGCCCCGTCATCGGCACGAGCAGGGCCAGTCCGGCGCCGGCCCGGACGACCACCGCCCCCGGCCACGACGAGATCTCGGTCGCGATCAGCCGGACGCTCTGGTCGGAGGTGAGCCCGGCCGAGCCGCGGCGCTCCTGGAGAGCGACCAGAGCGGTCTCGGCGTCGAGGATCAGGCCGAGGTGACCGGCCCGCGACAGCACCTCCTCGCGGTGGCTCAACTCGCCGGCGAAGAGCCGCCCGAGCAGGTCGCTGCGGAGTTCGTTGCTCGCGCGGTATTCGAGGTAGCCCCGGACCATCACCGCGGCGACCGCCGACCGCAGCGTCGGCACGCCAACCCCGTCGTCGATCGCCGGGGCCGTTCCGGCCGGGCCGACGGTGAGATAGCAGCCGAGCACCCGTTCGGGCACGCCGACCCGGGTCGCCTCCGCCTCGAGGACCAGGTCGGCGGCGATCGGCACGCTCAGCCGTACCGCGCCCGGGACGGCGGCCGCCAGTGCTTCCTCGGATTCGCCCACGATCTCCGGCACGCACTTCGTCACGATGTCGTGCCACTCGGAGTCGGTGACCAACTCCGGATGGGGCGACCGGCCGCAGTAGAGGACGGTACGGGTGGCGTCGAGGACGATCAGCGAGCGCTGGGCCGCCTCCTGCAGGCTGTCGTAGATGTCCCGGTCGGCTGCGTCGCGCAGCATCGCGTCGATGACCGCCGCGTCGACCTCCACCGCCCGCCGGGCCTGGGCCACGATCTCGCGCTCCCGGGTCAGCGCCTCCGCCGCGCGCAGCGCCGCACCGGCCGCATCGGCGATCTGCCGGAGGAAGACGAGCCGGGCCGCGTCGGGAACGACGCGTTCGCGCGCCTGGACGTGGAGCACGAGCGGGCGGCCATCGATCTCCGTGGCCGCGCCGAGGGCCAGCACCACGCCCGACCGGTAGTTTCGCATCCGGGCGTCTTCGCCGTAGTCGGGGAACTCCGTCTGGTCCTGGGCGTCCTGGATGATCACCGGAGCGTCGCGGTGGAGGGTCGCGAGCGCGGGCGTGTGCTGGAGCGGCCAGATCGACATCCGGCCGCGGGTGCTGTATTCGACGCGATCCGTCCGGGCCATCGTGACCAGCGCGTTGCGCGCGACGTCGATGGCCGAGACCCAACAGATGCGCCACGGTGTCTGCTCGGCTATCGCGTCGACCAGCGCCTGAAGGATCTGCGCCTGACCGGTCGCGGCGTTGACGCTCGAACAGACGCGCCGCAGGCTCTGCAGGAGGTCGAGCGGGCCGTCGGCGCCACCGCCTTGGTCCGGGTCAGCGTCCACGGCGCCGCCTTCCGTGTCAGTCTCCGTGATCCACCCGGCGGCCGGCGAGCAGGACCCGGCGCACCGCGATGGACGAGATGCGGCTGACCGGGACCTCCCGCGGATCGGCCGCCAGGACCACGATGTCTGCTCGCTTGCCTGTGCACAATGTGCCGACCGTCTCGTCTACGCCGAGGGCGCGTGCCGCGTGCGACGTATGCATCGCCAACGCCTCCATGACCGAAATGCGCTCGCCGGGATTGATCTCTTCCGCGATGCAGGAGGTCCGGCCCACGGCGCACGAGACGTTGAAGAGCGGGTTGAACTGGAGCAGCTCCGAACCCGCGCCGTCCGAGCTCGACGCCAGTGCCCAGCCGCGGTCGAGCAGCGTGCGGAACGGGAACAGGCCTGGCCGGGCCCCGTCGCCCAGCGACTCGGCGATGAAGCTCGCCATCGTCCACAGGAACCCCGCCTGGGCGACCGGGACGGCGCCTGCCCGCTCCCAGTGGTCAAGCGTCGTCAGGTCCGTCACCACGTTGCCGGCGTGCTCCAGCCGCACCGGCGGGCCACCGGTCGCGTCTCCCCGCGCCGCGACGGACGCCTCACAGAGCAGCCGCTGGGCACGCTCGCCGTTGACGTGTGCGGTCACCTGGAGGCCGGCGTCGTCGGCGCGTCGGATCAGGTCGCTGAGCGCGCCCAGGTCGAAGGCCATCCGGCCCCGGTGCTCCTTTCCGGCATACGGCCGGAGGACCGCCGCTCCACCCGCGGAGAAGCCACCGTCAACAAAGATCTTGATCCCGTGTACGGCGAAGTCGGGGTTGCCGGTCGGGAAGCGCGACCGCAGGTCCGGCCGGACCGCCTCGTCCAGCGGCAGCGTTCCCGGCGCCCACACGAACGCGCGCGTCCGGACCGGCAGGGCGTCGCTGCCCGAGAGCTCCGCGAGCAGTCGCAGGCCGGCCGTCGTGTTGGTGATCTCGCCGATGCTGGTGACGCCGTACGACGTCAGGTAGCGGGCGGCGGTGTCCGTGAGGGCCGAGGTCATCTCCGCCTCGGTCAGGCTGGGGATCGGCAGGCCGTAGAACAGCTCGTGCAGTTCACCGGTCAGCTCGCCCGAGTCGTCCCGTACGACGTGCGAGTCGCCCGTCTCGGGCAGCCCCTGGCGCGTCGCCAACTCCAGGCCGAGCGAGTTGACCACGGTCACGTGCGCCCCGAACCGGACGGCGATCGGGAACGTCGTCGACACCTTGTCGAGGTCGTGCCGCGTGGGAAGCCGCTGTTCCGCGAAGCGCCGCGCCGCGAACAGGCCGCCCTGCCCGACCAGCCAGCCGCCACGAGCGTCACGCAGGTGCGCGAACCGCGAGAGCTGTTCGAGCAGGCCGGCCACCGACCCGCAGGGCGGCGTGTGACAGTCGACCGCGCCGAACATGGCGGTCGCGGCCATCTCCAGATGGACATGGGGGTCAACGAACCCGGGCAGCACCGGGTCGTCGCCGACGTCGACGACGGGCAGGTCGGTAGGGAGCGCGTCGCCGCGCCGGACCAGCCGCTCGATGACGCCGTCGCGGACCACGACCGAGCCGTCGACGACGGTGTGCCCGTCGTCCATCGTGAAGATCCTGGTCGAGGTCAGGATCAGGCTCCCCGTCACGGCTGGACGGCGATCGGCTCGTGGACCGTGTGGAGATCCAGGTACTCGGCGAGCCCGATCCGGCCGTTCTCCCGCCCGAAACCGGAGTGCTTCAGCCCGCCGAACGGCGCCTTCGGGTGCGACACGCTGCCCCGGTTGACCGCGGTCATGCCGAAGTCGAGCTTCCGCACGACCGCGTCGACCCGATCCTGGTCGGTCCCGAAGACGTACGACGCCAGGCCGTACTCGGTGCCGTTGGCGATCCGCACGCAGCTGTCGAGGTCGTCGTCGGGATAGCCGATCAGCGGCAGCACCGGGCCGAAGAGCTCCTGCGCGCAGACCGCGTCGCCCGGTTGCGCGTACATGACCACCGTCGCGGGCACCTCCGAGGCCACCGCTCCCGATGCCCGGCCACGGGTGGTGCGCCGGTCGGCGGCCCCGGCCACCAGGCTCTCCAGCCGTCGAGACGAGGCGGTGTCGATGACCGGGCCGAGGGCGGTGTCAGCGGCCCACGGATCCGCCACTGCCGAGGCGGCGACCAGTTCGCGGAACAGGTCGCCGACCTCCGCGTGCAGCGAGGCCGGCACGAGCACCCGGTTCGGCGCCGTACACGCCTGGCCGTTGTTGAAGAGCTTCGACGACCAGATGGTCTGGACGGCCGACCGGACGTCGGCGTCCGGCAGGATCACGCACGGCGCGTTGCCGCCGAGCTCGAGGCTCACGTGCTGGAAGTTTCCCGTGCTCGCTTCGAGCACCTTGCGGCCGACCGCGGTCGAGCCGGTGAAGGAGATCTTCCGCAGCTCCCGGCGACCGGTGAGCGCGGCGACCATCGCGGCCGAGTCGACGCTCGGCAGGACCGACAGGACGCCCGCCGGAAGGCCGCTGTCGATCAGCAACGACCCGAGCGCGAGCGCCGTCAGCGGCGAGCGCTCGGACGGCTTGAGAATGGCGGTGCAGCCGCTCAGCAGTGCCGACACGACCTTGCGGCTCGCCATCGAGAGCGGGAAGTTCCACGGCGTGACGAGCAGCGCCGGCCCGACCGGGACCGGCCGCACCCGCAGCCGGACCGCCCCGTCGAGGGTGACCTCCTCGTCGAAGACCCCGGAGCGCGCGGCACCGACCAGCTCCCGCACGACACCGGCGGAAACGGCCACCTCGGCGCGGGCGTCGGTGATGGTCTTCCCGGTCTCCAGGACGATCAGGTTGGCGATCCGCTCCGCGTCGCGAAGCAGGCCGTCGAGATAACCGGTGACGACCGCGATCCGATCGTCGAGAGGAGTCGCCGCCCAGACCGGCTGCGCCTCGACCGCCAAGTCCAACGCGGCGACCGCCTGGGCCACCGACGCCGACGACCAGTGGCGGGGCGCGCCGCCGGGCGCCGGGCTCTCGGCGCGGTTGACGGCGTCGGGCGTCTCGACCAGCCGGGAGCCGACGACCAGCCGCCGTTCGAGACGATCGAGCAGGTCGCCGTACGCCGTCGTGGTCATGCTTGCTCCCCTTCCTCGGCCCACAGCTCGCCGACCAGGCCGACAGCGGGCGACCCAGCCGGCCAACCGGCGTAGAACGCGGTGTGCACGGCGATCTCGTGAAGCTCTGCGAAGCTGAGCCCGTTCTCGTGTGCCCGCCGCGTGTGGAAGCGGGTGGCACCGGCCGGCCCGCCGCGAGCGAAGAGCACCGCGACAGTGACGATGCTCCGCTCGCGTGGGGTGAGACCGGTGCGCTGCCACAGCTCGTCGAAGACGAGCCGGTCGGTCAGGTCGCGCCATTCCTGCGCGGCCGCGTCGGGAGTCTCGGGAGTGGGCGAAGATCCGGTGCTCACAGGGTCGCGACCTTCTCGTTGATCTCGGCGAACAGCTCGATGGACCGCAGCGTGAGGTCCTCCGGCGCGCCGAAGGTGCTGTTGAGGTTGAGGACCGACAGCCCCATGTCCCGGTAGAGCGCGACCTTCCGGACCAACTCGTCCGGGGTTCCGATCAGCAGCATCTCGCGCAGCTGCGCCAACGTCGGTTCGTTCGGGTCGGGCCGCGACGTCACGACGCCGCGTGGGTCGGCGTTCTGGGTGTAGTTGTGCAGTTGGATGTGGACCCGCCAGCCGTCCAGGACGGTCTGCAGGATCGGCATCACGTCGGCCTCGTCGTCGAGGGCGAGCGCGTAGCGGGTCATCCCGAGGCGCTGCGCGGCGCCGCCGCCCTCGGCCCGCTCCCGACCGCGGTGGAAGGCGGCGGCCACCTCCCGGGCGCGTTCGACGTCCCACACGAACAGCGAGTTGAGCACGTCGTAGCCGCGGGCGGCAGCGTCTTCGACGGCTGCCGGCGCCTGCGCGGCGAGCCAGATCGGCGGGTGCGGCTGCTGGTAGGGCCGCGGCCAGATGTACGCGTCCTCGAAGTTGACCATCGTGCCGGAGAAGCTGGCCGGCGCGGTCGGGTCGCGCCAGAGCGCCCGGAGAGCTTCGAGCATTTCGATGAAGTGCGGCAGGCTGGCCGCGCCGTCGAGCCCGAACTTGTCGAACTCGTAGCGGTAGGCGCCGCGCGCCACCCCCAACTCGAAGCGGCCCTCGAGGATCTGGTCCGTCTGGTTGATCTCGCCTGCGAGCTGCAACGGTTGGTGGTACGGGAGGACGACGACCGCGGTGCCGACCTGGCAGCTGACGTGCTGGCCGATGTAGGCGGCGTGGATGAGCGCCGAGGGCGAGGGCAGGAACTGGACCAGATGGTGCTCGGGCACCCAGACGTATCGGTAGCCGGCACGGTCGGCGGCCACCGCGTAGCGCAGGGAGCGCTGATAGTGGCCGGTCAGCTCTGATTCGTTGTTCACCTGGAATGAAAGGAATAGCCCGAGGTCCATCGCAGTCCCGCCCGTTCTCACACCGTCGCCGGTTGGCCTTGCACGGGCATCACGCTATTGACGGGGCGGCCCGACTTCTTCCGCCAGTCGGAAGGAAAGCAGAGCGCTTGTCCCTATCTTTCCGACGATGTGCACGGCTGAAGCCCTGCGTAGCGTCGCACTGACAGCACAGAACGAGGGAGTGCGGGTGGATCAGCAGCACTTTCGAAAGGCCGTCGGCAGCTTCGTCACGGGGGTGACCGTTTTGACCGCGGTCGACGCCTCCGGACGCCGATGGGGCATGACGGCCAACTCGTTCTCGTCGGTGTCGCTGGATCCGTCGTTGATATCGATCTGCGTCGGCCGACGCACGGGGAGCTTCGAAGTGTTCAACGGTTGCGACCGTTTCGGCATCAGCATCCTCGCCAACAACCAGCAGGATCTCGCGATGCGTTTCGCGACACCCCTCGACGACAAGTTCGACGGCGTCGCGCTGCGCGAGTCCGAGTGGCGTGCCGACGCACCGACGTTGTCCGGTGCGGCCGCGTGGCTGGAGTGCCGCGTGCACAGCCGTATCGTGGCCGGTGACCACGTCATCCTGATCGGACACGTCGAGGCCTGCGGCAGTTCGGGAAGGCCCGCGCTGGGATACTTCCGGGGGACCTTCTTCGACCTGACGCCGCCGGTCGACACGGGACCCGAACGGCATCGCCGGGTCACCACCGGCTGGCTGATCGAGGACGACGGTGGCATCGTGCTGCGGCCGGCCGCCGCCGGTGACGGCCGCTGGACGCTCCCGACGAGTCCGATGCGCCACGCGGCCAACACGGCGGACTCGTTGGTGGCCAGCGCACGGGAGGCGCTCGGCGGCGAGGTGGCGATCTCGTTCCTCTACAGCGTGCTCGACGACCCCGACGAGGACGCCACGTGTTTCGTCTACCGGGGCAACTTGGCCAACGGGGCGCGACCGCCGGCGGGCTACCGTTCGTTCGCGCTGGACGACCTGCCGTGGGACGGGCTCATGCCACACTTGGTGGAGCTCTTCCGGCGCTATGTCGAGGAGCGGAGCAACGACCGCTACGGGCTGTTCCTCAGCGTCGGTCCGGGCAGGATCGCCGCGATCGACGAGCGCGACTGGGCGTCGTCGCGGCCCTACAGCTGAGGCCTCAGCCGGCCAGGCGCGGCGTTACTTCGCGCTGGAACAGCTCCATCTGCGCGACCGCGGACTCGACCGTGGGTGAGTAGAAGAGCGCGGCGATCTCGGTCGCCCCAGCGTCGCGGTACCTCACCAGGATCTCGTAGACCTCGTCGGGAGTGCCGAACACGTTGGCGTTCGGCGCCGGGCCGCTTCCGGTGGCGACGGGCAGCTTGCGCGCGCCGGGGAGCGACGCGCGCACGTTTTCCAGAGCCGCGGAGGACGATCCGGCAATCGACACGTTGAACTGGCGGGCGACCGTCACCGCGGGAGCCGCGCCGGCGAGGCGTTCACGCACGGCGGCGACCCGTTCCGGCGTCTCCAGAGCGTCGACCCAGACGTCGCCGTGCGCGGCCACCCGTTCGATCATCGCGTCTCCGCCGCCGGCGACGTAGACCGGGAGCCGCTCCTGCACCGGCCGCGCGGTGCGGGCGACGCCTTCGAACTGGACGTAGCGGCCCGCGAAGTCGGCGACTGGGCTCTCCCAGAGCAGGCGGACGGCCGCGAGGTACTCACTCATCATCGTGCCGCGGTTGACGCCACCGGCGGCGCTTCCCCGCAGGCTCCGGTAGGCGTCCGCCGTACCGCCGAGCCCGACGCCGAGCGCGACGCGGCCGGCAGAGAGAGCGTCCAACGCCTGAAGCTGTCGGGTGAGCAGGATCGGCTCGTGCATCGGAAGCACGAGGACACTCGGCAGGAACCGGATGGTCGTCGTGTGTGCGCTGAGGTAGGCGATCGTCGTCAACGGGTCGTAGTAGCCGGGTGTCGCCTCGACGTTGGCCGCGGTGGCGGGGTCGGTCGTCAGGAACTCGTTGAGCCACACGGAGTGGTAACCAAGATCCTCGGCAGCCTGTGTCGCCTCCCGGAGCCAGCGCGGGTCGACCGCGCCGACGGGGTTGAGCCGGCCCTCCCGGCAGTTGGGCAGACCGGTGCTGATCACAACCATGAGCGTGTGCCTCGCCTTTCACCGAACTCGTGCGTACGTGTGCCACCGGCCGCGTCGCCGCCGCGGTTTCTCCGCGACGGCGACGGGTGCCCCAAACCGGTGCGGCTCAGCCGCCTGTGCTGATCTTGTCGAGGATGCCTTCCGTCTCGAGTTCGTCGACGAACTTCGTCGTGTACGCCTTCGACAGGTCGACGTTCTTGAGGGCAGGGTCGACGCCGCCCAGGGAGATCTTCAAGGTCGTGAACATGTCCTCGGCGGGCCGGCCGTCCCGAGGGCCGATCGTCGGCAGGGCGGCTTCGACCGCTTCCTTGGCCTTCGCGCTGTCCATGTTGGCGAACTTCGCGTACGCGTCGACCGCCTCGTTGGTCCGCGTGAACATCGCGGTCATCGCCTCGATGTTGGCGGCCACGAGAGCCCGGGTCGTGTTCGGGTTCTTGTCGGCGAACGACGAGAGGACGGTGAGCCCGTTGGCCACCGCCCGCAGTTGGTGGTCGCCCTTCTGCTCGGTGAGATCGACCAGCACGTGGTTGCCCTCGATCATCGCGCCGGGGAGGTCGGCCTGCACGAACGCCGCACCGGCGGCGGCGCCGCTGGTGATCGCCGCGATCCGGGCCGCCGTCCCGCCCACCTGCACCCGGGTCACGTCATCGACGGACAGGCCGAGCGCCTCGATGGCGGCGATGGCCGCGATGTCCGACGTGGAGCCGAAGGTGGAGATCGCGATCGACTTGCCCTTCAGATCGGCCGCGCTCGTGATGTTCTTGCCGACCACCAGGGAGTTGTCGATGGTCGCCTTCATGACGGCGACCGTCACCATCGGACGGTCGGTGGGGATCGAGGAGACGGCGGAGGATCCGGAGACCGAACCGGCGTCGATCTGGCCGGCGGCCAGCGCCTGGGTCACCTTCTGCGCGCCTTCGAAGGTACGCACGTCGACCTCGAGGCCGTACTTCTCGTAGATGCCGAGGTCCTTGGCGATGATCGACGGCGCCTGCGAGGCCGACAGGTCGGAGACTCCCACCGTCACCTTCGTCTTCTCCGGCCCGGGGATTCCACCCGCCGAGTCCGCGGCGGGCTGCCCCGAAGGGGAATCCGACGAGTCTCCGCAGCCCGCACCGAGAAGAGCCACGATTGTCACCATCACCACCGGCAGCACTCGCTTACCGACGCCTAACTTCATGGTCGCTCCTCAGAGAGGTGATTATGTGATCGTCAACGCAAGGGAAAACCTTGATGCCGAACGCTATAGGCGAGGTGGTGGCAACATCACGGTCGAAAGAATGCCAATCGCGAAGCGCCGTTTCGTAGCAAGCACAGGAGAGCGGCGGCTCGTGCTCACGTGACCTTAATGAGATCGAAACGCATCGGCCTGGCACCGACCTCGACGAGCGATTCCGTCGCGGCCCGAAAATGCGACCAGTCGCCGATCAACTGGCCAAAACAGACCAGCTTGCTCTTGCCACTCGGCCCCATCATGCCACGCTGGATCGTCGCGGCCCGAGCGGCGATGCGAATGCCTTGGTACGAGGGCGTCTGGTTGTAGTAGAGATATCCCGGCGCCGCCACGACCGGGCTGAAATAGCGGTTCGTCGAGCCGCCGATGAGCTGGCGCGACTCGTCTTCGTCGACCTCCAACAACGTCTGGCCCTCGGGCCCGCCCGCTTCGTTCCAGAATCGTGTGAACGGGCCGCTGGAGATGCTGTTGGTGCCGAACCCGGAGAGCGGCAGCAGGCTGGCGAACAGGTCGGCCGTCTTGGGTGTCCGCTCCTCCAGCAGAACGGCCGTCGCGACCGCGTCGCCGAGGCTGACCGTGACCCGGCGGCCGGTCTCCGGCGCCGAGACAGGCACCGGGCCGGGCTCGTCGCCGACCTCGAGTCGCAGGGTCTGGACGCCGTCGAACTGCAACGACCGGCCGAACGCCTCCAACTCGCGCAGGTCGCCGGCGACCGCGGCGAGAGCCACCGCTTCGATCGGCGCGAACCCGTCCTGCAGGCGGCCGTCGCCGTAGCAGACCGCGAGCCGGTCGTACTTCGGGTCGTACATCAGCAGCCCCGGGTATTGGTAGGGTGCCCGTTCGTCGCCCGGGCCGACCGGGAGCGCGACGGGCGCGGTGCCCACGAACACGTCCCGGCTCCAGGACTCCTGCACGACAGGCAGGTCGAGCGGGAGTCGCTCCAGCAGCCCGGCGACCGCGGTGGGCGAGTCGCCCGCGAGGAGGTTCGCCCGCCACGTCCGGTCGGCCGTGCGGAGGTTGAGGATCGGGACCTGGTTCATGTCAGCGCGCCTTCCGAGGTCGGGACAGCCGAGCGGAGCAGGGGCAGGACGGTGCGACCGATTTCCCGCGCGGTGTCTTCCCACTCCGAGATGTTGGCCCGCAGGTCGAAGAGGAAATGGCGGGCGCCGGCGTCGACGTACCGCTGGATCTGCGCGGCGACCTCATCCGGCTCGCCGGCGATGACGACGCCATCGAGGTCGGCCGGCCCTTGGACGGGTCGCCCGAACGTCCGCTCCACCCAGGGCAGATACCAGCTGATCTCCGGCCGGGCGAAAGCCGCGTCGAAGCTCTCGCCGACGGAGACCAGCGACGAGACGCCCATCGGCAGCGGCGGCCGTCCCTCCTGCTCGCACGCCGCCACGAGCCGGTCGCGGCGGTCGACGAAGTCGCGCAGCGGCGCCTTCACCGGCCCCCAGGCGTCGCAGTAACGTGCGGACCGCGCCGCGCCGGCGGGCTTGGTGCCGCAGTAGGAGATCGGTATGCCGTCCGGCGCCGGGCGCGGCCGCACGCCCAGCCCGGCGAAGCGGTAATGCTCTCCCGCGTAGTCGGTCTCGCCGCGCCAGACCGTCCGGATCACGTCGACGTATTCCGCCAGGACGCGGCGGCGGTCGCGGCCCTCCAGCCCGACCGCGTCGAGCTCCGCGCGGACGGCGCCGAGGCCGATCCCCGCGACGAGCCGGCCGGGGCCGGCGAGGAAGTCGAGCCCGGCCAGCAGCGCGGCCGTGTGCATCGGATGGCGGTGCGGGACCAGCGTCGCGAAGCCGAACGAGATCCGTTCGGTGACCGCCACCGCGGAGGCGAGTGCGAGGAACGGGTCGATGAACACCTCGTCGGGGCTGACGCTCTTGCCAGCCGGGAACGCGAGGTGGTCGCGGACCCAGAGCGTGTCGAAGCCCGCCGCTTCCGCCGCCCGGGCACAGGAGACGATCTTGCCCGCTCCGATGGTGCCGAAGTGTGGCAAGGTCGTGCCGAAGCTGCACCCCTGCACGGGGAATACCGTCATGTCTAGGACACCCGCCATCCGTCGAACCTGCTTTCGATCCGGCGGAGGAGCTCGCCGGAGATGATTCCCAGGGCACCGAGCAACGCCACGCCGAACATCGCGCGGCTGGTGTTCAGCGTCGAACCCGCGATCGTGATCATGAAACCGATCCCGTTGTTGGCGGCCAGGAACTCCGCGATGACGGCTCCCACGAGTGCCCGTGACGCGCCCTGCCGCAGACCGGTCAGGATGTACGGGAACGCACCGGGGATGATCACCGTTCGGAATGTGCTTATCGGTGACGCGTGGTACACCGCCGCCACCTCGAAGTACTTGTTCTCCACCGCCCGCACGCCGGCGAGCGCGTTGATCGCGATGTAGAACACGCTGGAGAGGAAGACGATGACGACCCGGAAGGTGTAGCCGAGGCCGAGCCAGACGATGAGGATCGGGATGAGGGCCAGCTCCGGGATCGAGTAGAGCAGGCGTAGCCACGGCTCGGCGACGTGGCCGACGATCCGCGACGCACCGCTCACGAGCCCGACGACGATGCCGACAGCCGCGGCGAGCGCCAGCCCGGTCAGCCAGACCGAGGCGGTCGCCCAGATCTCCGACCACAGGATGCCGGACTCGTACTCGATCCGCGCGGCCCGGACGACGCCGCCCGGCGAGCTGATCAGCACGTCGCTGACGAGGCCCGTGCGGGTGAGCAGGTCCCAGACCACGAGGACGCTGACGATGCCGATGACGCCCCAGACGAGCCGCTCCCACGAACGGCCCGACCCGAGCCGCCCGTCGTCGCCATCCTCCTGCGCCGCCGCCCGCTCGTCGAGAGCCTGACCCGCCGCCGTCATGCGGAGCCGCCCGAGCCGGCCTCCGCCTGCCGTATCTCCAGGAGGCTCCAGATCTGCTCCTCGTACTCCGAGAACCGTTTGTCCCGCTTGACGCGCAGGTCGCGGGGGCGGTCAAGCTCGATGGGGATGTCGGCCACCACCCGCCCGGGACGGGAGCTGAGCACCACCACCCGGTCGCCGAGATACACCGCCTCGTCGATCTGGTGCGTGATGAACAGGACCGTCACCCGCGACTGGTTCCAGATCCGCATCAGCTCGGCCTGCATGTATTCGCGGGTCTGCGCGTCGAGCGCGGCGAACGGCTCGTCCATCAGGAGCAGCCGCGGCTCCACGGAGAGCGCGCGAGCGAGGTTGACGCGCTGCTGCATGCCGCCGGACAGCTCGTGTGGATAGGCCTTCTCGAAACCGGCAAGGCCGACCATCTCGATCACCGGCCGCACCCGGGCACGGGCTTCCCGTGCGTTGACGCCGCGCATGCGCAGCCCGTACGCCGCGTTCTTCTCGACCGTGAACCAGGGAAACAGCGACGCGTCCTGGAACACCATCGCCCGCTGGTCGCGGGTCTCCTGGAGCGAGCGCCCACCGAGGGTGATCGAGCCTGCTGTGGGGCTGACCAGCTCGGCGACCGCCTTGAGAAACGTCGTCTTGCCGCAGCCGCTCGGCCCGACCATCGTGACGAAGGTGCCGCTGCGGATAGTGAGGGAGAGTCCCCGCAGCGCCTCGACCTCCGCCTTGCGGGAGGCGACCTGATATCGGAGCCCGACGTCGGTGGCGACCAGGTCGGCACTCGCGGTCGTCGTTGCGGATGTCATCGCAGTCTTCCTCCTCCGGTCGCGCCTGTCCGCCAGCTGGCGACCCGGCGCTCGAGCCATCCCGCGAGGGCGAACATGGCCATCGAGAGCGCGGCGATGACGAGGGCGTAGAACAACACAAGATCGGTGCGGAGCTGGCTACCGGCCTGGAACATCCGGTAGGCGATGCCTTCGGTAGCGGTGTAGAACTCGCCGACCACCACGCCCGCGGTCGCCCGCCCGACGCCGATCCGCGCGCCGGTGAAGATGAACGGGACCGTCGCGGGGCCGACGACGGTGAGGAACGTCTGCGGCTGCGAGGCGTGGAAGCAGGTCGCGACCTGCAACAGGCGACGGTCGACGGTGCGCACGCCGTAGAACGTGTTGACCGCGATCGGGAAGAAGGCGCCGATGAGTACCACGACGACCTTGGAGGAGACGCCCAGGCCCACCCAGAGGACGATCAACGGGAGCAGCGCGAGCCGTGGTATGGAGTTGAACGCGTTGAGCCAAGGGTCGAAAAAGTAGCTCAGCCGCCGGTACCACCCGGTCACCAGACCGAACGGCACGGCGATCGCCAGGGCGATGGCGTACCCGATGCCGAACTCGCTCCCGCTGACCGCCAGGTCCTGCCAGAACGTGTGGAGGCGCAGTTGCTCGGCCCCCGTCCTGACGATGTCGTAGGGGGAGCTGATGAACAGCGGGTTGACCAGGCCGGTGCTGGAGAGGATCTGCCACGCCGCGAGCACCACGACGAAGCTGGCCGCCGGGAGCGCGACGCGTACCAACCGGCGGCGTGAAGGCGCGGGGCCGGGTGCCGTGGCGATGCCGGCACCCACGAAGGCGGGCGGCGGCTCGGAGGTCGCCTGCGCCGGGGCGGCGGGACCGCTCATCTAGACTTCGATGTCCTCGTCGGTGGCGACCATCTCGTAGACCACTCGGTGCGGCCCGTCGACCGTCAGCGCCGTGAAGTCGGCGATACCCTTCTTCGCCCCGTCTTTCGCGAGCGCCGTGCGCAACTGCTCCTCGCTGTCCCACAGGCCGTAGATGAGGTAGCGGCTCGGGTCCTCGGTCGATCGCATCAGGTGCCGGAAGTGGTGCCCGGGGTTGTTCTTCATACCCGGTGCGTTACGGCGCCAGCTCGCCTCCCACTCGGCTTCCTTGCCTTCGACGATCTGTGCCTGCACAACGAACGCTATCAATATTCTCACCGTTCCACTCACCCGGAGGGGCGCCCCCGCCACTCCGCCACACCCCGGTGACCTGCTGATACTTGCGCAAGACTAGGAAGATCGGCGACAACGGCGGAACCGTACGGAGGTATGAAGTCCAGGGGGCTGTTTCGTAGGTATCGGAGGAAGGGCGCGCGAACGCCAGGCAATCAGCCGCTGTGCCACGTCTGGGTCTCGACCTGGACCGTCAGGTCACCGGCGACCGCACGCCATCGCGGGTCGGCACGGAAGGCGGTCCACCCCTGGCTCATGCGGTCGGCGTCGGGCCATTCGACGTCATACGCGACGAAACCCGTCGCGTCCTGCGAGCGCCACCATGGTCCGTCGGGGGCCGCACCGTGCTCGGCGAGGATGGGAAAGACCACGGTGCGCAGCCGCCTCACGACGGCATCGACGTCGATGGCCGCGCAGCGGTAGTCGCGGCGCTCCCGCAAAATGGTGCCGGACGCGTGGCAGCCCGCCTCGGCACAGCCGGTACACATGATCATGACGCGGACGTTATCGACGTCACGCCGATCCGGACACCTACGAGTCGTAGGAGAAGTCAGAGCAGGTTGAAGGTGAAGACTTCGAACGGGGCCGCGTAGCGGGTGCCCAGTCGGGTTCCGGCGGCGCGGCCCACGCCCTCCAGGAACTCCTCCGGGTCGAAGGCGCCCTCGCCCAGGCCCGCCAGGTAGGCCTCGTGGGCCTGCAACGACGCCAGGCCCCGGTCGAACGTGGCCGTGGTGTCGACCGCGTGCCGGGAGAGTGGTGATCCCGCTGCCCAGACCTGGCGGACGCCGGCCCACGGCTCGACAGTCTGGTCTGCGAACACCCACCGGTTGCCCGCGTCTCGCACCGCGTCGAGCACCGCGCGGCCCGTCGCGATGTGGTCGGCCTGGTTGAGTGCGTCGTGTCCGTCCCACGTGTCGCGGAAGTTGTTGGTGATCACGATTTCGGGGCGGTGGGTCCGGATCACCCGCGTGATCTCGCGGCGCAGCGGAACGCCGTATTCCAGGATCCCGTCCGGCAGGCCCAGGAACTCCACCGTCGACACTCCGACCAGTGCTGCCGACGCCCGTTGCTCGGCCTCGCGGACCACCCGCGTCTCCGATGGCGCCATTCCGTCGATGCCGGCCTCGCCGCTGGTCACCAGGCAGTAGGCGACCTCTTTGCCCTGGTCGGTCCAGCGGGCGACCGCCGCCGCCGAGCCGAACTCCAGGTCGTCGGGGTGGGCTACGACGCACAGCGCGCGCTCCCAGCCCTCCAAAACAGCCGAAAAAAGCGAAATATCCGACACGGGACGCACGCGCTCCTAACGGTCAGGGTCCGGGAGGCTCGGACCCACGTGCCGAGCCAGCCACTCGTTGAGCCCATCCGTGGCCCGCAGGAATTCTGCCACCCGCCGCTTCGCCGCCGCCGTCCCCAACCACGGCGCCACCGGCCAGTCTTTCCACGCTACGACGCCCTTGTGGCGCAGCAGGTCGGCCCGGGGATGGTCGACCGGATAGCCGCGCGGCACCCGTTTGAGCGAGTCGTGTCCGTGGATCGTGATCCCGTCGGCGGCGGCCGCCGCCACCAACTCCGAGAGCACGGCTCCGCTCTTAGGGTCGTCGACCGCCGCCCGGTAGCGCGCCAACTGGTCGCGCTCCATGTGGTACATCCCGCTGCCGGCCCCGAGCCCCTGCGCCGACAGCTGGATGTAGCCGCCCTGGAACAGCGTCGCCGCGATCGCCGTCTTGTAGGGCGACTTGTCGGCGCTGAACCGCACGTCCCGATAGGGGCGGAAGATCCGGCCCGGCCCGAACTCGGGCTCCAGGTCGGCGAGCAACGCCGCCATCGGCGCCGCCACCTTCTCGTCGTAGACGGCCTTGTTGGCCGTCCAGTAGGTCTTCGAGTTGTCGGCCTCGAGCCCCTCGTAGAACTCCAGTGCCTCACTCGGCCAGCCACGGAACGCCACGTCCCGACCCTAGCGCCCGACGAGCCAGGAGGCGCCCGCGACCGCGGCCTCGACCGGGCCGTCGTAGACCGACGAGGCCGCCGCGACCGCGGCCGACGACGGCGTGCCGGGCCAGAGATGGGTGAGGAGCAGGCGGCCCGCGCCCGCGGCGGCCGCACCGGCGTCGAGCGCGCTGCTCAACAGGCCAAGGTCGACGGCCGGCACCGCATCGACGTAGGTCGCCTCGGCGAGCACCAGTGCGGCGCCGTCGGCCAACGCGACGAGCGCCGGCGACGGACCGCTGTCGCCCTGGTAGACGAGCGAAACCCCACCAACAGAAACCCGAAGACCATTATCGGGTACGAAGTGAGGCAACCCTAAAACGTCCACAGTAAACAGTCCAACCTGGAACCGGTCGCCGTCACCGACGGCCGTCACCTCACACGAAAGCATCCCCGGCCGATCCAGCGCCAGCACCGCGTCGAGCGCCCCGGCCGGCGCGTAGAGCGGCAACGGCGGAGGCGGCGCGGGCGACAGCGACCGCGCCCGCAGCAGCGGGTTGAGGTCGGCGCAGTGGTCGGGGTGGCCGTGGGTGACGAGAACGGCGTCGACGTCGGCCGCCGCGCAGTGGGTCAGCAGCCGGGGAAACGTCGCGTATCCGGCGTCGAGCAGCACCCGGAAACCCTCGTGCTCGAGGAGGAAGCCGCTGCACGCGTCATCCGCCTCGGGGAAGGCGCCGCGGGCGCCGAGGACGGTCAACCGCACAGCGAAGGAGACTACCCTCGCAAGGGTGAGCACAGACGGCGCCGTCACGCTGGCCGGCCTTCCCGCCAGCGTCCTCCTGCCCGGCCACGACGTGCCGCTCGGCCGCTACACGACCGTGCGCCGGCTGTTGCCGCAACGGCCGCGGCGCATGGTCGGCGCCTGGTGCTTCGTCGACCAGTTCGGCCCCGACGACGTGCTGGGCCGGCCCGGCATGCGGGTGCCGCCCCACCCTCACACCGGGCTCCAGACGGTCAGCTGGCTCGTCCAGGGCGAGATCCTCCACCGCGACAGCCTCGGCAGTCTCCAGACGATCAAGCCGGGCCAGCTCAACCTGATGACGTCGGGCCACGGCATCTCCCACTCGGAGGAGTCGCCGCGCGAGCATCCGCCGGTCATGCAGGGGCTCCAACTGTGGGTCGCGCTGCCTGACCCGGCGCGCCACCAGGAGCCGCGCTTCGAGCACCATCCGGCGCTCCCGACGCGGACGCGAGACGGCGTCACCACCACGGTCGTGGTCGGCTCCTTCGGAGACCTGGCCTCGCCCGCGCGCGTACACTCGCCGCTCCTTGGTGTTGATCTTGCTCTTGACCCAGGTTCGCGGTCGGCGCTCCTCCTGCGACCCGACTTCGAATACGGCGTGCTCGCCGTCGACGGCGCCGCCGACATCGGTGGCACCGCGCTCACGCCCGGTGCGCTGCTCTACCTCGGCGAAGGGCTCTCGTCGCTCGAGGTTTCCACCACCGGCGGGGCGCGGCTGTTCCTGCTCGGTGGCGTGCCGTTCGACGAGCCGCTGGTGATGTGGTGGAACTTCGTCGCGCGCACCGACGAGGAGATCCGCCGGGCGCGCGACGAGTGGACGACCGGCGACCGCTTCGGCCAGGTGAGCGGCTACGCCGGCGACGCGTTACCGGCGCCGGCGCTCCCCACCACCCCGCTCAAGATCCGCGACCGTCACGGCAACACCCTTTAACCCAGGATCATCCCGCGTACGTAGGCCGCCTGTCCGACGTGTTGCAGGTCGTCGTTGAGCACGCTGACCAGCCGCACTCCCATCGTCACCGGCGGGTCCCACGCGCGGTCGACGACGCGGTCGAGGTCTTCCTCGGTGACCGCCTTGAGCAGCGCCGCCGTGCGTTCGTGGACGGCCGCGTAGTAGCTGAACAGCACCCGGCCGCTCGGCGGACGGACCGCGAGCACCTGGTCGGGCCCGTGGGCGTAGCCGGTGTCGTCGGGATCGGGCGCGAGCCCGAACTGCGACGCGTGTGGGCCGGTCACCCAGATCTGGTCGTCGCCGATCAGGTCGGCCACATGGTGGTCCTGGATGCGGGTCAGGTGCCAGACGAGCCACCCGACGGTGTTGGCTCCCGGCTGCGGCGGCGTGCGCAACTGCTCGGCGTCGAGCCCGGCCACGGCCGAGCGGACGAGGCCGGGAAGGCGGCCGAAGGCGTCACTCAAGACTTCGTTGACGTTCACCCGCCCCATGATGCTCTTCGTTGGTTAGCGTCGGCACGTGACGGACGAACCCTCGATCGATCTCACCGTGTCGGGGCACACGGCGACCATCGTCATCAGCAACCCCTCCCGCCGCAACGCGATGACGGTGGAGATGTGGCGCCGGCTGCCCGACCTTCTCGACGCGGCGGCGGCCGACCCGGCGGTACGCGCGTTGGTGCTCACCGGCGCCGGCCCGACGTTCAGCGCGGGCGCCGACCTCAACGGCGTCCACGACATGGTCGGCGCCGACGGGCCCCACACGGCGGCCGAGGAGCGGCTGGCGGCGTTCCCCAAACCGACGATCGCCCGCGTCCGGGGCCACTGCGTCGGCGGCGGCTGCCAACTCGCGGTCGCCTGCGACCTGCGCGTCGCGGCGGTCGACGCCCGGTTCGCGGTGCCGCCCGCGCGGCTCGGGATCGTCTACCCGGCCTCGACCACCCGGCGCCTCGCCGGCCTGGTCGGCCCGTCGGCGGCCAAGCTGCTGCTCTTCACGGCCGACCAGATCGACGCCGGGCGGGCGCTGGCGATCGGCCTGGTCGACGAGGTGGTCGCGGTCGACGACCTCGACGCACACGTGGCCCGCCTGGTCGACACGATCGCGCAACGTTCGCGGCTGACCATCGCGGCCGCGAAGGAGACGATCGACCTGGCCGTGGCCGGTCGCCCCTCGCCGGAACGCGAGGCGTTCTGGGAGGCCGAGATGCACCGGGCCGGCGACGTCGCCGAGGGCGTCGCCGCCTTCCTCGACCGCCGCCTCGCCAACTTCACCTGGAACCCGTAGCGCTATCCTGGCGCCGACATGACTGGCGAACAGACGTTGGTCGCGGACTCGATCGCCCAGCCGGTCTCCCGCCCCGCGACGCGGGTGCGCGCGTGGTGGCTCGACGGCGGTCGGGTCGCCGTCGCCGCCTTCGCCATCGCACAGGCCGGGCTGCTCTTCTGGTGGGCGGCACTGTTCCCGGGCCTGTTCAGTCCCGACTCGCTCGACTACATCTGGCAGTCGACGACCGGCAACTGGAGCAGCCACCACTCGGTGCTCTACACCTCGCTCGTCTGGGTGACACTCCAGCTCACCGGCGGCGTCAGCGCGCTCACC
>Ga0164243_10003515_pt1 | contig 25032 bp, 14 predicted proteins | sample OricompcompostOP_FD_108781 | JGI IMG/M metagenome (GOLD analysis project Ga0164243, IMG submission 108781) | Organic Plus compost microbial communities from Emeryville, California, USA - Original compost - Organic plus compost (OP) | ecosystem: Engineered > Solid waste > Mixed feedstock >...
CCGCTGGGAACACCGCTCAACTCCCTTCGCGTACGGGCGGGTTGGTACCGGGACGGCCGGTCCGCAGTGCGCCGGCGCCGGGCCGGTACCGGGTGAGTACCGGGACGGCTCCGGTTACGGCAGCGGTCACGGCACCTCGTGCGCACCGCGCCGTGCGTCCTCCGTCATCCGGCGCGTGATCGCGTCCAGCACCTCCTGCGGGCGCTCGGCGAGGTAGAAGTGGCCGCCGGAGAAGACCTCCAGCTCCGCGTCCCGGGTCGTGTGCCGCTCCCAGGCGCGCACCTCGTCCACCGAACCGCTCGGGTCGGCGTCGCCGGCGAACGCCGTGACCGGGCAGTCGACTCGGGCGTCCGGCTCGGAGACGTACGTCTCGATGGCCTTGTAGTCGTTGCGGATCGAGGGCATCGCCATCCGCATGATCTCCTCGTTGCCGAGCGCCTCCGGAGCGGTGCCGCTGAGCTTGCGCAGCTGCGCGAGCACGCCCTCGTCGTCCCGCAGGTGCACCCGCTCCGTCGTGGGCAGCGAGGGCGCGCGCCGTGCGGAGACGATGAGGCGTACGGGCGGGGCCAGCCCGGCGCCGCTCATCCGGCGGGCGACCTCGAAGGCCACCGTGGCGCCCATGCTGTGCCCGAAGAACGTGACCGGAGCGTCGAGGACGTCGCGCAGTTCCGCGAAGACCCGGTCGGCCAGCGCCGTGATGGAGTCGATCAGCGGCTCTTGGTGCCGGTCCTGGCGGCCGGGATACTGCATGGCCAGCACCTCCACGGACGGCGCGAGCGCGCGGGAGACCGGGAAGAAGAAGCTGGCGGAGCCGCCGGCGTGCGGGAAGCACACGAGCCGCGGTGCGCCCGCGTCGGCGGTGTGGAAGCGGCGTACGCCGGAGTCGGGGTTGCTCGAAACGTTCACGAAGTTCTCCTCACAAGGACCGCGGTCTCGCCGTCAGTTCGGGGAGGAAGACGTGGCACACCGCCGGTGCGCCGCTGGTGCCGCTCCCCCGTACGACCCGCCGCGGGCCGCCGGCGCGGGCGGCCGGCCACGTGGAGCTGCGCACGAGGAGCGGCGGTCGGTCCGGCCGAGTATAAGGGCGGCACGTGTGCGCGGCGTACGGACCACCGGGCGCCGGGGTCCCGTGGAGCCGGAGCGCTCGCCGGGAGCCGGAGCGCTCGGGAGCGGATCGGCTGCCGCGGCGGCCGCGCGTACGTATCGTGTGCCGACGTCGGCCGCGACCGGGCCGGCGTCCCGCGCCTCCGGCGTCCGGCCGCGCAAGTCCCGTGCTGCGACGCCGAGTTCGGTTCCGCGCTCCGGAGACACACGGTGACATCCGGCGAGGCCGGACAAGACCGGCGAGACCAGTGAAGACCAGTGACGAATCGAGAACTGCTGTGAACGACGCTTCCGTCAGTGAGGTGGACCGGCTGCGCCGCCGAGTCCGCGACCTGGAGCGGCTGTTGGAGACCGACCGGCGGGCCGGACTGCGGGAGATACGCTCCGCGGCCGCCGCCGTGCCCGAGCCCGCGCCGGCCGAGTCCGCCCCGCCGTCCCTGGAGGACCTGCCCGAGCACGTGCGCCGGGCCGTCGAGGCCGCCAGGGCGAAGGCCAGGGCCGAGGCGCAGAACGGCGTGGACGTGGCCTTCTATCCGGACTTCCGGGGCGGTAACCCGTACCAGGAGATGCTGTTCTCGGGGGCGCGCGCGGCCGGGCTCGGGGTGGCGCCGCTGCCGTGGGCGCCGGAGTCGCTGGTGCACGAGAAGGCCGACCCGGACCGCGGCTACGTCGTCAACCTGCACTGGACCGCGCCCGTTCTGCAGACGAGCGAGCACAGCGCCGAAGCGGTGCGCAGACTCGACCACTTCACGGCGATGCTGGACGAACTCGCCGAGCGCGGCGGGCGGTTGCTCTGGACGGTGCACAACGTGCTGCCGCACGAGTGCCCGTACCGGCTGCTGGAGATCGAGCTGTGCCGGCGGCTGGCCGAGCGCGCCGACCTCGTCCACGTCATGGACGACTCGACGGTCGAGGCCGTGCGGGACCTGTACCCGCTGGACCCGGCGAAGGTCCGGGTCGTGCCGCACGCCAGCTACCAGGGCGTCTATCCGGACACCGCGACCCGGGCCGAGGCACGCGAACGGCACGGCCTCGGCGAGGACGAGACGGCCGTGCTCGTACTGGGCGGGCTGCGCCGCTACAAGGCGCCGGAGCGGCTACTCGAAGCGTTCGAGCAGGCGGCGGCCCGGCACCCGGGGCTGCGGCTGCTGATCGCCGGAGAGCCGGACGGCGACCCGGAGTTGGGCCCGTTCGTCGAACGCTGCGAGAGCGATCCGCGGATCGTCTGCCACTTCGGGCGGGTGGCGGACGACGACCTCCAGTGGTGGCTGCGCGCCGCCGACCTCGCCGCGCTGCCGTACGCGAACGTGCTCAACTCCGGCTTCCTGCACCTCGCGACGGGCTACGGGCTGCCCGTGGTGGCGCCCGACGTGCCCGGGCTCCGAAACATCCTGGAGCCGGCCTGGTCGCAGAGCTTCCCGCCGGAAGCGGACGCGCCCGTGCTGGCGGAGGCTCTGCTCGCCGGCGCCGAACGGCTGGGCAACGCGGAGGCGCGGGCGGCCGCCGCCGCGCGCGGGGCGAGCTATCCGCCGGAGGCGATGGCCGACGAGTTCCTGACGCTGCTGACCTCCCTCGGCGTCAAGCCGGCGTAGGCCGGGGGCGGTTCGGGGATCGCCCGGGCCCGCGGGGAGGTCACGGGCCCGAACTCGCCGCGCACGCCGGAGAGTTCGGGGCGCGAGTTCGGGCACTGAGTTCGGGCCCTGAGTCGGGGCCTGGGTTCCGGGCCGGTGCGCGGAGGGCCGCGTACGTACGGACGGACGGGCCTGGCCGACAGGGCACTCGACGGCCCGTGCGCCCGACTCCCGCCGCTCGCGGGCGACTTGACCGGGAACGCCGCCCCGGGCCCGGCCCGGCGCGCAGCCGGTCAGCTCTCCCCGACCCGCATCTCGAACCACGTCGTCTTGCCGCGGGGCAGTAAGTCGACGCCCCAGCGGTCGGAGAGCGTGTCCACGAGGAACAGGCCGCGGCCCGTCGTGTCCAGCGGATGCACCGGCAGCAGGCAGGGCAGCCCGCGCGACGGGTCGCGCACTTCGGCCCGCACCCAGCCCCGGCGCCGCGCCATCCGCAGCCCGATCACGTGGGCGCCGGTGTGGCGTACGGCGTTCCCGACGAGTTCCGACACCAGCAGCACCGCGTCCTCGGTGGGCCGCGCCGGCAGCTCCCAGTGCAGCCGCAGTACGGCGTGGGCGAGGCAGCGGGCGGCGTAGGCGGACTCGGGCCGGTTGGGCAGCCGCACTTCGCCGGCGGTCGGGTCGCCCACGGAATGCAGCATCCGGTCCGGTGCGGGAGCGCGGGCGCCGCGGGTGCCGTCTTCGCCGCCGTCACCGGCCGAGTCGCCGGGGAAGCCCGGGGTCCATTCGGTCACGCCCGCATCTCCCTGTCCCGCCATGCCCCCATCATGGCCGGACTGCGGCCGTCCCAGGGCCCGTTCGCGAGGATCCGTCGTACGGCGCCGAGCAGCACCGGAGCGCACGCGCCCGCCGCGGCAGCGCGCCGGCGGCGCCGGGTCTTCCCGGGCTCGCCCGGGAGTTCGGACGGGTTCGCCCCGCAGCCGTCTCCGCTCCGGTACGGCCGAACCGCCGGAACCGCTTCTCAACGCCCCCGCCCACCACCGGAGTTGCCGTAGAGAAGAGCAGCCCGCCGGCGCGTACCGGAGCGCACGCCGTACGCCGCTGCGGGCACGCGGCCGCGGGCGCCCGCGGGCCGTCGAACGTCAGGTGAAGCGGGCCTTGCCCGGGCCCTCCTCGACGAAGCTGCGCATGCCGATCTCCCGGTCCTCCGTCGCGAACAGGCCCGCGAACCAGGTGCGTTCGACGGCGAGCCCGGTCGCCAGGTCGGTCTCCAGGCCGGCGTCCACGGCCTCTTTCGCGGCGCGCAGCGCGATCGCCGGGCCCTTCGCGAGCCGGGCCGCCCACGCGTGCGCCTGGTCGTAGACCTCGTCGTCCGGCACCACCCGGTCCACGAGCCCGATGCGCAGCGCCTCCTCGGACTTCACATGGCGCCCGGTGAAGATCAGGTCCTTGGCCTTGGCGGGACCGACGAGCCGGGGCAGCCGCTGGGTGCCGCCCGCGCCGGGGATGATGCCGAGCTGGATCTCCGGCTGCCCGAACCGGGCGCCCTCGCCCGCGATCCGGATGTCCGCGCACAGCGCCAGCTCGCAACCGCCGCCCAGCGCATAGCCGTTGACGGCGGCGACGACCGGCTTGGGGATGCCGGCCACGGCGGAGAAGGAGTCCTGGAGGGCCTTGGACCGCGCCGCCATGGCGGCGTAGTCCATCGCCTGCATCTCCTTGATGTCCGCGCCGGCCGCGAACACCTTCGGGCCGCCGTACAGCACGACGGCGCGTACGTCCGACCGCGCGGCCGCCTCCTCGGCCAGCTCGCGCAGCCGGTCCTGGATGGCGCTGTCCAGGGCGTTCATCGGGGGGCGTTCGAGACGGAGCGTGCCGACGCCGTCGGCGACTTCGAGAGTGACGGTCATGGCGAGAGGCTATCGGCCGGTGCGCGGAACTCCCCACGGCCGGCCGGGACTTGCCACGCGTCCGGCGCGGACTCCGTACGGGCCGGCCCGCCCGTACGGACCGGCCCGCGCAGCCGCCTCACTTCTGGTCGGCCGTCCACTTCTTCCAGGACATGTTCCAGTCGCTGAAGCCGTTGTCCGGCTGGATGGTCTGGTCGTGCGAGTTCTTCACCTGCACCACGTCGCCGAGCATCGAGTGCCGGTAGAACCAGGCGCCCGGCGCCTTGGGGTCGCCGCCGCCGCGCGGGTCGCGCAGGCCCACGCAGCCGTGGCTGAGATTGGAGTGCCCGAACGAGTAAGGCGGGTTCCAGTAGTTGCCGTGGATGAAGGTGCCCGAGTCGCTCAGCCGCATGGCGTGCGGTACGTCCTTGATGTCGTAGCCGCCCGCCTCCTCCTTGCGTCCGAAGCCGACCGTGTTCCCGTCCATGCGGGTCACCCGGTGCTTCTCGCTGATCACCATCTTGCCGTTGTACGTGGGGTGTTCGTCCGAGCCGGAGGAGATGGGGATCTTGCGGTACTTCTTGCCGTCGCGCTTGATGACCATCTGCTTCGACTTCGCGTCGACGACGCTGACCTGGCTGCGCCCGACGGTGAACTTCACCGTCTTGTCCTGCGTCCCGTACACCCCGTCCTGCGCCTCAACGCCGTCGAGATTCAGCCGCACCGAAACCTTGGTGCCCTTCTTCCAGAACTTCTCGGGGCGGAAGTCGAGCCGCTGGTCGCCGAACCAGTGGCCCTGTACGTCCACTTCGGGGTCGGCGGAGACGGAGACCGACTTCTCGACGTCCTCGCGGTGCGAGACCGGACGGTTGAAGTTGATCGACACCGGCATGCCGACGCCGACCTTCTGCCCGTCCTCCGGGGTGTACCGGCCGACGACGGGGTGCTGCGGGGAGAGCGTGGAGAACTTCGCGTGCTTGCTGGTCGTACGCCCCTTGGAGTCCTTCGCGACGGCGGACACGCGGTAGTCGTGCCCGGTCGCGAGATGCCCGGAGGGCTTCCAACTCGTGTGCCCCGAGGCGTACTTGCCGGATATCTTGCCGCCCTTGCCGGTCACCTCGACCTTGACGAGCTTGCCCTTCGCGGCCTCGACCTTCAGACCGCCGGCCGGGTCCACGCCGTGCGCCCCGTCCTTCGGCGAGATGTGCACGGCCGCCTGCGAGGGGCCTTTGGGCTTGGCGTCGCCGGAACCGCCGCCGTCCTTGTCGCCGCCGCAGGCCGCGAGCGCCAGCGGCAACACGGCGGCCAGCGCGGCGAGTCGGAGCCGGGCGCCGCCGCGGCCACTCCGGACGGTCGGACGTACGGCGGGTATCGCCTCCGGACGGGACGTCTCCCCCAGGTCGGCGTTCACGACATTTCGGTCCACAGCTGCCTTGCCCTTCTCACACCGCCCGCCCCGCGCACCGACGTGCACCCAGGACGTGTGACATGCGGATATCCCCTGGCAAGGTAATCACACAGTCGTGCCCGTAAGGCCGCCGCGCATGTCACCGTTACATCGCGGTTTTGCGGAGGGGCGGCAAAGACGCGGCCGCCGGTTTCCCGCGGCCGCAGCGGGCCCTTCCGCGGCCGCAGCCGGTCTGCCCGCGGCCGCAGCCGAGCATCCGGGGCCGCGTCCGTGCAGCCCGGAGCGCGCCCAACACGGGGCGCCCGCAGGTCAGTTGAGCGCCGACCCGGCCTTCCACTCGGACCACGGCATGTTCCAGCCGCCGAGCCCGTTGTCCGGCGAGACGGTACGGTCTCCCGAGCCCTCGACCGTGACCGGGTCGCCGACCAGCGAACTGCGGAAGAACCTGCCGGCCGGGCTGTGCCCGCTGCCGCCCTTCTCGTCCCGCAGCCCCACACACCCGTGGCTCACGTTCTCGTGCCCGAACGTGCCTTTCTTCGCCCAGTAGTTGCCGTGCAGAAAGGTGCCGCTGTCGGTCAGCCGCATCGCGTGCGGCACGTCGGCGATGTCGTACTCGCCCCCGAACCCCACCGTCCTGCTGTCCATCCGCGTCTCGTCGTGCTTCTCGCTGATCACCATCGTGCCGTCGTACGTGGGGTTGCGCTCGTCCCCCGCGGTGACCGGCACGTGCTCGACGACGCGGCCGCCGCGCCGCACCGTCATCGTGTGCCGCCGCACGTCGACGACGCTGCGCTGGTCGCGCCCGACGGTGAAGTGCACGGTCTTGCGCTGGCTTCCGTACGCGCCCCGCGCTCCGCGCACGTCGCGCAGCCGCAGCGTGAGCGTGACGCGGGTGCCGGGCGTCCAGTAGTCGCGCGGCCGGAAGTCGAGCCGGCGGGCGCCGAACCAGTGCGCGGCGATCCGCACCGGAGGGTCGGACCGTACGGTGATCGCCCGCTCCACGGCGGCCCGTTGGGAGATCGCGCGGCTGAAGTTCATCGAGACGATCATGCCGGTGCCGACGGTCTGCCCCTGCTCGGGCGTGAAGAAGCCGATGAACCGGTGCTCGGGCACGTGCGTGGTGAACGTCGTATGCCGGGCCGTGCGGCGGCCGTTGCCGTCCAGCGCGACCGCGTCGACGGTGTACCGGCTCTCCAGCGCCAGCCGCCGGTCCGCCGGAACGGGCCGCCACTCCCGCCCGTCCGCCGAGATCCGGCCGCGCAGCGGCGCACCCGCCGCACCTCCCTTGCGGGCGACCCGCACCCGCTGGAGCCGGCCGTCCGGTGCCCGCACCTCCAGCGGGTCGTGCGCGCGTACGTCCTTGCTGCCGTCGCCGGGCGTCACCCGGATCACCTGCGCCGCCCGCACGTTGCCCTCGACGCCGCAGCCCGTCGACGCGGCCAGCAGGCACAGGGCCCCCAGCGCTCCGGCCCGCGTCCGCGTACGGATCCGCGTCCGCATCGCGGAGCGTGCCCGCCGCCGCGCCGCCGCGCGCCCGGCCCGTCCTGCTCCCACCGTCCGCTTCATGCCGCCCTCTCCCCGAGCACCCGAAAAGTTCGCCGTTCGCGTAGGACCAACGAAGCGGGGTCACGGGGGAAACGAAGCGGCGTACGGGCGGGCGAGTCGCGCGCCGCCGGCGGACCCGTCGGACCCTCAACTCCCGGCCGCCATACGTCCGTTATACGAACCCCGAGGGGGTGTCAGACGGACATTCCGGTCAACGTCCGCAGTCTTCGGCCCTCAGCCAGTGACATGCACACGTGATGAATGGCAGGGTGCGTGGCGGTGTGTGCTCGCGCCTGCCGGCGCGGCACCGCTTCGATTCTTTCGTCCCACCGTTTCTGCACGGACGGTCGCACACCAACCACCGTCCGGCCCCCACGGCAGAAGGAGCCACCCGCGTGAAGCTCAACAAGAAGCAGCGGATATCCGCACTCGCCGCCACCGCGGCGCTGGTGGCGGCGGGCGTCACCGCCGGAACGGCCAACGCAGGCCAGTCGGCGGGCGGTTCGGCCACCCCCCAGGGCGCGATGCCCGCCCCGATGACGGCATCCGCACACGCCAAGCTCGTCAAGTCGGCCGACACCGAGGCCGCGAAGAGCGCCGACGCCAAGGCCCTCGGCCTCGGCAGCAAGGAGGCGCTGCACGTCAAGGACGTCATCAAGAACCAGAACGGCGCGACGCACGTGCGCTACGAGCGTACGTACGACGGACTGCCCGTCATCGGCGGCGACTTGGTCGTGCACAAGGACAAGTCCGGCAAGCGCACCGGAGTTTCGCGCTCCACGTCCGAGAAGATCGCCGTCGACACCGCGAGCGCCAAGGCGTCCGCCAAGCCGGCCACTCCGCGGGCCGAAGGCAGCAAGGCGCCGCGCAAGGTCGTCTTCGCCTCGCACGGCAAGCCCGTGCTGGCCTGGGAGACCGTGCACGGCGGCACCCAGAAGTCCGGCGCCCCGAACCGGCTGCACGTCTTCACCGACGCCACCACCGGCAAGAAGCTGATGCAGTACCAGGGCATCGAGACCGCCGAAGAGGGCACCGGCGCCAGCGAGTACAGCGGCTCGGTGAAGCTGAGCACCAGCGGCTCGAACGGCAAGTACACGCTGACCGACGACAGCCGCGGCGGCAACAAGACCCTGAACCTCAAGGGGTCCGAGAACGGTGACGGCGAGCCGTACACCGACGCGGACAACAAGTGGGGCACGGGCAAGCCGGACAACGACCAGACCGCGGCCGTCGACGCCCACTACGGCTCCGCCCAGACCTGGGACTTCTACAAGGACGTCTTCAAGCGCAAGGGCATCGCCGGCGACGGCAAGGGCGCGCCCAGCCGCGTGCACTACGGCAAGAACTACGCCAACGCGTTCTGGGACGACAGCTGCTTCTGCATGACCTACGGGGACGGCGAGGACAACAAGAAGCCGCTCACCTCGGTCGACGTCACCGCGCACGAGATGACGCACGGCGTCACCTCCAGCACCTCCGGCCTGGAGTACCAGGGCGAGTCCGGCGGTCTGAACGAGGCGTCCTCGGACATCATGGCCGCGGCCGTCGAGTTCCACGTCAACAACAAGAAGGACGTGCCGGACTACCTCGTCGGCGAGCAGCTGAACTTCGCCGGCGACGGCAAGCCGCTGCGCTGGATGGACAAGCCGAGCCGGGACGGCAACTCGCTGGACAACTGGAGCAAGGACGCCGGCAACGTGGACGTCCACTACTCCTCCGGCATCGCCAACCACTTCTTCTACCTGCTGTCCGAGGGCAGCGGGAAGAAGGAGATCAACGGCGTGAAGTACGACTCCCCGACCGCCGACAACTCCAAGCTCAAGGGCATCGGGATCAAGAAGGCGCAGTCGATCTGGTTCAAGGCGCTGACCGAGAACTTCACCGCGAACACCGACTACGCCGACGCCCGCAAGCAGACCATCAAGGCTGCGGACGACCTGTACGGCAAGGGCGGCGCCGAGTCCAAGGCCGTCGACGCCGCGTGGAAGGGCGTCAACGTCAAGTGACCCGCATCTAGCGGCACTTCGGACGGAGAACCCGACCGGGAGTAGAGAGGCGGGCGCCGGATCATCCGGCGCCCGCCTCGCGTCGTTCCACCGACGGTTCGGTCCCCGTCAGTCCTCAGCGGGTCCCCGTCAGTCCTCAGCCGGTTCTCGTGCGTGCCTCCGCCCGTACCGGCGTCACTCCGCGCCGTCCTCCGACGCCACGGCCACCAGGCCCAGTTCGGCGCCGCCCGCGGACAGCAGCCGGTGCGCCGGCAGCACGCGGACGGTGCAGCCGAAGGCGCCGGTACGGTCCAGGGTCAGCGGGCCCTCGTACAACAGCCGCCCGGCGAGGTCCGGTCCGCCCGCGGGCTTCAGCGGCACGCGCACCGCGTCGCCGTCCGCGATCCGGTCCGCACCGTCCACCCGGCCCGCGACCGCCTGCACCTCCACGTCGCCCGGCTCCAGATCGCCCAGCGCGACGCGGGCGCGCAGCACCACGCACGTCCCCAACTCCGGTGCGGAGCCCGGCGCTCCGGCGACCTCGACGTGGTCCACGGCGACCCGCGGCCACGCCTCGCGCACCCGCGCCTTCCAGCCGGCCAGCTCCCGTGCGGCCTCCGGGCGCAGCGCGCGGTGCGCGGCGGCGGCCGGCGCGTACAGCCGGCTCACGTACTCGCGCACCATCCGGTCCGCGGGCACCTTCGGGCCCAGCCGGGACAGCGTCTGACGGACCATCTCCACCCAGCGGGCGGGCGGACCGCCGCCGGAGCCGCCGCGCTCGTAGAAGCAGGGCGCGACCTGCTCCTCGATCAGCTCGTAGAGCGCGGCGGCCTCGATGTCGTCGCGCCGCGCCTCGTCGGCGGCGGCCTCGCCGTCCGCCGAGGGCACCGCCCAGCCGAAGTCCGGCTCGTACCACTCGTCCCACCAGCCGTCGCGTACCGACAGGTTGAGGGCGCCGTTCAGCGCGGCCTTCATGCCGCTGGTGCCGCACGCCTCCTGCGGGCGCAGCGGATTGTTCAGCCACACGTCGCAGCCGGGATAGATCGCCTGGGCCATCGACATGTCGTGGTCGGGCAGGAACGCGATCCGGTGGCGTACGCGCGGATCGTCCGCGAACCGCACGAGTTCCTGGATGAGCCGCTTGCCTGCGTCGTCCGCCGGGTGCGCCTTGCCCGCCACCACGATCTGCACCGGGCGCTCGGGGTGCAGCAGCAGCGCGCGCAGCCGGTCCGGGTCGCGCAGCATCAGCGTGAGCCGCTTGTACGAGGGGACGCGGCGCGCGAAGCCGACGGTCAGCACGTCCGGGTCGAAGACGCCGTCGATCCAGCCGAGTTCGGCCTGTGCGGCGCCGCGCTGCCGGCACGCCGCGTACAGCCGGCCGCGCACCTCGTGCACCAGCCGCTCGCGCAGGCCGCGGCGCAGCTCCCACAGTTCGCCGTCCGGCAACCGCTCGGGGTGCGGCGGCAGTTCGGGCGCGCGCCAGGTGGCCGCGTGCACGCCGTTGGTGATGGAGGTGATGGGCACCTCGGCCGGGTCGAAGCCCGGCCACAGCCCGGCGAACATCTGCCGCGCGACCGCGCCGTGCAGCACGCTGACGCCGTTCGCCCGCTGCGCCAGCCGCAGCCCCATCACGGCCATGTTGAAGACGCCCGCGTCGCCGCCGTCGTACGTCTCCGTACCGAGCCGCAGCACGTCCTCGGCGTCCACACCCGGCAGTTCGCCGTCGTCGCCGAAGTGGCGGGCGATCAGCTCGCGGTCGAAGCGGTCGATGCCGGCGGGCACCGGGGTGTGGGTGGTGAACACGTTCCCGACGCGTACGGCTTCGAGCGCGCCGGCGAAGTCCCCCGGTTCCAGGCCGGGTTGGGCGGGTCGGCCGGGCCGGCCGTCCGGGTCGGGCCGGCCGGCTCGGTCCGGGCCGCCCGGCGCGCACAGTTCGCGGATGCGCTCCAGGCCCAGGAAGCCGGCGTGCCCCTCGTTGGTGTGGAACACCTCGGGGTCCGCGTGCCCGGACAGCCGGCAGTAGGCGCGTACCGCCCGTACGCCGCCGATGCCCAGCAACATCTCCTGGAGCAGCCGGTGTTCGCCGCCGCCGCCGTACAGCCGGTCGGTGACCTCGCGTTCGCGGGGCTCGTTCTCGTCGACGGCGCTGTCCAGGAGCAGCAGCGGCACCCGGCCGACCGCGGCCAGCCAGACCCGGGAGTGCAGCGACCGGCCCGCGGGCAGCCGCAGCGTGATCCGCACCGGGGAGCCGTCGTCTTCGCGCAGCGGCTCCAACGGCATCTCGTTCGGGTCGAGTACGGGATAGTGCTCCTGCTGCCAGCCCTCCCGGGACAGGCTCTGCCGGAAGTAGCCGCAGCGGTAGAGCAGCCCGACGCCGATCAGCGGTACGCCGAGGTCGCTGGCCGACTTCAGGTGGTCGCCGGCGAGGACGCCGAGGCCGCCGGAGTACTGCGGCAGCCCGCCGGTCAGCCCGAACTCGGGCGAGAAGTAGGCGACGGCGCGCGGCAGTTCGGCGTGCGCGGAGTGCCGCTGGTACCAGCGCGGCTCGGCGAGATAGTCGTGCAGATCGCCGATCGCCATCGACAGCCGGCGCAGGAAGCCCCGGTCGGCGGCGAGTTCGGCCAGCCGCTCCGGGGCGGTGCCGGCGAGCAGCCGCACCGGGTCGCCGCCCGCGAGCTGCCGGCCGCCGGGGTCCAGCGACTGGAACAGGGCGCGGGTCTCCGGATGCCAGGACCAGCGCAGATTGCGCGCGAGTTCGTTCAGCGGCCGCAGCGGTTCGGGCAGGACGGGACGGACGGAGAAACGTCGGATGGCCTTCACGCGGGAGACGGTAGCGGCGCCCGCGCACGGATCGGCCGACCTTCGCCCGGGTTTCGCCCCTCTCGTACGCATCGCTCGGCTCGTACGGATTCCGCCGCGCGCCGCGGTGTCCGTACGGGCGTGCCGGGGCGCCCGCGGGCCGACGGCCCCAGCCGAGTGACGCACGCAGCGGCCGCCCCGCACGCAGCAGAGCTGTGGCGGACACAACGGATAAAAAAGGCGCCATGATCGGTCGCATCCCCGTCCTCGACGTCCAGCCCCTCGTCGACTGCGGTCGGCGGCCCGCGAAGGCGGTGCCCGGCGAGACCTTCCAGGTGTCGGCCACCGTCTTCCGCGAAGGCCACGAGTCGATCGGCGCCAACGTCGTGCTCCGCGACCCGGCGGGCCGCTGCGGGCCCTGGACGCCGATGCGCGAACTCGCCCCGGGCACGGACCGGTTCGCCGCCGAGGTCACCCCCGACGCGGAAGGCCGCTGGACGTACACCGTCGAGGCGTGGAGCGATCCGGTCGGCAGCTGGCGCCGCCGCGCCCGCGCCAACGTTCCGGCGGGCGTCGACGTCGAAGTCACCCTGGAGGAAGGCGCGGCGCTGCACGAGCGGGCGGCGGCCGGCGTGCCGCGCAGCGAAGGCCGGGAGGTGCTGGAGTCGGCCGCCGCAGCGCTGCGCGACCCGGCGCGCGGCACCCCGGCCGCCCGGCTCGCGGCCGCGCTCGCGCCCGCCGTCACCTCCGTGCTGCAGCGCCGGCCGCTGCGTGAACTGGTCACCGCGAGCCGCGCGTTGGGCCTCCAGGTGGAGCGGAAGCGGGCGCTGTTCGGCGCCTGGTACGAGATGTTCCCGCGCTCCGAGGGCGCGGTGCTGCCCGCGGACGGTGCGGGCCCGCCGCGCTCCGGCACCTTCCGTACCGCGGCCCAACGCCTCGACGCCGTCGCGGAGATGGGCTTCGACGTCGTGTACCTGCCGCCGATCCACCCCATCGGCGACTCCGGCCGCAAAGGCCCCGACAACGCGCTGACCGCCGGCCCGTACGACGTCGGCTCGCCCTGGGCGATCGGCTCGCACGCGGGCGGCCACGACGCCGTGCACCCCGACCTCGGCACGCTGGAGGACTTCGACCGATTCGTCGCGCGCGCCGGCGAGTTGGGCCTCGAAGTGGCGCTGGACTTCGCGCTGCAGTGCTCACCGGACCATCCGTGGGTGAAAGAGCACCCGGAGTGGTTCCGCCGCCGCCCGGACGGCACGATCGCCTACGCCGAGAACCCGCCCAAGAAGTACCAGGACATCCACGCGCTGGACTTCGACTCCGACCCGGGCGCCTTCCGCGGCCTGGTGCGCGAGACGCTGCGGGTGCTGCGGTTCTGGATGGACCGCGGCGTACGCGTCTTCCGCGTCGACAATCCGCACACCAAGCCGGTGGCCTTCTGGGAGAAGGTCCTCGCGGACATCAACCGCTCCGACCCCGACGTGGTGTTCCTGGCCGAGGCGTTCACCCGGCCCGCGATGCTGCGCACGCTCGCCGCGGTCGGCTTCCAGCAGTCGTACACCTACTTCACGTGGCGGGAGACGAAGCGGGAGCTGACGGAGTACCTGACCGAGCTGTCGCAGGAGACCGCGGCCTATCTGCGGCCCAACTTCTTCGTGAACACGCCGGACATCCTGCCCCGCCACCTCCAGGAGGGCGGCCGCGCCGCGTTCGCCGCGCGCGCGGTGCTGGCCGCGACGCTGTCCCCGTCCTGGGGCGTGTACGCGGGCTACGAACTGTGCGAGAACGAGCCGCTGCAGCCCGGCGGCGAGGAGTATCTGCACTCCGAGAAGTACGAGTTGCGGCCGCGCGACTGGGCCGCCGCCGAGCGCGCGGGCACCTCGCTCGCCCCGCTGATCGGCCGGCTGAACCGGCTGCGCCGCGAGCATCCGGCGCTGCACGGGCTGCGTTCCCTCACGTTCCACGACGTCGACAACGAGCAGGTGATCGCTTTCTCGAAGCACTGCGAACGGCCTCACCCCGACACCGTTCTCGTCGTGGTCAACCTCGATCCGCACCACACCCACGAGGCGACGGTGTCGTTCGACACAGCGGATCTTGAGAGGTTCGGCCTCACTCCCGCCCAGGTGAGCGGGGTCGAATCCGTTCCGGTGCGCGATCAGCTCACCGGCGACACCTACCACTGGGGCAGGGACAACTACGTACGCCTCGGGACCGGGACCGGCTTCGGGACCACCGGCACCGGGACCGGAGCCGGATCCGGCGGCGGGCAGCGGGAGTTCGCCCGAGGCGGCACCCCGGGAGTGGCACACATCCTGGCCCTGCGACCTGACCGAGCCGACCGGAGGGTCACCCGATCATGACCGTCAACGAGCCCGTTCCCGACACCTTCGAGGACACCCCTGACCAGGACCGCGACCCGGAGTGGTTCAAACGCGCCGTGTTCTACGAAGTGCTGGTGCGCTCCTTCCAGGACAGCAACGGCGACGGCGTCGGAGACCTGAAGGGCCTCACCGCGAGGCTGGACTATCTGCAGTGGCTCGGCGTGGACTGCCTGTGGCTGCCGCCGTTCTTCAAGTCCCCGCTGCGCGACGGAGGTTACGACGTCTCCGACCACACGGCCGTACTGCCCGAGTTCGGCGACCTGGCCGACTTCGTGGAGTTCGTGGACGCCGCGCACCAGCGGGGCATGCGGGTCATCATCGACTTCGTCATGAACCACACCAGCGACCAGCACCCGTGGTTCCAGGAGTCGCGGAGCGACCCGCACGGCCCGTACGCGGACTACTACATGTGGGCCGACGACGACAAGCAGTTCTCCGGGGCCCGCATCATCTTCGTCGACACCGAGACGTCCAACTGGACCTTCGACCCGGTGCGCAAGCAGTACTACTTCCACCGCTTCTTCTCCCACCAGCCGGACCTCAACTACGAGAACCCGGTGGTGCAGGAGGAGATGATCTCGGCGCTGCGGTTCTGGCTCGACCTGGGCATCGACGGCTTCCGGCTGGACGCGGTGCCCTACCTGTACGCCGAGGAGGGCACCGACTGCGAGAACCTGCCGCGCACCCACGCCTTCCTCAAGCGGGTACGCGCGGAGATCGACGCCCACTACCCGGACACGGTGCTGCTCGCCGAGGCCAACCAGTGGCCGGAGGACGTGGTCGACTACTTCGGCGACTACGCGGCCGGCGGCGACGAGTGCCACATGGCGTTCCACTTCCCGGTGATGCCGCGGATCTTCATGGCCGTACGCCGCGAATCCCGCCACCCCGTCTCGGAGATCCTCGCCAAGACCCCGCAGATTCCGTCCAGTTGCCAGTGGGGCATCTTCCTGCGCAACCACGACGAGCTGACGCTGGAGATGGTCACCGACGAGGAACGCGACTACATGTACGCGGAGTACGCCAAGGACCCGCGGATGCGCGCCAACATCGGCATCCGCCGCCGGCTGGCCACGCTGCTCGACAACGACCGCAACCAGATCGAGCTGTTCACCGCGCTGCTGCTGTCGCTGCCCGGCTCGCCGATCCTCTACTACGGCGACGAGATCGGCATGGGCGACAACATCTGGCTCGGCGACCGCGACGCCGTACGCACCCCGATGCAGTGGACCCCGGACCGCAACGCCGGCTTCTCGTCCTGCGATCCGGGCCGGCTGTTCCTGCCCGCCATCATGGATCCGGTCTACGGCTACCAGGTCACCAACGTGGAAGCGGCGATGAGTTCGCCGAGTTCGCTGCTGCACTGGACGCGGCGCATGGTCGAGATCCGCAAACAGAACCCGGCCTTCGGGCTCGGCTCGTACACCGAACTGCCCTCCTCCAACCCGGCGGTGCTCGCGTACCTGCGCGAGATGCCGCTGCCGGAGGGCGGCGACGACCTCGTGATGTGCGTCAACAACTTCTCCCGCTTTCCGCAGCCGACCGAGCTGGACCTGCGGGCGTTCAACGGGCGGGTGCCGGTCGAACTCATCGGCGGAGTGCGCTTTCCGCCCATCGGCGAGTGGCCGTACCTGCTGACGCTCGGCGGCCACGGCTTCTACTGGTTCCGGCTGCGCCGGCAGCCGCAGCCGGAAGCGGCGGGCGCGGCGCGGGCGTCGGTGCCGGTGCCGGCTGGCGCACCCGCGGCGGGCTGACGGCCGGCCCGCCGCCCGACCGCCGCCCGACCGCCGGCGGGCAGCCCGGAACCCGCTCCGACCAGGGCTTCCGCAGTCCGCGCCGGCAGCGCCCGTACCCCTGGGTGAAGTTGCCCGACACGTCCCACACAGCCGGACAGCAAAAGCCGCTATCCGGGACACTCTGCGTACTTTTCGTGTGCCCGGGGAAAGGACGCCAGCCGTCATGTCGGACAGCTCCTTGTCCCTGACAACGGGCCCCGCGCACACCGCCGTTGACGGTGCCGAACTGCTGCGGACCCTCGATCCCCTGCTGCGGGAGTGGCTGCCGCGGCAGCGCTGGTTCGCCGGGAAGGGGCGGCCGATCGCCGGGTTCCGTCCGGTGACGGCCGTCTGGCTGCTGCCGCCTCCGGGGCACGGCGGCGGCACGGCGCCGGGGCTGCTGCATCTGCTGGTGCGGGCACGGCAGCCGGGCGGCACCCCGTCCCCCGACTCCGCAGACTCCGAGGACTCCGAGGACTCCGCCGCATTCCCCGGCTCCGCCGCATCCCCCGACGCCGCCGCACACACCGGAGCCGACGGCTCCGGAGACCTCGCCGACTGCTACCAACTCCTGCTCGGCGTACGGGAGATCCTGCCGCCGCACCTCGCGCCCGCACTTGTCGGGCACCCCGCCGACGGGCCGCTGCGCGGGCACGCCGTCTACGAAGCGCTGCACGATCCGCGGCTGGCCGGGCTGCTGCTGGAACGGCTGCGCGCGCCGGGCCGGCTCGGGCCGCTGCGCTTCGTACGCGAACCGGGCGCCGCCATCCCCTCCGGGCTGCCGGCGCGGGCGCTCGCCGCCGAGCAGTCCAACTCCTCGATCGTGTACGGCTCGGCGTACATCCTCAAGGTCTTCCGGCGCGTGGAATGCGGCGTCAACCCCGACCTGGAACTGCCGCTCGCGCTCTCCCGGTCGGGTTCGAGCCGGGTGCCCGCACCGACCGCCTGGTTCGAGGCACGGCCCGGGCCCGGTGCCGGGCTAGGGCCGCCCGGGCGGCGGCGGTCCGGTGGAGCGCTGACGCTGGGCGTGCTCCAGCCGTTCCTGCCCGGCTGCCGCGACGGCTGGGAGCTGGCGCTGCGGGCGCTCGCCGAACGCCGCGACTTCACGCACGCGGCGCACGCGATGGGCCGCGCCACCGCCGAAGTGCACACCGGCCTCGCGCGGGCGCTCGCGGGCTCGATGCTCGACCGATACGCGCTGGAGCGGGTCGCCGACGGCATGGCGGCCCGGCTGGAGGCGGCGAGCGACGCGGTGCCCGCGCTGCGCCCGTACCGGCGGCGGCTGCGCGGCGCGCTCACCGCGGTCGCCGAACTGGGCCGGCGCGGGCACGTCTGCCACGCCCAGCGCATCCACGGCGACCTGCATCTCGGCCAGGTGCTGCGGGACGAGGCGGGGCACTGGACGCTGATCGACTTCGAGGGCGAGCCCGCGCGCCCGCTCGCACAGCGGCGCACCCCGCAGCCCGTCGTACGCGACATCGCGGGCATGCTGCGCTCCTTCGACTACGCCGCCTGCCAGCAGACCCGCGGCCCGGCCGACCGCTGGTCGCAGGAGTGGGCGGCCGCCAACCGCGCCGCGTTCTGCGCCGGTTACGCCTCCGTGTCCGGCGACGACCCGCGCGGCACCGGCACGCTGCTGCGCGCGTACGAAACGGACAAGGCGATCTACGAAGTGCTCTACGAAGCCCGGCACCGGCCCGACTGGCTGCCGATTCCGCTGTCCGCCGTCCGCCGGCTGGCGGCGCCGCCCCAACGGTGAGCGGGCGCCGACCGCCGCCCGCCCGTCCGTCGTCCGCGTACGCATGAGGAGGTTCGACCGTGACCGTCCACCAGCCGCCGCCCGGCCGAGACGGACAGCGCAGCCCGCAGCGGGAGCGCGCCCGGCAGCCGGAGCGCGCCCCGGAGCAGGAGCGCGTACCCGAGCGCCAAGAGGCCGGTGTTCCGGCGACGTTCCGCGCACCGGCCTGCAACTCCCCCGCCGGGAGAGGGAGTTCGGGAGGGGTGCCAGGCGCCGGAGGAGGCGCGGAGGTGCGCGCGGCGCAGCCGCGGGAGGATGCGCCGGGGGCGGCGCCGGGTGCGCACCGTGCGCCGGGGCCGGCTGCGGAGGCGGGGGCGGAGTCGGAGGCGCAGGCGGCTGCGGGCGCGCCCGCCCAACTGCCGCTCCCCGCGCCCGCGGACGCTCCGGACGGCGAGCAGCCGGGCCGGCCGCGGGGGCGGACTCGGACGTCGGACGCCGCGAACTTCCCGGGCGCACCCGCCAGTTCGGCCACTCCGGCCGCTCCCGCGGGTCCGGCGGACCAGGCAGAGCCGGCGGATCCGGCGGATCCGGCGGATCCGGCCACCACGGCCGCGGAGCCCGCCGTGCCGCCGCTGCACCCCGAAGACCGGCGGCGGCTGCTCGCAGGCGAACACCACGACCCGCACGCACACCTCGGCGCCCACCTGCTCCCCGACGGTGCGGGCGTGCTGTTCCGTACGCTGCGGCCGTTCGCCGCAGCGGTCACCGTCACCGTCGCCATCGCATCCGCCGAAGCCGCACCCGCCGATGCCGCACCCGCACCCGCCGAGGCCGCAGCCGACGGCACAGCGGGCGGCGAAGTGCGCGGACGGCTGGAGAGCGAAGGCGACGGCTTCTTCGCGGCCGTACTGCCGCTCACCGAGCTTCCGCCGCCCGACGCGTACCAACTCCGCGTCCGCTACGGCGAATTGACGGACACCGAAGAAGACGCGGACGAGATCCGCACCGCCGACCCCCACCGCTTCCTGCCCGCGCTCGGCGAACTCGACCTGCACCTGATCGGCGAAGGCCGGCACGAAGAACTGTGGCGGGCGCTCGGCGCGCACACCATGCGGCACCAGGGAGTGCACGGCACCCGCTTCACCGTGTGGGCGCCGAACGCGCTCGGAGTGCGCATCGCAGGCGACTTCAACCGCTGGAACGGCACCGCGTTCCCCATGCGCTCACTCGGCGCGAGCGGAGTGTGGGAACTGTTCGTGCCCGGGCTCGGCGACGGAGCCCTCTACAAGTACGAGATCACCGGCCCCGACGGCACCCGCACCCTGCGCGCCGACCCCATGGCCCGGCGCACCGAAGCGCCGCCCGCCACCGCCTCCATCGTGCACACCTCCACACACGAGTGGCACGACGCCGACTGGCTCGCCGCACGCGCCGAAGCCGCACCGCACAGCGCCCCGCTGACCGTCTACGAAGTGCACCTGCCGTCCTGGCGCCCCGGCCTCGGCTACCGCGAACTCGCCGACCAACTCCCGGCCTACGTACGCGACCTGGGCTTCACACACGTCGAACTCATGCCGTGCGCCGAGCACCCCTACGGCGGCTCGTGGGGCTACCAGATCACCGGCTTCTACGCGCCCACCGCACGGCTCGGCAGCCCCGACGACTTCAAACACCTCATCGACGCACTGCACCAGGCCGGCATCGGCGTACTGATGGACTGGGTGCCCGCACACTTCCCCAAAGACGACTGGGCACTCGCCCGATTCGACGGCACGGCGCTGTACGAACACGCCGACCCGGCACGCGCCGAACACCCGGACTGGGGCACGCTCGAGTTCGACCTCGGGCGCCGCGAAGTACGCAACTTCCTCGTCGCGAACGCCGTCTACTGGTGCGAAGAATTCCACATCGACGGGCTGCGCGTAGACGCCGTAGCCTCCATGCTCTACCTCGACTACTCCCGCGAACACGGCGCCTGGACCCCCAACCGCCTCGGCGGACGCGAAGACTTGGACGCCGTGGCGATGCTCCAGGAAATGAACGCCACCGTCTACCGGCGCTGCCCCGGCGTCCTCACCGCCGCCGAAGAATCCACCGCCTGGAACGGCGTCACGCGCGCCACCCACCACACCGGCGAAAACGGCTTCGGCGGACTCGGCTTCGGCTTCAAATGGAACATGGGCTGGATGCACGACTCGCTGACCTACCTCGGCCGAGACCCCGTACACCGGCGCCACCACCACAACGAGCTGACGTTCTCCATGGTGTACGCCTACACCGAGAACTACATCCTGCCCATCTCACACGACGAAGTCGTCCACGGAAAGCGGTCGTTGGTCGCGAAAACCCCCGGCGACTGGTGGCAGCAGCGCGCCAACCACCGCGCCTACCTCGGCTTCATGTGGGCACACCCCGGCAAACAACTCCTGTTCATGGGGCAGGAATTCGCCCAAGGCGCCGAATGGTCCCACGAACACGGCCCCGACTGGTGGCTGCTCGACCCCGCCTACCCGGCCGAACCCGACCACCGCGGCGTACGAGACCTCGTACGCGACCTCAACACCGTCTACACACGCACACCCGCACTGTGGCAACTCGACACCGTGCCCGCCGGCTTCGCCTGGATCGACGCCGACGCCGCCGACGACAACGTCTTCGCGTTCCTGCGGTACGCCGCAGCCGGCTCACCACTGATCTCCGTCACCAACTTCTCGCCCGTCGTGCGGAGTTCATACCGGCTCGGAGTACCGCAACCAGGCGTCAGCTGGCACGAAGTGCTCAACACCGACGCCGAACAGTACGGCGGCTCCGGCGTACGCAACACCGAACCCCTGCTGGCCGAAGCCCAGCCCGCCCACGGCCGGCCGGCCTCGATCACACCGGTGCTGCCGCCGCTGGCTACCGTGTTTTTCGAGGTGAGCTTGCCTTCGGGCCCCTGAAAGCCGGTGTCGACGGTCCTCGGCCTACGTCACTACGCTCCTTCGTCGCTCCGTTCCTTGACCTCTCCCCCTCGCCCCTGCGGGGCTGGGAGGTGCCCCCGCCTTTCGACACCGGCGGGGCCCTTCGGCTCTCCCCCCCGCCTTCGGCGGGAGGTGCCCCCGCACCGGAGTTGCCCCAAGCGGAAGTTGATCGAGAGGCCCTGTACCGGACGGGCCCTCCGGCTCTCCCCCTGCCTTCGGCGGTAGGTGCCCCCGCACCGGAGTTGCCCCAAGAGGGAGCCCCCTCAGAAGCCTTGTACTGATCAGGGATTGGGCGGAGAAGCCCCGGCGCTCTGCCGGCCGACGGGTACGGGCGCTGTGCTGCCGCAGCGGCTCGCCCAGACAGTGGCCGAGTCCGTCGTGCGTCAAATGCAGCCGCAGCGGGGGCAGTTCGGGCACGTCGACGGCCAGCCCGGCGAGCCGGTCGACATGCCGTCAACTCCCGCCCCGGACACGCCCGTTGAGGCCAGGACTCGGCTCAGTCCGTCACGGCTTGCGGGCGACTCCGCCGAACTCCCAGACCTTGCGGTCCGGTTCGGGCGGGGGCGAGTCCGCGTCGGGCCGCCACTGCCGCACGTCGAGCAGGCCCGGCTCCACCGGCTCCAGGCCGCTGAAGAACTCCCGGGTCTCCTTCGGGGTGCGCACCCGGCCCCACTCGGCGTGCGCGCGCACCGTCTCGGTGAACGCGGCGCCCGCCGCCTCGTCCTCGCTGACCAAGTGGGACAGGGCGAGGTAGCTGCCGGAGGGGAAGGCGCCGAGCAGCGTCGAGACGCTGTGCTGCGGGTCGGCCTCGTCGGGGATGCAGTGCAGTACGGACACGAACAGCACCGCGGTCGGCACGCTCAGGTCGAGGTGCTCGCGCAGTCCCGGGTGGTCGAGTATGGCCTCGGGCTCGCGCATGTCGGCGGTGATCACGGTGGTGCTGGCGTTCTCGGCGAGCAGCGCGTGACCGTGCGTCAGCACCAGCGGGTCGTTGTCGACGTAGACGACGCGGGCGGCGGGATCGACGCGCTGCGCGACCTGGTGGACGTTGTTCTGCGTCGGCAGCCCGCTGCCGAGGTCGAGGAACTGCCGGATGCCGGCCTCCGCGGCGAGGAAGTGCACCACGCGGCCGAGGAACGCGCGGTTCGAGCGGGCCTCGCTGATGATCTCCGGGGAGACCTTCATCAGGGCTTCGTTGGCGTCCAGATCGATCTGGTAGTGGTCCTTGCCACCGAGGGCGGCGTCGTACATCCGCGCGACGCTGGCGCGGGCCCCGGTGCTGAACCGTGGCACCCCGCCGGAACCGTAGTCGGCCATGTTGCTCCCAGATCGCGGTCGTTCGGACTCGGGAACGGCCCGCGGACAGCGCGCAGTTGACGGCGCCGCACACCGCCGGCCGTTCCCCGTTGGGTCGCCATGCTAGACGCCGTACGCCCAACTGCGTACACCCAACGCCCCGCTCATGCACCGGACTTGGCGTCGGGGGCGGCGCCGCCGGACGCCGACTCGCCCGCGGGGGACGGGACTCGGGCGTCCGCGTCCTCCCCGCGTGCCTCACCCTCCGTCTCGCCGTCGGTCGCGCCGGTCTCGTCCAGCAGCGTCTGTTCGTTGAACGGCAGCCGCCCGGCGAGGACTTCGCGTACCCGGTCGTTGTCGATCTCCTTCGTCCAGGTGCCGACCAGGACCGTGGCCACCGCGTTGCCCGCGAAGTTGGTGAGGGCGCGGGCCTCGCTCATGAAGCGGTCGATGCCGACGATCAGGCCCACGCCGCCGACGAGTTCGGGCCGGTGGGACTGGAGGCCGCCGGCGAGCGTGGCCAGGCCGGCGCCGGTGACGCCCGCCGCGCCCTTGGAGGCGATGACCATGAAGACGAGCAGCGAGATCTGCTCGCCGAGCGACAGCGGCTTGCCGACCGCCTCGGCGATGAACAGCGAGGCCATCGTCAGATAGATGGCCGTGCCGTCGAGGTTGAAGGAGTAGCCGGTCGGCACGGTGACACCGACGACCGGGCGGCTGACGCCCGCGTGTTCCATCTTCGCGATGAGCCGCGGCAGCGCCGACTCCGAGGACGACGTGGACAGGATCAGCAGGAACTCGCGGCCGAGGTACTTCAGCAGCGCGAAGATGTTCACGCCCGAGACCAGCTTCAGTACGGCGCCGAGCACCACGAAGACGAACAGCGCGCACGTGACGTAGAAGCCGACCATCAGCACGGCCAGCCCCTTCAGCGCGTCCACGCCGGTCGCGCCGACCAGCGCCGCGATCGCGCCGAACGCGCCCACCGGCGCCACCCACATGATCATCGAGAGCACGCGGAAGATCACCTTCTGCAGGTGCCCTATCCCGCGCAGCACCGGCTCGCCGGCCTTGCCCAGCGCCTGGATCGCGAAGCCGACGAGCAGCGCCACCAGCAGCGTCTGGAGCACCTGCTCGCTGGTGAAGGCGGAGAACAGCGTCTTCGGGATGATGCCGAGCAGCATGTCCACCGTGCCGCCCTCGCCGCCGTGCGCCTGCGCGTTGCCGGCGTGCCGGGCGGCCTCGCTCAAGTGCAGCCCGTGGCCCGGCTTCAGCACGTTTCCGACGACGAGGCCGATCGCGAGCGCGACGGTCGACATCACCAGGAAGTAGACGAGCGCGAGCCCGCCGACCGCGCCGACCTTCGCCGCCTTACGCACCGAACCGACGCCGAGCACGATCGTGCAGAAGATGACCGGCGAAATCATCATCTTGATCAGGTTCACGAAACCGTCGCCGAGCGGCTGGAGTTGCTTGGCCGTACCGGGAGCGGCGAAGCCGAGCACGACGCCCAGCACGACCGCGACGATCACGGCCAGATACAGATACTGCGTACGGTCCCGCTTCGCCCGCGGGGGCGCTCCGGACGGCGACAGTCTCTTCTCGGACACGGTGCGGCTCCTATGGAAGTACGTGCGGAAGTACGTGTGGAAGCACGTGTGAAGCACGTGGTGTGCGGCCGACTCCCGGTACGGCGCCGGAGAGTCCCGGCGACTATGCATCGGAAGGTGACGCCCGTCACGGTTGCGTGCATTACGTGCACGGAAATTCCACGGGGCAGACTGGCCGAATGTCCACCTCACGCCGTGGGCCGGCCGTACGCGTCCGGCTGCCGCGCAGTCTGGCGGGCCGGCTGTTCGCGATGCAGGTGCTGCTCGTCGCGGCGGTGGTCGCCGGCTGTGCGGTCTTCGCCTACCTCACGGACCGGGATCAGGCCGAGCAGGCGGCGATGCACCGGGCGAGCGCCACCGCGAAGACGGTCGCGGCCTCGCCGTCCGTACGCGCCGCGATCCGCTCCCGGCATCCGTCGACGCGGCTCCAGCCGTACGCGGAGCGGGTGCGCGGGGACACCGGAGTCACCTTCGTCACGATCATGAGCCCGCGGGGAGTCCGCTGGAGCCACCCGGATCCGCGGCGGATCGGCGGCCGGTTCCTCGGGCACACGGCCGCGGCGGTGCGGGGTGGCACCGTGTACGAGACCTACACGGGCACCCTCGGCCCGTCGGTGCGGGTCGTCGTGCCGGTGCGGGACGACCGCGGCGCGGCGGGCCCGGACGGGTCCGGCTCGGGCGGGTCCGGCGGCACGGCGGAGCGCTCCGGGAAGGGGCGCGTCGTGGGCCTGGTCGGCGCGGGCATCGCGGTGCAGACGATCAGCCAACAGCTGCGGCACCAGGTCGAGTTGCTGCTGGGCTGCGCAGCCGGCGCGCTGGCGCTGGGCGGCCTCGGCAGCTATCTGCTCAACGCCCGGCTGCGCCGCCATACGCACGGGATGAACGCACACGAGCTGAGCCGCATGCACGACTACCACCAGGCCGCGCTGCACGCCGTACGCGAAGGGCTGGTGATGCTCGACGGGCAG
>Ga0164243_10003516_pt1 | contig 25031 bp, 22 predicted proteins | sample OricompcompostOP_FD_108781 | JGI IMG/M metagenome (GOLD analysis project Ga0164243, IMG submission 108781) | Organic Plus compost microbial communities from Emeryville, California, USA - Original compost - Organic plus compost (OP) | ecosystem: Engineered > Solid waste > Mixed feedstock >...
ACCGGATGACGACGGGAAACCGCCGGTCGCCTTCGAAGATCATGCCCGCCTCGCGCCCGCCGATCGCGGCCGCGACCGTGTCCTGGACGTCTCCCGCGGTGACGCCCACGCGCGCCATCGCGGTGCGGTTGGGCCGGATGTCGAGCATCGGCAGACCCTCGGTCTGCTCGACCCGCACGTCGACGGCGCCGCGCGTCTTGCGCAGCACGTCGGCGATGGCATCCGCCGCGGCGTTCATCTGCCCGAAGTCGTCGCCGAACACCTTGACCGCGATGTCGCCGCGGACGCCGGCGATGAGCTCGTTGAACCGCATCTGGATCGGCTGGGTGATCTCATAGGCATTGCCGGGAAGGTTCGACAGGCGCTTCTCCAGCCGCTCGACCAGCTCGGCCTTGTCCAGGCTCGGATCGGGCCATTGATCGCGCGGCTTCAGGATCACGAAGGTGTCGGTGACATTGGGGGGCATCGGGTCCGACGCGATCTCCGAGGTGCCCGTGCGCGAGAAGGCGAACTGCACCTCGGGCTCCCTGGTGATCGCCTTCTCGACCGCGAACTGCATCTTCTGCGCCTGGTCGACCGAGATGCCGGGGATGCGGATCGCCTGGACGAGCACGTTCCCCTCGTCGAGCTGCGGCAGGAATTCCTGGCCGAGCGTCGTGAAGGCCGCCCCGGCCAGCGCAAGGGCGCCGACCGCGACGCCGAGCGTCGCGCTCGGCCGCCGCATGGCGGTGTCGAGGCCGGGTTCGTACCGCCGCCGCAGCGCGGAGACGATCCGTCCCTCCTTCTCCTCCACCCGCTTGCTGAGCCAGACCGCGATCGCCGCCGGGACGAAGGTCAGCGAGAGGATGAAGGCGAAGACGAGCGCGATGATGACGGTGAGCGCCATCGGCTCGAACATCTTGCCTTCGACGCCCGAGAAGGTGAGAAGCGGGACATAGACGAGGATGATGATCGCCTGGCCATAGACCGATGGGCGGATCATCTCGCGCGCGGATGCGGCGACGATCGCCAGCCGCTCCTTGAGCGTCAGCGCGTCGCCACGCCCATGCTGGGCTTCCGCGAGGCGCCTCAGGGAATTCTCGACGATGATCACCGCGCCATCGACGATGAGCCCGAAGTCGAGCGCTCCAAGGCTCATCAGATTGGCCGACACGCCTGCGCGGAGCATGCCCATGCTGGTCAGAAGCACGGTGATCGGAATCACCAGCGCCGCGATCAGCGCTGCCCGGAAATTGCCGAGCAGGGCGAACAGGACGACGATGACGAGCAGCGCGCCTTCGGCCAGGTTCCGAGCCACGGTGGCGATGGTCGAATTGACGAGGTCCGTCCGGTTCAGCACCGGCTTCACGACCACGTCGACCGGCAGCGACCGCCCGATCTCACCCAGCCTTTGGGCCACGCCGTTGGAGATGGTGCGGCTGTTCTCGCCGATCCGCATGACCGCGGTTCCGACCACCACCTCGCGTCCGTTCTCCGAGGCCGAACCCATGCGCAGGCTCTGTCCGGTCCGCACTTCGGCGATCTGGCTGAGCACGATGGGCACGTTCTCGCGCGTGGCGACGACCGTCCTCGCAAGCTCGTCGGCATTGCGGATACGGCCATCGGCGCGCACCGAGAGCCCTTCGCCGTTGCGGTTCACGACGCCGGCGCCGGCGCTGGTGTTGTTGCGCTCGAGGGCACGGGCGAGATCGTCGAGCGTGATCTTCATCGCCGCCATGCGCTGCACGTCCGGAACGACCAGATATTCCTTGGTGTAGCCGCCGAGCGAATCGACGCCGGCAAGACCCTCGGTGCTCTTGAGTTGCGGCGTGACGATCCAGTCCTGGACCGTGCGCAGATAAGTCGCCTTGTCCGCCTCGCTGACGAGATGGTCGCCCTCGGGCGTGATATAGCTCCCATCCTTCTGCAGACCGGGCTCGCCATTCTTGTGGTTGACCTTGTCGAGCTCGCGGAACTCGACGGTCCACATGAAAATGTCGCCGAGGCCGGTGGCGATCGGCCCCATCTCGGGATTGACCCCCTCCGGAAGGTCCTCCTCGGCGGCGCGCATCCGTTCGGCCACCTGCTGGCGCGCGAAATAGATATCGGTGCCCTCGGTGAACACCGCGGTGACCTGGCCGAAGCCGTTCCGACTCAGCGAGCGGGTATATTCGAGGCCGGGAATGCCGGCGAGCGCCGTCTCGATCGTGAAGGCGACTTGCTTCTCGACCTGATCGGGCGACAGCGCCGGTGCGACGACGTTGATCTGGACCTGATTGTTGGTGATGTCGGGAACCGCGTCGATGGGCAGCCGCTGGAGCGCGAGCATGCCGAGGATCGAGGCGACGGCGGTGAGCAGCAGGACGAACCAGCGCCGCTCCACCGAGAAGGTGACGATGCGGGCGATCATGGATCAGTCCTCATGCTCGGCTTCGCCCTTTCCGAGCTCGGCCTTGAGGGTGAAGGAGTTGGTCGAGCCGATCCGTTCCGTTCCGGACAGGCCCGAGGTGACGATCACCTGGCCGCCGTTGGTGCGGCCGAGCGTCACGGGGGTCGCCTTGAAGCCGTCGGCGGTGCGCACGAAAACGTGCGGCTTGTCTTCGATCATCTGTACGGCGGCAGAGGGCACGGCGACGGTGCGGTCCCCGCTTGCCGGCACGATGATCGAGGCGTTGACCGTCTCGCCGACGCGCCAGCTGTTGTCCCCATTGTCGAGTGTGGCGATCACCGGCACGAGCCGGGTGGTCTCGTCCAGGATCGGGGAGACGAAGGTGACCCGCGCTTCCTGTCGTCGTCCCGGCGCCGTGACTTCGACGCGCGCGCCGGGCCTGACCCGGCCCGCGTCCGCCGGCAGCAGCGACATGGTAATGGACACCCTGGACAGGTTGGCGATGCGGAACAGCTCCGCATCGGCCGCGACCGTCTGCCCCAGCGTCGCCGAACGGGCGATCACCTGCCCTGAGATCGGCGCGCGGACTGCGATCCGGTTGGGTGCGCCGCCGCCCCCGCCCGTAGCGGCGAGCTGCTGCTGAGCGAGCCTCAGCGCGATATTGGCCTCGGTCGCCGCGGTGCGGGCTGCGATAAGATCCTGCTCGGGCGACACCCGCTCGGCGAAGAGCCGCTGCTCGCGCCGCAGGTTCGAGCTTGCGAGCGCGGCGCGGGCGCGGGCCGCCTCGACCTCGGCCTTCAGCGATGCGGCCTCGCGGCTTTCGATGACCGCGAGCGCATCGCCGCGCTGGACCGGCTGGCCGAGATTTCTGGTCAGCGAGACGAGCCGCCCGCCGATCGCGGCCGAGACCACCTGGACCCGTTGGGGATCACCCTCGACGGTCGCGCTGATCTCGATCGCACCAGCCTCGCCGCCGATGGTCGGCCGCACGACTTCGATGCCGGCTTCGGCGATCTGCTGCGGCGTGAGCTTGACCACGCCTTCATCCGCTCCGTGCGCATCCTTCTCGGCGTGCTCGTCGGCCGCCTTGTTGCCTTCGGCTGTTCCGCCTCCGCAGGCAGCGAGCGTGAGGACGAGGGAAGCGGGCACGAGCGCCCGCATGATGATCTTCTTCATTGCTGATCTTCCATGGCTGTCGGCGCCCGGGCGGTGAGCCGCTCCAGTCGGGCCTGTGCGTCGTGATAGGCGGCGAGCGCGTCGATCGCGGCCGCGCGCGTCTCCGCGAGCGTACGCTCGGCTTCGAGAAGATCGAGCTGGCCGAACTTGCCCTCGCGGTAGCCGATCCGGGCGATCCGCGCTGCCTCCTCTGCCGCAGCGAGCGCCGGGCCGGTCGCGGCGCGCGCATTCGCCTCGGCATTCGCGACATCGGTCTCGGCGCCCGCGATCGCTTGTTCAGCATCGAGCAGCGCCACCCGACGAAGGGCCTCCGCCTGCTGGCGCTGGGCCCGGGCGGCGTCGACATTGGCGCTGCCGTTGTTGAACACCGGCAGCGGAATGCTCACGCCGAACACCGCGGCGACGTCGTTGGTCGCTTCCAGCCGGCGTGCGCCGGCACTGAGCGTGATGTCCGGGACCCGCTGGCTGCGGGCCAGACGCTCCTGCGCCTTTGCGGTCGTGACGTCCGCCTGCGCTGCCACGAGGGCGAGCGTGCCTTCCGCGCGGGCGGGCTGATGCGGTCCTATGCCGCCGATCCGTTCGAACCAGCCGAGATCCAGCGCACCCGGTTCGCGTCCGATCAGCCGGGCGAGATTGCCGCGGGCGAGCTGCGCCGTGCGCTCGGTGCGCTCCAGCGCGGTCGCGGCGTTGACCCGGACCACTTCGGCGCGCTGCGCTTCGAGCGGTGATGCGCGCCCCGCCTTCACCCGAACGCTTGCCGCACGAAGCCCCTCGGTGGCAATGCCGACCTGTTCGCGCGCGACGAGCAGGCGCCGCTCGGCCGCCGCGGCTTCGTTGAAGGCCTGGGTGACGCGCAGCCTGAGGTCGGCGCGCACGACCGTTCCTTGCAGCTGGGCGCGGAGAGTCTGGGCATCGGCGACGGCGATGCGCGCGGTCCGTTTACCGCCGAGCTCTACCGGCAGCGACATGCCGACCGTGGTTTCGGCGGAGCGGAGGCCGCTATAGGCACCGGTGCCGACGACGTTCTCGCTTTCAACATTCAGCGACGGGTTGGGGCGCAGGCCGGCGACACGCCGCTGCGCTTCCGCGGCACGCACTCCGGCGTCCGCGGCATCGACACCCGGAGCGGTGGCGCCCGCGAGCTGGAGCGCCTGCTCGAGCGTGAGATGCGCTTCGGTCACGGCGGGCGGGGCGGTCTGAGCCTGTGCCGAAGCTGCGCAGGCGGCTGCGGCCAGGGAGGCCGCGAAGATATGATGCATGGACATGCTCCTGACGATTGGACGGCCGCGGCTGCGGCGGCACGAAAGGGCTCGTCAGACGATCGGCGGTCTCAACCCCGGTAGGCTGCCCGTTCCCGTCAGCTGGGTCGTCTCGCATGGATCACGCACGGCTTGCGACAGTGCCATTACGGCCGTGTCACCGCTTTCGGCGGGCGCGGCGACGTGGTGGCCATGGCAGCCGCCATGATGGTGCGGATAGCCCTTGCCCGCGTCGGACGGCGCCTGGTCGGCGTCCCCGCTCCAGTGCAGTTCCGCATCGGCGATCCCGACGCAGGGCGGCGGCTCGAGCGCATGCGCCATCGACCCCACTCCCAACGAGAGGATCAGGCCCAGGCAGGCTATCATGGCAAGGAGCCGCCGCATGCCGATCTCTTATCGGCTCCCCGCTGATGGGGATAGCTTCATGCGCTTAGGTGAGTGCGCGAGTTCGCTGCGCGCCTGCCGCATGATCTGCACGCCCCCGGAGAGCCCGAGCGCCGCCATGATCGTCGCTACGACGAGGTCCGGCCAGGCGCTGCCGGTGCCGAAGACGCCAGCGGCGGCAAGGACCACCGCCAGGTTACCGATCGCGTCGTTCCTCGAGCAGATCCAGACCGAGCGCATGTTCGCGTCGCCCGAACGGAAGCGGTAGAGCATGACGGCGACACCGGCATTGGCAATGAGCGCGGCGATGCCGACGATGCCCATGACTTCGGCTTCGGGCGTGCGCCCATGCCAGACGGCCCAGAGGGTCGCACCGAGCACATAAAGCCCGAGCAGCGCCAGCGTGGCCCCTTTGAAGAACGCGGCACGCGCGCGCCAGGCGAGCGCCATGCCCGCGACGCCGAGGCTGATCGCATAGTTGGCGGCATCGCCGAGAAAATCGAGCGCGTCCGCCTGGAGCGCCTTCGAACCGCCGGCGACGCCCGCGATCATCTCCACGAGGAACATCGCCGCGTTGATGCCGAGCGCGATCCAGAGCGCTCGACGCCAGGTGGGATGGTTGTTCGCATCCGGTTTGTCGGACGCGCAGCTGCTGCAGGTCACTTCACACCTCGAACGACTCGATGTGCTGCCCTATATGCAGTCTGTAGCAACTACAGGGTCAAGCGGGATTTTGGATGCAGATCGGTGAGCTGGCACGCGCGACGTCGACCAAGGTCGAGACGATCCGCTTCTACGAGAAGATCGGCCTGCTTCCCGAGCCCGCGCGCACCACAGGCAATTACCGCGACTATGGAGCGCCGCACTTGGCGCGGCTCTCGTTCGTCCGGCGGGCGCGGGACCTCGGCTTCACGCTGGACCAGGTGAGGGAGCTGCTGGCGTTGTCCGATGACCGGGACCGTTCTTGCGGCGCCGTCGACGAGGTGGCACGGGCCCATCTCGCCCATATCGATCAGAAGATCGCCGATCTTCGCGCGCTCCGCCGCGAACTCGACGGACTGATCAGCCAGTGCAGCCAGGGCTCCATCTCGGATTGCCGGATCATCGAAGCCTTGGGGCCGCCCGGCGAGGCGGAACATTGACGTGATGCCGCGACCGGGCGGGACGCGATGGGCGTTGCCCGCCGTTCAATCACCGGCCGCGCTCCTCGCCGCAGCACGATAGAAGAGCGCGCGCCCGGTCGGCACCAGCTGCAGCAGGAGGTCGAACTCCGCGATGTTGGCGGTGAGCACCGTGAAACCGAGCTTCTGCGCCTGGAGGAACAGCGTGCAGTCCTGCAGGGCTTTCAGCTTGGCGTCGCGCGCATAGCCCTGCAGCCGCGAGACGATGCCGGCGAGCAGCGCCGCCCTGCCGAGCACGTCCGCGTCCGGCAGGAAGACGCGGTGATCGGGCATGGCCTCGATCTGATCGCGCACCGCGCCGACGACTGCGGCGGTCCGCCGGTCCTTGGGATCGAGCGCGCCGATGGTGTGCATGAGTTCCTGGATCGCCACCGTCGAATGATTGACGTGGCGCGTCTCCACCAGCTGCTCGACCACGGGCGGTGCGACTCCCTGCATCTGGTTGATGTAGACGCACGTATCGAGGAGCAGCGGCTGACCGACCAGCTCCTCTTCGCTGGCGAACGGAAGCTCGCCGTCCTCGCGGCGCGCGAGCGTCCGCCCGGGATCGAGCCGCGCCCAGCGCAGCGCCGCAGCGACGTCGAAACCCGCCACGTCAGAAGCCGAGCTTGAGGTCCGGATCCACCTTGCCGCGGGTCGCCCTGAAACCTTCGGCGAACCTGTCTTCGAGCGCGACGTTGGCGAGCGCGAACTCGATCAGATCGGTGTCCGTTTCGATTCCCGTGCGCGCCTTGGCCCGCTCGACCAGCGCGGGGCTGACCCGGCCACCGATCCGTCCGCTCTTCTCGTGCAGCAGGCCCGAGCGTTCCGCAGCCGCCATCACCGCTTCGACCCGCCCCTCGTGCACCGTCATGAATTGCCCGGTCGCGCTGCCGCGACGGACTTCCGAGTCCTTGCCGGCAGCGCCCTTGCGGGTGCCCGATCCTTTGGCGAGCTGCCTCGCTCCGCTCTGCTTTGCCATGACAATGTCCAACGTTTCGAGATTTTGTCTAACATGCGCTCGCCGCGGAGATAATTCAAGGCGGCACCTCCGATCGGACCGGACAGTCCGCGGCCTAGAACAGGCTGGGCTGCACTTCCCGATCCTGCAGCAGATGCAGTCGTGCGTTCTGTGCCGCCTCGACCGCTCGGCGATAATGGATGGTGCCGTATCGCTCGGCATCATCGAAGCCGACGGGGGCCAGTTCCTCGGTTGGAAAACAGGCATCGTAGATGGCGCGCGCTGCCGCGCGCAGGCAGACATCATGCTGCATGGCGGACTCCAAAAATGAATCGAATCGCTGTCGGGCGACAGCGGTGAAGATTAGAACATTAGGCGAACATCGGGCAAGCGTCGCCTCCGCGCGCGAAGGCATGCCGCGAATAGGCGTGCTACTCACCGCACAATATGCGGCGATTATGGTTGCGCGCGCGCTGCAGCAGCCATTCATAGGTTCGGAATATGTTTGAATTATCGGCGCCCGCTCCAAATGCATGAGATCAGCAAACAGCGGTTCGATGCGCTCGCGGGCTATGTTCGTGTACCGCGAATCCTCGCCCTTGTTCAGGAAGCGGCGTGGTTCACCTCAGCGGATGAACGCCTTCTAGGCTTGGTAGTCTGGGATAGAATCGATCGTGACTACGGTTGGGTGGTGCTCGGTCGTGATCGCAAGGCGCGGTTCCGGGCTATTGCACAGGACGTCTCACTGCTGAGCTTCGCAGATGCGCGTGAGGCGCTGCGTCAGGCGCTGGAGCGCCATCATCAGCAGCCGGATGAGGAATATTATCAAGGCGATGAGCGAGGGGCGCCGGTCGATTTTTTCGCGCCCAATGCGCGGCCGGAACGCCGACATCCGTCGTTCGTCACATTGCTGGAACAAGCCAGATTCTCACCAGCACGCGAGTTGATCGCCGCCATGATGCGGTTTCACGAGGATGCTGACGGAAACTTCATCGAGCAATTCCAAACGAACGGCTTCGACGCCCGGCTTTGGGAATTGTACCTCTACGCCACTTTTGTCGAACTAGGGTACGCTCGCCAGCCCGAGTTTGCCGTTCCAGACCTTGTGCTTAGCGGATTGCTGGGCCGGCTCGCCATTGAAGCCACCACCGTCAATCGGCCGCAGGGGATCGACGCGCCGCGCCCCAAGACGGACGAAGAGATCAGGGCCTATCTGGAAGGCTATGTCCCTATACGCTTCGCTCGGTCGCTCAAGGCCAAACTCTACCATAAGAACCGATATTGGGATGCCAAAGGCGTCGAGGACGCGCCGTTCGTCATCGCTTTGCAGGATTTCCACGCACCAGCGGCGATGACCCGGATCGTGCCGATCGCGACCGAGTACGTCTTCGGCGTGCGTCATTCGATCGTCGCGGGCAAGCGCAAGATCGAGATGATCCAGGAACACGTCTTCGGAAATGCGCGCGAGCCATCCGGCTTCTTCCGCCTGCCCGAATCCGAGAATGTGAGCGCGGTGATTCTGAATCCGCTGGGAACCCTGACGAAATTCAACCGGCTCGGTTATGTTGCGGGTTTTGGCGATCGGCGGGTCCGGATGTCACGCGCCGGCTTGGCTCGTCGCGAGGGCAAACCTGACGGTCCCTTGCCTAGGGTATTTGAACATGACGTGTCGGCGCCTGAGTACAGCGAGAGCTGGGTGGAGGGCATGGTCGTCCTGCACAATCCGAATGCTCGCATTCCCTTGGACCCCGATCAGATACCGGGCGCCAATCACGAGTTCCTGGAACCCGACGGCAGCATCATGTCGCTGCTACCTGACTTTCAGCCCTACATGTCCCACACATCCATCTCGCTTGAGGGCGAGGTGGAGACATTTGCAGATGAAGCTGGGGAGGGTGCGAAATGATCGCCTAAGCGCATCAGATGTTGAAGAATGAGCAGTCCATTTCCGGGGCCAGGAAGGTCAAGGGATTCTCGGGTCCCAACACGTATTCCGGCCATGCGGCGGCGAGGGTGTTCATGCCCTCGGGATCGAGTGTATCGCGCCCACGCCGCACCGCGTTAATCGCGGCATCGTGAAATGCCTCGACGATCGCGATGATGGCATCGCTGCCGAGCAGGCTGGGAAGGGTGAAGCGAATCGAGGCGACATCGCTATCGAGGCATAAATGAACCAGATGCTTGTGAAGGGGCTGGGTCCTCTCGAGCAAGCGCTTCATTTCATAGCCGCGCCCGTCCTGCGCAAACATGTAGAAGTCATACAGATGCCCGGGATCGCCAGGCTTCAACGGCTCGCTCGCCCATGGCCGGCGCTGGGCTCGGACGCTGAGCCCCACCGGCAGACTCTTGTCGCGCACGCCGATCTGCGCCCATTTCTTCTCCTCGAACTCGACCCATGGCAGCGGATCAAGCGGCAGAAAATGCGCCGTGATCGGGTCGCTCGACTGAGGCAAGACAGGACCGGCCTCGTTGTAACTGGTGCAGAAGCGCCAGAAGCCCATGTCGATATCGCGCAGGAACTGTTTAACGCGGGCCAAGTCGTCGGCATGGCCTACCCGAAAATGCGCGACACGGTGCCGGATCTGCGCGATCTCCTGGAGTTTGGCGGTCCAAATTGACTTGGGCGGAAGATAGATGGCGAAGCAATCCCAATGGGCATCGACCAGTGCGATTAGTTTGGAGAGCTGGCTGTAGCTGAGCGCATTCATCTCCGGGGTTGGCATGTGCGTCAGCGCCTTGTCGGCTTGCAGCGACCCCGATGTTGCGTTGAGTTCCCTGCCCCAATCATCACCTAACAGGGCCCGGAGCTCGACATACACCATGGTCCGCAGCCAAGTCTCGAGCTGCCACAGCCGCGCATAGGTGTTGATCACCTGCGTCGGCACATCGGCTAGCGGTTCGAATCCGCTAGCTTGCGTCTTGTTGTTACCGGTCATCATACCTCGGATTGCGATGCGAGTGCTCGGCATCATGCGAGCCATCGCGGAGGATGAAAAGCCCGACTGCCGCGAGCTGAATGCGATCCTCACCTGCGCGAATTGCGTGACACCATCGAAGAGATTTCGCGCGAAAGGCTCAGGGTTTTGCGGATCGAGGCGAGGCTGTAGTTCGCCAGCACCTGACCCGAGACCGGAGTCGGGCCGGATGCGGACCGGCGGCTTTAGTCGCAAGTTCCATCAAAGCGAACTGCGAGCCATCAACCCGCTCCGTGTAAACGAAATGCTAAACCGCATTTAGCTCCAGTTATCCTCCTCGGCATCGTCGAACCCGCCCCGCCCCGTTATTCTCGGCCGGGCTAGCGGCGGGATGGAACCATCTTCCAGCATGAAATGCTTCTCGAACGCGTTGATCAGGCTCGCCTCATTCGTGTCCCAACAGATCCGCGTTACATCGCCGGGACCGCGCAGCGCGATCATGTATCGATTCTCGTTGAGCGCGGCCTTTGCCGTTTCGAACAAGGCGAGGCTCTGTTCGCTGATCGGCGCGCTCGTCCAGAACTCGAAGACAATCGGCAAGTTCTTGTAGTCCGGATGGCCGCGCATCGCCTTATAGGCGATCGGCACATTGTGCTGCAGCCAGCGCCTGAACAGATCGTCGGGGATCGTGGCCCGCGGGCTATAGCCCTTGCACTCGATCGCCGTGATCGAATGATTCCAGCGCACCGCCAGCACATCGACCTCGGCCTTGCCTTTGTCCGGTACCTTGAAGATGCGGTTCATCCAGACATCGCCCATACCTGTCCTCTTGGCGACGTCCGCCACCAGATATTCAAACAGAGTTCCGCGCAGCTGATTGGATGCGCCATGAATCTTCCCGAGCGTCTGGAACAACTCATCGAACCGCTCGGCGTCGAAAAGCGAATGGGCGGCGTTGACTAGCACACTGGTCAACTCGCGCAGCGCCTCGGCGATTTCCTTGCCGAAAAGGCTCGCTGGCGTCGCCGCGATGATCCCGTGGCTGCGCAACAAGGTAAACGCCTCGCGGTCGAAGCGCTCGGCAACGAGGATCTGCAGGCATGGGCCGACATTCCGTAGCGCGCGCAGCGTCACGCATTTGCGGATGAACGGCATCACCCCTGTCGCACTCATGTCCCCGGTGAGGTTGACGTCGCACGCGACAAAGCCCGGCTTTGATTTCCCGTCCTTGGTATAGCGGACCATATGACCGAGGTAGGACGGCGCACTCAGGTCCCAAGCGAAGGTGCCGACTTGCGGCAGCGGATCGCGCTCGCGGGTAGCAACAAGCTTGTAACTGGCAATGCCGAGCTTGCGCAGCCAGTCGCGCACCGCAGCCAGTAGGATGTCTTCGGTAATCAGCCGAGCGCGCATCTCAACTGCGCTCGCTTGGTAGAACTGGTCCTCCTGCACCAGCGCCACGCAGTCGCCGACCCCCGGCACGGCGATCAGTTTGACCAAGCCTGCCTCGCTCAGCCGCTGGAGGATCGTCTCGGGCGCCAAATGCTTCAATTGCCGGATTGGCGCGCCGCAAATGATCGGAAAATAGCGCGCCGGCACCATGCCACCGCATTGTTTGAGCCCGGCGATTGCGTAGCCGAGCGCCGAATTGCTCGCCATCAGCGCTTGCGCGAGGCGCGACCAGTAAAGCGGCGAGCCGAACTCCTGCTCGAGATACATGAATCGCGAATTGCGCGCGAACGGCACGCCAGCAAGCTTCCGCACCTTGCCGCCAGCGCGCGATAGGCGCTTGCGTGCGGTTGCCGGCGAAATCTTTGCGCGCTTCGCCAGCTCGGCCGCCACGTCGCTGGACAGCGACGGACCAAGAAACTTCAGCACGGATTCGACCAGATCGACCACGCAGGACTCCGGATGTCACACTGCGCTATTAATAACATGATTACATGTCAGGAGGCATGTCTTTTTGCGCGCACCGGAGGACCATTGAATTTATTTGATAATTTCTGATCTGAGGAGTCCCGCCAAAGCGGGCTTGTCACAGTCAATCGTCACACTGGCATTTCGGGCGCAGGGTTTGGGCGGTGAGTTGGCTTTTGTGATTGTCGGCCGATGAGGCAGGCATTCATACTTTCAGCCACCACTGGCCTCGCCGCGGCGTGTGACAAGACGCCGGAGTACTCGACACACCGCAAGCCAACGGCATGAATCCAACGGCATGAATAGCGCAATCATGGCGGCGAAATAGCTTGTCGCCGGAAGTCCCCGATGTTGTGATGCCGCTATGAGCGATGCCGATGCAGTCAAGGAGATCAGCGCGGAAACAGAGCCCCCTGTGCGGCAGACCGTGTTCATCAGCCACGCCAATCCCGAAGACAATGAATTTGCGGCATGGCTCGGCACGCGGTTGATCGGCGCGGGCTACCAGGTGTGGAGCGACCTGTTGCGCCTGGTTGGTGGCGAGCCGTTCTGGCGCGACATTGGCAACGCGATTAAAGATCATGCCGCGGTCGTGGTGCTGGTCCTCTCGCGTGCCTCGGTTACCAAACCCGGCGTGCTCGACGAGATCGCGCTGGCGGTGGCGACTTCACGCAAGCTGCACAATCCCCGATTCATTATCCCGGTCCGGCTGGACGATCTTCCGTACGACGAATTTCCTGAACAAGTCATTCGGCTCAATGCCATCAACTTCAACGGTAATTGGGCGGATGGCCTGCACCGGCTGTTCGAAGCGCTCGATGAGCGTGACATCGACAAGGCCGAAGGCGCATCAGCGCAGGGTATCGCAGAATTTCGGAACTTCCGGCTGCGACAGAGTGCCGCGATTGCCGAACAGCCCGAGCAGGTTGAGGGCAGCTGGCTGCAAATTCGCGCGCTTCCCGCACAGGCACATCTCTGCCGCTACGGCGCCGAACCGAAGACAGTCGCGAAGCAGCTCGGCAAGTTCGGGACACCAATTGTGCCCTGGGACCGCCTCGGATTCGGCTTCGCGCGCGCGGCCGAGATCGTCGATGCCGAGACCCCCGACATCGCGGTCGAGCCGGCCTACGACATCGATTTGCAGAAGTTTCTGAGCGGCGAATCTAGCGGCGGCCCCGAACTTCGCGGGGTCGATGCGCGGCGGATGATGGTCAACCTGCTGCGCCAAGCCTGGGAGCGTTTCGTCCTCACCAAAGGGCTGCGGCGTTACGAGTTCGCGCATGGTAGCGCCTTCTATGTCCCGCGCGGACTTATCGAGAAGGACACGATCGTCTTTACCGATCGCAACGGCAAGAAGCGGCGCAAGCGCCTGTCGGGGCGCAGCATCAAGCGCAATGTCTACTGGAGCTTCGCTGTCAGCATCCATCCGGTTGTGGGTCGGCAATGGCATTTCGAGCTGAAGCCGCAGGTCGTATTCACGACCGACGGCGTCACACCGATCGATAGCAAAGTGAAAATGGCGCGGCTGCGCAAGAGCTTCTGCAAGAACTGGTGGAACGATCAATGGCGCGCGCTGCTGTGCGGCTTCGTCACCTTTCTTGCTGACGGCCAGGACGCGATCACCGTTCCGTTAGGTGGAAGCGCCGAGTTGACGCTTGCGGGTTCACTTGCCCTGTTCGAGGTTCCGACCACAATCCTCGGCGACAGCGCCACCGGTCTCGATGAAACGGACGGCGACGGCGATGTCGACAGCGAGACCGGCGCCGACCTGCTCGACGATGGCGAAGACGCCGGTCCGTTCGATGAGCTCGACGAGGAGGAGGCAGCATGAGGGCGATCAAGCTGCGCCAGCTTGCCGAACCGATGCTGAGCTTCGGCTATCAGCAACGCCTGGAGCACCCCAAGGACGGCTTGTTCCTGTTCGGTCCGCTCGGCGGCAGCGGTCACCCCGCCGAGATGAGGATCGGCGTAGTCGGTACAGCGGCGGGCCTGGCCTGTTTCAGAACCTGGTCGCAGCGCATCCGCGGCCATATCCCTTCTGCCAATGCAACGGTTGCACACCATGCCAGCTGGCCGGGATTCGAGGCGGTGTTCGAGACGCGCTGGCCGGAACGGCCGATGACCGAAATCACGGTCGATGCTGACGCCCTTGCTAGTGCAATCCGGATCGACAACCGGCATGAGGCGATCGCCAAGGCGGTCAGCTTATTCGAAGCCCCCATCCGGCGTTATCTGCGCCACGAGGAAGCACCGCCGACGATGTGGTTCGTGGTGATCCCCGAAGAAGTCCACCGCTTTGGCCGCCCGAAATCGACCGTGCCGCGCGAGGAGCGGATCACGGGTGACGCCTATCTCGGACGCAAGGCTGGGAAGAAGGTGCTTGAGATGGGGTCGCTATTCCCTGAGGACAGGGAGGCGGCGGAGATTTATCGCTATGAGCTCAACTTCCATCATCAACTGAAAGCCAGGCTTCTCGACGAGAAGGCGGTGATTCAGATCGTGCGCGACACGACGCTCACGCCCGAGGCTTTTGTCGACGAGAAGGGTCGCCAGCAACGCACGACGCAAGATCCGGCGACGATCGCCTGGAATCTTTGCACCACAGCCTTCTTCAAGGCGAGCGGTCGGCCGTGGCGACTCGCCGATGTACGACCCGGCGTCTGTTATGTCGGGCTGGTGTTCAAGAAGGACGACACCGCGCTTGGCGGCGCCAATGCCTGCTGCGGCGCGCAGATGTTCCTCGATAGTGGCGATGGCGTCGTATTCCGCGGCGCGGTCGGGCCCTGGTATTCGGAGGCCGACCGATCGTTTCATCTGACGCGCGACAAGGCGGCGGAGCTGATGAAGCTGGTCGTCGACGCCTATCGCGATCTGCATGGGCATCCGCCTGCCGAGCTGTTCATCCACGGCAAGGCGCGGTTCAGTAACGAGGAATGGGCGGGATTTTCCTCGGCGGTGCCAGAGGAGACCCAGCTGATCGGCGTTCGCATCCGCCCCACCAGCGAACTCAAATTGTTCCGCCTCGGCAAAAAACCGGTGCAGCGCGGCACAGCGTATCTGACCAGCGATCGGCTCGGGTATCTCTGGACCAAGGGATTCATTCCGCGGCTGGCGACCTATCCTGGCTGGGAAGTACCTAATCCGCTGCTAATCGAGATCCATCGCGGCGAAGCCGACCTCGAGCGGGTGATGGGCGATGTGCTCGGCCTGACCAAGATCAACTTCAATGCCTGTGTGTTCGCGGACGGACTCCCGGTGACGCTTAAATTCGCCGACGCGGTTGGAGATATTCTGACGGCGGCGCCGGTCGGCGATCTGCCGCCCCTGCCGTTCCGCCATTACATTTAGAGGCGCCGTCCTTCGCCATGGCTCGATACGAAACGTCGGAAACCTGGGCCAAACAGCCATTATCAGCGCAAGAAGGGGGTGTCCGACGGCCCCAGAAGTTGTGAGAACCGCGCTTGAGAACGCGCGCCGATAACGGCCATCCGACGCCGCCGAACGCGTAAACCATATCGCCTAAATCATTCAAACAACAACCTGTGCTTGCCAAGAGGGAGAGGGTCGCCGAAGATTCCTCTCGATGAGGAAAGATGTCGATCACCTGCCTGCGATTCAGCAGGGCGAGTTGGAGCGGGTCCAGCGCGTCTTGATGGAGGAGTTCGCGGAAGCGATCGGCAAGGCCACTACGCCGAGCCGAAAGAACGGCAAGATTCTCAAGATCATCCTGTTCGGCTCCTATGCGCGGTCCGATTGGGTTGATGAGCCCGAGAATGGCTACCAGTCCGATTTCGATCTGCTGGTGGTGGTCAACCACGACGATCTCACCGACATCGCGCATTACTGGTATGTCGCCGAGGACCGCATCCTGCGCGATGCCGAGATCGCGCGGCCGGTCAACATCATCGTCCATTCGCTCGACGCGGTGAACCAGTCGCTGAAGCGCGGCGAGTATTTCTGGGTCGACATCGCCCGCGATGGCATCATTCTCTATGAATTGCCCTGCCATCCACTGGCGACGCCGATGCCGCTCACGCCGGCCGACGCTTATCAGATGGCCAACGCCTATTTTGAGGAATGGCGGTCCAAGGTTCAGGACGCGATTGAGATCGCCGAGTTTTGCATCGAGAAGCGAAAGCTTAAAGATGCTGCCTTCACGCTGCACCAAGCGGTAGAGCGCGCATATATTTGCTTCCTGCTCGTGCGCACGCTCTATTTTCCGCGCTCGCACAACATCAAATTCCTGCGCTCGCTCGCCGAGGACAACGAATCGCGGCTGATCGACGCGTGGCCGCGGGAGCGCCGGATCGACCGGCGGCGTTTTCAATTGCTCAAGCGGGCCTATGTCGAAGCTCGCTATTCGACGGCCTATGAGATCAGCGTCGAGGAGCTGAACGCGATCCTCGAATGCGTGCGGACTCTGCGCGACACTGTGGAGCAAGTTTCGCGCGAAAGGCTCGCCGAACTGCGATCTGTAGTCGGCCTGTAACGACATAGCGCATGGTCTGACTATATCGCGGAGGGGGAATGTATCTCGACAAGTTGGTGCTCAGCAATTTTCGCTCGTTTGAACAAGCGGAGATTCCACTGTGCAAGGGCCTGACGATCCTCGTTGGCGAGAACAATGGCGGGAAGAGCAACGCGATTGATGCGATCCGTTTACTCACGGCGCCGCTCGGCGGGCGGCGGGAGCTCTATTGCGAAACGACCGACATCCGCTTCGGAAGCGCTGAGCGTAAATTCGAGCTGAAGGCCACCTTCTCCGATCTCAGCGCACCACAACGCGGACGAATGATCTCGGCGGCGACGGACGCGGCCATCACCGGCTGCGAGTTCGGAATTCGCTACGACGAAACTACCGGCCGCTTTCCGATCCGGCCGCAACTCTGGGCGGGAGCGCAGCAATGCAATCCCGAGCCGGGAAGCCACGACATGATCCGGCATGTCTATCTGCAGCCCCTGAGGGACGCGAAGCGAGCGCTCGCGTCAGGCAATCCGACCCGCATCTACGCACTCCTCAACCACTTCCTCGAGGGTACGCCGCCAGAGGACATCGCAAAAGCGCTGAAGCGCGGCGCTGAATCCGAAATCCTGCGCAGGGTCGGTGGCGCCGTTGAGGTCGGGCTGAGCGCCCTGACTGGCGGAGTCCGGCGCCAGGCCGCGTCGCTCGGCTTCGCAGGTGACGAGAAGCTGATCGATATCGCCCGCGACCTGCGATTCAAGCTGGCCGACCACGGCATCGAGCCCGAAGACCTGCGCTATTCGGGGCATGGTTACGCCAATCTGCTCTACATGGCGACCATCGCCGTGGAGCTGGAAAAGGTAAACGATGCCGACCTGACTCTCTTTCTTGTCGAGGAGCCGGAGGCCCATCTCCATCCGCAGCTCCAGGCAGCAGTGCTCAGTTTCCTCGACGAGCAGGCGGAAAAATCGCGCAAGATCCCGGCTGGGCACCAAGGGCCGGCCGGCGAACTGCAGATCGTCGTCGCCACGCATTCACCCAATCTGTCGGCCTGGGTGGAAAGCAAAAAGCTTGTCTTCTTTCGTTCCTACCTTCCGCAGGCCGATGCGGCAGTACCCGCCGAAGAGGGGGAAGTTCCGGCAGAAGAGCCCCACGCGCTCGCCGGTGTTCCCGTGGAGATCATGGCCGAGGTCGAGCCGAACGCCGTGATCCCCATTGGGCGTTCGCGCCGCGTCACGCGCTGCATTCCGCTCGCAGCCCTGGCTCTCACCGATGTCGAGCGCCGTAAGGTCGATCGCTATCTTGATGTGACGAAGTCCGCCTTGCTGTTCGGCGGACGGGTTCTTCTCGTCGAAGGCATCGCCGAGGCTCTCCTCCTGCCGGTGATCGCCAAGAAGATCGTGCTCAAGGACGACGTCGACAAACTTCGTCTCTTCCGATCCGCGGTCTTTGTGCCGATCGATGGTGTCGATTTCGAGCCTTATGCGAAGTTGCTGCTGACGCCCTATGAGGACGTGCGCATCGCCGATCGCCTTGTGGTTCTCACCGATGGGGACGGCGGCGATGCAGAAGACGGCGCTGAAATTCCCGGCGCGGCGCGGAAGCGCAAGCTCGATGCGGCCGTGGCGACGCTCGGCGCCGCGGACCTGTTCGATGTCGTCATCAATGATTATTCGCTGGAGACCGAGCTGGTTCGCGTGGGGAATGCGGACCTATTGAAGCAGGTCTATCTCGAATTTCATAAACAGTCGGGCGCCAAATGGGACGCAGCCGTCGCCCAGAGCGGCAAGGCGCAAGCGATCGCGATCCAGAAACTGTTCGAAACGACGCGCAAGGGCGATTTCGCCCAGGTGCTCGCCGAGCAGATCAATTCCGGCAAGGCATTCAAGGTCCCGCTCTATCTCAAGACGGCGATCGAAAAGCTGGTCGCGTGATCCGGAAGGCCTTCGCCCCGACCGATGAACAGCAGCGAATCATCGAGCACAACGGGTCCGCCTTCATCGCCGCCTGCCCTGGAGCAGGAAAGACCCGCGTCATGGTCGAGCGCGCGCGACAGCTTCTCTCCGGCCGGACGGCGGGCCAAGGCATTGCGTTCCTCTCCTTCACGATCGCGGCCGTGTCAGAACTCGAAGACCGGCTCCGGCGCGAACGCCTCGTAGAGACACCGGCGTTTCCACACTTCATCGGGACGTTCGACGCCTTCTTGTGGCAATTCCTCATCGCCCCGTTCGGATTGGACGGCTGCGCTCATCGCCCGCGTTTGATCCCGGACAAGGATGATCGCGTCATCCAGCCTTTCGCGGCGGCCCAGGCCCTGCCGCTCGACTGCTTTGATCGCGCCACTGGCGCCGCCATTGCGGCTAAGCTCACGAGGCATGGCTTCCGTGGCAAGATCGCCGCCCATGAAAGCTCGGCCCGAAGCACGCGAAGCCGCTTCCTCGAACGAGGCGAACTCGACTTCGCTGACGCGCGAGACATCGCGCTAGCGCGTTTGCACAATCCCGAGTGCAGTGCCGTTCTTGGCTGCTCATTCGCCGCGCGGTTTCAGGAGCTCATCGTCGACGAGGCGCAGGACTGCAATCCGGTCGATCTTGAGATCATCCGCTGGTTCAAGGAGGCGGGTGTCCCGGTGAAGGTGATCTGCGACCCCAACCAGGCGATCTACGGATTTAGAGGGGGCGTCACGTGCGAGCTCAACCGGTTCGCCGACACATTCGACGACAAGGAAAAGCTGCCGGTGACGGGCAACTTTCGATCCAGCCGCCATATTGCGCGCGGGATCGTCGCGCTCCGGCCGCCATCGATGCGTACCACCATCGACGAAGCGGTCGGCGAACATCGCGATGAACCCATCGCGATCCACATCCTGTCCTATTCCGGGCGGGGCGTACCGGCGACGGTGGGGGCCAAGTTCCGTGAACTCACTGAGGCAATGGCGCTGCAGGCCTCCGATTGTCCGATCGTCGCCGCGACACGACGCACCGGGGCCAATGCGTTAGGTCATCCGCAGGACACCGGCGTGCGCGACCTCAGCTACCGACTCGCTGTGGCCGTCAGCGATTATCATTTCTCCTTCGAGCTGGGCGGCCGCAAGGAGGCGCTAACGGCAATCCATCGCGTGATCCTCGAAATCGAGGGCGGTATGGGAAGGCGAACCTATCATCAGCACCTCGCCGAGAATGAGGATGCTGTGGAAGGATGGCGCCCCCGGGTGCTCGCCATCGCAGAGGCGTTACGCTTTACAGCGGATCGCTTCGCCAACGCGGAGGCGTGGCTATCGGCGGCGCGTCAACTGCTCGCGCCCCTGCTGCCAGCGGGATCCGACCAGTCAATAAATCAGCGGCTGCGCAAGAACGCAGACCTTGGCGCCGCGCTGTCCGCGGCCGAGCCGAATGGGCATCCCGCTCGCACCATCCATAGCGTGAAGGGCATGGAATTCCCGGCTGTCTGCGTCGTGATGTCGTCCGCTACGGCCAAGGGCATTTTGGACTTTCTCACCGGGACCACCGCCGAGTTCGACAATGAAGAGGCTCGGAAGATCTATGTCGGTGCCTCGCGGGCGAAACGCCTGCTCGCCATTGCGGTGCCGCGGACGCAAGCCGGCCGTTTGCGGGATCTGATGGCAGGCATGGACGCCGAGGTCATCGTCATTCCCGTCTAGGTGCGCGCCGCTCGAAAGAGAATCCGGCCAAATCCGGCCAAGGATTTAGCACAGTGCGCCGCGCGTCGGTATGGCGTCGATTCCCGCTAACCATTGATTTTCAGCCATTTAGGCGATGATCGGCATTTCGGGTGACCGAGTATCCGGCCAAAACCGGCCAAATCGGCCAGCGGCAAGTCGGCTTTGCAGCAGAACGGGAGAGAGCCTTCGTTCAGCGCGAACCCACGGGATTCCGCGATACTCCTTCTGTGAGGTAGCCACCAAGGGCTATTTCGCCGTCTCGGCCGTTCCTGACCCATCAAGGCCTATCAGCACCGTTCTGTTTTCAAACGCTTAGGCGGACTCTGAGCCCGTCCGGATCGACTTCCCGTCGACCGGCGGGAGCCTCGACGTGACGCCCACCAAACTGCTCATCGGCCAGATCCTCGTCGTCTTCGCGATCGTCCTCGCGGGGCTATGGGCGGCGACCCAATGGGCGGCGGCAATGCTCGCCTACCAGCCCGAGCTGGGGCTGCCCTGGTTTCACTTCGGCCACCTGCCGATCTACCGCCCGTGGGCGCTGTTCGCCTGGTGGTATCACTTCGACGCCTATGCGCCGCATGTGTTCGACCGCGCGGGCACCCTGGCGGGCGCCAGCGGCTTCATCGGCTGCGGCGCCGCCATTTTCGGCTCGCTCTGGCGGGCGCGTCAGGCGCGGCATGTCACCACCTATGGCTCCGCCCGGTGGGCGACACAGAAAGAAATCGCACAGACCGGTCTGCTGCGCGACGCCGGCGTCATGCTCGGCCGCCTGAGTGGCAACTATCTGCGCCACGACGGACCCGAGCATGTGATGGCGTTCGCGCCGACCCGCTCGGGCAAGGGCGTCGGACTCGTCGTGCCGACGCTGCTCAGCTGGACCGGCTCGGTGGTCGTCCACGACATCAAGGGCGAGAACTGGCAGCTGACCGCCGGCTGGCGCGCGCGTTTCTCGCATTGCCTGCTGTTCAATCCGACCGACGCCCGGTCGGCGCGCTACAATCCGCTGCTCGAGGTCCGGCGCGGTCCGAACGAGGTCCGCGACGTCCAGAACATCGCCGATATTCTGGTGGACCCGGAAGGCGCGCTCGAGCGGCGCAACCATTGGGAGAAGACCAGCCATTCGCTGCTGGTCGGGGCGATTCTCCACATTCTCTATGCCGAAGAGGAAAAGACGCTCGCCCGCGTCGCCACTTTCCTCTCCGATCCGCAGCGCAGCTTCGTCGCCACGCTCCGGCGGATGATGACCACCAATCATCTCGGCACGCCCGAGCACCCGCAGGTCCATCCGGTCGTCGCCTCGGCCGCGCGCGAGCTCCTCAACAAAAGCGAGAACGAGCGCTCGGGCGTGCTCTCGACCGCCATGTCGTTCCTCGGCCTCTATCGCGACCCGACGGTCGCCGAGGTCACCTCGCGCTGCGACTGGCATATCGCCGACCTCATCGAAGCCGAGCGGCCGCTCTCGCTCTACCTCGTCATCCCGCCATCGGACATCAGCCGCACCAAGCCGCTCGTGCGCCTGGTGCTCAACCAGATCGGGCGCCGGCTCACCGAGCGCCTCGACCATGGCGAGGCCGGCAGCCGCCGTCACAAGCTGCTCATGATGCTGGACGAGTTTCCGGCGCTCGGCCGGCTCGACTTCTTCGAGACCAGCCTCGCCTTCATGGCCGGCTACGGCATCCGCGCCTTCCTGATCGCGCAGAGCCTCAACCAGATCGAAAAGGCCTATGGCGAGCACAATTCGATCCTCGACAACTGCCACGTCCGCGTTGCCTTCGCGACCAACGACGAGCGCACCGCCAAGCGCATCTCCGACGCGCTCGGCACCGCGACCGAGCAGCGCGCGATGCGCAACTATGCCGGTCACCGGCTCGCACCCTGGCTCGCGCACGTCATGGTCAGCCGGCAGGAGACCGCGCGCCAGCTGCTGACTCCCGGCGAGGTGATGCAACTCGCTCCCGACGAGGAGTTGGTGCTCGTCTCGGGTCTGGCGCCGATCCGCGCGAACAAGCTGCGCTATTTCGCCGACCGCAACTTCACGCCGCGCGTCGCGCCGCCGCCGCGGCTCGCAGACGGCGCCTATGCCGATCGGCCGGCCGCGCGTGCCGACGACTGGTGCGGCATCGTCCGCCGGCCCGATGCGCGTCTCGGCGAGACGGAAGAAGTGGAGCAGTTGGCCGAGGACGGCGGGCTAGAGCAGCAGCGCCATCCTGGCCTGCCGGAACAGGCTGTCACCAAGCCTGAACCCGCGCCCGATCCCGCGACAGCGCTGGTCGAAGACGAGGATATCGCGGCCGACCAGCGCACCATGGAGCAGGCGCGCGGCCTCAGCGCCGTCGCCCGTGGCTATGCCCTCAACGAGGGCAGCGACCATGATCTCGTGCCGGGGCTCTGACGATGAAGGTCCGCCAGAACCTCTATATCGACCGCGAGCTCAGCAATGCGCTGGAATCGCTCGCTGCAGGCACCGCGGGCAACAAGTCGCGGCTGGTCAACGACGCGCTCGCCGACTGGCTGGCGCGGCGCGGCACGCAGCAGATCGACGACCTCCTCAAGCTTCGCCTCGACCGGATCAGCCGCGAAATCGAGCATGCCCGGCGCGACATCGAGGTGCTGCTCGAGAGCCTGTCGCTGTTCGTGCGCTACCAACTGATGGTGACGGCGCCGCTCCCTGATGCGGACGTTGCCGCAGCAGCCGTCGGCCGCGACCGGTTCGAAAAGTTCGTGGCGCAGGTGGGCCGCCAGCTGGCCGCGGGCAAGCGCACGATCGGCCACGACCAGACGACGGGAGCCGGGGCATGACCGGTAACGCATCCGACACGGTCTCCGAAGGCCGCCGCCGCGCCATGCTGCGCACCGCGATGGGACCGACCATCGCGGCGGCGCTCGCCGACCCGCTCGTGCTCGAGGTCATGGTCAATCCCGACGGCGCGCTTCGCCTCGACCGGCTGGGTGAGGGGCGCACCGACACGCAGGTGCGCTACGATCCCGCGCAGGTCGAGCGGATCATCCGCCTGGTGGCGAGCCATGCCCGGACCGAAGTCCATGCCGACCGGCCGATCGTCTCCGCCGAGCTTCCGCCGCACGGCGAGGGCGCCGGGGAACGCTTCGAGGGCCTGCTGCCGCCGGTATCGCTCGGCCCCTGCTTCTCGATCCGCAAGCCGGCGACGCGTCTCTACACGCTGATGGACTATGTGAAGGACGGCATCATGTCGGCCGAGGCGGCGCGGCTGCTGTCGCTCGCGGTCGTCGATCGCCGCAACATCCTGGTCGCCGGCGGCACCAGCTCGGGCAAGACGACGCTCGCCAACGCGCTGCTCGCCGAAATGGCCCATCTCGACGAGCGCGTGCTCCTGATCGAGGACACCCGCGAGCTCCAGTCGCCCGCGCCTGACACGGTGGCGCTTCGCACGCGTCCTGGGGCGGTCACCATGGCCGATCTCGTCCGCTCGACGCTCAGGCTGCGGCCCGACCGGATCATCGTCGGCGAGGTGCGCGGCCCCGAGGCGCTCGACATGCTCAAGGCCTGGAACACGGGCCATCCCGGCGGGATCGCGACCGTCCATGCCAACAGCGCCACCGCTGCGCTCTATCGCATCGAGCAGCTGGTACAGGAGGCGGTGGTCACCGTGCCGCGCCGGCTGATCGCGGAAGCCATCGACATCGTCGTGTTCATCGCCGGCCGCGGCACCGCCCGCCGCGTGCAGACGATCGCACGGCTCGCCGGCCTCGATCCGGACGGCAGCTACGGCCTCGTCGACCTCACCCCTAACCCTGAACCCCGAAGCCATGGAGACTGACCATGTCCAGACTGCGCATACCAGTTCGCCTTTTCCTGTCCGCTCCGCTGCTCGCGCTTGCGGTGATGCCGGCCCCGGCCTGGGCGGGCGGCTCGGGCATGCCATGGGAGCAGCCGCTCGAGCAGGTGCTGGAATCGGTCCAAGGCCCGGTCGCCAAGATCGTCGCGGTGATCATCATCATCGTGACCGGCCTGACGCTCGCGTTCGGCGAGACGGCTGGCGGGTTCCGTCGGCTGATCCAAATCGTATTCGGCCTGTCGATAGCGTTCGCCGCCTCCTCCTTCTTCCTCAGCTTCTTCAGCTTCGGCGGCGGAGCGCTCGTCGCATGACCGGCGGCGGGCACATCGAAGGCTTCGAGGTGCCGATCCACGGCAGCCTCGGGCAACCGATCCTGCTGGCCGGCGCGCCGCGCGGCCTCGCGATCGTCAACGGCACGATCGCGGCGGCAATCGGCCTCGGCCTGCAGCAATGGCTGGTCGGCATCGCGCTCTGGGCGGTCGGACACAGCCTCGCCGTCTTCGCCGCCCGCCACGACCCCGACTTCGCGCCCGTGCTCCTTCGCCACCTTCGTCAGAGGGGCCATTTCGCATGCTAGCGCTGCACGAATATCGGCGGTCCGCCGACCGGCTCGCCGACCATCTTCCCTGGGCCGCGCTGGTGGCGCCGGGCATCGTCCTCAACAAGGACGGCAGCTTCCAGCGCACGCTCGCCTTTCGCGGCCCCGATCTCGAAAGCGCCACCGAGGCCGAGCTCGTCGGCGCCTCGGCCCGCGCCAACAATGTGCTGCGCCGTTTCGGCTCGGGCTGGGCGCTGTTCTTCGAAGCCGAACGCCGCGAGGCGCCCGGCTATCCCGAAAGTGCCTTTCCCGATCCCGCATCCTGGCTGGTCGACGAGGAGCGCCGCGCCGGGTTCGAGGCCGAGGGCGAGCATTTCGAGAGCCGTTACTATCT
>Ga0164243_10003517_pt1 | contig 25024 bp, 20 predicted proteins | sample OricompcompostOP_FD_108781 | JGI IMG/M metagenome (GOLD analysis project Ga0164243, IMG submission 108781) | Organic Plus compost microbial communities from Emeryville, California, USA - Original compost - Organic plus compost (OP) | ecosystem: Engineered > Solid waste > Mixed feedstock >...
TCATGCCGCCCGACGTCGATCCCGCGCAGCCGCCGATGAACGCGGAAAGGATGAGCACGACCGGCAGCGCGCCGGGCCAGAGCGAAAAGTTGTCGATCACGAAGCCCGAGGTGGTCTGCATCGACACCGCATGGAACAACGCGAGCCGGATCGCATGTCCCGGCGAGCGCGTGTGATCCGCGAGCGACAGGACGAGCGCGTACAGCACGATGCTGACGACGAGGATCCTGACGTACATCCTGAATTCGGGATCGCGCAGGTAGCTGATGATGCGGCGGTGGCGCCACGCGAGAAAATGCAGCGAGAAGTTCACGCCGCCGATGAACATGAAGATCATCGCGATGACTTCGATCGCGAAGCTGTTGAAATGCCCGATGCTCGCCCCGTACGTGGAATTCCCGCCGGTCGAGACCGTCGAGAAGCTGTGCACCAGCGCATCGAACGTCGACATTCCCGCGGCCCAGAACGCGGCGGCGCAGACGAGCGTGATCGCGAGATAGATGATCCAGAGCGCCTTCGCGGTTTCTGTGATGCGCGGCGTGAGCTTCGAATCCTTCACCGGGCCGGGCGTCTCGGCGCGCAGCAGCTGCATGCCGCCGACGCCCAGCATCGGCAGCAGCGCGACGGCCAACACGACCATACCGATGCCGCCCAGCCACTCGACCTGGCCGCGATAGTAGAGAACGGACTTCGGCAGGTCCTCGAGCGAAGGGAAGATGATCGCGCCGGTCGTCGTGAAGCCGGACACCGCTTCGAAGATCGCATCGGTGAACGACATCTCGAACTGCGTCGAGAGCAGCAACGGCACCGCGCCTGCGCCGCCGAGCACGATCCAGAACAGCGCGACGACGAGAAAGCCGTCGCGCAGCCGCAGCTCGCGATGTTTGTGGCGAACGGGAACCCAGACGAGAAAGCCGACCGCGAGCAGCGAGATGAATGCGTCGACGAACGGCGCCCAGTTGCCGTCGTTGAAATACAGCGACACGGCGACCGGAGGCAGCATCGTCAGGCTGAAGAGCATCAGCAGCAGCCCGAGGATGCGTTGCACGACGAAGAGATTCATGCGCGCGTCGGAAACAGAACGGCTGATGGGCCGCTGGGCTGCTGGCCGGAGCAAGCCAGGAGAGCAGAAGCTCGGATCGATCTCCTTCTGGCCAGCAGCCCAGCGCCCAGCAGCCCTTCTATTTCATCCAGGCACGCAAATCCGCTCTCAGCTCGCACTGCCCCGCCGCTCACCTGCCCTTCCTCCTCGGCACATCGAACAGCCGCTCCACCACTTCGATGTGGCGCCGATCCGTGAGGAACAGAATCACGTGGTCGTCGCGCTGAATCATCGTGTCGTGGTGCGCGATCAGCACTTCGTCGCCGCGGACGATCGCGCCGATCGTCGTGCCTTCCGGCAGCGGAATGCTCTCGACGCTCTTGCCGATCACGCGCCCTTCGCCCTGGATGCCGTGCGCGATCGCCTCGATGGCTTCGGCCGCGCCACGGCGCAGCGAATGCACGCGCACGACGTCGCCGCGGCGCACATGTGCGAGCAGCGAGCCGATCGTCACTTGCTGCGGCGAGAGCGCGACGTCGATCGAGCCGCTTTCGACGAGCTCCGCATACGCGGGGCGGTTGATGAGCGCCATCACCTTGTGACAGCCGAGCCGCTTCGCGAGCATCGCCGAGAGAATGTTCGCTTCTTCGGCGTTCGTGACCGCGACGAAGACATCGGCGCTGTCGATGTTTTCTTCGAGCAGGAGCTCCTCGTCGGCCGCATCGCCGTTCAAGACGATCGTGTTGCTCAGTTGTTCGGAGATGCGGCGGGCGCGGCGCTGATCGCGCTCGATCAGCTTCACCTGATGCTCGGCCTCGAGCCGCTGCGCGAGTCGAAAGCCGATGTTGCCGCCGCCCGCGATGACGACGCGCCGCACCGGATCCTCGAGCCGCTGCATCTCGTTCATGACGAGGCGAATGTCCTCGCGCGCGGCGATGAAGAAGATCTCATCGCCGTGCTCGATCGTCGTGTCGCCCGTCGGCTTGACGCTGCGCCCGCCGCGATAGATCGCGGCGACACGCGCGTCGCGGCCTTTGATGTGCGTCGAGAGCTGCTTCAGCTGCTGTCCCACGAGCGCGCCGCCGCTCAGCGCCCGCACGCCGACGAGCCGCACGCGCCCGTCCGCGAAATCGAGCACCTGCAGCGCGCCCGGATAGCGAATCAGCTGCACGACGTGATCGGTGACGAGCTGCTCCGGACTGATCGTCACATCGACGGCGAAGGCACGGTCATCGCCCGCGAACAGCTTCTCCTGGCGCGTGTATTCGGCCGAGCGAATGCGCGCGATGCGCGTCGCGTCCTTGTTGAACATCGTCCACACGAGCTGACAGGCGACCATGTTCACTTCGTCGCTGTTCGTGAGCGCGATGAAGATGTCCACATTGCGCGCGCCCGCCGCTTCGAGCGTCGACGGATAGGAGCCGTTGCCGACGAGCGTGCGAATGTCGATGCGGTCCTGCAGATCGCGCAGCAGCTCGTCGTTCGTATCGACGACGGTGATCTCGTTGTCTTCCTCGCGCGCGAGATGATAAGCGGCCGTGCGGCCGACCTGGCCGGCGCCGAGAATGATGATTCTCATGGCAGTGCCCGGAACGGCGCACTGAAGGGCCGCAGCGCTCTGTCCTGCCGCCTAAGAATGGAATCCTCGCGTGCTCGTGTTGCCATGTTTTTCTTCTCTGACCAGCGGCCCAGCAGCCCGACAGCCCTTTGGCCGGATATCACACCGGCTCCAGATTCGCATACGCAAGCATCAACCACTTCGTGCCCTGGCGCTCGAAATTCACCTGTACGCGCGCATGCGAGCCCTGGCCTTCCAGATCGAGAATGATGCCTTCGCCGAACTTGCCGTGACGCACGCGTTGGCCGAGGCGCATGCCGCTCGTCGGCGCCTCCTCTTCGACGAAGCCGCGGCGCGCGCTCGAATAGATCGGACGCGAGACTTGAATCCTGGGCCGCACTTCCTCGAGCAGCTCGTTGGGAATCTCCTTGATGAAGCGGGACGGCGTGCCGTAGCTGTCGACGCCGTGCAAGCGGCGCTGCTCGGCGTAAGTGAGATAGAGCTGCTTCATCGCGCGCGTCGCGCCGACGTAACAGAGCCGGCGCTCCTCTTCGAGGCTTGCGAGGTCCTGAATCGAGCGCTGGTGCGGAAACAAGCCGTCTTCCATGCCCGCGAGAAACACGAGCGGGAATTCCAGGCCCTTCGCCGAATGCAGCGTCATCATCTGCACGCTGTCTTCCCAGGCGTCGGCCTGATCCTCGCCCGATTCGAGCACGGCATGCGCGAGAAAATTCGCCAGCGGCGACATGCCCGGATTCTCGTCGGGCTCGTAGCCGCGCGCGGCGCTCACGAGCTCGTTCAAGTTGTCGAGCTTCGCCTCGCCGCGGTCGGCCTTGTCCTGCTGGTAATAGGCGATCAAGCCGCTCGCGTGGATCACGTGGTCGACCTGCTCGTGCAGCGGCAGATGCTTCGTCTGTTGCTCGAGCTGCTCGATCAGGACGAGGAAGCCGTGCAGATTCTGTCCGAGGCGATTGCTGAGCTCGGGGATGCAGGCGCCCGCGGCCGTCCACATCGAGCAGGCATTCGCGCGGGCGTAATCGCGAATCGTGTCGAGCGTCTTCGTGCCGATGCCGCGCGCGGGCAGGTTCACGACGCGCTCGAACGAGGCGTCGTCCGCGCGATTGAAGATCAGGCGCAGATACGCGAGCGCATCCTTGATTTCCGCGCGCTCGAAGAACCTGAGGCCGCCGTACACGCGATACGGCACGCGCGCGGTGAGCAGCGCTTCTTCGAATGCGCGCGATTGCGCGTTCGAGCGGTACAGAATCGCCGTTTCCGAGCGCCGCCCGCCTTTCATCACCCAGTCGCGAATGCGATTGACGACGAAGTCCGCCTCGTCGCGCTCGTTGAACGCCGCGTACACGCGCACGGGATCGCCCTGCTCGCCGCTCGTCCAGAGATTCTTGCCGAGCCGGCCCGTGTTGTGGGCGATGAGCGCGTTCGCCGCGGCGAGAATGTTGCCGGTCGAGCGATAGTTCTGCTCGAGGCGGAAGAGTTGTGTCGCAGGAAAATCGCGGCGATATTGCTGCAGGTTTTCGACGCGAGCGCCTCGCCACCTGTATATGGACTGATCGTCGTCACCCACCGCGAACGGCATCCCTTCCGCGCCCGCGAGCAGCTTCAGCCAGTTGTATTGAATCGTGTTCGTGTCCTGGAACTCATCGATGAGGACGTGCCGGAAACGATTGCGGTAATGCGCGAGCAGCTCCGGGTTGTCGCGCCACAATTCGTATGCGCGCAACAGGAGCTCCGCGAAATCGACGACGCCGTTGCGATCGCATTGCTCCTGATACAGCTCATAGAGCCGCACGAACTGGCGCGTCGTCGGATCGCCCTCGTCCTTGATGTCCTTCGGCCTGAGGCCATCGTCCTTGCGCGCGTTGATGAACCACATGACCTCTTTCGGCACCCAGCGCGCTTCGTCGAGATTGAGGCTCTTCAGCAGCCTGCGAATCAGGCGCTGCTGATCGTCGCTGTCGATGATCTGAAATGCCTGCGGCAGCTTCGCCTCGCGCCAATGCATGCGCAGCAGACGATGCGCGATGCCATGGAACGTGCCGACCCAGAGCGGCGCGCTCGGCACCTGCAGCAGGTTCTCGATGCGTGCGCGCATTTCGCCTGCGGCCTTGTTCGTAAACGTGACTGCGAGAATGCCGTAAGGGGAAACGTTCTCGACTTGCACGAGCCACGCGACCCGATGCGTCAGCACGCGCGTCTTGCCGCTGCCCGCGCCGGCGAGCACGAGCGTGGGCCCAAGCGGTGCGGTGACCGCGGCGCGCTGCGCGTCGTTCAGGCCGGAAAGAATCGGGGATACGTCCATCGTTGGCGGCGTGGTTCGGCTCGAGGGGGGAGGATGGGGCTGCGAATTGTAGCTTGCATCGCACATGCTCACGAGTCGGCAGAATGGATGCGTCGGCTTTTTAAGTTCGCCGCGAATGCGGCTATCCTTCGCGCGCACTCGGACACGCGCACCCGCTCACGACCCGTTCGGAATATCTGCTCCCTGGGAGGCCTTATGTCCCGCTCGTCAGCCCTGAGCGCCTGTATCGGCGCGCTCGTACTGTGCGCGTGCTCCAAACAGGAGGCGCCGCCCGCCGCGCCCGCGAGCGACGGTGCGTCTGCGCCCGCACCCACGGCGCCCGCGCCTGCAGCACCCTCTTCAGCGCTGCCAGCAGAATCGAGTCTGGCGCTGAAGCGTGGCACGCTGTCGCTCGCGAGCGAGCAAGCGACATTCCAGCCGTGCGGAGAGCAGGCGCCGCTCTGGGTCATCGATCAAACCGACGGCGTTTTGCACGAAACGTTCGCCAACGAATCCAAGCCGCTCGAGCTTTATGTCGAAGCGCATGGCGAGCGCACGCCGGTGCCGACGGAGGTCGCCGCCGCCCGCCCCTATCGAGGCGCCTTCATTCTCGAAGAAGTGCTCTACGCGACGCCGCCGAGCGACGCGCACGGCTGCAATGAGCCCGCGCCGACCTATGTCGTGGCCGCGCGCGGTAACGAGCCGTTCTGGTCCATCGAGGTGGCGGACGACAAGCTCACGTGGCGTCAGCCCGAGGAGCCGCAAGAGCTCGTGATCGATGCGGTGCAGTCGGAAGACGCCGAAGGCGCCGTCGGCTACACGGGCTCGGCGCAGGGACACACGATCGAAGTGTTCATCGAAGCGCAGTCGTGCCGCGATTCCATGTCGGGCGCCTATTTCGCGTACAGCGCGCGCGCAACGTTCGACGGCAAATCGCTCAAAGGCTGCGCCCGAATCGGGGACTAGGCCCGACGACGCCGGGGACGCGGCGGGCACGCCGGTCCACGGAACGAAAGCTCGCCGCCACCGCGACTGCGAGCGCGATGTCCGTGACCGATCCGGTATGCCCGGGCAGCCACAACTCTACGATCTCCGTCACGATCACGAGCCCGACCATGACGCTCGCGGCAAACGTAACCGACGTGCCGCAGCGCTTGATCGCCCACAGAAGCGCGCAGAACAAGAACACCTGCCCGAACAGGAACGACCAGTCGGTCGTCGTCAGCGTCGCGCCGATGCCGGCATCGAACCACACCAGAAACGGCCAGAAATCGAACGACGTCGGCGTGGCCGCAAGCCTGAACGGCGCGAGCCGATAGCTCAGGAACACGATCAGGATCGATCCGAGCAGCAGCGCGTTGCGCGGGCCGGGCGCCAATCGATCCGTGAGCACGACGACCGGCAGCAGCAGCACGAGCGCCGCGAGCTCGGAGGGCACGAAGGCGAGCTCGGCGACGAGCAGGCGTCCCACCAGGACGATCGCGATCAAAACGAGCAATGCTTCGAGCACGCGAGCGCGGCTTACGAGCGCGGCGAGCGCCTGAGTGACGACGATCCAGCACGTGAGATACGCGAACGTGAGCAGCGCATCGAGCTGCGGATCGAACAACGGGCGCAGCGCCGCCTTCAATTTCGCAAGATCGAGATGCGGCACGAACGGCGCGAATCGCCAAAGCACCCACGCGGCGATGACGAGCCACGCGGTCGGATCGCGCAGCGGTTTTTCCGCGCGCTCGGGCAGATGCATCCATAGCGTGCCGATGCGCCACGCGAGCCCGCCGACGGCGCCGATCGCCGAGCCCAGCGCATTCAGGCTCAGATCCGTGAGGCTGGGTACGCGGATCGACACGTACACCTGCGCAACTTCGATCGCGAGCGAGAACGCCGCACCGACGAGCGTCGCGAGCAGCAGCGCCGGCATGCGCCGGACGCGCGCATGGAACAGCAGGAACAGACAGAACCCGAGCGGCAGATACAACAGGACGTTCGAGATGCGATCGCCGCGGCCGGCGCGCGCCCACGAGAGCTGGCGCAGCGCCTGGAAAACGCCGCCCTCGATCGCGTCCGGCTTGAAATTGAAGGGATACAGCGAGCCGTACGCGATCAGCGCCACGACACCGATCAGGAGCCAGGGAACGAATTTGGTGCCGGTAGCGCGGGGCATGAGGAAGGGCTGCTGGGCTCTGGGCTGCTGGCAAGACAAGATAAATCTATGAGATCGCGAGACTCCCGTTCTGGCCAGAGCCCGTGAGCCCAGCAGCCCTTCACTTAGAGCGTGATCCTCACGTAGTGATCCACCAGCAGCGCCGCGAACAGCAGCGCGAGATAGGTAATCGAGAAGCTGAACGTGCGCATCGGCAGCCGCTCGTCGGCGCGCGTCTTGAGCTGCAGCGCGCGATAGATGAAAAAGCCGCCGAGCCCGAGCGCCGCGGCGAAATAGATCAGACCGCTCATGCCCGTGAGATACGGCATCAGCGTGACGATCACGAGCAGGATCGTGTACAGCAGGATGTGCAGCCGCGTGAACTCGATGCTGTAGGCGACGGGCAGCATCGGAATGCCGGCCTGCGCGTATTCATCGCGCCGTGCAATCGCCAACGCCCAGAAATGCGGCGGCGTCCAGGTGAAGATGATCAGGAACAACAACAACGAATGCGGATCGATCTGTCCCGTCACGGCGGTCCAGCCGAGTACGGGCGGCGCCGCGCCGGCCGCGCCTCCGATGACGATGTTCTGCGGCGTCGCGTGCTTCAGCCACACCGTGTAGATGACGGCATAGCCGATCAGCGTGAAGAACGTGAGGACCGCGGTGAGCGGGTTCACCCAGCCCCACAACATCAGCATCGAGAGAATGGCGAGCAGGGCGGCGTACGCGAGCGCTTGCTTGCCGGTCAGGTGGCCGGTCGGCAGCGGGCGATTCCTCGTGCGCGCCATCTGCTCATCGAAGCGGCGGTCGAGCACGTGATTGATCGCAGCGGCGGCGGAGGCCGCGAGCGCGATGCCGAGCGTGCCGAAAATGAGCACATTCGGGGCCGGCAGCGCGGGCGTCGCGAGGAACATGCCGACGATCGCCGTGATCATGATCAGCATGACGACCCGCGGCTTGCCCAGCTCGTAATAGTCGCGCCAGGTGGCGGAGGCGGTCGATGTGGCTTCGGCGGGAGTCACGATAGGCGCGGGCGGACGAGTGAAAGGGCGGCAATTGTAGCCGCTGACGGCTGCGGGCGGAGGGCGGCTCGGGCCTAGGTGCGGACGAGCCGGTTCAGTCTGACAACCGTCAGGAGCAGCAGTGCCGCAACGCCGTTGTGCGCCGTCGCGAGCGCCAGCGGCAGGGCGCGGATGACCATCAAGGGCCCCAGGACCAGCTGCACGACCAGAACCATGCCGAGCAGTCCGCCCGCGACACGGATCGCGGTCGTTTCACCGAAGCGGCCGGCGCGGATGCTCAGCGCGGCGAGGACGATCGCAGCGAGGATCGCGCCGAGACGATGCACGAAATGGATCGCGACGCGCGCCGGATGGTCCAGCACGCCGCCTTCGTAATCGATGCCGAGGCCGCGCCAGAGGACGAATGCGTCCTTGGCGTCCATGTGCGGCCAGAACGAGTTCTGGCAGGTCGGAAAATCCGGGCAGGCGAGCGCGGCGTAGTTGCTGCTGGTCCAGCCGCCGAGCGTGATCTGCAGCGCCAGGACGATGAGGCCCGTCAGCGCGAGCGTTCGCAACGAGATGAATTTCGCGCTCGGCGGCAAGAGCCGCGCGGGGGTTGCGGGCGTGTCGCTGCGCTTCTTGCGCATTGCGAGCCACGCCAGGCACGACATCGTCGTCAGGCCGCCGATCAGATGCAGTACGACGATCAGCGGCTTCAACAGCAGCGTGACGGTCCACATGCCGAGCAGTCCTTGCAGGACGACGAGCCCGACGAGCGCGATCGGCAGCTTCACCGGCTGATCCGGATCATGGCGGTTCGCGATCGCCCAGGCCGCGAGCACGAGGATCACCAGGCCCAAGGTCGAGGCGAAATAGCGATGCACCATCTCCTTCACGGCCTTGTGATACTCGACCGGCCGGTGCGGGAACGCGGCATTCACGGCCGCGGCATTTTCCGCAGCGGAGCCCGCGGTGAAGTGGCCATAGCAGCCCGGCCAGTCCGGGCAGCCGAGGCCCGCGTCGCTCAAGCGCACCCAGGCGCCCATCACGATGACGCACAACGCGAGCAGCGTGCCGACCAGGGCGATGCGGCGGAAGATGATGACGCGGCTGGACTCGGTGTTCATGGTTGGGATCAACAGGCGATGGCGGCTGGCGGCGGGCGACTGTTTCGCCTCATCCGATGTGCGACAACTTCAACAGTTTCCGCAGGTCTTCGAGGAGTGCTTTCTGCGGGGCGTCGGGAGCGTAGCTCATCATGAGATTGCCGAGCGGGTCCACGATGTAGATGCGGCCCGCGGCTTCCACGGGCACGTCGTTGTAGCGCGGGAACGCCGCCAGCAATTCGCGATCGCTCACCTCGTCCGCGCGCGCGATGATCAAGCCTTCGTGCTCCGTGCGCAAATAATCGAGATCGCAGCAATCGGCCGTCGCGAGGAACACCCGCCGCACGCGCGCGGCGTCGTCGTTCAAGGCGAGGCGCGTCTGTCGAACGAGCGTGAGCGCATCGCGGCAGCGCGCATCGCATTGACCGTTGCCGATGTAAACGAGCGTCCACTTGTCCTTGAAGATGTCGCCCTCGATCGGCTGATCCTGCGGACTGAGCAGCGTGCCCGCCTGCAGCGGCCGCGGCGGATGGATCAGATCGCCCTGGTTCGTCCTGCCCGCGGGCCGCCAGTCGGAGGAGTAGTACATGACGAAGGCGATCGCGAGCGGCACGAAAAAGATCGCGATCAAGAGCCAGAGCTGCGTGCGCGAGCGCGGCCGCTCGGAGTCAGGAGGAAGGGGCGTTGTCATCAGGTTTCTTCGGCTTCAAATTCACCAGCACATAGATGACGAGCATCGCTGCTCCCATCGCGAACCATTGCACCGCATACGCGATGTGGCGGCTCGGTCCGAAATCCGGCGGCGGTGCGAGCACGCGCTCGTAGCCGTCGCTTTGCGCCGGATCGAGCCGCACGATGAACCGGGCGAGCGGCCGCTCGAGCGCGCGTTCCAGGTCGGCGTGCTCTGGAAAATTCATCACTCGCGGCCAACCGGCGCCGGCCGCATCCTGCGTCGAGCCGAGCCGCAGCCCGGGGCGCGGCACCTCATTGATCTGCCCGACGATCGTGCGCTCCTCGCTGCCCACATCGACCTTCGGTATCTCCGCGCGCGTTCGGCCCATCGGCAGCCAGCCGCGGTCGACGAGAATCCAGCCGCCGCCATCGAGCTCGAAGGGCGTCAGCACGCGGTAGCCCGGCATGCCATGCGGCGAGGGCATGTTGTCGAGAAGGATTTGATGCGCGGCATCGTACCGGCCCTTTGCGCTGACCGTCTGATAACGAGGCAGCGCCTCGTCCGTTGACTGCAGCGTGCGGGTCGTCGCCGCGCCGGCGGACATCTGCTCGAGGAGCGCGCGCTTTTCGGCGGCGCGATGCAGCTGCCAGATGCCGAGGTGCACGACGCTCGCGATTCCCACGATCGCGAGCAGCGTCGCGACGAGCGAGGGGGCAAAGCGACGGCCGTGTAGTAGCGCCAAGATATACTCGCCGGGAACAGTCCCAACAACGCAGCGGTTGAGTATGCGGAGCAGCTTCGCTCGCGCATCCGCTCGATCACCCACTATCGACGTCAAAGGGCCGACAGCCACTCCATGCTCAAGATCCTCATCATTGCCTGCCTGATCGCGATCGTGATCAGCCTCGGCTCCGGACTATTTCACCTCGTCAATGACAAAGGTGATTCGAAAAGGATGGTCCGCGCCCTGACCGTACGCGTCGCGCTGTCCGTCGCGCTTTTCATCCTGCTGCTCATCGCCTGGTCGCAGGGGATGATACAGCCGCATGGACTCGGGAGATGAGGGAGCCGCCGGCGGTTGAGCCGTCGGCGGGTGAAGGGCTGTTGGGCGGCTGGGCTGCTGGCCAGAATAAGAACGGATCATTCCGCCCGCTTCTTTTCTTACTCTGGCCAGCAGCCCAGCGCCCAGCAGCCCTTCACTCAAACCAGCACCGCTATCTCACAACCAATACACGAACACGAACAATCCCAGCCACACCACGTCCACGAAGTGCCAGTACCAGGCGACGCCTTCGAACGCGAAGTGATTCGTCGGCGTGAAATGGCCCTTCAGGCAGCGGAACCAGATGACGGTGAGCATGATCGCGCCCATCGTCACGTGGAAGCCGTGGAAGCCCGTCAGCATGAAGAACGTCGAGCCGTAGACACCGCTGCCGAGCGTCAGGTTCAGCTCGTGATAGGCGTGCATGTATTCGGTCGCCTGCAGGTACACGAACACGAAGCCGAGCAGGAACGTCGCGGCGAGGAAGATGTTGAGGATCTTGCGGTTGTTCGCCTTCAACGCGTGATGCGCGATCGTGATCGTCACGCCCGAGGTCAACAGGATCGCCGTGTTGATCGCCGGCAGGCCGAACGCCGGAATCACCTCGAACGCACCGCCGACCGCCTGCGGGCCGTTGGTCGGCCACGCAGTTTCGAAGCCCTTCCACAACAGGAAGTTCGTGAAGACCTTCACGCCTTCGCCGCCGAGCCAGGGCACCGAGAACTGCCGGGCATAGAACAGCGCGCCGAAGAACGCCGCGAAGAACATCACTTCCGAGAAGATGAACCACATCATCCCCATGCGGAAGGAGCGGTCGACCGCCGCGTTGTACATGCGGGCTTCGCTTTCGCCGATCACAGCGCCGAACCAGCCGGCGAACATCGTCATCAGGAGCAACAGGCCCGCCGTCATGATGAACGGACCCGCGGTGACGTGATTCAGCCAGAGCGCGACGCCGCTCACGGTCGTGAACAACGACACCGAGCCGACGATCGGCCACGGACTTCCGTGCGGAACGTAGTACTTGTCGGACGGCGCGGCGGGGGAATGTGCGTGAGCCATTTGGAGGTGGTTCCTATCTATCTGAATCAGTGTACGAGCGCGGTTGATAAAGAGATGACCCTTGCCCGCCGCTAACTGCTCTTGTCGTCAGTCGTGAACATCGAATACGCAAGCGTCAGGCGGTCGATGTTGTACGGCAGCTTCGGATCGACGATGAATCTGACCGTCAGCTCGCGCGTCTGCGACGCATCGAAGTGCTGCGGCGTGAAGCAGAAGCATTCGGTCTTCTGAAAATAACGGGTGGCCTGCGTCGGCGCGATGCTCGGCACGGCCTGCGCGGTCACGGGCAGCGCGCGCAGGTTCTTCGCATAGAACTTCGCGGTGTAGAGCTTGCCCGGCTGCACCTTGAGATCGTTCTGCTCGGGCCGGAACTCCCAATCGCCCGCGGCCGGCGCCGCGGACATGAATTCGACCGTGACCGAGCGATCGGACGCTTCATCCGATTCGACGACGGTCGCGGCTTGCAGCAGCTTCGTGCGATCACCGTAGCCGGTCACGTCGCACAGCACGTCGTAGAGCGGCACGAGCGCAAAGCCGAATGCAAAGCTGCCGGCCGCGAACAGCCACAGGCTGCGCGTCAGGCGGCGATTCGCTTCTTTTGTGCCTGGCACCGAACTAGCTCCGGGAGACGCTCAACAAGATGAAGCCGAGATAGAACGCCGCGGCGAGCACTGCCAACCAGAGCGCGGTTCGCCGCACGGCGCGTTTGCGATCGACTTCCGTCATAAACAAGGTTTCATCCAACTCCCCCTCCCCCGCTCGCGGGGGAGGGTTAGGGGAGGGGCCACACTGAGCCCCAACCGTTCACTTCACTTCCGGCGCAACCTCAAAGCTGTGATACGGCGGCGGCGAGCTGAGCGTCCACTCGAGGCCCTGCGGCTTGCCGCTGTCCCACACCTTGTCGGTCGCCTTCACGCCGCCCCGGATCGCCTTGATGATGATGTAGACGAACAGGAGCTGCGAGAAACCGAAGAAGAACGCGCCGATCGAGGACACCATGTTCCAGTCGGCGAATTGCGTGTTGTAGTCCGGGATACGACGCGGCATGCCCGCGAGGCCCAGGAAGTGCTGCGGGAAGAACAGCACGTTCACGAAGATCGTCGACATCCAGAAGTGGAGCTTCGCGAGCTTCATGTCGTACATGTGGCCGGTCCACTTCGGCAGCCAGTAGTACACGGCGGCCATGATGCCGAACACCGCGCCCGGCACGAGCACGTAGTGGAAGTGCGCGACGACGAAGTACGTGTCGTGATACTGGAAGTCCGCCGGCACGATCGCGAGCATGAGGCCCGAGAAGCCGCCGATCGTGAACAGGAACAGGAACGACAGCGAGAACAGCATCGGCGGCTCGAAGCTGATCGAGCCCTTGAACATCGTCGCCGTCCAGTTGAACACCTTCACGCCCGTCGGCACCGCGATCAGCATCGTCGCGAGCATGAAGAACATCTGGCCCGCGAGCGGCATGCCGACCGTGAACATGTGGTGCGCCCACACGATGAACGAGAGGAACGCGATCGAGGCCGTCGCGTACACCATGGCGTCATAGCCGAACAGCGGCTTGCGCGAGAACGTCGGGATGATCTCGGAGACCACGCCGAACGCCGGCAGAATCATGATGTACACCTCGGGGTGCCCGAAGAACCAGAAGATGTGCTGGAACATCACCGGGTCGCCGCCCCCGGCCGCGTTGAAGAACGTCGTGCCGAAGTAGTGGTCGGTCAGGAGCATCGTAACCGCGCCCGCGAGCACCGGCATCACGGCGATCAGCAGGTACGCGGTGATCAGCCACGTCCAGGTGAAGAGCGGCATCTTCAACAGCGTCATGCCGGGCGCGCGCATGTTCATGATCGTCACGATCACGTTGATCGCGCCCATGATCGACGAGGCGCCCATCATGTGGACGGCGAAGATCAGCATCGGGAACGAGGTGCCGTTCTGGAGCGCAAGCGGCGGATACATCGTCCAACCGCCGGCCGGCGCGCCGCCGGGGACGAGCAGCGTCGACAGGAGCAGCGTGAACGCGAACGGCAGGATCCAGAAGCTGAAGTTGTTCATGCGCGGCAGCGCCATGTCCGGCGCGCCGACCTGCAGCGGGATCATCCAGTTCGCAAGACCGACGAACGCCGGCATCACCGCGCCGAAGATCATGATCAGCGCGTGCATCGTCGTCATCGAATTGAAGAAGCCCGGATTCACGAGCTGCAGGCCCGGCTGGAACAGCTCGGCGCGGATGACGAGCGCCATCGTGCCGCCGATGAAGAACATCAACAGGCTGAACAACAAGTACATCGTGCCGATGTCCTTGTGGTTCGTGGCGAAGACCCAGCGGCGCCAGCCCTTCTCCGGGCCGTGATGATCGTGATCGTGCGCGTGATCCGCTGCGTGGTGTGCGTGTGTGTGTGCAGTGCTCATTTGAACTCTTACTCCGCCTTCGCGACGGCAGCCGTCGCATCGCTCGCCGCTCCGTTCGTGACCGGAGTCTCTACGCTCTTGTCAGTCGCCTGGGCCGTCGTGATGGCGCCCGCGCCTGCCTGCTTCTCTTTCAGCCAGGCGTCGTATTCGGCCTGCGGCTTCACTTCGACGACGACCGGCATGAACGCGTGGTCGTAGCCGCAAAGCTCGGCGCACTGGCCGCGATACACGCCGGGCTCATCGGCACGGAACCACAGCTCGTTCACGAAACCGGGAATCGCGTCTTTCTTCATGCCGAAGGCCGGCACCCACCAGGCATGAATGACGTCGCCCGAGGTCAAGAGCACGCGCACTTTCGCGCCGACCGGCACGACGAGCGGATGATCGACTTCGAGCAGGTAGTTCTTGATCGTCTTCGGGTCGATGCCCGAATCGAGCTGACGGGCGCGGTTGCTGTCGTCGGTGATCGTGGAGAAATACGCGACGTTCTTGTCCAGATAGTCGTAGTGCCACTTCCACTGGTAGCCCGTGACCTTGATCGTGAGATCGGAGTTGCGCGTGTCCTCGATCTTGATCAGCGTTTCGGCGGCCGGCACGGCCATGCCGACCAGAATCGCGATCGGGATGATCGTCCAGACGATCTCGGCCTTGGTGCTGTGGTCGAAGTTCGCGGCGACCGCGCCCTGCGAGTGACGGAATTTCACCAGCGAGTAGATCATCATGCCGAACACCGCGATCGCGATGAGCACGCAGATCCAGAAGATGAGCATGTGCAGCCCGTGGATCTCGCGGCTGAGCTCGGTCACCCCGAGCGGCATGTTCAGTTCCCATGCGGCAAACGCGCAAGGCGCGGTTAGACAACCCGCGAGAACGGCCGCGGCGTATTTCATCGACTTCGACATTGGCGCCAATGCTCCCAGTGCTTCTTTCTGTGCTCTTCGGATTCGCGAAGCCCAAGCGATCCGAAGAGGCCGCATCACGATCTGCGATGCGCCCGCAGCCTAGCCCCGCAGCTCAGGAGTCACCTGAGCGCGGGTGATTCGTTCACATTCCCCACGAGTTGTTTGAGGCGCACCGCGAGACCGCGGCGATCGTCCTCTGTGAGAAACCTGCCCACCTCGCAGACGCGGCCGTGCGACTCGAGCGTGAGTCGACTTGGGTGCAGTGCCGCGAGCGGGGCGTGGAGTTTAGCGCTCGACCAATGGCGAGGAAATACCAAATCCCAATCGCCATCGGGACTTCGGTGCTGAACAGTGACCAAATCCTCGGTGATGATGATGATCTCGTGCTGCAAACCGCTGCGCATGGAGGCGCGGACGGCCCAGATCAGGAACGCGATTTCGAGGCCCGCGAACGGCAGTACGGGCCAAAAGCCCTGGGATGCAAAAAATCCGGCGACGGCGAACGTGCCGATCGCGACGATCGTCACGAACACGCAGGCGGTGCGAGGCGTCAGGGAATTGCCGCGGCTCAATTCAAGGCGACGACTAGGCGCATCGGCAGGCTCGGTCGACGCTGAGCTCGACCCGGGGTCGTAGGCGACGCCAGAACTCATGGGGCAGAAAGCGGCTGCTGCGACAGGGGTCGGTATGCTAGCGACTGGCGCCGCCCGCTGTAAACGCAAATATCGGACGGAGAAGGGATTTCTGACGCCTTGCGGCGTTATTTGCCACAGTTTCCGCGGATTTGATGAGCCGCTGCGTCGTCAGATTAGAAAAACTGAATGAGCTTTGGTGTGAACTTAAGCCGATTGCTTGCTGAATTAAATTTTCATTGATGCTTGCGTCGCCCGATGCTGCTGATCGGCACCGCAAAGGGCTGGTCCGCGCGACGGCCCGTCTTCATCGCGCCGCTCGCCCACGCATGCCCGTACACGACTTCGAGTGTCACGGGCAGGACGGACCGGTCACGTGCCGCTTCGTAATTGCTGCGTGCGGCCTGATGACGCGCGCCGGAGCGCAGTCCTCGGGCGCGTCCGCGCGCCAGGTTCGTCGAGCCGCTGCCCTTCAGTTCGCCAAGCAGCGTATCGAGATCGCGGTACGTGATCGTGAGCCGCTCCGTATCCATCACGGGTTCCGCGAATCCCGCGCGCATCAGGGCATCCCCGATGTCGTGCATGTCGATGAAGCGATGGACGTGCACGTTCACCGGACTGGCCCATGCGGCCCTGAGCTCGCGCAGCGTGTCGGGCCCGAGCGCGGTGAACGTCAAAAGCCCGCCCTGTTTCATGACGCGCGCGAGCTCCGCGAAGACGCGATCCGGATCGGCGCACCACTGCAGCATGAGATTGCTGAAGACGAGATCGACGCTTGCGCTCTTGAAGCTCAGCGCATGCGCATCGCACGCAACCCGGCCAAAGCGCTTCAAGAAGCGCTGTTGACGGCGCGCCTGCGTGAGCATGCCGACGGAAATGTCAGCCGCTGCGACATAGGCCCCTCGATAGCGGTCCTGAAGCGCGCGCGCGGCGTGTCCGGTGCCTGCGCCGAGATCCAGCACGACCTTGGGCTGCAGGCGAACGACGTCGAGCCGCTCGAGCAGCCGCTGGCGAATCTCGGCATGAACCGCCGCGTTCGCGTCGAACGTCGCGCTCGCGCGATCGAACGCCCGACGCACGAGCCGCGGGTCGAGAAAGTATTCGTCGCGATCGGGAATTGAAGGCATGGGCGAGCCGCAGATGAGGCGCGCATTTAACCCCACCTCCCTCCCCGAAGGGAGAGGCCGCTCCTGCGCATCCTGCGCCCGCGGCATTTGTGCATCCTGCACGGCAGGCCGGGGTGAGGGAGCGCGCGCAATGCCCTTTTCGCGCGATCGACGTCAGGCGCAGCCGCTCACCTGCTCCCCATGTGCATGAGAAGCCTCCGCCCGCCCCTGCGCCCGAATCCCCAGCCGCTCGAACAGCGCGAGATCATGATTCTCGTCCGGATTCTCCGTCGTGAGCAGCTTGTCGCCGTAGAAAATGCTGTTCGCGCCCGCGAGAAAGCACAGCGCCTGCGTCTCATCACTCATCCCGCTGCGGCCCGCGGACAGGCGCACATATGAGCGCGGCATCAACAGCCGCGCGACCGCGATCACGCGCACGAAATCGAGCGAGGTCGGCTTTTCCGCGCCATAGAGCGGCGTGCCCGCGACCTGCATCAGCTGATTGATCGGCACGCTTTGCGGATGCTCGGGCAGCGTCGCGAGCGTGTGCAGGAATTGCGCGCGATCGAGCGGCGTTTCGCCCAGGCCCAGAATGCCGCCGCAACAGACGTTGAGCCCCGCGCTGCGGCAGGCTTCGAGCGTGTCGAGCCGATCCTGATACGTGCGGGTCGTGATGATGTTCTTGTAGTGCGATTCGGACGTGTCGAGATTGTGGTTGTAGTAATCGAGCCCCGCGTCCTTGAGCTGGCGCGCCTGCTCGGTCGTGAGCATGCCGAGCGTGACGCACGTTTCCATGCCGAGCTCGCGCACGCCCTTGATCATTTCGATGATCTGCTCGAGCTGTTTCGCTTTCGGGCTGCGATAGGCGGCGCCCATGCAGAATCGCGTCGCGCCGTTCGCGCGTGCCGTGCGCGCCTTCTCCAGCACCGCTTCCACGTCCATGAGCGGCTCGGATTTCAAGCCGGTTTCGAAGCGGATGCTCTGTGAGCAATAGGCGCAGTCTTCGGGGCACGCGCCGGTCTTGATCGACAGCAGCGTGCTCACTTGCACCTCGTTCGGATCGAAGTTCGCGCGATGCACGCGCTGCGCGTGATAGATCAGATCTGCGAACGGCAGATCGAGCAGCGCTTGAACCTCCCCCAGCGTCCAGTCGGTGCGGACGGCACCGAGGTTTGCGATCAGCGCGTGAGAATCCGCGGCGGCGTGCGACATCATTACTCCCGAAATTGGCCAGAAATGCGCCGCCCGTCGTCTCGAACATGGACGCATGCTGGCGGGCGACGATGCGAATCCACTCGCGGCGGCGCCCGGACTCGCGCGGCGCGAGTATTTCCACCCCTTCCCGGACTGTCAACTCAACTTCGAGATGCGAGTCGACGCTTGGCTACATCGTGCCCGCGCGGCGCTCAAGGCGTCTTTGACGCCGCTGTGGCCGCCGCAGTGCGTGCTGTGCGGGCGCGCGGGCCAGTTGCCGGACCGTGATCTCTGTCAGGGATGCGAGATGGATCTGCCGCGCAACGACCTCTGCTGCGAGTTGTGCGCCGAGCCGCTGCAAAGCGATCGCGATGAGCTCGTCTGCGGCGCGTGCCTCAGGCATCCGCCGCGCTTCGATCGCTGCTTCGCGCCGTATCGATATGCGTATCCGCTCGATCACATGGTCCGCGCGCTCAAATACGGCAGCGCGGTCGCGCATGGCCGAGTGCTCGCTGATGTGTTCGTGCGATCGATACTCTCGGTCGAGCGCGAGGCCTGGCCGCAATGTCTGCTGCCGGTGCCGCTCGGACGCGCGCGCTTCATCAAGCGCGGCTACAACCAGGCGCTCGAGCTCGCGATGCATCTCGCGCGCGAGCTTGCGATTCCTTTGCACGCCGACGTGCTCGTGCGTGCGCGCGACACGCGCGAACAGGCTGGGCTGGATCGCAAGGCCCGCCGGCGGAATCTGCGCAATGCATTCGCGCTGGCTCGTCCGCTGACGTCACGGCATGTGGCCGTCATCGACGATGTCGTGACGACGGGCAGCACGGCGAATGAAATCGCGCGAGTGCTGAAGCGGGCGGGTGCGGAGAGGGTGGAAGTGTGGGCGATTGCGCGGGCTGGGCGAGGGTGAGGCGCCGGTCCTTGCCCCCATCCTGTCCTTCCCCCGCCGAGCGGGGAAGGGACGCAAATGTCTGGGGTCGCAACGGGTTCCGCCTGACTCGATCGTGCGCGTCCCTTCCCCCGCGAAGCGGGGGAAGGACAGGATGGGGGCCTCTCCGAGCCCTATCCCCGAAACAAATAATCCAGCGCAATCCCCACGAACACCGCCATCCCAAAATAGTTGTTGTTAAGGAACGCCTTGAAGCAATCCTCCGGCTTGCGCTCGCGGATGAGGAATTGCTCATACAGCGCAAACACCGCCGCAACCGCGAGCCCGACGCCGTACCAGAGCCCAAGCTTCAGCTCCCTGCCCGCGAGCCACAGCGCGAGCAGCACCATCAGCTGCAGGACCCCGATGATGAACCGATCCGCATCGCCGAACAGAATCGCGCTCGAGCGGATGCCGATCTTGAGGTCATCCTCGCGATCGACCATCGCGTACATCGTGTCGTACGCCATCGTCCACATCACGCCCGCGATGAACAGAAGCCAGCCGAGCCGCGGTACTTCGCCCAGGTGCGCCATGTACGCCATCGGCACGCCCCACGTGAACGCAGCGCCGAGATAGAACTGCGGCAGCGGAAAGAACCGCTTCATGAACGGATACGTCAGCAGCAATCCGGCACCGACGAGCGCGAGCAGCTGCGTGCCCGAGTCGAGCGTGAGCACGAGCCCCAACGCGATCATTCCGAGCGCGATGCACAGCGCGACCGCTTCGATCGGATCGATCTCGCCGGTCACGAGCGGACGGTTGCGCGTGCGCGCGACGTGACCATCGAACTTGCGATCCGCGAAGTCGTTCATCGCACAACCCGCCGAGCGGGTGAGGACGGTCCCGAGCACGAACACGAAAAACACATGCTCGTTCGGCTGTCCGTTCGACGAAAGCCACAGCGCCCACAGCACGGGCCACAGCAGCAGCCAGATGCCGATCGGCTTGTCGAGCCGCATCAGGCGCGCATACGCGCCGATCTTGGCGAATGCATTCGGCACCATTTCGCCGAAAAACGGGGTCGCCGCGATGCGATGGCCGAGCCAGCGCAGCCGGGACCGAAAGGTGGCGGGGGCGTTCATGAGTGATTACACGCGGCCGAAGCGTTCTCCGCTGCCCGTCCAACGCCGCAGCAGCGGCGGTATGTTGGCCGCATTCCGCTCCAGCATCAATTCGGCGGCGGCCTGCACCTTCGGCAACAGATCGGCGTCGCGCAACAAATCGGCCACGCGCATCTGCGCAAGGCCCGTCTGTTTCGTGCCGAACAGCTCGCCCGGACCGCGCAGCTCGAGATCGCGCCGCGAGATCTCGAAGCCGTCGTTCGTCTTACGCATGACGGCGAGGCGCTCGCGCGCAATCTCGGTAAGCGGCGGGCGATACAAAAGCACGCACGTGCTCGCAACGGCCCCGCGGCCGACGCGCCCGCGCAGCTGATGCAATTGCGCGAGCCCCATGCGCTCGGCGTTCTCGATCACCATCAGGCTGGCATTTGGCACGTCGACACCCACCTCGATCACGGTCGTCGCGACGAGAAGGTCGATCGCGCCGGCCTTGAACTGCGCCATGACGGCGTCTTTCTCGCGCGCCTTCATGCGCCCGTGCACGAGGCCCACTTTCAGCTCGCTCAGCGCTTCGGCGAGCACGCGGGCGGTTTCCTCCGCCGCTTGAGCTTCGAGCACATCGGATTCTTCGACGAGCGGACAGACCCAGTACGCCTGTTTTCTTTGCCGGCAGGCATCGCGGATGCGCATCACGACTTCGTCGCGCCGCTGCTCCGGCAGCACCACGGTTTGCACGGGCGTTCGACCGGGCGGCAGCTCGTCGATGACGGAGACGTCGAGATCCGCATACGCCGTCATCGCGAGCGTCCGCGGAATCGGCGTCGCGGTCATGATGAGCTGATGCGGAAAGCGCCCGTCGCTCGCGCCCTTCTCGCGCAGCATCAAGCGCTGATGCACGCCGAAGCGATGCTGCTCATCGACGATCGCAAGGCCCAGGCGCTTGAAAGCGACGCCTTCCTGAAACAGCGCATGCGTGCCGATCGCGATCTGCGTATCGCCCGAGGCGAGGTCCGCGAGCGCGCGGTTGCGTGTGGCCTGCGTCTGCTGGCTCGTGAGCGTCGTGAGTCGAATGTCGAGCGGCGCGAGCCAGTTCACGAAATTGCGTGCATGCTGTTCGGCGAGCAGCTCGGTCGGCGCCATCACGGCCGCCTGAAATCCGGCTTCGACGGCTCGCAATGCCGCGAGCGCGGCGACGACGGTCTTGCCGCTGCCCACATCGCCTTGCACGAGCCGGAGCATTGGACTCGGCTGCCGCAGATCGTGCTCGACATCGCGCCACGCGCGCTGCTGCGCACCGGTCAGCGAAAACGGCAGCGACGCGAGAAATTTTTCGATCAGCGCTCCGCCCGACTCGAACGCCCAACCCGGATCACGGCGGATTTCCTGCCGCAGCAGGCGCAGGCTCAGTTGATGCGCAAGCAGTTCTTCGAACGCGAGGCGCCGCTGCGCGGGGTGCTGGCCGACGCTCATCAATTCCAAGCTCGCATCGGGCGGCGGGCGATGCACGTACTCGAGCGCCTCACGCAGCGTCGGCAAGCCGAGATCGCGCGTGATTTCGGGCGGAATCCAATCCTTGAGCGAGCGCCCGACGAACTCGCGCAGCGCAAGCGAAGTGAGCTGCCTCAGGCGGCCCTGTTGAATGCCTTCGGTGAGCGGATAAATCGGCGTGAGCGATTCCTCGACGGCATTCACTTCGTTGCCGACGCGGCGATATTCCGGATGCACGATCTCGAGCCCGAGCGTGCCGCGCCGCAGCTCGCCGTAACAACGAATCCGCGTGCCGCGCGTCAACCCTTGCTGCTGCGCGGCCGAGAAATGAAAGAAGCGCAGCGTGATGGAGCCCGAGCCGTCGCCGATCCGGCACAACAGCTGTCGCCGACCGCGAAACGCGACTTCGGCGAGCTGCACGTCGCCTTCGACGACCGCACGATCGCCCGCCTGCAACGATCCCATCGGCACGACGCGTGTCCGATCTTCGTAGCGCAGCGGCAATAGGAACAGCAGATCCTGAACCGTCGTGATGCCGAGCTTCGCGAGCCGCGCAGCCAAAGCGTCGCCGACGCCTTTCAGCGTCGTGACGGGACGAAGCTCGGGAGATGCAGCGGACATCACGTGATGCGCTCTAGAAGAGCAGTTCTGCGCAGGAGCGGACGAGCAGCGTTGACGAACCTGGTCGAAATCGTGTCTTCAGCGACCTCGATCGAAGCTGCCTCTTCCGCGATGTTGATCGAAGCTGCCGCAGCGTCGTGCGTCGGAAGCGGATTTCGGGGTCGTCGACGGCAGGGATGCCGTCGTCGAAGCCCCCAGGGAGGGGTTCACGGCGTCCCCGAAATCGGCTTCCGACGCGCGGCGCTGCTGCTGAGGCATTCGACGCACTCGCAAGTGGGACCTGCATTCCGTCAGTGACGAACGAACGCTCAGTCGAGCTCGACGACGCAATCCATCTCGACCGTCGCCCCGCGCGGCAACGCAGCGACCTGAATCGCCGCACGCGCCGGATACGGCTCCTTGAAGTACTCCGCCATGATCTTGTTGAGCGTCGCGAAATTGCCGAGGTCCGTCAGAAAGACATTCAATTTCGTGACGTGCGAGAAATTCCCGCCCGCCGCCGTCACGATCGCCAACAGGTTGTCGAACACGCGCCGGATCTGCAGCTCGATCGAGCCTTCGACGAGCTGGCCCGTCGCCGGATCGAGCGGAATCTGGCCCGAGACGTACACCGTGCCGCCGACTTTGACGGCCTGCGAATACGTGCCGATCGCGGGCGGCGCTTTCGGCGTGGAAATGATCGTGCGTGCCATGAGCGTGCGTGGGGTGGCTGAAGAGGGTTGCGAGGATGCAGCGCTCGGCAGAGCAGCGCAACTGGGCGGCAAGGGCCCGTCATCCCGACGGAAGTCGGGATCTCGAATGGCACCGTGCCGGATGCGGTCCCGACTTGCGTCGGGACGACGGAGGGATCAGGCCAAGACGCGCGAGACGCGCAACACCTCGGGCATCTTGCGCAGATTCTTGATGACGTGAGCGAGATGCTTGCGATCGCGGACCTGCACGTCGAACACGAGCGTCGAAGCGTCGCTGTCGCGCTCGTCCACGGCGACATGCTCGATGTTCGTCTCCGTCGTCGTGATGTTCGAGGCGATCGCCGCGAGCACGCCCATGCGGTTCGTGACCTCGATGCGAATCTCGACATTGAACAGCCGGTCGACGCCGGGCTGCCACGTCACGGACAGCCACTTGTCCGGCTGCTTCCGATAATTGCGCAGGTTGTTGCAGCCTTCGCGATGAATCACGACGCCGCGGCCGCTCGACAGATACGCCATGATCGGATCGTTCGGAATCGGGAAGCAGCAGCGCGCATAGCTCACGACCATGCCCTCCGTTCCGGCGATCGCGAGCGGGCCCGACTGCGACACCGGCTCGGGCGGCGTTTCCGCTTCGGGCGGCAGCAGGCGGCGCGCGACGAGCGGCGCAAGGCGCTCGCCCAGGCCGATCTTTTCGAACAATTCCTCCGGACTCTTCAGTCCGAGATCGGCCGCGGCCGCTTGCACGCGCTCGTCCGGAATCTTTTTCAGCGCGAGCGACAGATCGCCGAGCGCCTGATTCAAGAGCCGCTTGCCGAGATCGACGGCCTCGGAATGCTTCAGGCTCTTCAAATAGTGTCGGATCGCCATGCGCGCCTTCGCCGTCACGACGAAGTTCACCCAGGCCGGATTCGGCGTCGCGCCTTTCGCGGTGATGATCTCGACGGTCTGGCCGTTGCGCAGCGGTGTGCGCAGCGGCACGAGGCGACGGTCGATCTTCGCCGCGACGCAGTGATTGCCGATGTCCGTGTGCACGGAATACGCGAAGTCGACGGCGGTTGCGTTGCGCGGCAAGCGGCGGATCTCGCCGCGCGGCGTGAACACGTACACCTTGTCCGGGAACAGGTCGAGCTTGACGCTCTCCATGAATTCCTCGGAATTGCCGCCGTGCTGCATTTCCATCAGCTGCTGCAGCCATTCGCTCGCGCGGTCGCGATACGAATGCGCCTGCTGATCGCCCATCTTGTACTGCCAGTGCGCGGCGATGCCCGATTCGGCGACGCGGTTCATGTCCTCGGTGCGGATCTGCACTTCGATCGGCATCCCGTTCGGGCCGAACAAGGTCGTGTGCAGCGACTGATAGCCGTTCACGCGCGGAATCGCGATGTAGTCCTTGAAGCGGCCGGGCATCGGGCGATACAGGCCGTGCACGATGCCGAGCGTGCGATAGGCCGTGTCGACCGAGTCGACGATGATGCGAAACCCGAACACATCGATGATGGACGACAGCGGCGCGCGCTTGCGGCGCATCTTCTGATAGATGCTGTAGAGGTGTTTCTCGCGCCCTTCGACGCGGCCCTTGATGCCGTTCTTCTCCAGGGCGTTGCGCAGGTTGTCGGCGATCTTCCCGACGAACTGCTTCTGATTGCCGCGGGCGCGCTTCAGCGCTTTTTCGATGATGCGATGGCGGCCCGGATAGAGCGCCTTGAAGCCGAGCTCCTCGAGCTCCGACTTCACCGAATGGATGCCCAGGCGATTGGCGATCGGCGCGTAGATCTCCAGGGTTTCGCGCGCGACGGTGCGGCGCTTCGCCGGCGGCACGGAGCCGAGCGTGCGCATGTTGTGCGTGCGATCGGCGAGCTTGACCATGACGACGCGGATGTCGCGCACCATCGCGAGCAGCATCTTGCGGAAGGACTCGGCCTGGGCTTCCGCGCGGCTGCGGAACTGGATCTGATCGAGCTTCGAGACGCCGTCGACGAGCTCGGCAACCTCGGCGCCGAAGCGGTCGGCGATTTCGTCTTTGGCGGTCGCGGTGTCTTCGATGACGTCA